>Ga0335395_10000959_pt1 | contig 18310 bp, 13 predicted proteins | sample MAT02_FD_205744 | JGI IMG/M metagenome (GOLD analysis project Ga0335395, IMG submission 205744) | Freshwater microbial communities from Lake Fryxell liftoff mats and glacier meltwater in Antarctica - MAT-02 (spades assembly) (version 2) ...
TACGTATCAGCTTGCGTTTTGCCACTTCGCTCATTATTCTTTTACCATCAAGCCCTCGTTCGGGGGTGCTTAACTGCCTTGTTGCGTTAGGACTATTGGCAGCACTGGCTTTTTGGCTTTCGGTAAAGGTTATATTTCCTGACCCTACATTTGTTCGGCGTATAAAAAAGCCTTGGCCAGGTTGTATGTGAGCCAGTATGCCGGGTACGTTTGCACCTCCCGAGCCTAGGGTGGTTTCGTTTACACCATTAGCTATACCTCCGCTCGACGTAAAAAAACCTGTTCTATCTCGCTTCATCATGCTAATGTAGTTATCAATAATACCCGAGTTTGCTGTTCTAAAAGCAACAAAATCTAAAGTGGCTGGGTAAGGGTTGCCTATTAGGTTTATACCATCGAATGCATCTATAGCTGTTCTGGTTACGTTAACGGTTTTATTTCCCGAATTAATTGTACCTATGTAGGTGGATGTCCAATTTTCGGGGGCTGTAAAAGGTAAGTTTATTTTACCTGCAGTAAGGGCATTCAAACTACTGCGGTTGCCTCTAAAAAAGAAATAATAGCCTCGGCCTACTTCCATAGGGCTGGCGTGGTTAATAGCGCCAAAACTGGTAGCACCAACCGCACCTGCCTCAATGTAGGTTTGTAGTGTTTGAGAACGTGGCTGTTGTATAGGTAAAAAATCGCAACCGTTAACTGGGCCACCTACGCAGGTAATAATAGACCTTCTTTTTATTTGTTGGAAAAAGGTATTAGGGGAAGCTGGTTCTTCAATAGGGCTACTTATCATTCTAAAACCCCTGTTGTTGGCAACTGTACCGCCTAAAAAAAAGCTTTGTACTACTACATTGCCGGTAATGGCAGCACCTGTTGCGGGCAGGGCTAAAATACTAGACGTGGTGGCATTGGTGCTTAACATTACCAAATTACCTCCACTGACAAGTGTGCCTGCCGTAGGGGTTAAAGTATTGGTTACTTGCATTTCGTTACCCAAAGTTGTAGTTTGCCCTGTGCGGTTAAGCGTAAAATTGGCCAAACGGTTGGTAGTACCTTGGGTTATTACTGTAAGGTCGTCGGGAGTAACTGTACCTCTGCTAACGCCGAGTGTAGTTTGGTCCATAAATATGCTATTGCCTAATGGTGCTGCATTAGGACCAACCACAATATTTGAGTTACCATTGGCACTTAAACTATTGGTAGCCGTATTGGCGAGTGTACCATTTAGTGTTAAAGTAAAACTGCCTATTCTAAACTTGCCCGAGGTTAAAGTACAAGCATTGGTTACGGCAAAATTTTGTTGGCCAGTAACATCTAAAGCATTGTTTACAGTAAGGTTTCTTACAGTATTGGCTATAGGTTCGGTAAAAAATACACCCGTGTTTTGTGCAGCGGCACCATTATAGGTGTAGTTTGCGTCCGAATCGAAGTAGCGTATACCAGTTTGTACAGTACCTGTCATATCTGTTTGTATGCTAGATGCTGGGGAAACGGATCTAATACCAACTAAGTGAGCTGTAATTAAAGTTGCCCCTGGTTGGTGTGTGAAAAATCCGTTTGGTGCCCCATTTACAATAAAAGTACCTGCATTTAAGGTACCACCTGTACTTATCCGAAATGCTTCTGTAGAAGTGCCTAAAGTAAAATTATTTAACAACGTACAGGTGCTTCCCGAATTTATAAAGTAGGCAACTTCTGTATTGGAAATCGAATTTGTGGTTTTGTTAATGTTTTGTGCAGTACCATTAAAATACATACCACCGTATGACCCCGCAGTAAGCGGGTTTGAAGATACAATTGTACCCCCCGATTTGGTAAAATTACCTCCTACATTTATTTTAACGGCTAAATTATCGAAACTATTTTGATTTGAAAAATCTAATATGCCATCTATAATAGTAACATTGCCTGTTATGGTGTGTACATGGGTTTGGCCAGTAAGTAATTGAAAATTATTTAAAAGTAAGGTGCCGTTGGCTACTCCAGGCCCGGGTGCCCATGCAGCAGCAGCTGGTGGAGTACCTGGAGCAGATTGCCCCATGGTTAAGGAGCCTGCGGTAATAATGGCCTGGGCACTAGGGTTGCCATTAAAAGAATAAAGTCCAGCAGTTGCAGACTGACCATCAATAGGATTCCAAACATACAAATCGCCAGCGTTTAAATTTTCGCTAAAAATTGCGGTACCAAAGTCTTTATCTAAACATACAAAACCCAAGGTATTAATTCTACCCATAGCTTGGGGAGAAAGGGGGCCACTAATATGTATTCTAGAACCTAAAACACCGACCAATTGGCCGCCTCCTGAGTTAGTTAAATTTTGAAATAAATCTATACGACAGCCATTATTTACATTAACCCTGCCGGTACCTGTAATTTCTAGGTTACCGCCTAACATTCGGTTTTGTAAAGCATTTACATCATCAATGTTTATAGTGGCACCACTAGCTACTCTGATGAAATTTGGGTGAACAGGGCTAATAATATTGCCTAAATTTTCTCTTCTCCAGGCCCAGCCTACTGCTGAACGGGTTCGGGTGGGTGTAGTAAAACTTCTAAATTCTAAAGTAGCTGTGGGGTCATATATAGGGGGGCCTAAATTATACGCATCGCCTTGTATAGATAAAGTACCATTCGCTATAATTTGTGTATCATTAGTGGTTTTAACGCCAGAATTGGCCAAAGTAAGGTTATAATATTTGACTGTATTGCCTGGACCACCTGGTACAGTTTGCCCACCAGATCCATTAAATATAAAGTTTGAAAGTACCGGAGCAAATTCAGAACTAGTTGCATTATAAGTAGCAGAATGTGTAAAACTAAAATTAATAGTAAAATTGGCACTTTCGCAAACCACCCATTGATTCGCACCGCGTACACCATCTATAATAAATTGATCATTAAAAATACCTCCCATAACATTTTGATAACCAGTGCTGTTGTATTCTACTTGAAAATTATAGGTACGCCCGCTAGGTACGGGTGTAGGGAAGTTGCTGTTTATAAGCAACTTCCCCGTAGTAGTAGGAGATGAATCGGAAATGGTGGTAAAATTACCCGATAAAGCATTATTTACAAAAGCATTGAAAGGAATAACGAAAGTACAATTATTATTTATACGTAATACACTGTTTACGGTGGTTACAACACTGCTTCCTTGTAAAGTTTTATTGCCACTACCACTTATGGTTAAATTAGCGTAAGTGTTGTTAGGCACTGTTTGTGCACCAGCAAAAGCAAAATTAACTGTACTGTTATTTGCTAAAGTGCCTAAAGTAGGAATTGTAGCATTGTTAATTGTTAAGATATGTGAACCAGATGAGGATGCAACAATATTTATATTGTTGCCAGTTAATGTAAACCCTGTAGGAATTGTTAAATTAACTGGCGCACTAGCTGCTGTACGCCCTAACTGGATAACTGAACCCAAACCAGTAACAGTAAAATTTGTATTTAATGTACGATTAGGTGAGGTATTATCTGAAATAATAAATGTATTCCCAGCAGTTGTAAAATCTGGTGGACGAGTACCTGTTCCATTAGCATTTACACCCCAAGAATTTCTATCATTTATTGCGCCAGTACCGTCCCAATTATAATCAACTGCAAAGCCATTAAAACTAATAAAAGCCATTAAAACAAAAAGTATGATTTTTTTCATAATTGTTTATAATAAAATAAATAATCGGTTATTTAAAAACCAAAAATAGTTATTTATTTTATAATTAAGAAAAAAAATAAATTAAAAGTTAGTACATCATCATGGTAAAATGGGTATGTTAAGGTAACAATAAAAATTTGATTGTAACTTATTGATAGAATGCTGCAATCCAGTTATACTGATTAAACTTTTAACCATTATGCTGTTTACAAAATTTATATTTTTAGTTATACAAAGCGACATATTATTTTTAATATTGATACATATTTTTTTTTCGCTGAAATTTTTTTTTTTTAACATAATATCATCCATAAACTTTTAGGTTTTTTAAACTTATTGTTAAATAAAAAGTCTGTATCAAAAATTATATCGATACTTACCATTAAAAAAAAATTTATGAAAAAATTAATTTTAACATCCGCCTTAGCGTTTACCATTTTTGTTGGCTTTTCGCAGATGATAGATACCCGTAAAAAAATTGAGGTAACAGGTGCTGCCGAGCAAGAAATTACTCCAGATGAGATATTTATAGGCATATCATTACAAGAATATATGACTACCACCAAGAAAAAAGTAAGCATCGAAGATTTGGAAAAACAATTGCAAAGTGCGGTTATAAAATCGGGTATTGCCAACACCGATTTTATGATAAATAACATATCATCGTACCAAAATTATTGGGAGAAAAAAAAGAACCCCATGTTTTTGGCTAGTAAACAATACATTTTAAAGGTTAAAGATTTATCAAAACTAAACACTATAATTTCTGCAGTAGACCCTAAAGGTGTAGCATCAACCCAGGTATCAAGCTATAGTCATTCGAAATTAGAAACCTATAAAACCGATTTAAAGGTTAAAGCTTTACAAAATGCAAAAGAAAAAGCGAACTTATTGTTAAATGGTATTGGCGAAAAACTGGGCGGTGCATTGGATATCAGAGAAATTTATAATGAAAACGTATCGCAACCTATGTACCGTGGAAACATGATGATGATGAAATCGAGCGATATGGGTGATACAGAGGCTGTAATGCCTGATATTGATTTCAAAAAAATTAAACTATCGTACCAAGTTATAGCTGTGTTTGAGATAAAATAGTAAATCCCCCCTTCCCCCAAAGGGGGTGTAAAACTGTGGAGACTGGGTTAATAGCTTGATGGTTTTAGTAAGCTGTGTTTTCACGAATTTATTTACTGGCTTTCTCCCCCTTTGGGGGTTGGGGGGATTAGAGGAAAGGTCTCCCCCGTCCCCCAAAGGGGGTGTTAAATCCCCCATCCCCCAAAGGGGGTGTTAAATCCCCCATCCCCCAAAGGGGGGAGTTAAACTGTGGAGACTGGATTTATAGCTTAATGGTTTTAGTAAGTTGTGTTTTCACGAATTTATTTACTGGCTTTCTCCCCCTTTGGGGGTTGGGGGGATTAGAGGAAAGGTCTCCCCCTTCCCCCAAAGGGGGTGTAAAACTGTGGAGACTGGGTTAATAGCTTGATGGTTTTAGTAAGCTGTGTTTTCACGAATTTATTTACTGGCTTTCTCCCCCTTTGGGGGTTGGGGGGATTAGAGGAAAGGTCTCCCCCGTCCCCCAAAGGGGGTGTTAAATCCCCCATCCCCCAAAGGGGGGAGTTAAACTGTGGAGACTGGGTTAATAGCTTGATGGTTTTAGTAAGCTGTGTTTTCACGAATTTATTTACTGGCTTTCTTCCCCTTTGGGGGTTGGGGGGATTAGAGGAAAGGTCTCCCCCTTCCCCCAAAGGGGGTGTAAAACTGTGGAGACTGGATTTATAGCTTAATGGTTTTAGTAAGTTGTGTTTTCACGAATTTATTTACTGGCTTTTTTCCCCTTTGTGGGTTGGGGGGATAAATTAATAAACTTCTAAAATTTTTTGTGTTTGTGCGTTTAGGGTAAAGCTATCTCCTGTTTTTTTACCTTTTAATATTTTTGCCAAGGGCGATGCTTGTGAAATTACTTGTATTTGCTTTAGTTGAAAAAGCACATTCCCTAAGCTTACCGCAATATAAAAAACACCAATAGTGGTATGTACCATTACACCAACATCAATACCTAAAGGATTTATTTTAATTTTTAAAGCATTTAAGCTAAATAACATTAAATTGGTTTCGGCAAGTTGTTGTTGTAGCCTGTTTAAATCTTGTTGAAGCATTTCGCGGCTAGTTTCGTATTTATCGCCCATGCTACTTTTTGTATCGTTGTTAGATGCTTCTCGTGTATTTTTAATAGCCAAATTTATTTCATCGGCCTTAGCCAACACCAAACTTTGGCAATGCGTATGCAGCAGGTATTTATCAATCATTATTAAGCCTATTTTTAAGTTTTTTTTATTGATGAAATTATACCCATAATCGGTTATTTTATTGTTAAATGAAGTGAAATAGGTATAATTTAATTTTTAAACCATCCCTTTTTGGCAAAATACCAAACTTGAAAAGCCGTTATTACAACCATTAAAGCCATAGCCCATAAGTAACCGTTTGGCCAATATAATTCGGGCATATTGTGGGGTAAATATTGTCCTGTTTTAGGGTCTTGGTTTGAGAAATTCATACCATAAATACCCGCAATAAAGGTTAAAGGCATAAATATTACCGAAACCATGGTTAAAAATTTCATTATCTCGTTCATTTTATTACTAATCATGGATAGGTACAAGTCTAACAAACTGGTAGATATTTCTTTATAACTTTCTATTAAATCAATAATTTGAATGGCATGGTCGTACGAATCTCTAAAAAAAACTTTGGTATCAGTATGTATTAAAGGGTTGGTTGATCGTAAAATTTCGTTTACTTTATCACGTTCGGGCCAGGCGGCTCTACGCAAAATAATTAATAATTTTTTTACTCCTTGTATGCGATACATTAAATATTTATGTGCTTTTTGGTAAAGGTGTTCTTCTACAATTTCAAGCTCGTCGCCTAATCGGTTAATAATTACAAAATAATAATCGATAACGGTATCCATTAAGGCATATAATAAATACGATTGGCCAAGTTTTCTTAAGTTGCCTGCTTCATTTTTTCGTAATCTATTACGTACAGGTTCTAATATATCGTGATAATCTTCTTGGAAACTTATAATCACTTTATCTAATAAAAGGAATGAAAGTTGTTCGTTTTTAAGTTGTAAGCTATTACCTAATTCCAGCATACGGCTAGTAACAAATATATAGTTCTCGTACTCTTCAAATTTAGGACGTTGGTGTGTTTTAATAATATCTTCCATAGTTAAAATATTAATATCAAACTTTTTTTGAATAGCATTAATAACTAGTTGAGTGCCTAAACCTTTTACATCTAACCAAATGGTATATTGTTTGTGCAATAACATAAAGTCGAATGCTGAATCAACGTTTTCTGTTTCTAGCTCCTCCAAAAAATTTTCTCCATAAGCATACACATATAATTTTGTGGGTAAACTGCTATCGAAAACTTGGAAACTTCCTGGGGTTTCGCCAGCGTTTACCTTACTTTTTTTGGTTTTATTGTTAAATAAAATTGGTTTAAAAATATTCATCATAGTAAAAAACTTAATGCTTGTGGCCCTTGGTTAAAAAGTAAATCAATAATACTAAGATTTCCTTTAAACCCTTCCCTGTCATCGAAAACCTGAAAGTAAGGCTTTGCAACAAAATTTTGTGTGTTTTTAGCAAGTATAATATTTCTAAAATCGGGTTGATTGTAGGTTGCAGCATATACATTGGTAAACGAAAAATTTATAGTAAGTTTTAAGCTTTTAAGTATTTGCGTAAATAAATCGACATTATAATCGAATAAATGAATATATTTTTTTTGATAAAACGGAACAAAATCATCTTCGTAAAACTCAAAATAAGCCGAGTTTCGGTAGCATGATGTTATTGTTTTCCAGTGTATATGTTGCCAATTGGTATCGTTACATATTTTAATATCCTTATAAACAGTGTGGTTACCGTTACTTCGGGTTACAGGAATTGATAGGTTTAAAATGCCATTTGGACTGTAAATTTCGGCTCGGTTTCTAAACGTTTGCTTAGGGAAATGTTCTTGTTTTTCTATAAGTATATGGTGGTGCTTATAAGCTAAAAATTGTTTAAAGTAATATAAATTTGGCAGATAAAATAAAGAGAAAATAGCATTATTTACGGGCTCTAACATAATTTTTAAAAATACATATACATAGCAAATATATACGCTAATTTTAAATTTTATTATAATTTTGGCTTTTAACAAATATTAAAAAGCATTGATAAATTACCCTAAGGTTGCGATTGTAATTTTAAATTGGAATGGAAAATTATTTTTACAAAAATTTTTACCTTCAGTATTTAGTAGCAGCTATCCCAACTTAACCATTATTGTAGGCGATAACGATTCAACAGATGGATCAGTTGAGTTTATTAAGGAGTTTTTTCCATTAGTAAATATAATATCCAACGAAAAAAATTTTGGTTTTGCCCAAGGGTATAATAAAATTTTAAATCAAGTTAGTGCCGATTATTTTATACTACTAAACTCGGATGTAGAAGTAACGCCCCATTGGATAGAGCCGGTTATTACCCTTATGGAAAGTGATGCAACTATTGCCATAGCGCAACCAAAAATTAAAGCTTTTTACCGTAAAACGCATTTCGAATATGCGGGTGCAGCAGGTTGTTTTATAGATAGTTTGGCTTATCCATTTTGTAGAGGTCGGGTATTTGATTCGGTAGAGGAAGATAAAGGACAGTATAATAACGATATAGAAATTTTTTGGGCAACAGGATGCGCATTGTTTATAAAAGCACCTGTTTGGAAAAAGCTAAACGGGCTTGACGATGCTTTTTTTGCACACATGGAAGAAATAGATTTATGTTGGCGAGCAAAAAACCTTGGTTATAGGGTAATGTATTGTGGCTCATCTACGGTATATCATGTTGGCGGTGGCACTTTAAATGTTGAAAGTCCGTTTAAAACCTACTTAAACTTTAGAAACAACTTATATTTAATTAAAAAAAATATTCATCCTACCAAAGCCATTATTTTAATTATTTTACGCTTTGTATTAGATTTTATAGCCTTACTTAAATTTTTAATTGAAGGAAAAACCCAAAATGCTATGGCAGTAAGTAAAGCACATTGGCATGTAATAAATGCTTTTTTTAATGGTAGCATAAAATATAATAAACAGGTAGTAAGCCAGCCCAATACAGTTGGCCGCTATAAAGGCAGCATAGTGTGGGATTATTTTGTGTTAGGTAAAAAGAAGTTTAGCGGATTAAAATAACTTTGAAAACTTGGGCGTTTCCTTCCTGCGGGTAGGCAAGTATTTTTTTTATCTACACTAGGCTAAAACTTAAATTTAGGATAAAAAACAATTTAACTTCTATCAATAATTCTGTTGAGAAAAAACGAATCATTTTAGAAAAAACTAAACCTAGTTTAAAAACATCTAATCAATTCAATATTAATTCAAAATAAATAGGCACATGGTCTGATATTTTTTTTGCTGCTTTTATATTTTCAAAATCAGTATAAAAGTGTACAATACCCGATTTTAAAAGTGTAGCCTTTGAAGTATTAAAGAAAGCATTGTCGTACTCGGATGCTAAACATCCTGTTTGTAAACATTTTTGACGAAGCGAGGTTTTTTGCCCAGTTAATACTGGTTTATAACCCATTGATTTTAAAGGAGTAAATACCGAATGTGATTGTGGACAATTAAAATCGCCACAAAAAATAAGGTTAAGTTTTGGATACACGGCTGGCAGTAGTTTAAAGTATTTAATTTCGGTTTCGGGTTGTTCGGCCTTGGTAATGGCATGGAAAGAAACTAAAGTAAATATTTTGTTTTCAGCTTTTAAAGTAATTAAATACGGTTCTCTATCAATTTGTAATTGGTACGTTTTTTCGAGCCAAGCATCACCAATTTTTTTTATTTTTTTAGATTTCCAAATAAAAGCATACCGTTCTTTTTTATATTTATTGTCGGATGTAGTAGGGTTACTTACGCTATAATCCCAATTATATCCCTTTCTATTTAAGGCATCTACAAGCTTAGCAACTGCTTGCGAGCCACCATTACCAGCTACAACTTCTTGTATAGCTATAACGTCAAATATTTTTAGTTTATCAGCAATATAATCTATGGAACTATCTGATTTAGATTTGCCAAAATTTTGAATGTTCCAAGAACATATTTTTAAGGCCTCTTGTGCATTTACAGTGGCTACTGTAAAATAAATAAAAAGTAAAAAACTAAATATTTTCAAATTCAAATTCAAATTTTTAAATAATAGAAAATTATAAACTTAAATACAAAAAATGTATTAGCAAAATACATATATAAGACTTGCTAATAATATTAAATTAAGTAATTTTTTAATAAAAAACCGATTATAAAGCCTCCGAAACTACTTCTTTAACTTCGGGAACCATACGTTGAAGCAAGCTTTGTATGCCCGATTTTAATGTAATAGTTGAAGATGGACAACCACTGCAAGATCCTCTAAGTTCAACAGTTACAATGCCATCATTAAACGATTTGTAACTTATAGCACCACCATCTTGCTCTACAGCAGGGCGTACATAATCGTTAAGTATTTGTTGTATTTGTATTTCTATTTCGGTGCCTTCAAAAATTAAGTTCTCTTCGGTAACTGTTAGTTGTATTGGTAATTCCGATTCCACAGCACCTTTAACAAATTCTTTTAAAATAGGCTCAATATCTTCCCAAGCTGCATCTTCAATTTTAGTTACGGTAACAAAATTACTGGCAAAAAAAACACCGTTTACAAAGTTAAATTTGTAAAGTTCTTTTGCAAAAGCCGATTCTTCTGCACTTTCTTTAGTTGCAAAATCAACGCTTCCATTAATTAGTAGCTTGTTTACAATAAATTTCATGGTTGCCGGGTTGGGCGTTGTTTCGGTATATACAGTGATATTCATGTTTTATTTTTTAAATAATTATTCAATATTTTATTAACATTATATTAAGAATAATGGTTTTTTCAAAGTTAAAATAATAATACGGTTAATGCTTTTATAAAAATATTTTTACCACACACTGACGGTAAACATTCATCCCAATAAATTAAATTTAAGCTTTAAATTCCAGTAAAATTTGCTGGATTAATTTTCAACAATTCGGTTTTTAAGCTTTCGCTGATGTTTAAAGAATTTATAAATACAGCTAAAGAGTTTTGATTAATTTGTTCGTTGGTTCGGGTTAATTCTTTTAGTGCTTCGTAAGGATTAGGGTAGTTTTCTCTGCGCAAAATAGTTTGAATAGCTTCGGCAACTACAGCCCAATTGTTTTCTAAATCAGCATCAATGGCAATTTTATTTAGCAATAATTTATTTAGTCCCTTTACGGTTGATTTTAATGCAATTAAAGTGTGTGCCATAGGTACACCTATATTTCGCAACACGGTAGAGTCGGTTAAATCGCGTTGTAGCCTACTTAAAGGAAGTTTTGCAGCTAAATGCTCGAACAAAGCATTGGCAATGCCAATATTACCTTCCGAATTTTCAAAATCAATAGGATTAACTTTATGTGGCATAGCCGAAGAACCAATTTCGCCGGCTTTAATTTTTTGTTTAAAGTAATTCATGGAAATATACGTCCAAAAATCCCGATTCAGATCTAAAATTATTGTGTTAATGCGTTTTAAACCATCAAACTGTGCAGCCAGAAAATCGTAATGCTCTATTTGTGTTGTAAACTGCATTCGTTTTAAATTTAAAGTATTGCCAACAAAATTATTGCCAAATTCTTTCCAGTTTACATCGGCATAAGCCACCACATGGGCGTTAAAATTACCTGTTGCGCCACCAAATTTTGCAGCATAAGGAATTACTTTTAACAGTTCCAACTGGTTTTGTAAACGTTCTACAAAAACCATAATTTCTTTACCAAGCCTGGTTGGCGAGGCAGCTTGGCCATGGGTATGTGCTAGCATGGGCACATCTTTCCACTCAAGCACCAATTTTTCTAAAATGTTTACAAGGTTTTGTATTTCGGGATAGTACACATCCATCATCCCATTTTTAAACGAGTAGGGGATGGCTGTATTATTTATATCTTGTGAGGTTAAACCAAAGTGTATAAACTCTTTATAATTGCTTAAACCAAGTTTATCAAATTGTAGCTTTATAAAATACTCAACTGCTTTAACATCGTGGTTGGTCGTTTTTTCAATTTCTTTGATGAGTATAGCATCCTCGGAAGAGAAATTATTATAAATATTCTTTAAGTTTCCAAATACACTTTTATCAAATGTCGCTAAATGAGGTAAAGGTAAATTACATAAGGCAATAAAGTATTCTATTTCTACAAATACACGGTATTTAATAAGCGCATATTCCGAAAAATAATTGCTTAAAGATTGTGTAGTAGTATAATAACGGCCATCAATAGGTGATATGGCATGTAAAGAAGTTGAACTCATTATTTTAAAAAATTTTCACGAAATTAAGAAAAGGTTTTTAATTTGATGAATTGCTGATAAAATTGGTGTAAACACAGTTTATTTTTTTTTATTGTATAGGCTTAAATTTAACTTATCATAAAAATATACCTAAACCTCAAAATATTACACATTAAAATAAACACTTAATCTTACCAAAATAATTTTTATATAAATTCCGTCCTATCGGCTAAATTATTAACTTCGCAACTCTTACGATGTAAACCATTATCGTAAAAAAAATATGGCAGAAGATACAGAAGATCAAAGCAACAGACAGTTCGATAAAATAATTTCAATAAATATTGAGGAAGAAATGAAATCGGCGTATATCGATTATTCGATGTCGGTAATAGTTTCGAGGGCATTGCCCGATGTTAGAGACGGTTTAAAGCCCGTTCACCGCAGGGTGCTTTTTGGAATGTTAGATTTAGGTTTGGCAAGTAATAAGCCTTATAAAAAATCGGCCCGTATAGTTGGAGAGGTTTTGGGTAAGTATCACCCACACGGCGACTCGTCGGTTTACGATACCATGGTGCGTATGGCACAACCCTGGAGTTTGCGTTACCCGTTAGTAGATGGGCAAGGAAACTTTGGTTCGGTTGATGGCGACTCGCCAGCTGCAATGCGTTACACCGAAGCTCGATTTAAAAAAATGGCCGAAGAAATGCTGGCCGATATCAATAAAGATACCATAGATTACCGCTTAAACTTCGATGATTCGTTAGAAGAACCCACTGTTTTACCAGCAAAATTCCCCAACCTTTTGGTAAATGGCGCATCGGGTATTGCGGTTGGTATGGCTACAAATATGGCTCCACACAACTTGTCGGAAGTTATTGATGCCACTATTGCCTATATTGATAATAACGATATTGAAATTCCGGAGTTAATGCAACACGTAAAAGCTCCCGATTTTCCTACAGGTGGTATTATTTATGGTTACGAAGGGGTAAAAGAAGCTTTTGAAACTGGTCGTGGCCGTGTAATGATGCGGGCAAAAGCCGAAATTGAAACTTTGGCTAATGATAGGGAACGCATTATTGTTTCGGAAATACCGTACCAAGTAAATAAAGCGGTGATGATTGAGCGTACCGCCGATTTGGTAAACGAGAAAAAAATTGAAGGCATTTCGGAAATCCGCGACGAATCGGATAGGGAAGGTATGCGGGTAGTTTACGAAATTAAACGTGATGCCAATGCCGCCATTGTGTTAAACAATTTGTACAAACACACCGCCTTGCAAACATCGTTTAGCGTAAACAACATTGCGTTGGTACACGGCCGACCAATGATGTTGAATTTGAAAGATTTAATTCGCCATTTTGTTGACCACCGACACGAGGTAGTTGTACGCCGTACCAAATACGAATTAACTGAAGCCGAAAAACGAGCCCATATTTTAGAAGGTTTATTAATAGCCTTAGATAATATTGAAGAGGTTATTAAATTAATTAGAGCATCTTCAACTCCTGATGAAGCCCGCGAAGGTTTAATTGCCACTTTTAACCTTTCGGATATACAAGCCCGAGCAATTTTAGATATGACGCTTCGCCGTTTAACGGGATTAGAGCGTGATAAAATAAAAGATGAACATGCGGAATTAATGAGACTGATTGAGCATTTGAAATCTATTTTAGATAGCAAAGAGCTTAGGATGCAAATTATTAAGGATGAGTTAACAGAAATAAAAACTAAATATGGCGATGCCCGCCGTACCGAAATTGTACACTCGGCCGCCGAAATGCTTACCGAAGATTTTATTGAAGATGAAGATGTAGTAATAACTATTTCTAAAGAAGGTTACTTAAAACGTACTGCCCTAACCGAATACCGAACACAAGGGCGTGGTGGTAAAGGTTCTTTAGGTTCAAACTCGCGTGATGAAGATTTTATAGAACATATTTTTGTGGCATCAAACCATAATTATTTGTTGTTTTTTACGGATAAAGGAAAATGCTACTGGTTGCGAGTTTTCGAAATTCCGGAAGGAAGCCGCACCAGCAAAGGCCGAGCTTTACAAAACATCATCAACATAGAAAAAGACGAAAAAATTAAAACTTATGTTAAAGTTGTAAACCTAAAAGACAAAGATTATTTAGAAAACAACAGCATAATAATGTGTACCAAAAAAGGTATCATTAAAAAAACCACTTTACTGGCTTATAGTCGTCCAAGGTCTAACGGTATTAACGCTATAAATATTAACGAAGGCGATGAATTGATAGAAGCAAACTTAACTTCGGGTAAATCCGAAATTTTAATGGCTTTAAAATCGGGCCGAGCAATTAGGTTTAACGAAAGTACTGTACGAGCCGTTGGCCGTAATTCTACTGGAGTGCGTGGCATACGTTTAGCCAGCGAGGAAGACGAAGTTGTAGGTATGATTTCGGTAGATTCGCCTGAGGTTACTGTATTGGTAGTTTCGGAAAATGGTTATGGAAAACGTACCGATATTGAAGATTACCGAGTAACTAATCGCGGTGGTAAAGGTGTAAAAACTATAAAAATTACTGAAAAAACAGGACAATTAGTTACCATAAAAGACGTTACGGATAAAGATGATTTGATGATTATTAACCGATCGGGTATTGTAATACGTATTGGTATTGATAAATTAAGAGTAATGGGCCGGGCAACACAAGGCGTACGTTTAATTACTTTAAAAGAAGGCGATTCGATAGCATCGGTTACAAAAGTTGAGCAAGAAGAGGCAGTTTTGGAAGCTGATAGCGACGGGCTTGCGGGCAGCGAGCCTCGGGCTTTAAATGAAGAGGCCAACAGTCAAGAGCCATCTGCCATTGATGAGGATGAAAACGATTTAGAAGGCGAAGAAGATGAAGAAGAGGTTGAGGAAGATGAGGATGACGAGATTGAAGATGAGGATGAAGAAACAAAAAAATAACAATAATTAGTCACGGGCTACGAGCTACGAGCGGCCAAATTGAGTAAACAGTGCAAAATAAGCCCGTTGCTCGAAGCCCGAAGCCCGAAAGCTCGAAGCCCGCAGCCCGCAGCCCGAAGCCCGAAAGCCCGAAAGCCCGCAGCCCGAAAGCCCGAAGCAATAAAACCAAACAGAAAAATAATAATAAATAGCCACGGGCTACGAGCTGTAAAATTGAGTAAATAGTGCAAAATAAGCCCGTTGCTCGAAGCTCGAAGCCCGAAAGCTCTCAGCCCTTTAAAATAAAAAAATATGAAACGTACAATTTTAAGTTTATTAACAATAACTTGTTTAAGTGCAGCATTTGCTCAAAAGGGCGAAATTACTACTGCCAAAAATAGCTATGGCCTATACGAATTTGGCATAACTACTAAAGCTGATATTACAAAACAATTGGCAAATTTAGAAACGGCAAAAGCCGCAACTGACAAGGCAATTGTTAACGAAAAAACTAAAGATAACGCAGAACTTTGGGCGTACCGCAGTTTAATACTATCGGCTATTACGGCAACAGATACTATTAACAAAGCCAATGCCGAAACAGCATTTATTAGTGCACAAGAAGCTATTGCAAAAGCTAAAACTTTAGATGTAAAAGGCGACAATAAACTCATTATAACAAACGCCGAAAATAATTTATCTATAATGATGCAAAACAAAGGTTTAAATGCATTTAATGCCAAAAATTACAAAGATGCCTACACAGCGTTTAAGTATATAGCCACAGTTTTACCACAAGATAGCACCTTTAACCTATACACAGCTATTGCCGCAAACAATGCAAGTATGTACGATGAAGCTATAGTTTACTACAACAAATTGTTAGTTATAAACCCATCGAATGCAATGGCTTACCGCGAATTAGGTCGGGTTTACATGACAAAATTAGACACTACAACCGCTTTAAAAACCTTTGAAATGGGAAGTATCAAACACCCAAATGATATTAATTTGATTTTTGATGCCTTAAATATTTATTTAAACCGTGGGCAAGCCGCACAAAAAATTGGAAATATAGAAAATGCCATAAGCAAAGATACTACCAATAAAACTTTGCATTTTGTAGCTGGTATAGCTTACTCGGCTAATAAACAAATAGATAAAGCCGAAGCCGCTTACCTTAAAGCCATAGCTTTAGATAACAATTACCAAGAAGCATATTTTAATCTGGGTGTTTTATACATTAATAAAGGCAACGATTTTATTACCGCCGCTAATAAATTACCCAACACTAAAGTTGGGCAAACTAAATATGAAGCTTTAAAAAAGAGTTTTGATGGGCAATTAGCTAAAGCCGAACCATATTTAGAAAAAGCATTAGAGTTAAACCCCAAAGATGTTAATACAATGAACACTTTAAAAGAAGTTTATGTAAAACTGGGTAAAATGGATAAGGCTGCTGCACTAAAGAAAAAAATAGGTCAGATGTAAAGCGTAGAAAAAGCCATCTTTTTAAGGTGGCTTTTTTTGGTTATAGATTTTTTAACTAACAGTTCGTTAAAGACTTTACGATTTTTCACGCTCTTATATATATTAGTTAGCGGGCATACTAAACGACAACCGAACAATAAAATAATACAAAATGAAAAAACTACTGCTGACATTGACAATTTGTTTGACAATTTCTTTAACTACAATTGCACAGACAAAGAATTTTATCGACCAACCATACATCGAAGTGGGCGGTTATTCAGACTCATTAGTTACCCCAAATCTAATTTACATAAAATTTGTAATTGCAGAAAAAGACAGCCGAGACAAAATATCTCTTGAAGAGCAAGAAAATAAAATGATAACAGCTTTTAAAACCCTAGGAATTAATACTGAATTTGACTTAACGACAAGCGATATGTTAAGCAACTACAAATTTTATCTATTAAAACAGAAAGACATTTTAAAGACAAAAGAATATATTCTAAAAGTTACCACTGCCGAAACTGCAAGTAAAGTGTTTTTACAACTCGAGGATATTGGAATTTCTAACACTTCAATTCAGAAAGTTGACCATTCCGATATTGAAAATATAAAAAATGTTTGTAGGACAAAAGCAATTGAAAATTCACGTAAAAAAGCTATTGCTTTGACAAAACCAATTTCGCAAACAATCGGAAATGCTATACATATAACAGACAATGAAGCAAATTTTGACAAACAACTACAAGGGAGATTAGCAGGACTTCAAATTGGTGGTTATAGTTCATTGGACAAAGCGAAATATGAACCGCCAAAAATTGAATTTGAAAAGATTAAAGTTACTGCAACGGTTAGTGTAAAATACATACTAAAATAAACGTACGTCCGCTAACAGCAAATTTGTACAAAAATGGCTGACGGTAGTTTACGTTAGTTCATCTGTTATTTACTTAATTTAGTACGGTACGACAATGATTCTACAAGCAATGCAATTCTACACATATTAGCAAATCGTTAGCATAAAAACTAGCTGATCTTATCAATTTTTTAGAAACACAATTTTCTGTTTTTCTTAATTGAATTTAATAAAGAATTTTTGTCAACACTTTTGAATTAAGTGGTTATTTTGATAAAGATTTTTCAGAATACACAATTCCAATATTTAAAAAAATAAATTAAAGTGAATTTAAAATTCTGTTTTCTTTTTACATAAGATCAATTTGAAAATGCACTCTAAAAGTAAAATCTTTGATTTTATTTTTTTAGCCGATAATAAATTGAAGTATGACATACCTTTAGGAGTAAATTACGGTTTGGGCTTAACAAATGCTAATAGACTAATCTTAATTAGCGATGGTAAAAACCGAGTTTTTTCTATATTGGTAGGTTATAACTTTTAGATTTTAGATTTAAAATTAGCTAATTGAAATCGATATTCAAAAATAAAAAACCCCGCTCTCGAAAGACGTGTCGTGAACCATATCGTAGGATTTACAATCCTTAATTAAAAAATAAAGGCTTTAAATTCATCAATTACAACTCGTAACCAAAAGTTGCAAAAACAGGTTAATAAATTTCAAAAATATTTGCTTCTGTACTTACATTATTTTTACTATTTCTAAATAAATCAAAAAAATACTTTGCCTTTTTAAAAAAACAGTGAAATTATTATTAAGCATTTAAATTTGTCGATGATTACAAGGATTATTCTATTAGTTGTCGAGTTCCAAAAAGTTATTTACATAGGTTTTCAAAAGTATAGATCTCGAAAATTAAAACTAATTGGTCTAAAATATTCACTGAAAAACAGCTAATATCAACTAGTTTGTAAAATAAATAAATTCCTCATCCTCATCCTCA
>Ga0335395_10000960_pt1 | contig 18307 bp, 17 predicted proteins | sample MAT02_FD_205744 | JGI IMG/M metagenome (GOLD analysis project Ga0335395, IMG submission 205744) | Freshwater microbial communities from Lake Fryxell liftoff mats and glacier meltwater in Antarctica - MAT-02 (spades assembly) (version 2) ...
CCCCCACAATCCGCAATCAGGTAAGCGCGATCGCCCTTGACGGCACATCCTCCACAGTCATGCTGTGCGATACTGACGGTATACCCGTATGCGAACCCATTTTATACAATGATGCGCGCGGTGCAGCGGTTACAGAGACGTTACGGGCGATCGCGCCACCCAACCACACAGTATTAAGCGCTACATCCAGTCTGGCAAAACTCCTGTGGTGGCAGGAGGGCGGCGTCGAAGCCCACCCCACAAAACAATTCAGTCTTTGTGGAACAGGCATCTTGCCTGTTGTCGAGAAGCTTTATTTCCTGCATCAAGCTGATTGGCTGGCATTTTTGCTGCACGGAAAATTAGGAATTAGCGACTATCACAATGCTTTAAAACTCGGTTTTGACGTTGATACTTTGTGCTATCCGAATTGGCTAATCGAGGGAATTGCCGGCGCTGTAACGCCTAAATTGCCGCACGTTGTGGCACCGGGCACGCCTGTGGGGGAAGTTACAGTCGAATTGGGCGATCGCTTCGGATTTCCCCGCCATTGTACAGTTTATGCTGGTACAACCGATAGCATTGCAGCATTTTTAGCAAGCGGTGTCAATTCACCAGGAGAAGCAGTAACTTCTCTCGGTTCGACATTAGCCGTGAAACTGTTAAGTCATACCCGCGTAGATGATTCGAGATACGGGATTTACAGTCACAAATTAGGCGATTTGTGGTTAGTGGGAGGTGCTTCTAATACGGGAGGTGCGGTGCTGCGAAACTTTTTTACTGATGCTGAGTTAAACAATTATAGCACACAAATAGATCCAAAGCAAGAGAGTTTGCTGGATTATTACCCATTGTTGAAAAAGGGCGATCGCTTTCCAATTAATGACCCGAATTTGCCGCCCAGACTCGAACCGCGTCCGACTGATTCTGTGGAATTTCTGCACGGTTTGCTAGAAAGCATCGCGCGGATTGAAGCGCGGGGATATCAATTATTGCAGGAGTTGGGTGCAACTCCTTTGACAAAGGTTTATACTGCTGGCGGCGGTGCAAAAAATTCGGTTTGGAGTGCGATCAGAAAGCGGTATTTGAAAGTGCCTGTGGAAACTCCTGTTCAGACTGCGGCTGCTTATGGAAGTGCGTTATTGGCGAAGCAGGGAAGTGAATCGATTTTAGATATTAGATTTTAGGATTGAAGAAAGCGACCTGACGAATCGATGCGGAATATTGTAACCTGGATACGGTTTACTTAAGGCTTTTTGACGAATTTCTTAAGTCAACCATATTGCGGTAGGGGCGGCTTGGGCTCAGAATTTATGAAATAATCGACTGTATCAAGGCAAAACCCGCCCTATAGTAGTAAACCATATTGCATTGTTACCTAGATACTTTTGGTCAGGTTGAAAGGTGGTAAATTAGGAGTGCGATCGCTCTTGATTAAAACTAAAATGAGAGGAAGCAAACATTCTGATATATTGTGTTAAGTTGTTATCCCTAAAAATCAAGGACAATGGCAAAGCTACCTGATGACATCCTGAACACAATTTTCACATTGCAGCGACGGCTAGTGGAAATCCTCAACGAAACAACCGCCACAGAATATATATTAATGCAGCAGTTTGGCGAGACAGAAGCGACACTCCCCGAACTAGAATCTCTGGATAATATTAAGGAAAGGTTGAGAACATCTTACAATCGTTTGTACAGGCTTTTGCAGCAGGTGACAGAATCTCAACCCGCTGCGACGGCGGATACGTTAAACTTTCTGTATGGAACGATAGAAGACGGAGAGGCCATTGTCGATGCCTCAGCAGCAAGCATTCAAGAAATCAAAATGGATTGGAACTTACGATGAATCAACAACCTAGAATCCCCGATGCTGAAACCAGAAAGCGACACGTTGAAAATATCCGTGAAGTCTGCCGACAGCTTGACGCTTTTAATTTGAAGTTAGATGAAGCGATTGCCATATTTGAAGCTGACAACCGCCGCCAGCGTCGAGAACGTTTGGCGGGTAAATACAGGCGTGTGGAATCTCAGGTAGTCGAATAAGATATGAGATGTTGCATCATTCATTCTTAATAAGTCTTTTATGAACAGGCTCTCCGGCCTGTTCCACAAAGAGTGAATTTTATTGTGGAACAGGCCGGAGAGCCTGTTAAGCGAGAAGATTTCCTACGCGATCGCCTCAAGATGCAGACGGCGGTTGAAACCGCGTCTATACAAACGATGTCCGCCTCCGCGGACTGAAGAAAAAAATGTAATTTTAACCGTAATTTTAACCGCCCATTCTTCAACCCGCGGAGGCGGGTTTTGCCTGTATAGACGCGGTTTCAACCGCCGGATTGTCTATCAATGAAGATAAGACGGCGGTTGAAACCGCGCCTACACAAACGATGTCCGCCTCCGCGGACTGAAGAAAAGAACCTAATTTTTACCGCATTTTAACCGCCCATTCTTCAACCCGCGCACCATCCGGGTTTTGCCTGTATAGACGCGGTTTCAACCGCCGGATTGTCTATCACACTCGCTGTAACTTCGCCGTTCTCGGATCGATGATTTTGCGGCCCAAACCTTTAAATTGAATTGCCAGATTAGTTTTATCGCCCACTCCCAAAACGTGGGTAATTTCTCCAACTCCAAAAGCATGATGAAAAACCCGTTCGCCCGTTTTCCACTCTGATTCAGAACTCGCGGAATTAGCTGCTGAATTATTAGTCTTTCCCTGAGATGCAGCCGTTTTAGTCGTCTTAGTTTTCTTCGCACTTCCAGCCAACAAATGTGTCGGTAATTCGCCCAAGAATAGCGAAGGCGTGCAGTGTTCGCGGTAGCCTCCCCAGAGGCGGCGTTCGCGAGTGTGGGTGAGAAATAGCAATTCCTGGGCGCGAGTAATGCCAACGTAGCACAAACGGCGTTCTTCTTCGATCGCCCTTGGGTCATCCAAACTGCGGAAATTGGGAAATAAACCCTGTTCCATTCCCACTAGAAAGACTACGGGAAATTCTAACCCTTTCGCTGAGTGCAGCGTCATCAGTGACACGCGGGAATCGTCTTCTTTTAAGTCATCTAAATCGGATGCTAAAGATGCTTTTGCTAAAAATGATGTTAGCGTCGGTTCTTCGTTTTGTTCTTCAAATTGGATCACCGCGTTGTACAATTCTCGAACGTTTGCGATGCGATTTTCGGCTTCTTCGGTTCCTTGGTTTTTCAAATCGTCAATGTAACCAGAATCTTCGATAATTCCTTGGACAATTTGCGACGCGGGCGTAGTTTCAAGTTTTTGTTGCCAATTACCAATCATTTGGGCAAACTTAATAATAGCTTTTGAGGATCGCCCTGCGAGAGTATTTACAGAAGATTCGTCGCTGAGGATTTCCCACAACGGAATCCCCAATTGAGTTGCAGCGTCTTCGATTTTACCAAATGTGGTATCGCCAATGCCCCGGCGTGGGGTATTGATGATGCGTTTGAGGCTGACGCTATCGTCGGGATTGGCGATCGTCCGCAGGTATGCTAGGATATCTTTGATTTCTTTGCGATCGTAAAACTTCAGGCCGCCGACAATATTGTAAGGAATATCCAAGTACATTAACGCTTCTTCAAAGGAGCGAGATTGAGCGTTGGTGCGGTACAAAATCGCAAAGTTACTCCCGTGTTCGTATTCGGAATTTTGGCGCTTCAGAGACTGAATTTGACCCGCTACAAATTGCGCTTCATCTATTTCATTGTCAGCGCGCCATACCACAATCGGAGCTCCTGGTTCGCGAGTCGGGCGCAGAACTTTCTCGATGCGTTCGGTATTGTGTTCGATCAAGTGGTTGGCGGCTTGCAGGATGTTTTCGCGCGATCGATAATTCTCCTCTAATTTTACCATCGTCTGAGTTTTTTCGTCCGACAAACCATCGCCGAAATCCTCTTGAAATTCCAGCAAGATAGTATAATCTGCCATCCGAAAACTGTAAATCGATTGATCGACATCGCCCACGACAAAAATCGAGCGATTTTGCCATTTATCAAACTCTTTCGGGTCGGCGTTATTCGTGACCAACATCCGAATCAAATCGTATTGAGTGCGGTTCGTATCTTGGTATTCATCAACTAAAATATGGCAAAACTTTTTATGCCAATAATTCAATACTTGCTCGTTTTGGGATAAAAGTTTAACCGGAACGAGAATTAAATCGTCAAAATCTAAGCCGTTGTTGGCCGCTAAAGCATCTTGGTAGCGACTGTAAACATCCGCAATTACGCGCCCTCTGTAATCCGGTTCTGCGGCTAGGAATTCTTGAGGCGACCAACCTTTATTTTTAGCGTTGCTGATGACATAGCGGACTTTGCGCGGGTCAAATTTCTTATCGTCGAGGTTGAGAGTTTTGGTAACAATTTGTTTAACAAGAGTTTGAGCATCTGACTCGTCAAAAATCGAAAAATTCTTCTTCCACTGGCGGCCGTTTTCGTCTTGATATTTCTCAATGTCGTAGCGGAGAATCCGGCCACACAGAGAGTGAAACGTCCCCATCCAAATCTGTTTGGTAATTCTCTGGTAAATTTGCGATCGCAATTTCGTCTGTATTTCCGGCGCTAAATCCGCCAAAGGCTTGCCATATTCCGCTTCAGCTTGCTGAGTCGCCAGCAATTTCTCAATTCTTTCTTTCATCTCCCTAGCGGCTTTATTCGTAAAAGTCACCGCCAAAATATTTTCTGGATCAACTCGGTTGGTGCGAACTAAGTTAGCTACGCGGTAAGTTAGAGCTCTGGTTTTACCAGAACCAGCCCCCGCTACTACTAACAGCGGCCCGTTGTAATGGACGACTGCTTGGCGCTGGGATGGGTTGAGGTGGCTGAGATGATCGGTAGTTTGAGTCATAGTTGGAATGTTAGTTGTTGGATTTTTTTAAGGGATAAATAATACTTGGTGTTTGATACGGGGAGTTTTTTTAAGGTAGGGTGCGATCGCTATATAATATAATATCAGATCCGACGGCGGTTGAAACCGCGTCTACACAAACCATGTCCGCCATAAGACGGCGGTTGAAACCGCGTCTACACAAACCATGTCCGCCATAAGACGGCGGTTGAAACCGCGTCTACACAAACCATGTCCGCCTCCGCGGACGAAGAGAGAATAACGTAAAATATAATTTTCAACGCCTATTCTTCAACCCGCGGAGGCGGTTTTTGTCTGTGTAGCCGCGGTTTCAACCGCCGGGTATTCTAACGTTTCAATATTTGTTTTATCCAAATTACAGCTAATATTCCCAATCTAATCCAGATGATAATAATTACGGCAGCGGCGGCCCGATTTATCGGTTTTCCTCGCTCTATTTCAGCGGCTGCTTTTTCCCGACACTCGACTAAAACTTGTGGCGGAATCATCTTGATTACCAGCCAAATTCCTAATGGTACAATTATTAAATCGTCTAAGTAACCGAGAATTGGGATGAAATCTGGAATTAAGTCGATCGGGCTAAAAGCATACGCAACCGTAACACCTGCTAAAATTCTCGCATACCAAGGTACTCTCTGGTCTATACTGGCTAAATACACAGCGTAAGTTTCTTTTTTGAGTTGGCGCGCAAGTTTTTTTAAGGATTGCATATAGCAGGTGTAAATGAATTTTGTAACCAATTAACATTTCGATCTAATAGTCTTTGATTTTTGACATAAATGAATGTCCAGAATTGTCATTGCGAGGAACGAAGCAATCGCAAAGACTGAGATTGCTTCGTTCCTCGCAATGACAGAAAATCTATAGAGCGCGTCTAAATCAATTGTACAACAAATTAACTTTTAAATTGTACAATTGATTTAGACTAGCTATATCAGGACTAATGACGAATGACTAATGACTAATGACTAAAAATTTTAGTTGCTAAAAACGTAACAGGCTGAATCTTTAGCAATTCCCGTGCGAAGGTCAAGTATAGCATCTGTTTTATGTGAGGAGCATGGAGTTTATGAATTCAAATTTGCAACGCGGTACTAGAATCAATTTCCGTAGTCTGCTAACAGCGTTATGTTTAACCTTAACTCTCGTGAGTTTTGTGAGATTAGATCCGGCGGTGGCTCAAGAACAGCGGATTAGAACGCTAACGGTTACTGGGCGGGGTGTTGAAGCGATTCCGACAACTCAAACTCTCGTCCGTTTGGGGGTTGAGGTGCAGGGGAAAACGGCGGCCGAGGTGCAGCAGGAAGCGGCAAAACGATCGTCCGCTGTGGTAGAATTGCTCCGATCGCGCCAAGTAGAAAAACTCGAAACCGCCGGCATCAACCTCAGCCCGAATTACAGCAACGAAAACAATCAGCAGCGGATAATAGGGTATACTGCTACAAATACCGTCAGTTTTCGCATCAATACTGCATCTGCCGGCACTTTGCTTGACGATGCAGTGAATGCCGGAGCCACACGCATCGACGGCGTGAGTTTTGCCGCCGCCGAAAGTGCGATCGAACAAGCTCAAAAACAAGCACTCAAAAAAGCAACTCAAGATGCTCAAGCGCAAGCAGATGCAGTCCTGAGCGCGCTCAACCTCAAGCGGGGAGAGATTCTCGGAATTCAAGTCAACGGTGCGATCGCGTCACCACAGGAGGCAAGGTTCCGACAGGTAGAGGCTCGCATTGCTAGTTTTGCTACAACGCCGGTGGTGGGAGGGGAACAGCAGGTAGATGCTTCTGTGACTTTGCAAATTAGCTATTGATTTCGTTGTCGAGTACGATCGTCCACGGTTGCGATCGATCGCGATCGCGATCGGCTATAATTCAATACAGTTCACTTAAGACGATCCAGGCGGTAAAAAACTATGAAAAATAGATACTGCGATTGCTTCGTTCCTCGCAATGACAATCTTAAGTGAACCGTATTGGGCTATAATTCCGATCTAACCGGATTTGATTTTCAAGTAACCACCGAGACAGTTAGGACGTTATTAATGGCTAAAACCATTGCTTTTCTTCCTTCTTCTTTCTTCCTTCTTCCTTCTTCCTTCTTCTATAAAATTAAATAGGAAGTTCGATCGCAAATTCAGTACCTTTCCCCGCGATAGACTTGCAAAACAATTCACCGCCGTGCTTATCCGTCACAATCTGCCGAGCAATCGACAATCCCAGCCCCGTGCCTTTACCAACCGCTTTTGTCGTAAACAGAGGTTCAAACAAACGTTGTTGAATCTCCTCCGTCATTCCCAACCCGTTATCAGCAATTCGGACGATCGCACTTTCGCGCAAAACTTCCGTGGTAATGGTAATATTCAGACAACGTAGGTCTTTTTCCCAAGCCTCATCCACAGCGTCGATCGCATTTGCTAACAAATTCATAAATACTTGGCTCATCGGGCCCGGATAACACTTAATCGCGGGCAAATCACCGTACTTTTTGATAATTTCAATCACCGGGCGAGCGCCTTGATCCTTCAGTCGGTGTCTTAATAACAGCAGCGTACTGTCTAAAGTCTCGTGCAGATCGATCGCACTCGCAGTATCTCCATCAGAACGAGCAAAGTTCCGCAGCGATAGCGAAATATCTTTAATACGTTCAGTGCCTACTTTCATTGAATCCAAGAGGTGAGAAAAATCCTCGATCACAAACTCCAAATCTATGTCTTCAATCTTGCTAGCGATATCTGATGGAGGTTCAGGATAGTGTTTTTGATAGAGGCTAAGAAGTTCTGTAATCTCAGCCAAATATTCCTTCGCAGGGGCAATGTTGCTGACCATAAAACTCAGCGGGTTGTTAATTTCGTGGGCGACTCCGGCAACAAGTTGCCCCAGGGCGGATAGTTTTTCTTGCTGCACTACCTGGACTTGGGCTTGTTGCAAAGCGCAGGTGCGTTCTGTAACTTGCTGTTCCAGATTGTCCGTTAACTGTTTGAGCCGCCAGTGAATGTTAACTCTGGCAATTACTTCGTCTTGTTCAAAAGGTTTGGTGATGTAATCCACAGCACCCAATGACAAGCCTTTCATCTTGCTTTCGGCATCTGCCAAGGCGGTCATAAAAATGACTGGAATTGCCGTTGTCGCCGGGTTAGCTTTGAGCTGGCGACAGGTTTCAAAGCCGTCGATTCCTGGCATTTGCACGTCTAGCAATATTAGTTCTGGGAAAGGGTTTTTTGTGGGATCGAGGGCAGATTTTTCCAGCATCGCAATCGCCGATTCTCCGTCTAGTGCAACTCGCACTTTGTAGCCTGCTATTTTTAATGCCTGCGACAGCACGGCTAAATTTGTGGCACTGTCATCTACGATCAAAATGAATTTTTTATGAGTTTGAAACATGATATTTTTTGGTTATTTTTTTGATAAATGTTCTTCAATGAAACCCCGGAGTTCTTTGAGTTGAAATCCTGCGGCAAAAACGATAATTTTATCAGCAAAAATTGCGTATTCAGGATTAGCTGTTTGAACTTGCTCCGCCATCTCGATTACCGCGTCCAAATCGCCAGCTTGAGCTTGTTCATTTAATAACTGCAAAATCTCGATCGCCGGAATCTGCATTTCGTTTGGCATCGCATCTTGCCCTTTTTTGCCCGCAGTTACTGTCTCGTCATACACCCACTCCAGTTTCAAATATTTTTGAAGTAAGCCCAGTAACAAATCGGCTTGCACCGGTTTCGGCAAAAAATCATTTCCACCTGCATCCAGGCTCTTTTGGCGATCGATCTCAAACACGCTTGCAGACGACACTAACACGATCGCCTCGCGCAATTGAGGATGAGCGCGGATTTCGCGCAAAAACTCAAATCCATCCATCACCGGCATAGCTAAATCGGTGAGGATTAAATCGGGTTTGGTGGCTAAAGCGCGATCGAGTCCTTCTTTACCATCAGCAGCTTCAATCATCTCAAAGCCGATCGGTTCCAGCAAGTTTACCAGCACAGCCCTATTTTCCCACCTGTCATCCACCACCAGAATTTTGCGTTTTTCACCTTCGTAGCCCAAAACAGCCCCCAGTTCGACGATTCTCGAACTCTCAGCCCAATTTTGCGCCTCCGGGAGTTCCATTTCAAAGGAAAAAATACTGCCAACTCCCGCACGACTGTCGATCGCAATTTCACTCTGCATCAACCCCACAATCTTTTGACTGATCGCAAGCCCCAATCCAGTGCCTTCCGATTGTTTTTTAATATCACCTACTTGCTCAAAAGGTTGGAAAATTTTCTTAACTTGTGCTGGTGTCATTCCCGGGCCTGTATCTTCAACTAGGAAGCGAATTTTATATAAGTTCTTAGTTGAATCTAACTGAGAAATTAAATCTAACACCTCAGCATTTTTAATTACATCAACTCGAAAAATAACTCCACCTTTTTCCGTAAACTTAATTGCATTCCCAAGCAAATTTAGCAGGACTTGGCGCAAACGTTTCTCGTCACCGCAAACCCCCGTCGGGAGTTGCGAATCAATCTGCAAATCAAAAGAAATTGCCTTCTCCTGGGCGCGAATCATGCAGATTTCGGCAACACCTTGGATGAATGAGGGTAGGTGAAAAGCAGTGGGATGCAGTTCAAATTTTCTAGCTTCAATTTTCGACAAATCCAACACATCATTAATCAGCGTTAGCAGGTGCGAACCGCACTGATAGATGATATCAACGCCGCCGCGCCCTTTGTGCGTCAGAGGTTCGCTGCGCTGGAGAATTTGCGCGTATCCTAAAATCCCGTTGAGGGGAGTTCGCAATTCGTGGCTCATGTTAGCCAAAAATTCGCTTTTAGCGCGGTTAGCACCGTCTGCCATTTCTTTCGCAATTTTGAGCTCGACGGTGCGTTCTTCGACGCGCTGTTCGAGTTCGACGTTGGTATTTTCGAGGGCTGTAAAAGAGTCGCGCAGTTGCTGCGCCATGTCGTTGAAGGATGCCGAAAGCACGCCTAATTCATTCTTCCCGGAGACTTCCAGAGTGCGATCGAATTTCCCGGAGGCGATCGCAGATGATGCTATGCTCAATTGTGCGATCGGGTCAGTAATCAAGCGGGAAGTGTAAAAACCCACAACCGTCGCCACAATTAAAGCGCCGATACAAAATAGAATCGTGGTGCGATTATTAGCATTAATTTGCCCCATAAAATCCGATTCAGGAACCGCCACAACTACCAACCAATCCAATCCCCACTCATCTTTCCAGGGTAAAATTTGCACAAACTGGCGTTCTTGATTAAGCAAAAAATCAAGCTGTTGAGTATCTTTTATTTGGTCGAAGTCGCCGAAATGCTTGACTAAATATTGAGATGTCGATCGAATCAATCCATCGCTGCTTTCTGATGCGCTTAACCGTTTAGGCTTACCATCAATCAGTTTAAATGGTTCCTCTGTGCTGGAACTCGCAACCATTAGCCCGCTGCGTTCCACAATAAACGTTCTGCCAGATTTGCTGACTTTCAGTTGACGCAAAAAATCACTAATTTGCGAAAGACGCTGGTCGATGCCGATGACACCAATTAGTTGATTCTTATTGTCATAAATTGGGCGATTTGCCGAGACAGCCAGAGGAAACGGCGTGGTTTCCCACTGGTATAAAACCCATGTCGGTTTTCTAGCTTTAACCGCGTTTGAATACCACAGTTCTTTTTCAAATTCGTATTTTTTGAATATCTCAGAAACCTTAGTGCGCTTGCCATCACTATCTGTATAGTAAGCGTAATGATCTCGATTGCCGCGTTGCTTTGGATTACTGATGCCAGAAACAACAATATTTTGACTTGTTTGATATCCAGCACCCGCATACTCGCCTCCTGGAGCTGCAAAGCTGATGTAGCCGACATTAAACAATTGCATTTGTTTCCAGAAGAAACGACTTATATTATCTAAATCTTTCGGATCGAGCAATCCCACGTCGAAGGCATCGGCATTCACCTGAGCAAGATGGCGCGCTGTGTCGAGTCGGCTGTCTAAGTGCTGATCGATGCGGCTGCTGACTTCCGTCCGCAGTTGAGACGCTAAATCGTTGACTGCTTTTTGTCCGTTGCGAAAAGATAAGTAGCCAACAATGCCGACTGCACCAATGATTTGTAGCACGAACGGGACAATCAAAACCGTTCGCAGTGGCACATTACCAATCAGTTTCTTGAAGATTGAAGGCTGGGATGATGACATATAGCAACTCGCTCTTGTAGCGAGGCGGGTATTGATTTTGCTAGACTATACTTAGTCAAGCTGTTTTTTTTAACAGACATTTGTCGTCGGGCGATCGCCCTTATTTTGGAATCGCTTAATTTGTGTTTATGTATCGATATTAACCTAAAAATGGTGTAAGCAAATATTTTGTATTGTTAATTTAATAACTCGCCCGCACAGACAGCCACAGTTCCTGAAATACAGTATGGACAAGGCACTGCCGTGTTCTTACCGATATATGAAAAACTATATATCAGGGGATTTTCGTAGAGGTTTTGCTAAATTGATACTTGATGGTGAGCTGCCAATACTTAAGTAAATAGCTTGATAGAGGGTTTTTGGGCGATCGCATATTTAAAGTACAATCAAACAATACTTCGGATAGTTTTATGGCTAACCGATATGTATCTAGAAACCCGGTTTCTGACTAGATTGATCGTTAAGCGTTGCAAAATTTTTCGTAGAAACCCGGTTTCTAGCCCCCCGCTATGCGAAATCCCTGAAACTGTCCAAAGTGTTGCTAGGGATTAGGACATCTGAGTTTCAAAAAGTCTGCTTTGATCCAACCTTTGTAAGGACTTGCTCTCAATCTTGTGGTCAAATACCAGACATTTCCTTCGCTATCTTTGCGGCTAAGTGGAGATACGACAGCACTTTTATTTTGGTCGTCATTAGCGACAATCACTAGATTTCCCACCGATACAGTGCCGACGATGCTAAAAATGCTTCCTGCACCTGACCTGATATTAACTTGTGAGCCAATATCTTCACCTATAATATCCGCGACGCAGCTTTTATCTGTGATGGATTGAGCGCTGGCACTCTTAGTAAGTTGTGGGGCGAAGATAGCTAGAGTGGCGATTTCTACAAGCATGAAAGCGCAAATTTTTACAGGTTTCATAGGTGAGACCAAAACTGAATTGTGAGATTAAGATGAGCGAATTAGGTTAGATGGTGAGATGCGCGATCGCACATCCAATCGGGCACCTTGCCGCAACAGACGAGCGATTCCCTACAAGATACCTACGCCGCCCCTACTTACGTGTGATTTGGATAAGTTCGATCGCTTCCTAACTTCCTCTGGTTGACATACGGCAAAATGCCGTATAGAATAAAAAAATTAGATCGATCGTATTTTTTATGACTAAAACTACTAAATCGGAAGCATCGGCCCGATTGGAAGCTCGTGTCAGTCCAGAGATTAAAGCCCTTTGGCAAAAAGCTGCTGACTTAGAAGGACGCACTTTAACAGATTTCGTCATCGCTAGCGTTCAAGCAGTCGCTTGCAAAGTTATTGAACAGCACCAAAGATTGAAACTTGACATTGACGACAGCGAAGCTTTTGTGAATGCTCTCCTGAATCCAACCCCGCCCAATGAAGCCCTGAAAGCAGCAGCTTTGCGCTACAAACAAGTGATGTGCGATGATACTCACAATTGAACTCCTAGATAGCAGCAGGCATCACCGATCGCATTTCTGCTGCGGCGAAGATAGCCTAGACAACTATATCCGCAAACAAGCCTCTCAGGATCTCAAAAAGAAAGTCGCGATCGTATTCGTTTTAGTGGACTCTCCCAACACTGATGTCATTGCGTATTATACGCTTTCTGCCTACACCATTGAACTCGCAAATCTGAATGAATCTTTTGCAAAACAGTTACCCCGCTATCCGCTGCTACCTGCGACATTGCTCGGTCGTTTGGCAGTCGATCGCACCTATCAAGGTCAACATTTCGGCGAATTAATGCTGATAGATGCTCTCAAAAAAGCACTCTTGGCAACTGCACAAATTGCCTCTCTGGCCGTCATTGCAGAAGCTCTGGACTCACCGGCCGCGAATTTTTATCAAAAGTATGGTTTTCAAAAGTTCAAGCAAAACCCGATGAAACTCTATCTACCCATGAAATCAGTTGAAGAACTTTGTCAAAGTTTAAACATCTATTGAATGTTGTCAACGATCGCACATCCAATCGGGTACCTCGTCGCCACAAACGGGCGATCGCATATTTAAGCGATCGCAAACTCCGTATATTGCCGTAAATGCGGTGGATGAAACGCCAATACAATATCCTCCCGTGACACCCCAGCCTGCAAAAAATCTGTCACCACCCCATCTTCTGTCCAATCCTCCTCAACCCAAATTTTGCCATCCCGCAATCGCACATGAATAGTATTTCCCTTAATTCTTTCTTGTCCCTCCCAACCCATTACTACCAATAAATAATGGTCATGTTCTCCGTCAAAAATCAGCGCACTTTTTAACGATGAATTGGTGGATTTTGCGTCCAACTCATCATAATCAGTTAAAACTTTGCGAATCAAATGACGATAATACTCTAATTTTTCCATCGCTCAACTACCTTCCCGCGAGACGAGGTAATTTGACCTTCTACATTTTAACTCAAGGACGATCGCACTTCCCATTATCCCTCTTCGTGAATCGCATATCAAATCCGATACCTCACTGCCACAAACGAGCGTTCCTCATAATGGAATAGACATGATCTGATTGATCCACTCCTCGGCGTTAGAAGCTTCCCAGACTAAGATGAGTGCATCAATCGCCTCGCTAATTGGGAGATTTTGAGAAAGAATCAGAACTCCTGAACTGTTTTGCGACAGGATGAACTCACCAAACTCGATCGGCATAGTCTTGCGATCGTGCGTGACAAGAACTCTGCCATCTCGCGCGCTAATTGCCAAAACTTCCTCGTCTTTCTTGCCTTCAAATCCTGCTGCGTTGGCTGACTTAAAATCTATATCTGCTTCTCTGCGGATAGTGCCAGCTACAATTGCTTGCCTGAGATCGGCATCGGCCTGAAATCGAACTTTCGTCATAATGCGCCTTTTTCCCGATTTTGAGCAGTTATCAATTGTTGATACAAAACTGGGCTTTTTTCCCTCAAAGACTGTTGCAATTCCTTAAATTCTGCTTCACCTTCTTCTAAGTACGCATCCACCATTTCTCGGTTGGCAAGATAAAAGACGATCGCACCATAAACCTGTTCTAGCGAAAGTAGCGGAAAATTTTGGGCAATACTTTCGGGAGCTTCTCCATTCAAGAAGGAATAAACGACTGAATCGAGAGAAATCCGAGTTCCTTCAATCCAATACCCTTCGTTGCGTTGTTCGATATACTGCTTTATTGGGGTGATGGCGAGTGTCATAGGGCTAATCGCTGCTTTTTATCTAGATTTTAAACCAATTAGATGACATAGTTAGATTGGCGATCGCACTTCCCAGTATCCCAAAGCACGCGCGGCAAAGCGAGCGCGATAGCACATCCCATCCCCACAGCCCGCCAACATCCAAACCCTTGACAGCAAAAATCACTAACTTGCATCGCCGCCAGCAAACCCAGCAAATCCAATTACTACCGGATTGGCGATCGAAGTACCCGATATCGACTACAGTAAACACAAAATATTATTGGCGGTGATTTGAGTGATTGAGAGTTTAGCAACAGGAATCGCAGCAGCCGGTTCGCTGCTAGCATTGGGCGGATTGGGCCTAGAGTTGAACTATCGCCGGACTGGGAGTCCAAATAAACTAGAACTTACAGCCGGAGAATGGCACTTAGCCATAAACGAACCCAACCGCTATCTGTTGGTTGGCGAAATGGAATTCCGCAATCTGACACAGCGGTTCGAGATTATGTTGCCAGATGTGCGGGCACAGGTGAAACTGCTATCAGACGGAAGTTTGGATGGCGTGACTTCTCAGACAAAAGTCATTCCTTGCCACACAGACGCAAAAGCCCGATCGGACGATTACTGGTTCGGCTATATTGTGAAAGCCCAACAAAACACCAAAATTAAAGTTTCCGTAGATATTCAAGGGCAAGACTTAAACAAATTGCAGTCAGCTTGGGTGCAAATACATTTCGTCAGCTACGGCCCTGGCGGGCGCATCCCCAGAGTCCGCAACGTAGTAGTTCCGCTGCAATTTCCCAACTCGGACACCGTACCCACCGCCCGCAATGTCGGCGTTGCCGAAGTCTTCCCAATTCGCACCCACATACTAGCGGAACTCGACAATCCCGTCGAAATTGTCAAACGTTACGTGCTCCCGCGCGCCGAGAAAGGCGATATTGTCGCCCTCGCAGAAACTCCCTTAGCCTTGATGCAGGGACGCTACCGCCATCCCAGTGAAGTTAAACCCGGATGGGTAGCCAAGCGAGTTTGCTTGTTTTTCTTGCCGATGTCGAGTTTGGCCACAGCTTGCGGAATGCAAACTTTGGTGGATGTAGTCGGGCCTTGGCGCGTAGTGGCTGCATTTGCGATCGGCGCTGTAGCTAAAATATTCGGTAAACCGGGAGTCTTTTACCAACTTGCAGGGGAACAAGCAAGGCTAATCGACGACGTTACCGGGACTTTGCCTCCCTTCGACCAATTTATTGTGCTTGGCCCGGACAATCCCCAGCAAGTTGTAGAACAAATTCAACGAGAAACTGGACTTGCGGCGGCGATCGTAGACGCTAACGACTTAAAAGCAGTTAAGATATTAGCAGCGACCTCCGATTTATCGATCGCATTTTTAGAGCAAGCCTTGCGCAGCAATCCCGCCGGGAATGCTGATGAACGAACACCAGTCGTTTTAATTCGACCTCTGCCACAGAAATCTTGAGTTGAAAACTGAAAATTGAAAATTCAAAAACACGATTTGAAATTTTTAATTTTCCTTCAACTAAGAAAGGGTGAAGAATCAAAATTTCTAAGTTTTGAACTAAAAAATTCCCTAACTCTTCCCCTTTCTTAAACATATTTGATTTTTTGATTTTCATTGTCCGGTTTCGTGCTATCACGGTTCTCAAGTTTCGTGAGGAACTCGCCAACCAATAACCAATAACCAATAACCAATAACCAATAACCAATAACCAATAACCAATAACCAATAACCAATAACCAATAACCAATAACCAATAACCAATAACCAATAACCAATAACCAATAACCAATAACCAATTTATACCTTACTTGAGAACTTCTATATGACTTCATTTCCCTCCCAAAACCAAAACCAAGTTGTGATTCGCCCGTTTCAGTACCGCGACATCGAGGCGATGGAACAACTATGCGCGGAAACAGCCGAACAACCAGAAAAACGCAAGGGTGCAAGCTGCGACTTGGTACTGGGTAAACAGTTGCAGCAGATTCGTCGCTGGTACGGACTGCTAAAGCTGCTTAGCTTGTTTCCCAACCCTTGTCAATCCCTGTTTCGTGCCCACGTGGCTGAGGAAGAAGGTACAGTTAAAGGCATAATTCAGATTTCTCCGTTCAACCGCACCCGCAGCACTTGGCGGATCGATCGCATCGGAGTAAACCCAGAAGCCCGCAGCAAAGGCATTGGTTCGATGCTGATGCGGTACTGCTTTGAGGCCGTCTGGGAGGCGCGGACGTGGCTGCTGGAGGTGAATGTGGGCGATAAAAATTCCCTGGCTTTGTACCGGCAGAACGGGTTTCAGCCTTTGGCACAGATGACTTATTGGTCGATCGCCCCAGAACGCCTGCAAGAAATGGCCTGTGCGACACCAGATTTGCCCAACCTGCTGCCCGTAAGCAACGCGGACGCTCAATTGCTGTATCAACTCGATACCGCATCCATGCCGCCGTTGGTGCGTCAAGTATTCGATCGGCACATTCAAGATTTCAAAACCAGTTTTTTCGGCGCTTTGTTTGAAGGTGTCAAACAATGGCTGAGCAAAACAGAGGTAGTCAGCGCCTACGTATTTGAACCGCAGCGCAAAGCCGCGATCGGCTATTTTCAGGTGCAACTATCCCGCAACGGCCAACAGCCCCACGTCGCCCAGTTGACAGTGCACCCGGCCTACACTTGGCTGTATCCCGAACTGCTGTCCCAAATGGCGCGCCTCGTTCAAGATTTCCCAGTTCAAAGCCTGCAACTAGCTTCCGCCGACTATCAACCGGAACGGGAAGCTTATTTAGAGCAATTTGGAGCCGTGCGTCTGGAACACAGTTTGCTGATGTCGCGATCGGTATGGCACAAATTGCGGGAGTCCAAGTTAGTCTCACTCGAAGGACTCCAGCTATCAGAAATGCTGCAAAGCTTCCAGCCAACTCGCAAACCAGTACCGGGCCGGATGTCCTGGCTCGGCCCGATGACTGGCGAAGTTACAACAGGGCCAGTTTCCTCGGAAATTAAACCCTTTTTGGTGGACTCAGGAAACGGTCAAGCTAATCAAATTAACCCCTTGAATTCCCAGAATTCCGAATCATCAGCAACAGATGTTAGTAGCATTTTGCCTCTGAATTTGCCGGAATTGCCGATCGACCGCGAATCGCCAGAATAGGACTTAATTTCTGATAGCTAAAAGCAGAAGAACTCCTATATGTCATTGCGAGCTCTTAGCGAAGCAATCGCCTAGTTTGTAGGGTGCGCATTGCACACTCTACAAACTTAACTTAGTCAACCGGTGCTTACGACCCACCCTACAAACTCTACTTCTTCCCTTCTTCTTCCCTTCTTCTTCCTTCGCCTTTCTTCGCGGTTCGTAAAAAAAATCTGCTAAGAAAGCAGTAAATCTAAAATCTAAAATCTAAAATCTAAAATTGATTGATGTCAAACGATAAATTATGGATATCGGCCCTCGGACTAGATATCGGCCTCAAACGAGTCGGGCTCGCCGGATGTGACGGTACTGGTTTAATAGCTACGGGGATTACTACTCTAGTACGATCGTCCTTCGAGCGAGACGTAGCTTATCTCAGAGAGCTCGTCCGAGAACGGAGAGTGCAAATTTTAGTTGCAGGCTTGCCCTACTCCCTGAGCGGAGAATTGGGCGATCAAGCTCGACAAGTGCAGAAATATGCCCGTCGCATCGCCGCCGCTTTAGAGCTCCCTCTAGAATACGCGGACGAGCGCCTGACTTCGGTTGAGGCCGAGGAATTGATGAAAACCGCAGGAATTTCGGTGTCGCAAAATAAGGGTTCGATCGATCGTAAAGCAGCAGCCCTGATTTTGCAGCAGTGGTTGGACGAGAGAAGGCAAAAATAGTCATTCTTTCAGTAGTCAGTAGTCAGTAGTCATTAGTCAGTAGTCAGATTAATTGGCCTGTTTGCCCTGTTTGCCCTGTTTGGCCTGTTTGGCCTGTTAAATTTTATCTGCGTAGTAGCTTAACAAAGGCGTGATATCCTAGGTTGTGCAAGTTTGCTACGCACACCTGTCACCGTTGACATACGGTCGAAAACTCCCCAGTACCTCGGTACTGAATAAG
>Ga0335395_10000962_pt1 | contig 18302 bp, 12 predicted proteins | sample MAT02_FD_205744 | JGI IMG/M metagenome (GOLD analysis project Ga0335395, IMG submission 205744) | Freshwater microbial communities from Lake Fryxell liftoff mats and glacier meltwater in Antarctica - MAT-02 (spades assembly) (version 2) ...
TACGCCTTTTGCGAAATTCGGAGGCATTTGACGCAATTCAATTCCATGGTGACGAATCGCCCGCCTTCTGCGCCGCTGCGGGATTTGCGCGATGGATCCGAGCCGTGCGGGTAAGTGACCTCACCTCTCTGCAGCACGCCCTCGCCTATGATACCCCCCACCTACTCCTAGACGCTGCGGTAGCCGGTTCTTATGGCGGCACAGGCCAGCGCCTAGACTGGAACCTTGCGAGGGATTTTGTCTGCACCAATAACCAACGCCGCTTCATTCTCGCCGGAGGACTCAATGCCGAAAACGTGACACAAGCCGTCCGTATCGTCCGTCCGAGCGCAGTGGACGTCGCGGGGGGAGTCGAAGCTTCTCCGGGCATAAAAGACGAATACCTAGCCCGCCACTTCGTTGCAGAAACGCAAAATGGGGCGACCTCTCGCTCACTGCCGTAAATAGAAAATAACGTCGAGACGATTTGCCACCGAAGCGATCCGCAGCTCGCGAAACTGGTCAACCATCCCACGCTCATGCGGCGTGCGATAAAAACGAATTATTGTTCCTATCTTATCTTGATTTCGGCAGGAATCTTGCACATAACCGACGCCATGCAGGCAAATGAAACCAGCGGATCCGGCGAACGACCGGTTCTTTCACCGTTTTCCGATGCGGAGAGCCCCGTTTTGCGCAAGCGGCGCAAGAGCCGAGTTGCGATGTGGATTTCGCTCGGCATCGTAGTTCTGGTGGCTCTGGGCGTCGGAGGATTTTTTCTGACGCGTTACTTGAACGATCCGCTCCGGACGTTGGAGCCTTTTCCCATCGGGAAGTATCTTGAGAGCTACAAGTCCCTCGCTGGCTCCAAGTTTCGCGGCAACCTCCGCGTGGAGAATGACCTCGGGTGGAAGGAAGGTGTGGGGCGGCTGATGGTATTTTCCCTTCGTGAAGATCCCCGCCCCATCGTCGTCATGATCCCCGCAAGCTTGGCACAAACCTACTTTACCAAGGGACAATCATTCGAGGGAGAACTCGAAGTCAAAGAAGGAGGACTCGTTTATGCGAATTCCATTCGGAAAAATTAAAGTCATTTTCGTAGTAGCAACCGGGGTAGCTCTAGCGCAGGAAACAACGCCGCCGACTGCGCCTCAGCCGCCCGTCGCGGAGACGCCCGCTAATGCTCCGGTAGATCAGAGAAAACAAGCTGCCGTCAGCCCGACGCCTAGCGGGACAGATACTTCAGCGGCACTCGACTACCTTTTTAACCGAAAACCTCAGGACGGCACCGCTGGGCAGCAAGCCCTGCGAGCGACGCAACAGGCCGAAGGCAAAGCCGTAGCAGAAGATGCTGTCGGGGCTAATCAGCAAGAAGATGCTCAGCTGCGCGGCCGATTTGAGCGCTATTTGGGTACGGCGCAAGTCGAGCGAGAGAATCTGGATGCCTACTTTGGCAAAATGAAAGCCGTCTCGGGACTTCTACTCGACAACAAACTCTTTGATGCTTGGAAACAACTCCACGAGTTGGCCGACTATTCAACCGTCGACGGTGGAATTAGTCGCGAGTTGGCAAATCGGGTTGAGTCGATCTGGACCATGGATCAGACGACGGCGAGCCTCGATCGGAAAAATCAGGAGCTTCAGGGCGGTGTTAAGACCGCTAATCGAAATGCCGACATGATCTCAGAGCAAGTCATGCAACAGCAACTAGAGTATCAGAGAAAACTCAATCAGACCCAACGAAAACAACAGCAAAATTCACCGCAAGGGCAACCAAACAACGGCAACAATATTCCGCCGCAGATGCCGTCTGGTGGAAACACAGCCCCACCGACCATCCAAGGTCTGGAAGGAAAGCTTCAGCTCACCGAGGAATATCTGAGATCCTTGGAATTGAGAGCGAAAATCAAGCTTAACGAACTCAAACAAGAAAAGTTACTTGAACAAGCGAAAGCAAATTTCGCTGAATACATTTCCACTCTGTTTAATACCGGGAGGCTCAATCACGTGGTTTTAGCGGCCGATTTTTACCGGAAGATTTTTCAAGAAGGGGAATACCCGGCTGACATGGCGCGGCAGGTCAACGCCGCTTTAGAAGTTAATCGTGACGTGCAGGCCTCAGTAGATGTGTTCCGTTACAAACTTGAGCGCGGTCAACTGGCGGGTGCGAGCGACGGCCTTCAACAGGCATTCTCTGCGAATGAATTGAACATAGCGCTGCTTGGACTCGAGCGCCCCTTAAAGGAAAAGGTCGCGGATTTCAACCAAAAATTGAGTCAAATGCGGAATCTCATTGAGGCCCGTGACTTCGGCAGTCTGGAACTGCTTGCTAAGGAGATCAAAGTTTCTGCGACGGACTTTGATACAACAAAGCCGATGGCTCTCGTTAACGCGGTTAAGCTTGAGAGTAAAATGCGCCTGGGTAAAGCGAAGCTTGCGGCGCAGCAAGGCGACCTGAAGTTGGCGATGGATGAGTTTCAGGCCGCGGCTCAAGCTTGGCCCGGCAATCCCGATCTCGAAGACAAAGCTCTGACATTCTTCGATACTCAGGACATTCAATCACAGTCGTTGGTTGAATTTGATCGCTTGGTAGCAGAACAGAATTATAGAGCAATTTTCGAAAAGCAGCTTGCATACGCACCGGCGGTCAGAGATGACGCCAAACGAATCGAGCAATTGAAAGCCGCGCTTGAGGCCGTCAAAAGCGCAGAGATCGCCGCCGAGAAAGCCAATATCTTGATGATTAACGGCGATCCGTTTGGAGCTTGGGAAACCATCGAACTTGCGGCAAGTCACCTTCCAGACGACAAAAAACTCAACCGACTCCGTGCCGACCTCTCAGGGCGGAGCGCAGAATTCGTCTCCGCCGTTAACAAGGCACGAGACGCCGAAGGGCGTAACGAAGTGGGCTTCAGTCTCACGTGGTTCGCTAACGCCCAGCGGCAGTATCCTGCGAGTCAGATCGCCAACGAGGGCATTGAGCGCCTCAGCAAGAAATTGCTCGAAACGAAGATGTGAGCGGAAATGAGACTTCTCATATGTCGCACGCTATCAGCATCCGTAATCTTTCGGTAACGGTTCGGGAAAAAGGTCTGGAAAAGACACTTCTTTCGAACATCAATATTGAGGTCGAGCGAGGGAGTTTCATCGCTGTCATTGGAGCGTCCGGCTGTGGGAAAAGCACCTTGGTCAAGAGTTTGGCAGGGTTGATCGAACCCTCGACGGGGAAAATTCTTTTCGAAGGTCAAGAGGTGCACGAATTGAAGGAGCATTTGCCGCTCGCGGTCGGGTATCTACCGCAGTTCAGTGCTTTCCATGAGAAGTTGACGGTGGCGGAGAATCTAGAAACAGCCACGAGTCTTCGCCTACCTCGTTCAGTCGCGCCGGATCGCCGCACGGCGTGGACGCAACATATCACGGAGCTAGCCCGGATTGCTCCTTTGCTTCCTCAGGAATACCGAACGCTCTCAGGCGGACAAATGCGGCGAATGGCTCTGGCGGAGGAACTCATCGGCGATCCGGCATTTCTTCTCCTCGACGAGCTTACGAGTGGGCTGGATCCCTTTTCGGATTTGGAAATGATGGCCTGGTTGCGAGATCTGGCGCACAACATGTCCAAGACGGTAGTGCTCGTGACTCATGCGACCAACAACCTCCACTATTGCGACGCGATTCTCTTTCTGCACAAAGGGCGGTTGATCCATTTTGGTGATTATCAGTCGTTGCTTGATTCTCATGAGGTGGGTTCCGTCGCGGAACTTTTTGGCATTTACCAGACTCAGGATTTTCCCGCTGACGGCTCGCCCGCGTGCGAAGTGCCCGATGATGCAGAGAGCGAATCGCTGACGATTAAGTCCATGCCGCCCCCGGGGGGCTGGGTGCAGTTTCCAACCCTTCTCATCCGGCAGGCCAAGTTGTTTTGGCGAGATCGCAGCCAGCTCATTCTTCACATCGCTTTGATTCTCACGTTTCCATTTTTGGTGGCGGTGTTCGCTACGAGTGGATTACCCCAAGTGCGGAGCCAGACGCTATCCTTGGAGACAAATGTCCTGCGGACGCTTCAGGAGCAACTCTTCTACCTGAAAGAGTCGTTTCAGGCAGCGTCGCTCATTTCCGGGCTGGCGATGTTTCAGGTGATTCTTTTGACTCTAATTGGTGCCAACAACGGCGCACGTGAGATCGCCAAAGAACGCGATATTCTTGCGAAGGAACTCCGCGCCGGGCTCTCACCTAGCGCCTACGTTGGCGTGAAGTTTTTGCAAATCGCACTCCTCTGTGCCGTGCAGGCGTTCTGGATGGCTTGGTTTGTCAAAACACTCTGTGGCTTCCCCGGCGACCTTTGGGATCAATTTGCGATTCTGTTTGCGACGACGCTCGCGATGAGCACGACTTGCCTTGCAATTTCGGCGGCTTCCCCCACCCCGGAACGTGCGTCGTTGTTGGCGATTTACCTCGTGGGGTTTCAGCTTCCGCTTTCCGGTGCTGCCCTTGCCCTACCCGAATGGCTCAGCACGATTTGCCGCCCGTTCATCGCAGCGTATTGGGGCTGGAGCGGGTATCTGCAAACATTCCAAGATACGCGCTACTTTGAAGTGGTTCGCCAATCGAGCGAAACGTGGCTTGCTCCCTATCCTTTGGGCATGGCTGTGTTGAGCGTTCATGTTTTGGCAACCTTGGCTGCATCAGTTTTTTTAACCTCAAAAGTGCAAACGTCCGTCAATGAGTAGATCCCGCCTTATGCTCCAACTCCGGTGCCCTGAAGGCTGGCAGTGGCCGGAACGCGGTCGCTTCAGAAATTGTCCCGACAACTTTTGGGGCACTGTTTCGAGCGAAGGTATTCCGAGTAAATTATGAACTTTTACCTGCTGCAAGACGAGATCGAAGCTGGTCCGTATTCATGGATTGAGGTTTTCGTCATGCTTCAGAATGGGCATATCGATCCTCAAACGATTGCGAGGCTAGAGGATGGACTGGAGTGGTCGACTATTGAAAATATTGGGCTTTGGCGGGAGGGAGATGAGGTTGGACCATTTACGAGGGAAGAAATTGCATATCTCGTAAGTGAGGGGTGTTTAGACGGCGATGTGGAAGTGCGCGTGGAAGGGGATGATCACCTCCAGCCTCTGGCTGAAGTAGTTGGTTGCGGAACTCCGACGAGTTCGGACGTGATCGTCGCCCACGGGTCAGATGTTCCCTACACGATTCTCAATAGGATATTGTTCTCGAGAATAGTGTCGGCTTGCCGATGCTTAATGTTGGCGTTCGAACAGTGGGTCTTACAGAAGAAGCTAATTGCCGCACTAACTCTCGTTCTGCTCGGGGTGGTGGCGGGGTGGATGCTCAGAAGTCTTTTCGTCCTGCCACCTAACAGCGTTGCTAAAAATCAGATTGCTTCGCCAATCGCCGATGCCGCATTGAGCCAGCGGGGAGTCCCGCCTGGGTCTCCACAAAGAATTGGTGCGGCCGCCTCTGAAACCATTCTGCCTACAGACTCAACGCAGGTAGAACCGATAGCCGCCAGTGAGGAGACGAAAGCAAAAGAAGAAGTGTCACAATCGAAAGAGCAGGGCGCGCCACCTTCTAACAACCTTGCATCAGACTCCCCGGAAACACGGCCTGCGGCACCGATCAGTGAAGACGAGAAAGCGTCGGTGACTCCAGATCTATCTCATCAAATTGCTCCGGCGGATGCGAGTAAATCTCAGGAAGAGCTTGCCGCTCCAAAACCGCAAGCGAGCAATTTGCCGAAGATCCCTGTCCTCCAACCCCCAATATCAGCGGTTCGAGCTCCGGCAACACCTGCCCGATCCGCAAATGTAAAACAACTTCGGCCTTTTGAGACACCCCAGTTAACGTCGGAAGAATTGGAGGACTTGCTCCAAGAAAGATTTGCTTCGCCAGCGATTAAGCTCCCAGAGTCATTCGATCAACGACCGGCACAAGGCCTTTACGTCTATGAGGGTTCGTTCAAGTTGCAGACCAAACTCGTAAACAACCCAGAGGTGGAAGTGGTTTATCGAGTACCGATGCAGTCAAAAACACGACCTGGACCAGATGCCAGTAATGTTGTCATGTTGGGAATCTACCATGGCGCGATTCAGCCCCAGCGGAAGAAAATCGTAGATGGTAAGGCACTCACAGAAAAGAGTTCCCTGCATGGGCACCTGACGCCGTTTGCAGACCAGCTCGGATACACTGCCTTCACTTTTCACATCAAAACGACTCCGGATATGTCCTCAGATCGGCGAGAATACTATGCTTATGGAGGTTCCGATTGGGTCGACCTTGTATTTCGGGCGAAAGCTGAAATCGAAAAGAGGCACAAGCTCCAGGAGAAGAAACTGTTGCTTTACGGAGTATCTGAAGGTGGGCAGTTTGCTCAGAACATTGCTGCGGCCGTTCCGGACAAAGTCGCCGCTGCCGTGATCCAAAGCGGCCCCCACATCACGCCACCGAACGAGACCTCCGATACCGCATGGTTTCTATCAATCACACGGGGAGACGCCATGCAAAGTTCTTACGAGGCCGTCTACAACCGATTGCTCCAACAGGATGCGAACGTTTCATTCAATATCTTTCCACCAGATTACGGGAGTAGAGGACTAGGGGGCAACTTTTACCATTCTCAAAGTGTGATTGCCGACTTGGCAAGTCGTTCGTTCCTCCGAGGGGTTGTTGACTCGCTTGACTCGACCGGCAAATACAACCGCGCAAAGTGGCCGTTTGTGAGGGATCGCTCAAAGCCACTTCGGATCTACCCGTCGGGATCTGAGATAGCCAAAAAGATGCCCAATGAGTTGAAGGAGTACTTGCCATCGAAAGCTTTCGCACAGTGCCTCCAGAACGTCCCGGCCCAGATGCAATCGGTAACGCTACCTACAGGTGGGGTCAAACGAGCGAAAGCATTCGTGGGTCTTCCTCCAATGGGGAAACCGAAGGGCGTAATACTTTACTCGCAAGCATTCAACATCTTGGAGCTGCAACATATGTTCGACAATATCTATTTCCTCGCAGGTTTGGGTTACGTCGTTATTGCACCTCAACTAAAAAAAACCGATTCAGTTGACTTCTTGGCGGCGATGACATTTTACGAGGATTCAACTGCCCTCGAGAAATTTCCCATGGCTGTTATTGGCTACGGACCGAAAGGCAACTTGGCTTGGGACGCCGTCGCTCGAAACAGAGATGTTTTGCCAAAAGCAGTTGCAATGCTTGAGTTCACTCCCCGAGATACGCTCGATGAGTCGAACTTGCCTCCGGGTGCCCGCATGGGGGCTCCCGTCGTATTCGTCTTCGACGAATACCCCCTAATTGATGTCGCGACGTCTGATGAAGCCAAAACATCTGCTGAGATCGTTACAACGGTCAGGGAGTTCGTTGAAAAATGCCGCGAGCGCAATCAATTGGCGAAAGTCATTGTCATCCCGAAACCCACACCCAAGCTAGACTCAGAGCCTCTCAATGCCGATGGCCAGAAATTGGAACGTGTGCGAGTAGCCCAGTTGTCGTTGGAAGCTGCCGAGAGCTTTATCTCTAATGTATTTGAAAAGAAAACGTCCAAGATTGAGCGATGATATGAGACAGGGACGAATATCCGCTTTTCTACTTTTTGTCGTTCTAGTCCTCTGCCCCGTAATGGTGCTGTCAGCATCATCCGTTTTTGATTCCAGCTTCTCCCCGAGCGAGGATGATAATTTTTTTGAAGCGAGCGCTAGGCTGTGGATTCCGGAAGAGTCTTCGACAATCAACGCCATCGTGATCGTGTTGGGCGGGACGGATTCTGACGGGAGATCTGCGATTGAGGATCGAGGGTGGAGGGAATTTGCGAAGAAAAAAAAGCTCGCTTTGCTCGGATGTTTCTTCAGGGGAGACGGCGAACCTTACGAAGATGCGAAGGGAGGGTCGGGAAAGGCCCTTGTGGGTATGATCAATGATCTCGCGGAAAAGTCAGGGCGGTTCGATTTGCGGGATGCTCCGCTGATTTTCGTCGGTCATTCCGCTGGAGCGATGTTTTCGTATAACTTTACGTGCTGGAAGCCTGACGCCGTCGCGGCTTTTGTTTCAATCAAAAGCGGTCCAATTTCCACAACGGAGAACGCTCAGGCATTCACCGTCCCGGGACTGTTCATCGTCGGAGAGTTTGATCTGTCAGGACGCGTTCAGAGCACCGCATCGGCATTTCTAGCGCCTGCCGTCGGCAAATCCCGCTGGGCTTTTGCGCTCGAGCCTCAGGGCGGGCATGGATCCTCACCGAGTATTCGAGCGCTGGTTTTCGCCTATCTTTCCGATGTACTTTCGTTGCAAGAGACGAGCGCTCGGGCTGGGAAGTTTGAGCGTTTCGGTATTGCTCGGTGCTTGGAGAATCCGAAACGAGAAATTGGTGATCCTACAGAGTTAGGTGCCGCTTGGCTCCCTGGCACTCGCTCTGTGCGCGTCTGGGAGTCGTTTGTTCAACCAAGCGACCTCACGGAGTTTGCGCGCTCGGGAGGTAAAGACGACCAGTCCCCCGCGAGAGTATTTTCGCCATTGGAATTCGGCAGTGTTGACATTAGTCGAAACACGGATGGTTTTCAAAAAACGTTTGTGGTTACGCTGCCTCCAGACGCCGAAGGCATTTTTCGCTCAAAGGATAAAAGGCTCGAGGTGATCGAGCCTAAGCCCAACGCGGGAAGGCATCAAACTGTCACTCTGAAGCTTGTTCCGGGAGGGCTTTCTCCCGGGGTATTCAGATCCTCGATCGAGTTCATCGCTCAAGACCGTGAAACGGCGAGTTTTCCCGTCACGGCTCGAATAATCACCGATTACCAAGCGAAACCATCATCCCTCTATGTTGGGGTTATTCCGAGGGGTTCTTTGACTGAGATGAAAGTGTTGCTTTCATCCGGTACGGATACCCCTCTGGAGGTGAGTTCCATACGCTCGTCTCATCCCGCGTTTGCGCAGGTTGTTAGCGGAGGAGACGGGGTTTTGCTCTGTCGATTCGATGCCTCGAAGGGCCTTGGCAACCAATCGGGTTATTTTGAAGTGATGCTTTCAGGAATCCCAAAGAGACAACTCCGGATTCCGTTTATCGCATGGGTTTCCAAAAAGACTATTTTGTGAGAACGCTCCTTGCTCGCTCAAAAAGGTTACTCATTGTAACGGCAACGATTGCGATCTGGAGCACTTCTGGAGATGCCATACGGGCTTCGGAGCAGTCCTTAGTCGTTGCGGCACCTTCGCCCATCGAATGTCAAATCGAGGGCACGCGGGAAGACAACTTTCGCTACATTGCCGTCCAGTGCTGGTTGCCACCGAGCGAGCGAATCCGGAATGTTCTTTGTGTGGTTCTCCACCCGGATGGCACGAACGGGAGGCGCCTCGCTCATAGTGCTGAATGGGTGGCTCTCGCTCTCGCTTACGACGCAGCTCTCATTGGCGTTTCCATCGTTCCCTCAGCAGATGCGACGAAGATGTGGTTTCACGCCGATGGAGGAAGCGGTCGCGGGATGCTGGAAGCTGTGGAATCCCTCGCGCAGATGACGGGACGCGATGACCTCAGACAGGCTCCCTTGCTCCTGACCGGAGTTTGTGCCGCCGGCCAGTTCGCTTATGAGTTTGCCGGATATGATCCCTCGCGCGTCCTCGGTTTCGCCACCGTCGGCGGAGCCAAGCACAGATTGGAGGCGGCCCGTCTTTCCGCGACTGTTACGGGATTACTCGTCGTCACGCCGGACCGCGGACCAGATGCAGCGGCAAACCTACAAGCGCTGTCCACGCTGGGGCATTTACTCGGGGCTCCGTGGCATAGCGTCTTCGGAACGATGGCTCTTTACGATGCGGGAGGTCTCGATCAGTCCGTCCCGTCCTTCTTGCGGGATCGTCTGGCCGGGGAAGTTTCGGGCGCAACTGACCATTTTCGCCATCGGAACTGGGCGCCGGACGCGGAAGCTCGGGCTTTTGCAATTTGGCACCTTGCGCCCTCGTTTTTGGGCTCTCCCTTGCCTGTCGCTGCGAACGCAGAAAGCGCAGTTGTAGGAAATGATACAGATCGAGGACTGCGGTATTCCATTCGAGTTCGGAGCACAAAGGCAAATGCCACCGACCACGTCTTCGTGCCCGAAACGATCCCCGGACAAGCGGCGATTTCCAAAGTTGGAGATGGTGAATGGCAGATTGATTTGCTGGTCGAAAAAGAACGCCTCCCGATTGGCGGATTTCAATTTGAAGTTCCTGTGCGCTTTTCCAACAAAGGAAAGTCGATGCTCGGCGGACTTCAGGTTCCCGTGAGCGGCACCATTGTTGGCGATCTTTACGCGAGTCCGACTTCCCTCCGAATCGACTGGACGGCCGCCAAGCAAAGTTCGTCCGTTGCTCTAGCTTCACGTGGCAACTTCAACATCTCGGGGATAGAGATCGAAGCGGTCGTCCCAACCTACATGACGGCTCGTGTGGACGATACCAGCCCGCCTCGAGTCATTATCGCACCTAAAACATTAGGAGAGTTGCTTCCACAAACAGTTGCAGGGTATGTGATTGTCCGTGCGAAATCCAATAAAACACAGAAGATAAAAATCCCATTCTATGGAACGATCAAAATGTAAACGCTTCACGCTTTGTGGGCTGCTTATTGCCTCAGCATTTTTTACCTCAAGCTGCAAGAAGGCCACCTCTCCATCGTCGAATGCTGAGACGTCTGCTCTCGAGATCGAGAGATCTCACGTAGATCTTGGTGCAATTAACGAAGGGGAATCAAAAACAGGAGAACTCATTGTTTTCAATAGATCGCGATATCCCGTATCTATCGACCAAGTCGCCGCCTCTTGCGGCTGCACTGCGGCGACGGTTGCAGATGAAGTGATTCCACCGGGAGGGAACTCCACTCTCCGTGTCGAACTCTCGCCTCAAGGACGTCGAGGTGCGTTTGTATCGAGCGTTAGCGTTCAGTGGTCAGAGAAAACATCAGCGTCTCCGCGAACTGGAAAAACAAAAGTGGACTTTCAAGCTGTTGGCCTTTTTGTTGCGAATGCTACTCCTGGCTATGTTGACTTCGGCACCGTGAAGGTGGATGCGGAACCGCTCGAACGTGTGCTTGCCGTTTCCAGAGGCACACAACCAATCCCATTCGCAGATGTCATTGTGGAAAGCGGGAACCCGTCAATCCTTGCGACGATTGACAAAAGAGACAATGATCACTGGCAGATTTCAGTCGCGCTTCAACCCGGTTTACTTCCAGGTGGGCCACTAAATTCACATGTATCAACGATCTTCACAAACTCTACCGGTGACGAACTCGCTCGACGGGAAATCTCCGTGCGAGGCGAGATCAAAGGATTGGTGTCGGTGAAACCAAAGACGCTCTTTTTTGGGGTTCTTCCTCCGGGGACGACAAAAACCGGGAGTCTCGTTTTTAGAGCGCCTGATGGGCGGAGTGCTGGAATTTTGTCTGTTCGTGCCGAGCCTGACCCAGATGGCCTCGCGTTGGACTTCGGTTCCTCACCATCGAATTCGTCGGAAAGCACCATCAATTACTCTCTCAACACTGCCGGTAAGTCGGGGGATCTTTCAGGACGTTTGTTCGTTCAGTTCAGCGATCAAAAACTGGGCGAGATATCAGTGCCGTATATCCTGCATGTGAAAGAATCGAAGTGAACTGCCAGAGGGATTGTCCTTAACGGGATTAGCCCGAAGCATCCCCCAAAGCTCTTACGCCGCATGGAAGAGGATGACGTTTTCAAGCGACCATGGTGCGGAGTTCGCAAACGGAAGGTCGCGTCGTCATGCTCAAAAATGTTTCCCTTGGCGGCACGTCGTTTGCGAAAGGCTTTGAGAACCGCCACCTTCAAGTGGCTTAGGCGGTGCTTTCCCATAACGTTTGGGTTTTCGCTCACACTTCTGTCACCAACCAGGGCAAAGTGCGCTGGATGGTTTACCATGACAGCTTCAAACCGGATGTCTTTATCAAGTTCACGGGACGGCTTGTCCGGGATGCCGGACGCTAGATCACACTCACCGTGGACAATCTGCGTGTTCACCATTGCAAGCTCGTCAAGGAGTGGGTCGCTCGGCACAGTAAAGTCGTCGAACTGGCATTCCTGCCATGCTACAGCCCAGAACACAACCCCGACGACTACTTAAACTGCGAATTGAAAGCCTCGCTAAGCGAGAACCTATTACCTCGCACACAGGCAAACTTGGAAGCCAACCTCAAGAACCCATGCGCATGGCAAACAAGTCGCCTAAACGAACTGCCTCCTGCTTCGAGGTCGAGCATATTCTCTACGCTGCCGGCGCATTACATATGTCACTACATTTGTTTGCCGGGTCAATAAGGCTATTTCGGCACACTGATAACGGTTTTTGTATCCTCATCGTAAATGAGATCGAACTCCGCGGGGTTAAAAGAGAATTCGTCCTCGTTGTCCTCATCTCGCTGCATAAACTCGAAATTACTAATTGAATATCGGTAGACAAATGTTGGATTTTCACTGTAGCCAGATTTTTTAGAGCCAAAGTATGATGCCTCCGCAATTGAGGGAAAATACATTTTAACATTTGCTTCACCTGTCGCGACAGCCTCAGAGAGTTGCTTTACCTCATATTTCATTATAGTTTTTCCCTGCGCGGTGTATACGGAATAAGACATTGGATAGAACTGGCGTGAGTTATCAAATGTAACTATAATGCTCTCCGATTCGCCCGTGCGCTTGTTCATACAGCCGGAAAATAATATCTCAGTAAACGGCTTTCCGTCACGAACAATCTGATGCGTTTCAACAGAGGTCGCCATTCCTGCTAAAACACGGAATGTCTCCGGTGACAATAACGATTTCACCGAGGGATAGCGATTATTATTAGGCTCAAGATAGCGTAATGCAAACCTGAACGGGCTAGTCATGAATTCTTCTGCGCCTAAAATGATTCTTTCGGGATTGAGTCCTTTGGAGACGTAGAGCGTCCGAGTTGAATCTTCATCGACGGTTTGAAAGTGTTGCCCATCAAAAGCTGCACGATACTTGATCGATGAGCCGTCAACGGAATGCTGCTCCCAATCGCAAAAGAATCGAGAACCGGATTCCCGCCAGCGAAAGTCAACCGTGTAATCACCCGCATTGTTGCCAGCAATGACCTCGCGCCGCATTGAATAGGAGTGGGACGCAGTCATTTCGAGATGCGCTATGGATTGCAAGACCGAGTCCGGCACGTCCGAAGCGAAAGTAAGTCTAGAAACGCTCAGGATTCCCAAGGCCAACAAAACAACACCATTTTGCGGAAAATGTAAGCTTATTGGTCTCATTACAACTACTCTGCTTGCTGAGATCCAACAGCATTACGAGGTCCACACATGAAGGTCTGACCTCCACATTCAACGGGAGCGATGGCAAGTCCACATTTGCTGTTCCCACTCAGAAAGTTTTGCCCTGGTCCACCTGAAACCTGAGATAGCATATTTATGTTGTGTTGACACGGCAGAGTTTCATCGCAGCCAGCTAGAAAAAGATCCGGAGCTGCACAAGCGGCACTGGAACCATTCGGTGATGTAGCATTGGAAATTGTTGTTATTGCTAGGATGGAAACAGCAATTAGGGCGTGGATTCTGGTAATTTGTAGCTTTTGTTTCATAGGAACCTTACCCAAACTAATAATCGAGAGAATGTCAAGGCCTTTAGACAGGCCTTTGGACCCCCCGCCACTCCAACTTTATCGAAAATGTAGCGCCGAAAGCCCGATAGAAACGCGCGCAAACCCGCATAGCTGCGATATCGGCATTCTCAAACTGCGGAACTTGGGCTAAAGGACGACTCGTCGGAGACAGCCTGATTAATTTTAACTCCAGTAATCTCAATCAGGGTATGTTGTGATTCGACGCCATTTTCGTAGTTTCTAATTTTCGCCTGTTTGGGTATCCGCAGCTTCAATGGGCTACCCGATACATCAAGTTCATGAAGTTGGCTGACTGAATACTCTGCGATTGTTTTGCCGAATGACAACGTCCATTTTATTATTGGGAACATGTCATCAGCAACAGAGAAAGTTGTCACTAACGTTCCCGGAGGATCACCAGCGATCGGGCTAGCGAATACGCTGGTAACTTCAACTGAATCCCCAGGCAGCGTCACAGACCCCTGTTGCACTTCAACTGTGTTCGAAAACGCCGCTTGCCACAACCCAAGCGAACCATAATCGGACAGAATATCTAGCAATGAAAGTTGACTATTTCCGGCATTCGGAAAGCCGCAGGCGACAGAGCGCTCAATTTTGCGCTAAGTTGATATGATTGTTTCATCTTTTCCGTTAGTGTGATATCCTGCTTTCGGACTGTCAACTCTTTATCCAGCCTGTCGCAATACGCACCAAGCGTAAATCCCCGCAGCAGCCGTGATATTTTGAAAATACGTTTGGTGATTTGTTCTGTTCCGTGGTGATTCTGTCCCGGCACTCGATCTGTTTAGGATTAGTCACTGGTGGTAGGTCGAACGACACTTACTTTGGAGTAAAAAGATCTATCTCGGAACTTTCAACTGAACTCCGTTGTTTGCGTCATAAACTGTTCGAGCCAGCGTGGGGTCAATGCTAAATATCTCGTCATCATTAATTGTAACATTATTTTTAAAGTTGGTGATCAGAATGCGTTGCACTAGTAGCGGATCACTCTGAAACGGAAACTTCGAAATTCCCCCATAGAACGATTTCGTCGCAACGATAGGAACTAAAATTGAGCTACCAGAATCATCTGAGACGCTGGCAAGCTTATCAACTACATACTGATAGATGAGGTTACCGTCTTCGGAACGCCTTTCCCACTTTATAGGGTACATTCCATTAGAAGTGTCGAATGTGACGCGGTAAATTGTTTCTCGTTGCGTCCACCACTCAACCCCACCCTTCAAGGTCATTGTCATCGTCGTTTTTCCATCCGCCGACCCTATTTCAAGATCAGAAAGTCGGCTCTGTAGATTTTTCCAAGTGTCTTGCTGCAGCATCTGCGAAATCTCCAGCCGTGTCGCGTCGCTCTCAAAAATCGAATTCGAGAGAAATTCAAAGGGATTAAGAAAAGCATCAACATACCGCAAGAAGTATTCTGATGGCCTCTGCTCAGATGGAGAGAGCTTCTTCAGATAAAGTTCCAAGTCTCGATTTCTGAGCCTTTGATACGTTTCACCATCATAGGCTACAACATTGTGGTTTTTATAGCCTTCCGCGCTAATATCTAGCGTGTCCACAATCCGATACTTCTCACCACTTAACAGAATGCTTGCTTTTCCCCTCGGTGCGTCCTTCTCAGAAACTAGTGATTTTCCGGCGGCCTTAAGTGTCAATACCTCAACATCATAACTAACGTTACCAATCGATCCAAAGTAATGGTTGGCTGCTCCCTGCAACCTTCCAACAACCTCTAACCTGTTGTCTTCAATAGGCTGAGCAAACGAGCAATTCAACCCGACGGATAAAAACAGCAAAGCGAGGTGATGGAGAGACTTCATGGGACGTTTTGGTACGCAGTTGAACCCCAAACCCTTTATTCAGTGGCTTCCGCTCCGACAGTCCATATGTTACCACAGTTGACCATCGAGGCCAATCCCTGATCGTCGGTTCCCGGTTGCTGGCCGCATGTAGATGCAGAATAACTGTTGCTAGTTCCTGCAATAGCGACGTCTCCATTCGAGGGTGAACTAGCGCATCCAGCGATAGTAAAAGATGGACAGGCACCATTTGATTTAGCGTTCCCAATTGCAAACGAGTGCTCAACGAATGAGATCGGTGACAATGTTGCGAGCAACACCGCGATAAGTTTTGTGTTAGTTTTCATTGAAAACGGACTTTACATTGAGTCGTTGCCTATTGTCAATGATTGTTTCCATGACAGCCGCCGATGGCGAGGTGAGGAACGGAATGTCAAATAGGCCAGACCTCAGAGGCGAGGCACTTTGAAAAAACGTTTTGAGATGCGGGCGCAAAAAGGGATTTCCACAACAGTGCAGGCCGTCATAATCAACGAGTTACGCAATCATAATATGTCAAAAATGACTTTTGCGCCCGAACCTTTTAAGGTTCTTTCAGTGTTCTGTTTTGCTGACTCTGAGTGGAGCAAAACTTCTGTCGCGCACCCGTCACTCGTGTTCAGTTCGAGGCCTCTCGTAAATAGAGAAAAAACCATCGATATCGTAGATCCAGAGTTGCCATGCTTTGTTCTCTTGATTGAAAAGACCCGGGTAAACGATGGATTTGTTGGTTTCCTTCGAGGCTGTCGCCTGGTCGGCGGGTCGGCGGCGTGCGAGTGGATCAGCGCTCTGAGCGCAGAAAAGTGCTGGAATCGTAAGCGCACTCCGCAAGAGACTGGGGCTCAGGTTTTCAAAGGCAGAGTTCTGTGGAATGAGGTAGGAGGCAACGGCATCGGGCCTTTCTATGGCGGCAAGGGCTAATGCGAGTTGCCCTCCTTGCCGATGGCCGACAACAAACCATGGATGGGCGAGCAATCTGTCGCCACGGAGCGTTTCGAGAATTGACGTGGCTGTTTGGTGAGCTTGCGAGGTCGTTTCCGGGAGGTCGAAGCAGAGCACGCGCCATCCCCGTGCTGCGAGTGGTCGAAGCGTGTGCTTGAGGAGGGTGGCGGGCGACTCGCCTCGGCCACCGAGATAGAAAATTGTCCCCTTGGAACTCCGCCATCTCGGGCGGACTTCGAGCCCGGCAACTCCGACCGTGGAGATGGGCAAAACCGCCGGTCGGGACGACAGCGCGATCTGACTGGCGAGCCACCACGTGCCGCACGAAATAGCCACGAGAAGCATGATCGTGGTGAGCGCGTAGGCACTGCTGCGGAGTGAAGCCCGTCCCAGCCGGCTAATCGTCTGCAACAAACCGGGCTTTGGCAGCGCGTTCGTTTGACTTTCTCTCAGCGCATACCAAACAAGCATCGCGAGGATGACGGCTGCTGATGTAAGAAGTAACCAGATGAGGTTTGACTCGAATGCGACCGAGGAGAATGAACACAGAATCAAGCCACAAAATACCGATGCTGAGCATGCCGTGAGAACGGCGTTGCCATGGCGTCGTCCCACTCGAAATCCAGCGACCACGAGCCAGATTGCAAGGGCGGTGGCTCCGCCGACGGCGAACAAACCGCGTTCCGTCCCGACAGTGAGGAAGTCATTGATGGCGGTGGAATAAGTCTGTGTATGTGTGGGCAACTGATAGTCCCTCATAAACACTTCACCAAACTTGCCCGTTCCGACGCCAGACAAAGGGTGCTCTGCCATCATCTGGAGGGCTCCCTGCCAAACGAGGAGTCGGTTAGAGATCGACTTGTCTTCCGCGACGGCACCGGTGGAGGCAGCGCGGTCAATCCCGGCGGGATGAAGTGCTAACGCGATGCCGAACAGAACGGCTAGCGCAATCGGGAAGAAACGAGGGTTGCGAATGCCAAAAAGGAGGACAAGGACGCCTCCTGCGAGGCCAAGCCAACCGCCGCGGGAATAGGTGTTGACCAAAAAGAAACAACCGAAGGCCATCGCGCCAATGATGCCGCAAGACGCAAGCCATTGGAAAATCGTGAGTGCCTTCCGTTTCACGCTTGAGCTATGTTTTGTGCGCACCATAGCGCCGACTGTGCGATGAAGAGCCGCTCCGAAGCCGCATGTAACGAGCAGCAAGGTAGCGAGAAAGGCGGCGGCAATGTTAGGCGTCCCCCAAGGCCCCTGCCAGCGGAGTTGACCTTTGTAGAGATATGTCGAGTAGTCGCGGCCCGTGGTGTTGACCGAAAGCATGCCGGTGACGGGGATCGAGAGAACCGCCGCTTCCGGATGGGAGGTATGGATGTTGATAAACTTTCTTGCAAGCGCACCGAAGGGAAAGCCCTTGGCTAAAGCATCCGGGGAAAACTCAACCACGAGGGTCTTCTCTCGACTGGCAACGCCCGCTGCTGGTTCGCAACGCCATGTCGCCCCTTCGATTTCAGGAAATTCGACAGACTCGATATTAAAGGCAGCGGTATCCGAGACGAGAGAGAGTTTCCAAGACTTAGGTGCGAGGAATTGCTTGCCATGCCCGATGGAGCCCAAAAACAGTTTCGAGGGACGGCTTGCAATCCACGGCTTGACCTGGCCCGAGATCGTTACCGGGTCTCCTATTGGCTGCCCATCGGCGAGAACCTGAATCTTCCCGTGGATCGAGCCCGCTTCGAGAGTCTCCGGAGCAACATCGACCCGGAAGTGGCCGCTGCCCAGATTCTGGATCCGATAATCAATCAGCAATCCCGTCGCAACAACGTCAATGCCGGTCACTGATCTCCCATCCAAATCAACAAAAATTACACAGAGGATCGGTTCGTCAAGATGGGTGTCGAA
>Ga0335395_10000964_pt1 | contig 18300 bp, 15 predicted proteins | sample MAT02_FD_205744 | JGI IMG/M metagenome (GOLD analysis project Ga0335395, IMG submission 205744) | Freshwater microbial communities from Lake Fryxell liftoff mats and glacier meltwater in Antarctica - MAT-02 (spades assembly) (version 2) ...
AGATGAGCGTCACGGGCGCTGGATGCTGGATGAGGTGGCGATCCCGCTGGTTGACAGATACCCGCAGGAAGCGTGGGAATTGGTGTTGGGGTACGATCAGGAGAAGTCGATCGGCGATCGGGCTGGGGCTGCTGTGGTGCGATCGATCCAAGCCGCAGAACGGAATTAACGGCTATATAGTAGGGTGCATCAGTCTTTGATGCACCCTAGATCTTGCACCGTTCTCAATAAGCCTTTGATGAACAACAGGCAAAATGCCTGTTCCACAAGAAATACACTCTTTGTGGAACAGGCCGGAAAGCCTGTTGCTGACAATGGTGCAACATCTTAGAGGCACCCTACCAGCGATGTATTTTAAAACGCTGTCATTAACTGAATTAGTTCGATCGACAAATCTCTTTGCGACTTTTGGTGCTTCTTAAACAAAACTCCAGCCAGCAGATAGATGTTTTCCGAATAAAAAGCCATTCCCTGTTCTCGGAGAGTGGCGATCGCGCTTTTCACTTTGGGTTCCGAACTATAATAGCCAAAAGTTAAAGGTGCAATTTCAAAATTCGCAACCGAGTAGCCTCGATCCAAAGCATAATCTATCAAACCCACAGGATTAGAATAGCTAGAAACCATCAGCAAAACTTCATCGCAGCCCAAAGATAAAAGTTTCTTAGCAATTGTCGAACCATCACTCCCGCCGTGCAACAGCGGCTGGTAAATCTTATCATCCACCGCCGGCAAGTAAGGCGGATTTGAGATGACACAATCCGCCGACTCGTATAAAGGCGAATCAAAAAAAGAGCAATTGTTGACGGCGTATTTTTCGCTCAGTTGATATTCCTTAATTTGAGACTTAGCTATTTTCCAAGCTACTTTATTTAGCTCAAATCCCTGTATTTTTCCGTTAAAATCCGTTCTCAGCAAAGACTTAATAACTGGACTTCCCTCTCCAGAACCAAACTCTACGATAAGTCGAGAATTGTCACTAGCATTTAACACTAAACTTTCCAAGCAGTGCGCGTAAAAATCCGATTCTTCCGGGCAGTGGAATACCTGTTTCAGAGGATGGGATGAAGTGAGCATAAATTCTGTAACAAAGTTGACTATTTTAAAAGTATCGAATAAGTAATATTCCAGCCATCTGTCGCAAGAGCTATTTTCTCAACTTGTCCAATCTCTCTCTTCCTGTTTTATCTGGTGCGATCGAATAACTATTACTGCCGACAGATTATCAAATTAACTAGATTAATCCGATTGACAGATTGCAATTATAGCGATTGCTGGTGAGATAGTACCTAAGCAAATAATTGTAAATTTTAATAATGTCAGATATGACCTTTTTTAATTATTCAGTTCCGCCTCTGCGCCGGAAACAGCTTAAGATCGAGGTTCAGGAGTTAGAAGGGCTTTGGCAGGTTCAGTTTCCCCTTGGCAAAGATCGATTTTATTCACAATTTTACACTTGTCTCGATCGAACTTGCTTGCTGTGGAGCTTGCTGTTAATACCCATCTTCGGCACAGCACAATTTTTTTCTGTGAGTTGGATGCTGCAAGCAGGTTTGTGGTCAGCGCTCAGCCTCGTAGGTACAGCAGCAATGGTAAGCATGACATACTCTTGGCTCAAAATAGAACGCCTGATTTGGGTGCTTTACGGTTGGGTACTACTAATGTTATTAGGATTGCTGCTGACCGATTTAGCAATTTTTCTCAGTTGGGGAAAAGTGTTGGCTAATCTCTGTCCCCTGTGGTTGGGAATGAGCGGAATAGGGTATTTGGGGACTGGATTTGCAGTGCGATCGCGCGCGCTTTTAGCAGCAAGTTTATTTCACCTGTTGGGGATTTTGATTTTGCCTTACACGGGCGGTTGGTCTTTCCTATTTACGGGAGGCGTAATGGTATTTAGCTTGCTCGTTTTAGCCGAATTGCAATGGGATATGCGCCAGCCTCTTAACAGGCTGCATTAACTCCTGTACCACCGCGATTGCAACAGCTATCAACGTAAAGCATTAACCGTAAAGCATTAACCACAAGTGATGAGTACATTGCTAATGACTGATGATGTCATGCCCGCTAGAATAACGTCACTGCAATTGGTTGGTAGTGAGGATTCTTCGTTCTCATCAAAATTTGAGAAAGGAAGCCCTCACTACACAGCGGATAGGGGTTATGTTAGCGGACACGATATTACTGATGGCTGATAACTAATTGCCACCAGACTGTACAGATTTGCGGGTTTGGTTAGTATCGTCGCCCTTGTGATACCACGTGCCACCTTCGCCTTTAACATATTCAGATTTTACGCTGTTCCAAGCAACGCTAGTAGCACCATCGGCGCTCATTCCATCTTCACTAGCGCTCTTAAAAGCAGCCTGAAAAATTTGTTTCGCCCCTTGGGGGAGTTATTGTGCTTCTGAAGGTAAGGTATCAAATTGTTGTTCTGGCATAATGACCTCTAATTATTAAACATAAATTAAATCTTATATACTAGAAGCCACTACTTTCCTCTCTCTAAAAGCAAGTTTAAGATTGCATTCTTATCAGTCCAAAGACAGATGTAATATTAAAGTTAGTGTGAAATATAATGCAACTTGATTGCCGTTGCTGGTTCAGCGGGATTTGGCTAATTTCCTTGCTCAAACAGCCATTAATCTGATTTCGGCTTTTTAACTTGCGAACTTAGAAAAAGCGATTAACATTAGATAGCCAATTCTGGCAATAATTCGATACAGCATACTTGATGTCTGTTTGTGAAATGTGTTAGGGAATAAGCGCTATCTGGCATAGTTTTGGCTTTACTATATCAGAGTTTAGCCGATCGCACTCACAAGCAATTCTGACGACTCAGCCACCCTGGTTAATTTAATCTCGCACGGGTTCGACTGGGATAGCCCTCAGTTCGCCTTCCTGTTTTAGGCAAGTCAAAATCCAGTCAAAAGCCTTGCTGTTTCGGGCTTACAGGCGCTCTGGCGACTCAAAACGGTCGATCGGGCGTTTTGAGATAATTTAGTTTCTGGGAAAGTTTGAGCGGTATTCTGCCAGTGCCCAAATTGCCAGCAGCAAGTTAAGGAAAAATAACGCTCAAAAAATTTGAAACTAACTCCTAGGGCGTAGGGCCAACCCAAAATTGACGGTGAGAAAATCAAGAATTTCTGTCTCAAAGCACCAGCCGCCGGAGAAAATTTATAGGAAGAACCGCGCGCTTGTCTCAGAAACCCGGTTGATGCGTATATGTTTCGTTACTCAACCCAAAATTTTTCAGATCAACCCGCTTTTTATCCCCCGTACACAAATTTTGATTTAGCTAGTCGGCCGCCCCATCAAATATCATCCACCACCTGAAATAAAACGCCATTTTGCCAAATATTCCTAAAGATGAATGGCGAACTTGAACGATACCTAATAGCTTATAAACTGTTAACGTGGCGGTCTAATTTATCCGGGGGAAATAATCGAGGAAACGGGACTAAATATGCTCCTTTACCTTCATTATTATTCCGCAGCAAAGGTTAGAAAAGTTGCACGTTACGCTGTCAATTTGACCCTGGGGTTTTCGCATCACCAGCGATCGCAGGATTCTACGCAAAAGCAAGCATTACCATGAAATCTTCTAAATTGTTGAAAGTTGTTTTAGCAAGCGCTTGTACTTTAGGTTTAGCAACGGTTTCCTTCGCAGTGCCTGCTTCTGCCCAGTCAGGCGAGGGTACTGGAAGCGGCACGGGCACAACCGGTACAGGCACGACTGGCACAACGGGTACGACAGACGGCACGACGGGCACGGGTACAACCGATACAACCGACACGGGTACAACCGATACGACGGGTACGGGTACAACCGATACGACGGGTACGGGTACAACCGGCACGGGTACAACCGATACGACGGGTACAACCGGTACAACCGATACGACGGGTACAACCGGTACAACCGATACGACGGGTACGGGTACAACCGGTACAACCGATACGACGGGTACAACCGGCACTGGTACAACCGGTACAACCGGCACAACCGGCACAACCGGCACAACCGGCACTGGTACAACCGATACAACCGGCACGGGTACAACGGGTACGGGTACAACTGGCACTGGTACAACGGGTACAACGGGTACAACCGGCACTGGTACAACGGGTACAACGGGTACAACCGATACGACGGGCACTGGTACAACCGGCACTGGTACAACGGGTACAACCGATACGACGGGCACGGGTACAACCGATACGACGGGCACGGGTACAACTGGGACAGGTACAACGGGTACAACCAGCACTGGTACAACGGGTACAACCGGTACGACAGACGGTACGACACCGACGCCGGCTGATACTAATTCTGGAGTTTTGAATGCTCGGCGCGATCGCCCCAACAATTTCGGGTGGCTGGGGGCCTTGGGCGCGTTTGGTTTGATCAACTTGTTTCGGAAAGGCAGTACACCCTCCCATCGGTAGTTTCGGGCGATTTCCTACGGGATAGCTTCGCTTCACATACTTTTGAAAACAACTTAGAGGCTTAGAAATTCATGAGGTAGAGTGCGATCGGGTTTGAGACGATCGCACTCTACCTTTGGCGATCTGAGACTTAGCCTAAATTAATCATTTTTTAACAGACAGGCGCCCGATCGCCGAAACAGGCAAGTGCGATCGGGCGATCGTAATTTCACCGCAGATTTATTCAAACAACACCAAATTAATTAGTCCTCAGTGTCCACAAAAACAGTCACAGCCGCCACAGCGATTAGCATTTCATCATTTTTATCATTCAGAGAGGCGATCGCCCTTCCTGGGACAATCATGCCTCCTTGCTCCACAATCAGAGTTTTGCTGCCGAAAGGCAGCACCGCCAACACCTCCTCGGCGCGCACTTGTTCCGGGTAAGGAACCGCCACTGTTACCTCAAACCTGTTATACTGATTTTATGTTTACACCTATCAAATGATGGGTGTATTTCATATCTGTAGTTCTAGCTAAATCTAGCCAATAGTCTAGAACTTTCCTAGAACGCTGTAACCCTTACCGAACATTGAAAACAGAATATGCAAGCAAAAAACACAGCACCTAAGCCCCTAGTGTCCGTCTATGCTGAGAAGGGTGTTTTAGCCTTCCGATTCAGCAGCAAGTACAATCCGTTGTTTGAAATCTTGGACGGTAAAGCACCGACTAAACAGCGTACAATGGGACTAGGTTTAAGAGAGTCGCCTGAAAACTGGAAACTAGCTCAATCAGCAGCACTCAGGATAGAACGTGACTTGTCAGACTCTGAAAACTGGCAGATACTATTTGACCCAACTTTTGTTAAGTACGGTTTAGCAGTCAAGTACAGTGCAGCAGCACTGAAACTAGCAGCACCTATACCAGAGGTTGAACCTGAGATAACAGTCGGCGCTATGTGGGAAGAGTATCTAGTTTGGAAAAAAACTGTAGTAGAAGAAACTACGTTTAACGCCGATTACAATGTTACCTACTCAAATATTGTCAAGGGTTTTAAATGGGACAAAGTAACAACAAAGTATTTAGATACTGGTACGAGTATCTATGATATTCGTTTGTCTGAAGTGACAACTAGCATGATACTCGATCATCCCTATGCTAGCAAAAGTAAATACAACTGTATTGCTTCTCTGTCTGAGGCCTTTACCCGGTTACAGTCGCAAGGCAAAACTAAGCTTACAAAAAACCCGTTTGTACTCGAAAGTAAAGCTGAAAATAAAACGGATAAGTACAAATCATCGGTTGATGCCGATGGTATAGAGCGTGAATGGTGGGATGTACCTGATAATGAATCTGACAATGATGAACGCGATAGACGCTGCTTTAGTAAAGCTGACAGAGACACTATCATTGATGCCTTCTACAACCATAAGAACGAGTCACCGCGTGAGTTAGCACCTTTAGTCGAGTTCCGATTTTTAACGGGATGCCGTAGCGGTGAAGCTTTTGCGCTACGCTGGCGTGACTGTTTTCGCGGTAAAGAACAAAACAACATTGTTTTTTCGCGTAGCTATGATGGACGAAAGAAAATTACTAAGGGTACGAAAAAAGGTGATATACGTATCTTCAAAATGTACCCTAAGCTACGTGACTTCCTACTACGGATTAAACCTGACAACGCGCAACCTAACGATTTAGTTTTTACTAAGTTAAATGGTACAAGTTGGAGCTCGCCTGTTGTAGGCAAAATATGGCATATGGATATTAGGCCGTATAAGGATAGTAAACTCTACTATCCCGGCGTAGTAACTCAGTTAGTAACTGATGGTTTAATTGATGGCTACCTACCGTTTTATAACTGTCGTCATACTTTCATTAGTTTACAAGCACACGCTGGTACTGACTTATACCTGCTAGCTACGATATGTGGTAACAGTGTAGAGACTATCCAAAAGCACTACTTAGGTATTAACCCTGATGTGAGCGTTACTGACATCTAACCCAACACCTACCCTAACCCGGTAGGTTTTTTTGTGTCTATTTTACTTGTGACTGTTTTATATTTACTAATTACACCTATCAAATGATGGGTGTAAATCAGATAAGGTAAGTAAACAACACAAAACCCGCCCTGTTCGGTCTCGCAATGAGTGCCTACTTATCGACGGGTTTATGTGCTGCGAGTGCGGCAATCTTGGCTGGCACCTTATTTATAAGATAGCAGACTCATCAGGTAGTGTCAAGCGCGTTCCCGAATAAACGCTACAGATAAAACTGTCTCTCATAGGAAAGGCATTTATGTGTAACATTGCAAAAAGTAAACCCCTAGGTTAATTTAGGAGGGTTTTAATTTGAGGGTTACTTAGACGGTTGTTGTGTCACTTGTGATTTACACCCATCATTTGATAGGTGTAAAAGGTTAATTGCAGTAAACAAAACGAGCAATAGCACCTTGTGGTTTTAAATGTTGGTTGTGTTCATCTAGTTTAATCTTCCACCATCTACGACGACATCTATCAACTATGCTATCACCATCATTAAGCGCTTTTAGCTTGTAAGTAGGGACGTAACGATTCTTTGTCAGGTAATCAGACGTTACTATGTGTTCCCAATAGGAGGGCATAGAGGTGGGTGTATTTTCGTAACTTACATTCATTTTGTTACTTGCTCAGAATACTTTGCGCTTAAATCGCTAGCTGTTTTCAGTATAGGTTAATATATTTCTAAACCTATATGGTTTGGAAAATCAGTATATCGCTGTATATGCCTAAAAACAGGGAGACGAAATGGCTATGCTGATAATCTAATTTTTTCTGTACTTTACCCGTAACTTTAGTCAAGTTACCTAAAAGTTACATATAGTCGAGAAACAACGGTAAGATAATCAAAATCAAAACATATCGTTTTAAGTGACTAGGTTAATCAAATAAATAATATGTTAATGAAGCTACCTACCCAAATAGCTTCATTTTTTATGTTTAAACCTTTAAATAATGGCACAAAATAAATAAAAATAAAAGTTCGTTATATAACCTTTGTTTGTAGCTTAAGTAGCTAATATGGTTTATTTATTATAACTTAACTATTAGACTAAAAATGATTAATAGAGATTTTACTAACAAAAAAGATAAGTAAAGCTTATATAAAAAATAAAAATATTTAAATTAGGTAGTAAATACTGATAAATATTTAAATAAAAATATAAAAAATAACGTGAACAGAGAGGTAGAAAATATAATGATTAAGGTAGGTAGGAAAATGAGTAAATCCCCCCCAGGACTTCGACTACAAATCGGGCTTTAAGGTGGCAAAAATGGTCATTTTAGGGGCGATTAAGAGCGATACCTTGTGGGAGATGTCAGATAGACGGAGCGGAGTCACTGTTTATTTAAATGTTTAAATGCACTTAAAGCTTAAATGTTAAGGGGATGTTTGGGTGTCTGAATGTTTAGAAGTTTAAGTGTTTAGAAATAGGGGGCGATCGCTCTGGCACTGACGCTTAACTTACATAATCACAACATACGCATAGTGTGATTTAAACTTGCTACCGACGCTGCCAGCAGAGTAGAAGCACCTTATAATAACCAAGCTCTAGAATAATGCTAGATGAGACTGCTTGTGTACCGGTAGCAGGTAGGTGACACGCGACTGCGCTGATAGGTGGTAAGTCAGTCACTGTAAGACTCAGAAGTACCTAAAATGGTTAATTTACTAGATAAGTCCTAGAATCTGAGTTAGTGATGGCTGTAAGTGTTGGTAAATGGTAAGTTGTTTAAGGAACCGCCACCTTAACCTCAACAATCATCTGATTTGGGTCAGTCAAACCCGCCACTTCCCAGACGCCCAGCAAAGCATTGTGGGCGATCGCATTTCGTACAGCCCTTGCACAGGCTACAGTCGGTTCCTGCCCGTGCTGGTCTATACCCATCCCCATTTCAATGATGAAACATTTACGTGCCATAGTTGCCCCTTGGTTGATTTTGGTTTGTAGTCGTTAGCGAAGCTTGCAGAAGAGGATCGCACTTTTTACCAAAACAATTATCAACCCAAATGACCGCATTTTATATTATTTTATCGCTTCCTCGAATAACACAATAATCATCTCATTTAATAAAAAAAAGGTAACTTTTTACAACCTCCAAACTGATATCAAATCAGTCATTGTAAATCTAAAATCTAAAATCTAAAATCTAAAATGGTATAACTTATGGTAATATAACCAAATTCAGCTTTCCTCGCGGACTGCAAAACTCATCGCCAGCTTGAATCATGGATAGTTTTCTACCAATTGCCTACTTTCAAAACCAATTTCTCCCATTTACCGACGCCAAAATTTCCATAGCCACCCACGCACTGCACTATGGAACCGGAGTTTTAGGCGGGTTGCGGGGAATTCCAGACCCCCAAAATGCCGATCGCATCTTACTATTTAGATTAGACCGCCACTGTCAAAGATTAAGCCAAAGTGCCAGCTTCCTCCACTGCGATTTGCCAGCCAGCAAAATCCAACAAATAATCATTGATTTTGTCCAGAAAAACCAGCCCACAAAATCCTTTTACATCCGCCCCTTCATCTACACATCCAGCTTAGGAATTGCCCCCCGACTGCACAACGTAGAAACAGACTTCTTTGTCTACGGATTAGAACTCTCAGACTACTTGCCCAAAGCAGGAGTCAACTGTAGAATTAGCTCTTGGTACCGACAAGAAGACCGCAGTTTGCCCTTAAGAGGTAAAATTAGCGGCGCCTACATCACCTCAGCCTTAGCAAAAACAGAAGCCGTAGAATCTGGCTTCGACGAAGCTATTATGATGAACACTCAGGGAAAAGTCAGCGAAGCTTCAGGAATGAACATATTTGTCGCCAGAAACGGTAAATTAGTTACTCCCGGTTTCGATCAAGATATTCTCGAAGGAATTACCAGAGACAGCGTAATTACCATCGCCAGAGACTTAGGAATAGAAGTCATTGAAAGACCAGTTGATAAATCAGAACTGTTGATTGCAGACGAGATTTTCCTCTGTGGAACCGCCGCCAAAATTACGCCAATTAACCGAGTAGAAAACTATCAATTGCCCCAAAATAGACCCATCACCGAAAAGATTTTGGACAAACTAACCGAGATTATCGAAAATCGCGACAGCAATTATAAAGAATGGGTATTTCCGATTAATCTTAATTAACCGAAAATACCTGTGCTCCTAGAAGCGAGTTCACTCGTTACCAGGCTCTGCCTGGTAAAGCAGATCAGGAGGCTCTGCCTCCACATTTCATGGCAGCCATTCGAGGCAGAGCCTCTGGATATCGGTTCCCAGGCAGAGCCTAAGAACCAGTTGTTGTGGAGCAGGCATCTTGCCTGCTTCCTGCTAGGAACTACCCGCACAAAACAGCCGCGTGATGGCGAATGTGATCTTCCATAAAAGTAGCTATCAAATAATAGCTGTGATCGTAACCTTCCTGCATCCTTAAAGTTAGCGGCTGTCCCGCTTTTTCACAAGCTTGTGCGAACACTTCCGGCAACAACTGCCCGTCAGCAAGAAACGAATCAGCCGTGCCACAGTCAATCAGAATCGGACGGTTGTATTGCGCCTCAAGCACCAATTTGCTAGCATCCCAAGCCCTCCAAATCTCTTTGTCGCCACCGAGGTAGTTTGCAAAAGCTTTTTGTCCCCAAGGGCAGCGCATTGGCGCGGAAATAGGCGCAAAAGCGGAAACTGAAAGATAGCGATCGCCATTTTTCAAAGCGCAAATTAAAGCCCCGTGTCCCCCCATCGAATGACCGAAAATTCCCTGTTTTTCCGGTATCGCTGGAAAATTTTCGGCGATTAAATTCGGCAATTCATCAACCACATAACTGTACATTCGATAGTGAGAATTCCAAGGTGCGGCTGTCGCATCAACATAAAAACCCGCACCACTTCCTAAATCCCAATCGTCATCTTCACCAGGAATGCCAGTATTGCGCGGGCTAGTGTCGGGCGCAACCAGCATTAACCCGTATTTTGCCGCAAATTGTTGCGCCCCCGCTTTTGCCATAAAGTTCTCTTCTGTGCAGGTTAAACCTGATAGAAAATACAAAACTGGTACGGGTTGAGATAAAGCTTGCGGTGGCTGGTAAACAGCGAATTTCATCTCGCTGTTGCAAGCAGAGGATTGATGGCTGTAAAAGCCGAGTTTTCCACCGAAACTCTTATATTCTTTTTGCAGTTTGAGGGATTTAGAGAGCATATTAATTCTCTTTCATTTCTGAATTAGATTTTTTTTATTAACCACAGATGGCGCAGAGGACGCAGAGGAAGAGAGAAGAGAGAAGTTATGTAGGGTGCAGCCGTGTACCTTACGGCTATAGATAGCGCGTAAAACCACTTTTTCCGTAAGTCCTGTCTTCCTTCTTCCTTCAAAAACTCAAAATGTCAACACTGTGCGAATTACTTCGCCTTTGTGCATCAAATCAAAGGCTTCATTGATTTTGTCGATCGGCATTACCTGAGTTACCAGACTATCAATATCAATTTTACCGTCCATGTACCAATCAACAATCTTAGGAACATCAGTTCTGCCTTTCGCGCCGCCAAAAGCCGTCCCTTTCCAAACCCTACCAGTTACTAGCTGAAACGGGCGGGTACTAATTTCTTGACCGGCTCCCGCTACCCCGACAATTACGCTCACGCCCCAACCTTTGTGGCAGCATTCCAAAGCTTGCCGCATCACATTAATGTTGCCGATACATTCAAAACTGTAATCAGCTCCGCCTTTGGTTAAATCTACCAAATAAGGCACTAAATCACCTTCCACTTCGCGGGGATTGACAAAATGAGTCATGCCGAATTTTTCCGCCATCTCTCGCTTGTCGGGATTCAAGTCTACGCCGACAATCATGTTAGCTCCCACCATGCGAGCCGCTTGAATTACATTCAAACCCACGCCGCCCAAACCGAAAACTACCACATTAGAACCAGGCTCTACTTTCGCAGTATTAATGACAGCGCCGATGCCAGTTGTTACACCGCATCCGATTAAACAAACTTTATCAAAAGGAGCATCTTCGCGAATTTTTGCTACCGCAATTTCTGGCAATACTGTATAATTAGCAAAGGTAGAAGTTCCCATGTAATGGAAAATTTTCTCGCCATTAATTGAAAACCTGCTAGTGCCGTCGGGCATCACGCCTTGTCCTTGAGTCACGCGAATTGCTTGACAGAGATTTGTTTTGCGGCTCAAACAATATTCGCAGTTGCGACATTCGGGAGTATAAAGTGGAATTACCCGATCGCCAACTTTGACACTCGTGACTCCCGGCCCAACTTCTGCGACAATCCCGGCTCCCTCGTGGCCTAAGATAGCAGGAAACAAGCCTTCAGGATCGGCACCGGAAAGAGTGTAAGCATCAGTGTGACAAACACCCGTCGCTTTAATTTCCACCAGCACCTCTCCAGCCCGCGGCCCATCCAGATCAACCATCTCAATAGTCAAAGGTTGGCCGGCACTGCGAGCAACTGCTGCTTTTACTTTCATGCTTTCTCCTGCGATCGATTTGTCAATTCACCAGTCAATATGTATTGTATTACTTAATGTCAAAATTCAGCAAATCTATGACCAAATTAATTGTAATTACCGGAGTCAGTCGCGGTCTAGGTCTTGCCATGACCGAAAAGTTTATTGCATTGGGACATACAGTTGTGGGATGCGCCCGTTCTTCAGAAGCGGTGGAAAAACTCAACCAAAAATATAGTGCGCCCCACCATTTTACTTGTTTGGATGTCACCAACGACGCTCTAGTAAAAGCTTGGGCAACAGAAATACTAGCAAAAAAAGAGCCGCCAGATTTGCTAATTAATAATGCAGGTGTAGCTAATCATCTCGCGCCGCTTTGGAATGTCAGCAACGAAGAATTTTCCCAGGTAATTGATGTTAATATTAAAGGCACGGCTAATGTAATTCGCCACTTTGTCCCGGCAATGATTGCTCGAAAAAGCGGCATAATTGTCAACTTTAGTTCTGGTTGGGGAAGGTCAACTTCGCCGGAAGTCGCGCCCTATTGCGCTTCCAAGTGGGCGATAGAAGGACTTACGCGATCGCTCGCTCAAGAATTGCCCGCAGGTATGGCAGCAGTTCCTTTGAATCCGGGGATAATTCACACGGATATGCTGGACATTTGTTTCGGCGAAGATGCAGCAAGTTACACATCAGCCAAAGCCTGGGTGCAAAAAGCAGTTCCTTTTTTACTCAAGTTAAAACCTTCCGATAACGGAATGCCGCTGACTGTTCCTGGATAATACAGCAACCCTGGCAGGATTTACGCACATCTCTATTTTCTTCTCCTCTGCGCCCTCTGCGCTCTCTGCGGTTCATTAAAAAATTCAAAAATGAAATAAAATTGCTATATTCCCAAATCACAACTCTTTCCCCAAATAGCCACTGTGAACTTGCCGCTAACCTCCCCCTCGCAAACCGAAACTCGCAAAGCAGACCACCTGCGGATTTGCCTCGAAGAAGACGTACAATTTCGCGAAACTACCAGCGGCCTAGAACGCTACCGTTTTGAGCACTGCTGTTTGCCAGAACTCGATCGCACTGAAATTGATTTAACCTCCACATTTCTCGGCAAAAAACTAGCCGTTCCCCTGCTAATTTCCTCGATGACTGGTGGCACAGAATTAGCCCAGAAAATCAATTATCGCCTCGCCGATGTCGCTCAAGAATACAAACTAGCAATGGGAGTCGGTTCCCAGCGAATTGTTGTAGAAAATCCTCAACTAGCTCCTACATTTGCCGTCCGTCGCCGCGCTCCCGATATTCTCCTGTTTGCCAATATCGGAGCCGTTCAATTAAATTACAATTACGGTTTGGAAGAGTGCCAAAAAATTGTTGATATTTTAGAAGCAGACGCACTAATTTTGCACCTCAATCCGCTGCAAGAGTGCGTTCAAACCGAAGGCGATACTAACTTTAAAGGACTGCTAGATAAAATTGCCAAATTGTGCGCTAAATTACCAGTACCAGTTATTGCTAAAGAAGTCGGCAACGGTATTTCTGGAAAAATGGCACAGAAATTGCTCGCGGCTGGAGTAAGTGCGATCGACATTGCCGGAGCCGGAGGCACTTCTTGGGCGAAAATAGAAGGAGAGCGAGCCAAAGACGGCAAGCAGCGCAGATTGGGCGCAACCTTTGCCGACTGGGGAATACCAACAGCCGAGTGCATTGTCAGCACCCGCGCCGTAGCGCCGGATGTTCCCCTGATTGCCTCTGGAGGATTGCAGAATGGATTGGATGCAGCGAAGGCTATCGCCCTTGGCGCGGATATTGCGGGACTGGCGCGGCCGTTTCTACAAGCCGCAGCGGAATCGGAATCAGCCGCAGCCCTCCTAGCTGAGGCTTTAATTGCAGAAATCGCTACCGTGATGTTCTGTACGGGCTGCGCTAACTTGGATGAGTTAAAACATTCTGGGGTTTTGGAAAGGTTAAGATAAAAGTATGTCAGTTGACAGTTGTTGGTTGTCAGTTGACAGTTGGCAGTTGACAGTTGGCAGTTGGCAGTTGTTGGTTGTCAGTTGTTGGTTGTCAGTTGTTGGTTGTCAGTTGTCATTAGCTAATAACTAACGACTGCGGATAATTGCTAAATCCTAATTGCAGCAATGACCAGTAATATCGTTTCCGCTGGCGCTGGCATCGGAATAATATTTTTCCGAGTGCAGTGCGAGCGTCCCGCTCGCGTGCGGGGACGCTCGCACACTCCGTATCATTCTGTTCTAACCGGATTTGATATGACTAATTACCAATTACCAATTACCAATTACCAATTACCAATTACCAATTACAACTGATAACTGATAACTGTCAACTGTCAACTGTCAACTATCAACTATCAACTGTCAACTGTCAACTGTCAACTGTCAACTGTCAACTGTCAACTGTCAACTGTCAACTGTCAACTGTCAACTCAACTAATTATCTAAATGAAAGATTTCCTAAAATATACCTGTGCAAGTTTACTGGGAACCTTCCTAGGACTGTTGCTGCTGGGCAGCATTGGATTGGGAGGGCTGGTACTGCTAATTGCTCTGGCCGCATCGTCGTCTAAAGATTCAGGCCCGCAAGTTAAAGATAAGTCGGTATTGGTATTAGACCTTTCTTTAAATATCACCGACAGCAAACCGAGCCGTAGCACTAGCGCGGCGATTGAAGAAGTGCTTTCGGAAGATTCCGGCGATACAGTGACGCTGCGGACTGTATTAGACACGATCGAATATGCAAAAAAAGACCCGAAAATCGTTGGCATTTATCTCAAAGGTAGCTCGGATTCGAGCAGCAGCGGGTTTGCCAATCTCAAAGAAGTTCGAGGAGCCTTGCAGCGTTTCCGAGATGCCAAAAAACCCATTTTGGCTTACCAGATGGACTGGAATGAGCGAGATTATTACCTCGGTTCCGTTGCTAATACAATTGCCGTCAATCCTTACGGCGCTTTGGAAATCAACGGTTTTAGCAGTCAGGCAATGTTTTTCACTGGTGCTTTGGAGAAATACGGCGTCGGAGTGCAAGTGACTCGCGTCGGCAAATACAAGTCAGCCGTTGAGCCGTTTTTGCTCACAAAAATGAGTCCCGAAAATCGCCAGCAAACTCAAAAGTTGCTCGGAGATATGTGGGGAGAATACCTGAAAACTGTCGCCCCGAGTCGCAAAGTGACTGTTCCGCAACTGCAAGCGCTTGCAGATAATGGCGGAATTTTGATGGCTGACGAAGCTCTCAAAAGCAAGTTAGTTGATAAAGTTGTATACTTTGACGAAATATCGACCGAACTCAAAAAACTCACAGGAACCGATCGCGAAAACAAATCTTTCAAGCAAATTAGTTTGAAAAACTATGCGAGAATTGCTGAGAATAAAAACTCAACTCACGCTAACAAGAAAAACCAAATTGCTATACTTTACGCTGAAGGAGAGATTGTAGACGGGGAAGGGAGCCCGACTCAAGTAGGAGGCGATCGCATCGCTCAAGAAATGCGAAAAATCCGAGAAGATAACGACGTAAAAGCAGTAGTTTTGCGCGTCAACAGTCCCGGAGGCAGTGCGACGGCGGCCGAAGTCATTGGGCGGGAAGTTATGCTGACGGGCAAAAAGAAACCAGTTATCGTTTCGATGGGCAATTTAGCAGCATCCGGCGGCTATTGGATTTCGATGGGTTCCAACCGCATTTTTGCCGAACCCAATACGATTACCGGTTCGATCGGCGTTTTTGGAATGCTGTTTAATGCCGAAAAGTTGGCTGCTAACAACGGCCTAACTTGGGACGTGGTGAAAACCGGCCGCTTTGCGGATACTAACACGGTTTCCCGCCCGAAAAATCCTCAAGAATTGGCGAATATTCAGAGGATAGTCGATCGCATTTACGATCGATTTATTACTAAAGTCGCCAACTCCCGCAAACTGCCGAAAAACAAGGTACAAGAAATTGCTCAAGGCAGAGTGTGGTCTGGTACGGCTGCGAAACAGTTGGGTTTAGTCGATGAAATTGGCGGGCTTGAAGATGCTGTCAGAGAGGCTGCTAAGCAAGCTAAACTCGGCGACGATTGGAAGTTAGAAGAATATCCAAAACGCCGCAGTTTGGAGGAGCGAATTTTGGAAAAAATTTCCGGCGTTCACGTTTTGAAACCAGCCGCCAAACTCGACCCGCTAACGGCCGAATTTAAGAAAATGCAAGATGAATTGGCTGTGATCAAGTCGATGAACGACCCGCAGGGGATTTACGTTCGCTTGCCTTTCAATTTGCGGATTGATTAAGTTTATTATTCAGTCTCTTAGAGAGGGACTTCGTTTGTATAGCAGCGGTTTCAACCGCCGAGTCTAATCTTCAACCCGCGGAGGCGGGTTTTGTTTGTGTAGTAGCGGTTTCAACCGCCGAGTTTCAACCGAGTCCGATCTGAAAAACCCGGTTTCTTCAAGAAACCGGGTTTATGAATACCCTAAAAGTCGATCGACTGGGAATTGGCAATATTTATTATGCTGCACGCTGAGTCAACAATCCCCAGATGAAAAGTACCACGATCGCACCGATGACTGCAAAAGCTATGCTGGGTAGAGTCAATGCTCCGAATGAAGCTCCCGCGCTAGTCCCGAAAAAGACTTGACCTAGATAACCTCCCACTAGGGCGCCCACAATTCCTAAACCTGTTGTTGCCAGAAAGCCACCGCCTTGAGTTCCCGGATAAATAGCTTTGGCGATCGCACCGGCAATCAATCCTAAAACGATCCAAGCAATAATTCCAAACATTTCTTTTTCTCCTGAAGGCTTAACTTTACTTTCGTTCTTTGTCTTATGTTCCAAGAATAACAACTGACATCTCGCCATTACCTCTACCGTAAGGAGGAACCGAAAGTGGTAGAATTCCTCGTGAATCGTCGGAATTTGAGGCTTTTTAATCAGTCAAAAGAGTTAACCCAATTTTTTTCGCGCGGAAAGATACTTATACTTGAAGCCGAAGGGAAATAAAAGAATTTTTTCTGGGACTTTTTGTGTTTTACTGGTAAAAAAAATTACAATATTTCTGTCAAATTAGGAAAGTTTGCGCCCGATGAATCTGACTCTGTGCACGATCGTGAAAAATGAAGAAGCAACACTGTCGCGGACTTTGGACAGCGTTAAGGGTGTTGTTGACGAAATTGTGGTGCTAGATACCGGTTCGGGCGATCGCACCCGTGAAATTGCCCGAGAATCGGGGGCGAGGGTTTATGACTTTGAATGGTGCGACGACTTCGCAGCAGCCCGCAACGAGTCTCTCAAGCACGCCCAGGGCGACTGGATTTTGGTGTTGGATGCCGATGAGGTTTTGGTACCGGAGATTGTACCTCAACTTAAGCAGGCAATTAAGAGCGATCGACTGCTGCTAATCAATCTCATCCGCCAAGAAATCGGCGCCTCTCAATCTCCCTATTCCCTAGTGTCGCGCTTGTTTCGCAATCGCCCCAACCTCCGCTTTTCTCGCCCTTACCACGCAATGGTAGACGACAGCGTGGCTGAGATTTTGCAGCGGGAACCGCAATGGAAAATAGCTTCTCTCCCCGATGTGGCGATTTGGCACTCTGGTTATCAAAAAGATGCGATCGCAGCAAAAGGTAAATTCCAAAAAGCTCAAGCAGCAATGGAACGCTATATCGCTTATTATCCAAACGATGCTTATGCTTGTAGCAAATTAGGTGCGCTGTATGTAGAAAGCGGGCAAATCGGGCGGGGAATTAATTTATTAACCAAAGGCTTGACTGCGGCGGCCATTGATGATTCTATTGTTTACGAACTCAACTATCATTTGGGAATTGCTTATCGCCAGCAGCAGCAGTTTGCCAAAGCAAAAGAACACTATCAAGCGGCAATTAATACCAATGTGTTCCCGCCGCTCAAGTTGGGTGCTTACAATAATTTGGGCAATTTGTTCAAAGATGAAGGAGATTTGAAATCTGCTGAAAAATCTTACAAAGCAGCTTTAAAAATAGATCCCAATTTTGCAGCAGGTCACTATAATTTAGGACTGACGCTGAAGGCAGCCGGAAATTTAGCAGATGCGATCGCCTATTACCGACAAGCGATAAAAATCGATCCCGAACACGCCGAAGCTCATCAAAACTTGGCAGTAGCCTTGCTGAAAATTGGCAAAATGCCAGAGAGTTTAGCAGAATTCAAAAGAGCGATCGCCCTTCACGAACAGCGCCGCCCATTTGAAGCAGAACGCCTGCGCCGGGGACTGCAAGAAATGGGTTTACTTTAAACCCACATTCCGCAGATATTCAGACAAATTTAATAATTTTAAATTGGGAGGCATGAAACCCTGAAATAAATACCTAGCAAAGATTTCAAGTCTTGCTAAAATTAGATAATAGAGTCAGCAA
>Ga0335395_10000965_pt1 | contig 18297 bp, 14 predicted proteins | sample MAT02_FD_205744 | JGI IMG/M metagenome (GOLD analysis project Ga0335395, IMG submission 205744) | Freshwater microbial communities from Lake Fryxell liftoff mats and glacier meltwater in Antarctica - MAT-02 (spades assembly) (version 2) ...
CCGTAGTCCTATCAATGCGATGGTCAATATTATCTGCGGTCTTATTGCTTATTGTCATCAACCTAAGAAGCCTTCTTTGCTTATAGACTGGGCTTTACCGTTTCCTGCTTAACCCGAACTCACGTTACCATAACCTAACTAACAGCCTTACTACCCGCTAGTCTGGCATAGTCTAAATTATTTTGATATTCTCTGATTTTCTGTTGAGCAACCTGATATTGTGGATGGGATTCTGGGACGACTATCAAGAAGTTAATTGCAGTTTCCCAACTATTTGCTGCCTCCTGCCATTCAGCCTTAGTTTTGGCAACTTGGACTAATTTTGAGGCTTGTAGTGCATTCTCGATCGCCTTAGCAAAGGGATCCTCTTGAACTAAGGGATTAGCTGGTAGTGGTGTAATAGTCGGAACTGGTGGATTTGGTAAAGTAGTTGAAGATGTTAGGGGTGATGTATTTGGGGCTAGGGGCGATATTGTGGGTGATGGAGAAACTGAGCTTACTTTATCAATAGTTTCAGTAATTACACTCTGGATAAGACTTTGGATTGGCTTCTGATTTCTAATGGTAAAAGAAGTAAATATAAATAAAGTGAAAGCAATAAATCCGATCAACAAAAACCTAACAAATTTCTGCATAGAAAAATTCTTTTTAATCAAAAATTCTATTTGATACAAATAAACAGCAGCAAATATCCAAATTATTAAACCTATACCAAGCAAACTTTCTGAAACTTCACTGCTATATCTCTCAAAATTATTTATACACAGACTTAAATATTCTGGTTGATCAAAATTACAATTTGTTATTGGTATAAATGGAATAATGATTATGAAAACTATTATCCAAGATATAGTGAATACAATTGGAGCGTAAATTCCTTCCCACCAACTCCTAGCACTAGGTTGCCAAATTTTAAAACTAGGACTATCTCGACCAAATAAAATATGGTTAATATAAGCAAAAACAGTAATGGATATTACTAAAGCTATCAGTAAAGCATTAAATAAGGGAGCAGGGTTATCTGAGATTGTTGAAGCGACAACTCCCACTATGGCTGCCCAATAAGTTGTGATCTGGACAATAATACCAAGCCAAATTATTAAGCTTAATGTTCTTAACCAAGAGCTAGGATAGGGAAACCATGGCGACCAGCGTGATTGTCTTAAGAAAATATTTGCTGGATTTTGCTGGTTTTCTGGTTGATCAATTGATGTATTTGCTTGACTTTCTGGAAAATCCTGTGAGGGAGCTATGGCTTGGGGTAAGATCGCCGCCTCTTCCATTTGAGATTTAACTAACTTTCCCGGTGGAGACTTGATAGACATTTCTACCGGAGATTTGACTGGAGTAGCTAAATTCAACACTACAAGCCAATTTGCCCTAGACACACCCTCTAACTTACTTTGTACCTTCGCCGTTGTGATTTCAGGAATTGCTAATTGATTTAAGACTTTCTCGATCGTGCTTATCGTCGATACTTTTTCTAGGGGTATGTTTGATTCTAAAATTAAAAAAATACAACCATCTCTGATGTTGGCTCTAACTTTGACATCATTATCCTTGAGAATATAACTCACGACAGAAGCGATCGCTCGGACATCCCCCTGTTTAGCAAGACCCAATGTACTTTGCTGCGTCATAGCTACACCCAGATAGGTAGAATTTATATATACAAGGATATCACAGAAAGGCTAATCTAGTTCTCGTCGCCCTTCCATTGCTCTAGCTAGGGTCACTTCATCGGCATATTCCAGATCGCCCCCCACTGGTAAACCAAAGGCAATCCGAGTTACTTTCGTGAAAGATTTTAGGAGATGTCCCACGTAGAGAGTTGTGGTTTCTCCCTCCACCGTCGGGCTAATGGCGATAATCACTTCCTTGATTTGTTTGCCCGCAACTCGCTGAACTAAGGGCTGGATATGGAGTTGTTCTGGTCCAATACCATCCATGGGTGAAATCACTCCCCCCAAAACATGATATTTCCCTCGATATTCCCTCGTCTTTTCTAAGGCAATCACATCACGGGAATCCGTAACAACACAAATAGTTTGGTTATCTCGGTGGGTCGATCGACAGATTTCGCACACAGGCTCGGCAGAAAGGTGAAAGCAGACTTGGCACATTCCTACCTGCTTTTTGGCATCCACAAGGGATTGGGCGAGGGCTTGAACATCTGCCTCTGGGCGTTTGAGAATATGCAGGGCAAGACGTTGGGCGCTCTTGGGACCGATGCCGGGTAAGCGTTGGAGTTCTTCGATGAGGCGGGCGAGGGGGCGGGTGTACACAGGGGGAGGAGGTAAGGGGAGGTAAAAGAAAAAGGAGAAAGGAAAAAAGGTCAAGGATAAATGAAGAGAGGGGGAGTTGGGGGTTTAAAGGTTTAGACTTTCATGCCTTTTTGGACGGCGGGACGGGCTGCCATGGTGTTGACCCAGCGTTGGAGATGGGGGTGGGCTTCGAGGGTTAAGCCTTGGAATTCGTAGATGGCAACCCAAGGATAGATGGCTATGTCGGCGATCGAGTATTCACCACAGACAAATTCTCGGTCAGCAAGTTGACGATCGAGGACACTGTAGAGGCGGAGGGTTTCTTTTTCGTAGCGATCGATGGCGTAGGGAATCTGCTCTGGGGCGTAGCGGCGGAAATGGTTCAACTGCCCAAACATTGGCCCCACACTTGCCATTTGGAACATCAGCCATTGAATAACTTCGTATTTCTCGGCGGTGGCGGTGGGTAGAAATTTCCCAGTTTTTTCTGCTAGGTACAGGAGAATTGCTCCCGACTCAAACATTGTGAGCCCAGTTTCGTGGTCAATAATGGCAGGAATTTTGCTGTTGGGGTTAATGGCAATAAATTCTGGGGTAAATTGATCATTTTTGCTAATGTCAATAGAGTGGACATTGTAGGGAAGAGCCAATTCCTCTAGCATTATGGAAACTTTGCGCCCGTTGGGAGTGGTAAAAGTATAAAAATCAATCATGATTACCCTAGAAATATCTTAGTGCCGTTCAAGTTAAAATTCGGCTCTTAAATTATACCATGACTTTCTTGAAATTGTATTATATCTGTACTATCTATAAACAAGATTAATCAAGATTAATAGGAAAGCCGACATCATGATTAATTTTCAAAAATCATAAAACAATTATGAAAAAACTAGTTTTAATTGGCGGCGGTCACAGTCATGCGATCGCTCTTCGCTATTTTATTAATCAACCCTTAGTTAATACTCAAATTACCCTAATTACTGATGTTCTCCAAGCTCCCTATTCGGGGATGTTACCGGGCTATGTAGCTGGATTTTATGACTATGCTGAATGTCATATTGACCTCGATAAATTAGCACGAGTAGCGGGGGTAGACATTATAGTTGCAGGAGTTTCATGCCTAGCCCTCGATCGACAACAAATAACCTGTAGCAATGGTCAAGTATTTTCCTACGATCTACTTTCTGTCAATACTGGTAGCACCCCAGATTTAAGTCAGATTAGTAGTGCAAATAACTACGGCACTCCAGTGAAACCAGTGCCACAATTTTTAACAGTTTGGCAGGATATTTTGGAATACTGGAAAGATGATCAGAATGGGGATAAATCGTTAACCATAACCCTAGTAGGTGGAGGAGCAGGAGGTGTAGAATTGGCTCTAAATATGCAGCAGCAATTAGTTAATATCTATAAGTTAAAAGATAAGTTAAAACCTAAGTTAGAAAATCATAAGTTAAAAATTAATTTAATCCATCGCAATCTAGATTTATTGCCCAATTATAATCAACGAGTCGGCAAATATTTACGCAATTTGTTACACGATCGAGGTATCGAAATTTACCTAGGAGAAAGTGTGCAAGAAATTGTTCCTAAAACTAGTTCTAAAAATAATGCTGGCTATAATTTGCACTGTCAATCAGGCTTAGAAGTATGGAGCGATCGAGTCTTTTGGGTGACAAATGCGGCGGCTCCGACTTGGATAAAAACTTCTGGTTTGGCAACTGATCGATCGGGGTTTATTGCTGTGAATAACTATCTCCAATCCACCTCCCATCCCCAAGTATTTGCCGTAGGAGATATTGCGGCGATGGTCAACTACCAACTACCCAAGGCGGGAGTATTTGCCGTCCGTCAAGGCTTACCCCTAGCCCAAAATTTCCAAAGACTCACCCAAGGAAAAGCTCTCCAACCCTACAAACCTCAATCTCGATACCTAGGCTTAATTGGCACTGGGGATCAAAAGGCGTTAGCAGTCTATGGTGATTTGGGGCTATTTGGTGATGTGGTTGGGGGCTGTTTGTGGCGATGGAAAGATGGGATCGATCAAAAATTTATGAGACAATTTCCTTAAGCCTAGCTAGAAATCTCGTTCGATACTTCCCGCAAAAATTGGTTCAACCCTGATACCCATGATCGAGGTGGGGCGGACAACGAAAATTTCATTTTGAGTATTTCTGATCGGCACATTAATCAGATCACTGGAGCCGATCTTGGGCATGAGCGCCCCACTATACCATTTTTGAAAATCTTGAATTGTGGCAAATCGGACTTCCTCTCGATGACCCCCTGAGATCAGGAAATGTACTGCATATTCATCCGGCATTCTGGGCATGGACTCTGAACCTCGATCGCTTCTCGCTATTACTTCTGTGCTTGGGACTATTTTTATTTTGTCTATCCGTTGTTAATTTTACCCACTTACGGCTCTGAATGATGATATTCAAGGAAACTTTTTAGACAGGACTTACGCAAAACAAGCTGACCTCCGCTATTGGTAGGGGTAAGGTGGGCAAGGCCCGCCCTACTTATCGAGTCTACGCGCAAATCCTATTAGATAAACTATTCGCTCAATCGCTTTTTAAATAATTTAATTAAACTTAACTAAATCTAACTAGACTTAACTAAACAAGTTGAATTTCTGCAAGAGAGACTCTAGCACCGTGGGCAGGGAGTTCTCTAGTTCCGTACTGGTGCAACTTAGTTGTTGGGGGCTGGGTAGGTCAAAGGGATAATTTCCTTGGAGGTCTGGTCGATCGAGCTTAATCAGCAAAATCTGCTCCGATCGCTTACTCTGGAGAGCAAAACCTAACTCTAGACAGGCTTGGGGACTGGGAACCAACTGCCTTGAATTACTAAAATTATGAGCTTTCTCGATCGGATCACCAATCGAATCACTAATCGAATCACCAACCGGATCACCAAGGTTATCAAACAGACTTCCCCTGAAATTACCAGTAATTTCTTCCCGAGAATGATCGTCAGAATTAACAAAACTACTTCCCGGAACTTGGGCGATCGGCGTACCATCGACAATAAATAACAAACTCCGCTTAATCTGCCGCAGTTGATTTGAGGATAACCGAGTAATTTCTGGCTTGAGGCGGGGGGAAGTCACCAGAGTCAGGGGGAGGCGGGACTTTTGCTGGAGTTGCTGAAACACATTAGTTAAGGCAGTAGTTACCAATTCTTGACCCATGGGGTATTCCACTTGAGGGCAATAGTAAATAATCGGCTCTAGCTGCGCCAACACTTCCAACTTCGTAAAATAAATTTCGTGGGAGATCAGGTCAATATTCGCCACCCCGTAGCCGCCACTGCCCTCGATATAAAATTCCACTGCCTCCCCTGCTAGATAGCGAGTAAACCATTCTGTCTCCCGGACATGATTGCTATCATCCAGAAAATCGGCTCTCAGGGCTGACCGAAGCAAGCTATTTCGACTAAGACGTAGATCTGGAGGGCGCTGCTCAAGGGTGGCGATCGGCTCGTAGTCTCCCAGATACCAAGCTTTCAGTGCAATAATCGCCATAGAACCCCCTTAAGTATTTCTGCCAATATTTTTGCCAATAATCCTCCCGAAAATTTGCGTCTAAAACCTGATTTTGACCGGAAGGAATTTGATTATAAAAGATTTCGTATAGTTCTTTGAGAAAAACTTTATATAGAAATTAATAAATAACTGCAATAAATCATAGACACTCCTATAGTTCCCTTAATACAATAACGTAGTAGGTTTGCCAATTTAGGGAGTCAAAACACTGATGCGAATTTTAGTTACAGGCGGTGCGGGTTTTGTTGGGTCTCACCTGATCGATCGCCTTATGGAAGCAGGGCATGAAGTTATTTGTCTAGATAATTTCTATACGGGTACCAAGCGCAATATCCTTAAATGGATCGATAATCCCTATTTTGAGATGATCCGCCATGATATCACCGAACCTATTCGGGTAGAAGTAGACCAGATTTATCACTTAGCTTGTCCAGCTTCTCCAGTGCATTATCAATACAACGCCGTCAAAACGGTCAAAACTAGTGTCCTCGGGACAATGAATATGCTCGGACTAGCAAAACGGCTCAAAGCAAGGTTTTTTCTCGCTTCTACCTCTGAAATCTACGGCGATCCCCACGTCCATCCCCAACAGGAAGACTACTGGGGAAATGTCAATCCCATCGGCATCCGTAGCTGTTACGATGAATCCAAACGCCTCGCTGAGACCCTTTCCTTTGATTACCATCGCCAGAATGGGGTAGATATTCGGATTGCCCGGATTTTCAATACCTACGGGCCGCGGATGTTAGAAAATGATGGGCGAGTGGTGAGTAATTTCATTGTCCAATCCCTCAAAGGTATTCCCCTAACGGTGTATGGAGATGGCTCCCAGACTCGTAGTTTTTGCTATGTCTCTGATCTAGTAGAAGGATTCATCCGATTAATGAACGGGGATCACACTGGTCCTATCAATCTCGGTAATCCCGGCGAGTACACGATTTTGCAGTTAGCAGAAAAAATTCAAGAGATGGTGAACCCCGAAGCCAAAATTAAGTTTGAACCCCTGCCTCAAGATGATCCAAAACAGAGACAACCAGATATTACTCGTGCTAAAACATGGCTAGGTTGGGAACCCACAATTCCTCTAGCGGAAGGACTGAAGCTCACCATTGAGGATTTCAAGGCAAGAATTGACTCTAAATAGGTTTCAATAGATTTCAACAAGTCTCAACAAGTCTCAATTAGTAATTAATTAAGGAACAACTATGCGTGTTTGTGTCATTGGAACTGGATATGTCGGCTTGGTTACTGGAGCGTGCCTTTCCCATATTGGTCACCATATAATCTGTGTTGACAACAATGAAGAGAAAGTGAAGTTGATGAAGTCTGGGCAGACACCAATCTATGAGCCGGGGCTGTCAGAAATTATGCAGTCGGGGATTCAGTCTGGATTATTAGAATTTACTTCTGATCTCAAGGCGGGGGTGGAGCATGGGGAAATCCTGTTTATTGCGGTGGGGACTCCGGCTATGCCCAATGGGGAAAGTGATACCCGTTATGTAGAAGCGGTGGCTAGAGGGATTGGGGCTAATCTCACCAAGGACTATAAGGTAATTGTCAATAAATCTACGGTTCCCATTGGTTCTGGGGACTGGGTACGGATGATTGCGCTGGATGGAGTAAAGGAGCGGCAGGCGGTGGGTGCTGGTGGTAGCACGATCGGGACTCCGGGGGCTGAGGTAGATTTTGAGGTGGTGAGTAACCCAGAGTTTCTCCGGGAAGGCTCGGCGGTTTATGATAGCTTCAACCCCGATCGCATTGTCTTGGGCAGTAATAGCAAACGGGCGATCGACCTCATGCAGCGTCTCTACGAACCCATTGTCCGGCGGGATAAGGCTGAAAATAAATCCTTGCCTCCAGTGCCAGTAGTGGTGACGGATCTAAGCTCCGCAGAAATGATTAAGTATGCGGCGAATGCTTTCTTGGCTACCAAGATTAGTTTTATTAACGAAGTGGCGAATATCTGCGATCGAGTAGGGGCAGATGTCACCCAAGTCGCAAAGGGAATTGGCTTAGATTCTCGGATTGGCAATAAATTCCTGCAAGCGGGGATTGGCTGGGGCGGCTCCTGCTTCCCGAAAGATGTCGCCGCTTTGATCCACACGGCTGATGACTACGGCTACGAAGCCCAACTCATGAAATCTGCCGTTAGCGTCAATGAGCGCCAGAAGCTAATCACCCTAGAGAAACTCCAGCACGAGCTAAAAATTCTCAAGGGGAAAGTTGTTGGTCTGCTGGGATTAACCTTTAAGCCAGACACCGATGACCTCCGGGATGCCCCCTCTCTCCAACTCATTGAGCAGTTGAACCGTCTGGGAGCCAAGGTGAAAGCCTACGACCCAATTATTTCCCAAACCGGGATGCGCCATGGGCTATCGGGGGTAATTGTCGAAACCGATCCAGAACGCCTTGCTGATGGTTGCGATGCTCTGGTTCTCGTCACCGACTGGAAACAGTTCCAAGAGTTGGACTACACCAATATGGCAAAACTCATGGCGCATCCAGTGATTATCGATGGACGGAACTGCCTTGATAAGTCTGCCCTCGAAGCTGCTGGTTTCCGCTATGTGGGTATTGGTCGCTAAGTTTGCCCTCACCCCCAACCCCTCTCCCAGAGGGCGAGGGGAGCCGGAGATATTCAGGGTTCTTAAGGTTCAAAATGACGAATGATGGCTTCGGCAAATTCTGAGCATTTGAGGGCAGGCACCGGGGGTTCCATGAGTCTAGCGAGGTCGTAGGTGACTTCCTTGTTGGCGATCGCCCCACTGACTCCTTTTTTGACCAAATCTGCCGCTTCCTGCCAGCCCATATATTCCAGCATCATTACCCCAGAGAGAATCAAAGAACCGGGGTTGACTCGATCGAGCCCAGCGTGTTTTGGAGCCGTACCGTGGGTTGCTTCAAAAATAGCGCAGTTATCGCCAATATTTGCCCCCGGGCCCATACCCAAGCCACCGACGATCGCTGCCGCCGCATCAGAGAGATAATCCCCATTCAGGTTCATGGTTGCCAGAATGGAATATTCATCAGGGCGAGTTTGGATCTGTTGGAAAATACTATCAGCGATGCGATCGTTCACCATGATCTTTTGTTTCCAAGCTCCACTGCCGTGAGTCTCCCAAATTGTGTCTAGCACTTCTTGGACTTCTTGACAGATCGCCCCTTGTTTTTCGGGAGTTAAGCCATCGTAGCCGGGGTCAATTAACCGGGCATTTTCCTCCACGGTGAGATCAGGTTTTTGTTCCTTATTACCTAGGATCCAAGATTCCCGCTCCGTTACACACTCAGCCCGAAATTCACTAGTTGCCAACTCATAACCCCAATCCCGGAAGGCTCCCTCGGTATATTTCATGATATTACCTTTATGAACAAGGGTGACTTGCTGCTTGGCGGGGGGTAATCTCAGGGCGTGCTGGATTGCTCGGCGGACAAGGCGTTGGGAGCCAGTTTTACTAATGGGTTTAATGCCAATGCCAGCATCGAGGGGAATTTGTTTTTTGCCATGCTCTGGGGTGGCGGGGATTAACTCTTCGTTGAGGAATTTGATCAACTTATCCCCAATCTCGCTCCCTTGCCGCCATTCAATGCCGAGGTAAATATCCTCCGTATTTTCCCGATAGATAATCACATCTAGTTTTTCGGGGGATTTGTGGGGGGAAGGCGTGCCGATGTAGTAACGGCAAGGACGGACGCAGGAGTAGAGGTCATGGATTTGTCGGAGGGCGACGTTGAGGGAACGAATGCCACCGCCGATCGGGGTAGTCAGGGGGCCTTTGATGGCAATACCGTATTCTCTAATGGCAGTGAGGGTATCTTCAGGTAGGTATTGATAGGTTCCATACTGTTCACAGGCTTCATCCCCGGCATAGACCTTAAACCAAGAAATCTGGCGTTTGTCCCCGTAGGCTTTGGCAATGGCAGCATCTAGTACCCTCTGGGTTGCAGGCCAGAGATCAATACCTGTGCCATCACCACGAATGAAGGGAATGATCGGGTTATCAGGTACGATCGGATGGCCGTTAGTAAAGGTGACTCGATCGCCGCTAGTGGGAGGGGTAATTTTTTCGTACATTTTGCTGAGATTTTAGGATTTTGGATTATTTGGGATTATTTAATTTAAATTAGCTAGATTAGCTAGGCATAAGTAGCCAGAAATGAAACATGGATTATTATAGTTTGAATCAGTTAAAAGAAAGTATCGATCGTCACCCAGAGCAATGGCGACCTCTAGTGTTTACCAATGGTTGTTTTGATCTGTTGCACGTGGGGCATATTCGTTATTTGCAGGCAGCGAGGCAACTGGGACGAGCCTTGGTGATTGGTTTGAATAGCGATCAATCGGTACAAATCATTAAACCTCCCCGTCCCGGTCAACCCCAGCGCCCGATTATTCCCGAACTCCAAAGAGCCGAAATTCTCGCTGCCCTCAAGCCCGTAGATGGGGTAGTTATTTTTACGGAGCCGACGGCCGATCGCATCTTGGCAACTCTCCAGCCAGAGATTTATGCTAAAGGCGGGGACTATACAGAAGATACTTTACCGGAAACTCCCACGGTAAGGGCTTACGGTGGTAAGATTCAGTTGATTAAGATAGAAATTCCCACCTCTACCACGGGAATTATTGAAAAAATCCGTAATTCTGGGGACAGCCATCCTGAGAAAAGTCCGGGGAAATAGATTTTAGTTGCTAGTTTTTAATTTTTCTAACTTTTAATTTTTTATTTTTGATAATCTCTATGAGTGACGTAAGTAGTAATATAAACGATGCCATCCCTGAAGATCAGCCGAGCTTTGTGGATAAATATAACCAGTTTGTCGCTGTCAATGAAAAGAAACAGATGCAGTTGGTTCCAGAATTGGTGGTTCAAGGCTCGGTGGGCTTAGAAGTACTCATGAAATTTCTCCATCAGGGCAAGGACAACCCCAAGGTTATTCATGGTATGGTTTATCAGAGCCTGTTTGCCGTAGAAACACCGATCGTCCAAGATTTCTTGGCAGCTAATTTCTCTAAGGGAATTCTCTCCCTACACTCAGACCAAGGAATTGATTATACTGAGTTACAAGAGTTATTAGTTAAGCAAGATTTTCTAGAGGCCGATCGCCTGACTATGCAAAAGCTCTGTGAAATTGTCGGGGCGGCAGCTACTAAAAGAAAATGGCTATATTTTAGTGAAGTGGAGAGTATTCCGGTTGTGGATTTGCAAACCATTAATAACTTGTGGCTGTTCAATTCTCAGGGTAAATTTGGATTTTCTGTACAGCGAGAATTATGGTTGGCTCTGAATCAAGAATTTCCCAAACTCTGGGAAGCGATCAATTGGAAATCAGGGAACAACTGGACAAGGTATCCTCAACAGTTTACTTGGAACCTCGGCGCACCCAAAGGGCATCTACCATTATCTAATCAATTGAGGGGAGTTCAGGTAATTAAAGCTATATTCGCTCATCGGGCTTGGCATTGAGAAAATTAGCTTGAGATTAGTTTGAAATTAGCTGGAAATTAGCTGGCAATCTACTAAAAATTAGTTTGAGATTTTGTTATTAGAAGTCTTTTTTAAAGATTTTAGTTAAGCATTAATTATGAATTTTAGCTAGTCAAAGTCTAACTAGAATTTTTAACTAGAAAGTTTAGCTAGATTTTTTAACTAAACCTTTTAGCTAGAACTTGAGCCTGTGACTTTTGCTGACAACTTTTGGGGGTATCTATCGATAGGAGTGAAGAATTTGATTAGAGGTTAAATCTAGTTAATTTTAGTTAAATCTAATTGATACTAATTAATGCTAATTAATTCTTGGCTCTACAAAATATTCTATTAGTTGCTGTTATTAACTAATTATTAGTGGCAAATATTATTAATGAATTGCGAGAAATAAATCATTAAATAATTGCTGTTAATCCATTTTTTACTAAGTCTTTACTAAGAAATAAAAAAATACGGCAACTAAAAATAACTACTAGATATTACCGAATGACTAACTCAGATATTACTAATATTCTCTACTGCCGATTAGATGGCTTGACCGCCCTAGAAAGGGAACAGGTTAGATATCAATCCTTGAGCAACTTGGGATTAATAAATTCTCAAAATTCCCTCGCAATCTTAGAAGAAGCTACCCAGAGTAGTAGTAATTTTCTAGAAACCCCGATCGCTCTCCTGAGTATTTTTGTAGATAGTCAGCAATTAATTAAATCGGTGGTGGGTTTAAATAACTTGGGTTTCAATCACGAACTGGTGGTGAAAAAACAAATTCCCCCTTCAGAATCTTTTTGTATCCATGTGGTAGATAGTCTTACGGCTCTAGCGATCGACAATACTCTCAAAGACCCCTTCTTTTGTCAGAGTCTGCTGACCCAACACTGTGGAGTTCGATCGTATCTGGGAATTCCCTTGATTACCACCAATGGAGAATGTATTGGCACTCTAGCAGTAATGGATTTACAGCCCCGAAAATTTGTTACTAAAGATCTACAGTTTTTAGGGATTTTGGCACGCTTGACCATGACTCAATTGGAAAACCAAGGGGCTAATCTCTCCACACCATTTCTGCAACAACTTAATCCCCTTAATTCTCTTCAGCAAAATAATCAATTTAATCAACTCGATCAACTCGAGCAACTTAATCAACTTAATCAACTCGATCGATTGACTAGTGCGGTCACGGAGACTACTCGAAGTGCGATTACTGAGGCGACTCGAAATCTAGTCACGGATACTTCTCAAAGTATGTTTACTACTCCAAATGTGGTCACGGAGGCGACTCGAAGTGTGGTTACAGAGGCTACTCAAAGTGAAGAACTCAAAGCTCCAGTTAAGCTCAAACTTTTGGCAAAACTTATCGAAGAACTGCGGACTCCCCTCACGGCAGTTATGGGGATGACGGGAATTCTTCAACAGCAAATATACGGTTTGTTGACCCTCAAACAGCAGGAATACCTAGAGGTAATTCACCAGAGTGGACAGAGAATGTTGACAAGAATTGAAGAAATTCTGGCCCTAGATATTGCCAATGACAATTTTCAGCAAATAAATCTAACCATGGTCGATATGGAAATGCTGTGTCAGCAGGTAATTAATACTCTCCAAGGGGTGATGCAAGACCGGAAGCAGAAAATTTACCTAGAGATTCAAGAGGGCAGTCGGTTGTGGGTGCTCGATCGCCTCAAGGTGCGGCAGATGCTCTATTACTTGGTAGCAGTCATGGTAGACACTCTGCCCACGGGTAGTCAAATGAAAATCATGGTTAACCAAATGGTTGATCAACAGGAGGATTATTTGTGTATTCGGATAGTTTCTACTCAAGTAGGCAGAAGATTGGCAGCTAACAATTCAGCCAAATATGCTAGGGCTTCTGGCTCCAGACCCTTAAATAAATCTGCTGGCGGCTCCCGAAGTAATTCTTTCCTTGATTTGGCTAGCCACCCTGCCCATGATCCTACCCATAATCCTGCTAGTGAATCTGCCAGTAAATCTCCCCTAGTGAATAAATTTCAATTAACTGTAGGTGGTATGGGTGATATTACTGTTGTTACTGAGCCAAGCCGAGGTAATGGTGTTGTGAGTAGGGCCATGAGTGGTGGGGCAGGTGGGATAGAAGACGATCGAGCAGAGCAGAGATACAGCAAAGTATCCATGAATGTACTGCCAGAAATACCCACAGAATTTCCTACCAAATTTCCTACCGGAGTCTCAATATCAGACTATCTAGACGACCCTCAAAACCTAGAGGCAGAGTCATGGCATCATTTGGGGTTATTACTGAGTTGCTATTTAGCCGAGATTCATAGTGGTAAGATACTGATGCAAGGCAGCAAGGAGTCGGGCTACGGTTACGTGGTGACCCTGCCCCAATCCCAGCTTAATTAGGGATTTGTATATTTAATAAGGATTGTAGTTAATAAGGATTGTTTAGAGTATGCATTCTATCTGGCAACAATTTACCCTCTCGGAAATTCAGGTACGGCAGTGGCGGGGAAGCAGCTATGTGTATCATTTGGTAGGATTGCTACGATCGTGGCGGAAAACTAGTTGGCTCCTGCCTTGGGGGGAAGCGATCGGGGCGTTGCTAGTGGCTGTGACTCTCGGATTAGCTCCCTTTGTTTCTACTACGCTAATTGGAATTTTAGGGGTAGCGATCGCCCTCTGGTGGGTAATTTTGACCCTTGCGGATGAACCAGAGGCAACCCCAGCAGGAGTAAGTAGTGCCACGCCGATCCATTTAGCTCTCCTCCTCTACTGGTTTATTTCTCTCTTTGCCACGGCTCTGTCCCCGGTGAAAATGGCAGCCCTAGTAGGTTTGTCTCGGCTAACTTTGTATCTCATGACTTTTCTATTGATGGCAAGGGTGATGCGATCGTCCCGCCTGCGTAACGCCATTATTAGCGTCTATCTCCATACTTCCCTAATCGTCAGCGTCTACGGAATCCAGCAGTGGCAATCTGGGGTCAAACCCCTGGCAACTTGGACAGATGCGAACTCTCCCCTGAAGGATGTCACTAGAGTTTATAGCTATCTCGGTAATCCCAATCTGTTAGCTGCCTATCTAGTGCCGGCGATCGCCCTGAGCCTAGGAGCTATCTTTGCTTGGAAAGGCTGGATGCCCAAATTATTAGCTGCAACTATTTTTGTAGTCAATTCTACCTGTTTATTTTATACCTATAGTCGAGGGGGCTGGCTGGGTTTTGCCGTATGTATCTTTACCTTCGCGATCCTGTTGGGGTTTTGGTATAGCGATAAACTCCCTAGTCCTTGGCGAAAACTTGCCATTCCGGTCATTCTGGGGGGAACAGGTTTTCTATTCTTAGCAGCAGTTTTGGGTGTGCCGAGTTTGCGCGATCGCTTTTTGAGTATGTTCATGGGCAGACAAGATAGCAGCAATAACTTTCGGTTAAACGTCTGGAGTTCAGTAATTAACATGATCCAAGACCGACCAGTGCTAGGAATTGGTCCCGGAAATAGTGCCTTTAATGCGGTCTATCCCCTCTACCAAAGAACTCGTTTCACCGCCCTGAGTGCCTATTCTATTTTGCTAGAAATTGCCGTGGAGACTGGTTTTATCGGGCTTTCGTGTTTCCTCTGGTTTTTAGTCATTACTTGGAATCAAGCTGCCCAAAGATTAAGCCAGTTTCGATCTAGCCTCAATAGCAATGGTTTTTGGTTAATGGGAGCGATCGCTGGCACCACAGGCATGTTAGCCCACGGGTTAGTAGATACGGTGTGGTATCGTCCCCAAGTTATTCTTCTCTGGTGGCTCCTTGTTGCTATCATCACCAGCTACTATCTCTGGACTCCTACCCCCAAGGAAAACCCTGAAACCGCCGAATTAGTAAATAATTAATGGATTTTGGGTATCTAGTCAACAACTATGCAACTGGATAAAAACTTAGATAAAAACTTAAATAAAAATTCATATCAAAACTTCGTAGTTATTGATACCGAAGGAATAGAGGTGCTGCGAGAGATTGCAGTGATCGATCATCAAGGAAAGTTGATCTATGAAGCTTTTGTGGATGGGCATGAGCGGAATCGATCGATTCACCATAGCCGCAAGTCCCTAGAGCAGATTGTCCGGGAATTGGCAATTATCATCGCCCACAAAACCATTGTTTGTCATTATGCGGAGCACGATCGAGCAGTGATCTCCCGGAGTTTTGATCAAGCCCAAATCCCCCATCCTCAAGTAACTTTTCTCTGTACCTGTGAACTCGCCAAAAAATACCTTCCCCACGCCCAGAGTTATTCCCTAGAACACCTCAGCAAAATTCTCAACCTCCAAGTTAATCATCAATATTTCCATGATCGTCATGCCCACGTTGCCCGCTACGATGCCTACTTTACCTACCAGCTTTATCGCCAACTCCAACAACTACAAATCATGTCCCAACTATCTACAACTCCTAATCCCTTTAGTAGTAGCCGAGTTGACAACCCTTTTCAAGACCATCTAGATTTTCAAGAAATCTATGCTGCTGAATTTGCTACTCTCAAATCCGTATTACTTGATGTTAAAAATGATCCAAATCAACAAAGTAAAGGAGCCTTAGTAATTGGGGAAGCGGGCAGTGGTAAAACCCATTTAATGATGCGCCTAGCAAAGGAATTTCTGAGAACTAATCGCCTCTTATTTATTCGCCATCCCAATAATGCTCAATCGGTAATTTATCATACCTATTCCCGCATTCTTGAATCCTTTGCCGAAAGAGTTCCCCATAGAGAACAAGATAGAGATCAAGATGTTGAGAGAAAAACGCCAGAACATACACAATTAGAGCTTTTATTATCAAATAGTTTAGTTAAAATTCTTAGTTCTATAGATAAGTTTATCAATACTCAAAAAGGGCAAGATATTATTAACGCTCTAGAGAATGATAGCTTAAGTTTGTATAAACGTCTTGGTGCAGATGGTACGCAAAAAAATAGAGATAACTGGCAATCTATAGAAAAATACATTAATGATTGGTGGACAGATCACTATACTGGGGCTGGTTATTCGGCTACTATTCTTAAGGGTCTTATTCGTTTTTGTAGTTATACAGATTCTGGGAAAAAAGAGCTAGTCAGACGGTGGTTAGCTGGGCATGAGTTGGAAACCGAAGAAGCTACTAGTATTGGCTTAGAAAATTGGTCTGAGGATTTAAGCCGGGAAGAATTTGCCCTCGAAGCAATTGGTGTTTTTGGGCGGCTATCAACTCTAGATGAGCCTTTAATTATTGTTTTTGACCAGCTAGAAAGCCTCGGAGCAGAGCAGAATCGAGATATCTTAAATAGTTTTGGGTCAGCAGTTAAGGAAATATTAACCCATGTGCCGAATAGTTTGATTATTCTTAATTTGTTTCCCGATCGATGGCAGCAGTTCCAAGGTTTCTTTGATGGCTCGGTGGTCGATCGAGTCTCGCAATACACCGTCAAACTTAACCGTCCTTTAGAAGCTAAACTAAAAAATATTCTTGCTCTAAAATCTCAAAGTATTGGTCTAGATATTGAGACGCTTTTCACTCCTCTAGAATTGGGAAGTATTCTCAAACAAAAGTCAATCCGGGCTGTTTTGAACCGAGCTGCGGAATATTATCGATCGAAGGCTAATAATCAACCTATAACTCAAATAATTGCTGATTTGGAGCCTATTCCTGAGACGATCACAAATACTATTGATCTAAATAAAAACACAGATTTTCTGGCTAGATTAGAACTTCTAGAAACAACTGTTAGTAAAATTGCAACTTTATTATTGCCTTTTGCTCAAGGAGATCAGCTAACTACGATCGGCTCAATCCACCCAGATTTGATAGATTTAACCACACCTTTGAAAGTGGCAGACCCAGCACTAGCTATTGTGGAAACTTATTTATCTCAAACTAGACAAACTTTAGAAGAAGAGTATGATCAAGTAACGGTGATTGATGACTATGATGATATTGGCAAACTCAAGACGATCGTCAATGCTTTTCAACAGTTCCAGAATATCGAAGTAGGTCAAGTCCGTTTAGGGAGAATGAAGATTCCCGAAAATTTATTATTAACTATTAATCAAAAAGATTGGGCGATCGCTTTCTTAAATCTGGGTGGTAGTGCCTTTACTGCAAAAATCAAAAGATTTAATGAATGTGTCCATCAACTTACCTCTACAAATTTTTACCTAATTAGAGACTTGAGGAGTTCTCCAATTAAGTCAGGAACCATAGGTAAAGAAAATATTGATATCCTGAATAAGGCTAAAAATGGGGAGTTTATGGTGTTCGATCGAGAGAAGCGGATTAACTTTGAGCTACTTTATAAATTAATTATTGATATTCAAGAGCAGGATTTAGAAATCGATTTATCTAAGGCTCTGCCGATCGCCGCTCGTTATCTTCGGAATGATTGGCTAGTCCAACTATTAGGAAAATCTCTAATCAATTGAGAGTTGGTAAAAAACAACTAAGATTAACACAAATCAATACAAATTAATTCCAATATCTAGGCGATTTTGATGGCTTCAATAATTTTTGTAGTTATAGGAATTTTAATTTTACTGTTAGTTATTCTCGAAATCGGTCTAAGAGTCTCGATCGGGTTTGGGAATCCTTTAATTTATGTTGCAGATCCAGAAGTTGGCTATTTATTGGCTCCGAATCAACGAGTATGGCGCTTTGGGAATCGGGTAGAAATTAATGAGTATTCCATGCGGAGTCCTAGCTTATTAAGTCCAGAGCCAGATTTACGGATTTTATTATTGGGAGACTCGGTACTCAATGGCAGTTGGTGGACAGATCAAAATGAGACAATTTCGGCGGTAATTACTAAGATTTTGTTGAGTAATAATTCACCAGTTAATTCACCAGTTAATTCACCAAGTAATTTATCAAGTAATTCACCAGTTAATTTACCAAGTAATTTACCACTCGTAGAAGTTCTTAATATTTCTGCTAACGGCTGGAGTCCCCGCAATGAGTTGGCATACTTAAAGAAATTTGGCTGTTTTCAGGGGCAGATCCTAGTTTTATTA
>Ga0335395_10000966_pt1 | contig 18288 bp, 6 predicted proteins | sample MAT02_FD_205744 | JGI IMG/M metagenome (GOLD analysis project Ga0335395, IMG submission 205744) | Freshwater microbial communities from Lake Fryxell liftoff mats and glacier meltwater in Antarctica - MAT-02 (spades assembly) (version 2) ...
TTTACTGATTAGCAAAAATCGTATTTACCCAAGAAAGCTTGAATAAAACTTATCTCATCAAGGCGAGCGCGAATTCACTCATCTTTCTAAATGCTGTTTTCTGACTTTTTCAGCAAGCCCTAATTAGCAGTTTTGATTAATTCAAAATAGAAAAGTGAAAAGCCGATTTTTTTGATTGTTGTATATTTTATTTGCGTATGTAAATGAAAAGTCGCCGGATATTCATTTCCTCTGCTATGACAATTTTTGAACGCGGTTCAAGCTTCTAGGCTGGATAGGCTTTTGGGCTTATTCCACTACTCCTGCAAGGATTGCTAGAGAAGGACAAAAATCAAAACAGCTATTGAAATGAGCTCCTTTTGGCAGACCCAACTAGGCGCGCCAGTCCGCTCTCTCCTCAATATTTTTTAGGTACAATAATAGTGAGGCTTCTCAACCCAGCACGCCTGTTCTACCAACCGCCCGCCGCCGTGCCTGCGTCAGTATCAAACGCAAACTGTTTTGAGTTCGATCGGTTAATTTTGAAGATGCCGATCGTCAGGTTATAACTTGTAGGTCATAGGTTGTGCATAATATGGAACTAAAGCTGTGAAAATACTACACTGACTGTGGGGGCAACATACCGGATACCTTGGAAATACCAAGGGCTTTGCTTTCGTCAGCCCAGAAAAGTCAAAACACGCAGGCCCTGCGATCGCCAATGCTAAACAACCTACGTCTCAAACCTCTCCTGGCTAGTTGCCTAGTAGCACCGTGAGGAGGGCGACGCCATGCAACTCCGAAAAAAAACACTATTAATCATCGGTGCAGCGCTGATCAGCCTGATTGTGGTTCTCTATGCCACTGCATCAACTATTTTGCTGCATGATTTTCACAACCTGGAGGCACAGTACGTCCGCCAGGATGTCGCACGGGCTTTGGACGCATTAGATGATGACTTGTCGAATTTAGACACCAGCGCCCAAGATTACGCCGAGTGGGACGATACTTACTCTTTCGTCGAAACACGGAACGAAAATTTTGTCAAGTCAAATTTCGTCGATTCGACATTTATTTACTTGAGACTAAACTTATTGGTGCTGCTGGACTCCAACGGTCAGACGATCTTCAGCAAAGGTTTCGACCTGAAATCCAAAACCGAAATCCCGATTCCCGAAAGCTTAAAACAGCACTTGACCGAGGCACTAATAGACTCATCGACAGTCGAGGGCGATCGCCCCGCCGCCAAAACAGGCGTCCTCACCCTGCCAGAAGCCAGACTGCTGATTGCCGCCAAGCCCATCTTCAACAGCAACGCCCAAGGCCCGTCGCGGGGGACGCTGATCTTGGGACGCTACCTCGACAGCAGCGAAATCGGTTTGCTTTCAGAACTGACTCACCTGTCAGTGGATTTTAGATTGCCGAGTTTAGATTTTAAAGTGGGAGCCGCGAACTACTCCGGGCACAGCGCCAAGGCGATGGCTCGATCGAGGCAGGAGTTGGAAAATGTCAAACTCAAAATTTCCAACCTCAAATCAGTAGAAATTTTAGTCGAGCCACTCAGCGACACCTTAGTCGCAGGATACGCCCTAATTCGCGACATCCACGGCAACCTAGCGTTGCTGCTGCGAGTAGAGACAGATCGCATCATCTACGGCCAAGGTCAGGCTACCTTGGAGCTGTTTACCTTATCAATACTGGCAGTAGGTTTAATATTTAGCGCGATCACCCTGCTGTTGCTAGAAAAATTAGTCTTAGCGAGATTGGCTTCCTTGAGCACCAGCGTCAGCAACATCGCAGCCAGCGGCGACCCAGACTTGCGCGTTCATATGGCAGGAGCAGATGAACTCGCAAGCTTGGCCGACGGCATCAACCGAATGCTAGAAGCATTGGGCAATTCTCAAGTCGAACGTAATGAAAGCGAAGACCGCTATCGGTTGATGGCCGAAAATTCAACCGACATGATCACCAGACACGACCCCAAAGGCGTGTTTGTTTACGTCTCGCCCGCCAGCCGGGCTTTGCTGGGATACGAACCTTCGGAACTCATCGGCCGCGTCCCCAACGATTATTTTCACCCCGACGATTTAGAAATCATTGCCAAAGCTCACTGGAAAGTTCTGGCGCTCCCAGTTACTTACACCGTCAGCTACCGCATCCGCCGCAAAGACGGCAAATACATTTGGTTTGAAACCACCGGCCGCACGATCAGCGATCCCCAAACCGGCGAAGTCCAAGAAATTATCGGCATTTCCCGCGACATCAGCGTGCGGAAGCAAACAGAACAAGAACTGCGAGAAAGCGAAGCTGCAATCAAAGCTTTGTACCAAGTGACTTCGGCTCCCCGTACAGACCCGCTCAACCACCTCTCTACCTTTGATTTGCGCCTCCAAGAACTGCTGGGAATGGGATGTCGGCATTTAGGCCTGTCGGTGGGAATTTTGTCCTGCATTCAAGGCGACAACTATCAAATAATGGCTGTTGAGTGTCCCGACGGATCGATCGTCAAAGACCAAATCTACGATCTGGAAAAAACTTTCTGCGTCGCTACGTCAATGGCAAAAGAACCGATCTACTTTGAGTCGGTGAGATTTTCGGGTTTTTCCTTCAACAGCGACGATCGAGCCTTCCCCATCGAAGCTTACATGGGCATTCCGGTCACGGTGGGAGGTCAAGTTTACGGTACTCTGTGCTTCTTTTCTCCGACTTCTGTGACAGAACCGTTCCGAGTTGTAGACAGAGAGTTGGTGAAACTGATGGCTCAGTGGGTGGGAAGCGAACTAGAACGCCAGCAAACAGGCGTAGATTTGGCAAAAGCTCGCGACCAAGCACTGGCAGCTACTAGAGCCAAAAGCGAATTTTTAGCCACCATGAGCCACGAAATTCGCACTCCGATGAATGGAGTCATCGGCATGACCGGTTTGCTGCTGGATACCCCCTTAACTCGCGAACAGCGCGATTTTGTAGAAACTATCCGCAGCAGCGGCGATGCTTTGCTGACGCTGATCAACGATATTTTAGATTTCTCGAAAATTGAGTCGGGCAAATTGGACTTGGAGGAACATCCGTTTGACATCCGCACTTGCATTGAGGAATCTCTAGACTTGGTAGCTGCTAAGGCGGCAGAAAAAAAACTGGAAGTGGGTTACTTGATCGATCGTACAGTACCGGCAACGGCGATCGGCGATAGCACCCGCTTGAGGCAAATTTTAATCAACTTGCTCAGTAATGCTGTTAAATTTACCGACGCTGGAGAAGTGGTGGTTTCGGTGACTGCAAAAAAGATTTCAGTGCCGGCGGCTAACGCTAAAGAACTGCCATTAATTGCTGGCGAACCGGTAACAATTAACCCAGCATACGAAATACATTTTGCGGTCAAAGATACCGGTATCGGCATTCCGATCGATCGCATGGATCGGCTATTTAAATCTTTCAGCCAGGTTGATTCTTCAACGAGCCGGCAGTACGGCGGTACCGGATTGGGTTTGGCAATTAGCAAGCGTTTGGCCGAAATGATGGGCGGCCGGATGTGGGTGGAAAGTATGGGTAGTGTCGCGGGCAATCCTCCTGCAGATTTTAGATCATCGGCAGTTTTTGATTTGGGATGGGGAGAATCTTGCGAAATTGCCGAAAAATATAGCTATGGCAAATCTGTACTCAGCAACAAGCCGATCGGCCAAAATACGAAATCCGTTGGCTCTACTTTTTATTTTAGTACGATCGTTTCTGGCTGCAAGAATTCCTTACCAGTTAACTTGAGCAATTCTCAACCTGAATTAACTGGTAAGCGAGTCTTAATTGTCGATGACAATGCTACCAATCGCAGAATTTTGACTCTCCAAGCTCAGTCTTGGGGAATGGTGGCTAGGGCTTCAGCTTCGGCTCGTTTGGCTTTAGATTGGCTGGCTGCTAAAGAGATGTTTGACTTGGCAGTTTTGGATATGCAAATGCCGGAAATGGACGGGTTAGCTTTAGCGGCGCAAATTCGCCGGTATCCTGATTGCGAAAAGTTGCCGTTAGTGATGCTAACTTCGATCGGCAGGCAAGAAATTAACTCTCCTGCTATGGAGATGGATTTTGCTGCTTTTTTGAATAAACCCATCAAACAATCTCAGCTTTACAATGTTTTAATCAATATTTTTGGAGAACAGACAACTGAATTTAGAGGGCAGCGCACCAGCGGGTCTTTCTTGCAAACCATACCCGTGCTGGCCGAGAACTTACCCCTGCGGATTCTGTTGGCTGACGATCATTTGGTGAATCAGAAGGTGGCTTTGCAAATTTTACAGCGGATGGGGTATCGCGCGGATGTGGCGGGAAACGGTATCGAAGTGCTCGAAGCTTTGCGCCGCCAGCCTTACGATGTGGTGCTGATGGATGTGCAAATGCCGGAAATGGACGGACTGGAAACTACCCGCCACATCCGCGAGCAATTTTCAGCAGATTTAACTTTAGAAAATCACACGGGAGAATCAGAAGTTTCAGAAAATAATGAGCAATCTAACAATCGAAAATCGATAGAAAATCCCAGCGCAGAATCAGAAGTTTCAGAAACTGACGAAGAACAATCTAACAATCGAAAATCCAAAATCCAAAATCCAAAATCGACGAGTCCTTGGATTGTGGCGATGACGGCAAATGCGATGCAGGGCGATCGCGAAGAGTGTATGGCTGCGGGGATGGACGACTATTTGAGCAAGCCGATCGCAATTGAGCAGTTGGTGCGAGCTTTGAGCGCGTGTAAATCTCGATCGAACTCGGCATTCGATCGTCTGCAGCCGATTGTTTGTTTGGATGCCACGGCGGAACAGATCGAAGGAACGAGTGAATTACAAGTGCGATCGAATGTGGCTGTTGCGGGAAATCCACAACTGACAATTTCCAATTCGCCCGCAGTCGTCGATTGGGGTGCATCAAATCTCGATCGGGCTTTGTCACAGAGCCACGATTCCCTGAGTGCCAAGATTATAGAGGGACTGCGAGATGTGGAAGCTTTGGACGAGGCGATCGAGATTTACCTCGAAACAGCTCCCGAACTGCTGCGAGGCATCTCTATGGCTCTGAGCAACGCCGATCCGCTGGCTTTGCGGCGATCGGCTCACTCTTTAAAGTCGATTAGCGGTACTCTCGGTGCTTTTCGCTTGTTTGAGCTGTGCGAGGAACTCGAAATCATGGGCCGCATGGGAACAGAGGCGAACAAGCCTTTATCTGATCCGGCCTGCGCGCTTTTAGAACAGGTTGAGGCCGAGTATCAAAGAGTCGAAACGGCGTTAAAAATAGAAATGCAGTCTGTTGATTGTTAGCTGTTAGATCGTGTCCGATTGATTTCTGATAGTGTTTCTGGTTGCATCGGTATTGTTCAAATATCCAAACAGTCAGTTTGCCCGACCGCATAATTTTAGTCAACAGTCAACAGTCAACAGTCAACAGTCAACAATCATATAGCAATCCTAAATCATTTGTGAATTTCTTACTCCCTCCCCTTGATAAGGGGAGGGTTGGGGTGGGGTAAAAAGTTTACGACTCTTGCAAGGATTGCTATATCAAGGAGTGCAACCGGAATTAATATCGTTAATTCAAGTCCGCTCCAGGTAAGGCAGGTCATCTGAACCAACAGTATAAAATCGAAAGTGATGTCACCCGCCCCAAGGACGCGAGTGTTAATGATTAATTTATTTTCGAGTTACCAAAACCCAATCGTCCGCTGTTTTGACAACCTCAGCATTCTGCAAACCTAAATGTTTTAAAACAGGTTTTTCTAACAGAAAATAAGGTTGAGGAAGAGATTGCCATTTCTTTTTGAGCGTCGGCGCGTCGGCGACAATAACTTGGCGTTGACTATAAAAATTCAGCGATGGACGGCCCAAGCGGTGAGAAGTAAACACTTGTTGACCGGCCGGAGTTCCTGTGCGGACAATTTCGGCGATCGGCTTAACCGGATAATCCTCAGCCAGTTCCCAAACCCAGTTATCTGAAGCCACCAATACCAACAGCGTCAGGTAAGTTCCCCAAATTAAAACTAATATAAACTGCCGATCTTTGCGGTGCAGCAATACGGCCGCCATTGTCATTGTCAAACCTACAAACATCAGCATTAACTGCAAATCTCGATCGGGAGGCATAATTTGTCCCCCGATCCTTACCCAGCCACTGAAGTACACGCAACCGACGACAGCAACTACAGCCAGCACTGCCAAAATCGCGGGATGAGGCAACAAAGAAATAGCATCAAAATGTTCTTCTGCTTCCTCTTTGATCGGCTCTGGTGGCAGCCACAGTTGCTCCCAAACTTCAGCGAGATAGCTGCCAACAGCAAGAGCAAAAGCTGGATAAATTGGCAAAACATACCACGGCAATTTAGTATTCATCACAGAAATAGCCAGCAGATATACTCCAGTCCAAACCAATACTAATTTTGGCCCTGGAAAATTGCGATTTTCCCAACTCAAACGCAGCCCTTGTAGCCAAAATAACTGCCAGGGCCAAGCTAATTTTAAAATTTCTAAAAGATAATACCAAGGCGGGCCTCTGTGACTGCTCACAGGTTCCGAAATGCGCCGGAAAGATTCGTTAACTAAATTAGCGTGGATGAAATATTGGCCGTAGTGCAGCCATTGGGCAAAATACCAAGCCGCTACTGGCAATGTTCCGATCGCGAATCCACCCCAAAGATACCCAGAAGTGAGGAGTCGCGGGGTATCCCAAACCAAAAAAATACAGCCAACAGCAGCCAGCAGCAGCCCCAACATCACGCCCTTAGTCAGGCAAATGAGTCCGAACCCAATCCCCGCCCCCAAAGCGTAGCGCAAGTCGCGGCGCGATCGTAACAAACACCACATCGCCCCCAGCAAAAAACACAAAACCGCCCCATCCAACATCGCCAAACGTCCATGCCGCACCACCGGTAAGAGCGTCAGATAAACGAGGGCAGAAAAAATGGCGATCAAACGCGGAGGAAACAACTCCCTGCCAATGGCGTAAAGCAGGGGCACTGAAGTGGCTGTCAGCATCGCCGGTACCAACCTCGCCGTGAATTCACTGACACCGCCTGCTGCAAAACACAGCCCGATTAGCCAGTGTACCAGCGGCGGTTTGTTGAAATAAGGCATAGAGTCGATCGTCGGATACAGCCAATTTAAGTTGCCGCGCCAAATTTCGCGACTTACCTGCGCTGCAATGCCTTCATCCCAATCCCGCAAAGCCACGCCGCCCAGATTCAGCCCGAAAATCAGCACTGCAGCCAACAGAAAAGCCAGCATCCACAGTTTGTCTGTAAAGCTGTCATTCCAGCGATTTTTCAGTTTGTGGCCCAGGAATGGAAAGATTTCTGACATAAGTTAAGAGAGTTTTGAGCGTCCCAAACTGCAGGTAAACTTAGACAGCAGTTATTTGCGACTAGGAAAATACCATGAACTTGCCTGTAATTATAGATATTATCATTGGCTTAGTCTTTATCTACCTGACTTTAAGCTTGCTAGCTTCGGAAATTCAGGAACTGATTGCTACTGTTTGGCAGTGGCGGGCGGAACATTTAAAGAAGTCGATCGAAGTGCTGATTTCTGGTGGCAGCGAAGGCGCGAAAGATCCCCTGCAATTTAAGCGAGTCGGACATTTGGCTCATGCGATTTACGCCAATCCGATTATCAAAGATTTGAATCAGGGAGCGAAAGGGCTTTTATCTGAGGGATTCCGCTCTGTTACGCACCGCATGGGGGATTTGTACCACGGAGTTACGGGTACTAAAAATGTTTTCGGCAATAAATCCAGTGGGCCTTCTTATATTCCAGCAGAGTGTTTTTCTGCTAGCCTTTTGGAGACTTTAAAGGTTTCTAGTTTGCTCAGCTCTATTTCTAAAACCCGATTGGAAAGATTTAAAGATTTACAATTAGCACAAATTCAACAGATTGGAGAAAATCTGAGTTTGCCGGATGCTACTAAACCGATTATTGAGCAAGAATTTAGGTGGCTGACTGCGGAGTTCAATCGAGTTGCTGAAGATTATCAAAACAATTTAGCAAGTTTGAACAACAGCTTAGATCGGATGTCGGAAAAGCTAGGATTTTATATTAATGATTCTCAGGTTTATCTACCAGAAACCGAGCTAGCAGGGAGAGAATTTCAGAGGCAGATGGCATTTGTCAAGGCTCGTTTTGACAGCAAAATTGAGCGGGTGGCGCTGCTGGGGCAACTGCAACCGAGTTTCAGCAATCTGTTAAATACTGTTAAAAAAAGTCAAGCTACGGTAGCAGAAATTATGGAGATCAAAGAGGAGAGTCCAATTTATCAACAAATTCAAGAAACCTTGGACAGTATGCCAGAATCTTTGAAACGCAGCCTTTATATTTTAGCGCAGCGCGCTGAAAAAGGCGGCGGAGATACTCAAGAGCAGTTGCAGCGTTTTCAGAAAGAAATTGAAATTTGGTTTGACCAATCGATGGAGCGTGCTTCTGGCGTTTACAAGCGGAATGCCAGAGGGGTGGCGATTTTGCTCGGAACTGCGATCGCTGTCGCTGCTAATGCTGATAGCATTAATATTATTAATCGGTTGTCGAAGGATTCGATGTTGCGATCGACTGTTAATTTGTACGCTCAGCAGTTGGTGACAAACAATGCTAAGACTAAATCAAATAATTTAACCAGTCTGACAAAAGTTCAACAGGATGTCGATCGAGCTTTGGATCAGGTAGCTCTGCCTTTTGGATGGAGCGAACAGAACAGCTTAGAACGAGATAAGCAGGGGAATTTATTGTGGCTGGGTTTGATTGCAAAATTGTTTGGTTGGATATTGAGCGGCGTAGCTATTTCTATGGGGGCTGCTTTTTGGTTTGAGGCGCTCAACAAGATTATTAATATTCGCAATGCAGGGAAAAAACCCCCATCTTCCACAGAATCTTGATCGGTGCAGTTGCGAGACCAATCAATTAACTGTCATACCCTTTTAGATTTTAGATTTTAGATAGGGGAATGACTGAAGACTATCGAGGTTTGAAGCACCGGCTGACAGTTGGATTTTTTGTTAAAAGTGGTATCACGGATAGGATATCGGATCGATCGGTAATTGCGCGTTGGCCGGAAGTAAGGGAAAACACGCAGAATATAAATTCCGTGCGATCGCGGATGGCAGTGCAGCAGAAATAGGCGAAACTGATAGATAGGTTAAATAATAATCAGCAAAATAAACAAGGTCGCTGGCAGTTTCAGAAGCTCTGACTCCAAGGCTGTATCTACCGCTCAACTCACTTTTGGAGGACGGAATATGTTCACTTCTTTAAGGGAAACGACTCCCGCCTCGGAATACGCAAATCCCCCATCCAAAAGCTTTGTATTCAAGGACTCCAGCATCAATGACGGTGGATATTTTGTTTCCAGAATTTGGGCTGGGAAATCTGACTGCATCGAGAAAATTACCTCGGCACTTCAAAAATATGCCTCTATCCTTAGAGAGATTGACAAAGTTGGCACAATTTCTGGCGGCAGCTCGAACCAACTGCAATTAGGCTCTGTTATCCTCAGTTCAGATTACCTGGAACCATACAAAAGTCAATTGCCAAAATCGCATAGTTTTCTGACTCAAAACAGCGGACTTGGCGAGATAGTGATACACTCAGCAACGGCGGTGGGCGCGATCGACAGTTTGCTAATTAAGGAGAGTGATTTAATGGAGGGTGTGGAACGTACCGAGGGCGACTGGGCCGAATGCAATTGTAATTAGTGACGCAGGCGCGATCGAAATCAACGATTTGATCTGACTCCATCTGCAATCATATCAACTCCCGCTGAATAATTTGAATCACGTTTGTAGTGAGGTGGGCAGTCCTCACAGTGTCGGTAGCACGCCATAAGCCAATTGATTGCTAGCGAGGGGTTCCACTTAATATTAGACCGTTTTAACTGTTAGTAAATGCGACCAAACCTCCTGGCAATCAGTATTTAGATGTATCGCAAACCTAGCAATTTCAAAGCATATAGAATTATTCAAAATCTACATAATTCAGTTTTCCCTTGGATGAAATACAGCTAGGGAAACTCTATTGCATTGTGCCTATACGTAAAATATCACACTCAAAGAAAAACTACTAAATATAATTAAGAGGAGTTATTCTGGGGGAAATTACCATAAAGAATTGGTTTAAAGCCAGAACCCTGATCGGGAGAAATTAAAAGAAGACTATTCATTACTCCAATCCTCTTCCTTCCAGGTAGAGGTCGCTATCTTGCGGTCAACTGTCAACCCTTCGACTTCGCTCAGGGCAAGCTGTCAACTGTCAACTGTCAACTGAACTCCACCATTTCCGAATACCTGAACTCCCGCTACTGTTAGCAAAATCAGGTCGAAAAAATTTGGATGGTAGAACCTAGATTGATTTCTTTGAATATTCGCAATAAGTGTTGTAATATATTCCCAGCGGCAGAGGTCTAAATTTCCCTTGTGGTCGGGGTGCAACCGATAAATATGATAAGAATAAATTAATAAAAATTTTGGAAAAAGTGCACTATGTCCAAATTTAGTGTTAAGATATAATGAAATAAGCCTGATGAGATTAATTCGGGGTGTATCTACTAATAATGCCCTTAATGGAGTCTCCAATATGAGTTCTACATTCGCTCAAGTTAACTCACAATCTTCTTTTGAAAAACAGCCACTGCGCTCCTTAGTCTTCATTGACTCCGGCGTGGAAGATTACGAGTCAATTACAGCGGGAGTGCTGCCGGGACAGCAGGTAGTAATACTCGATCGCACCAAAAACGGCATCGAACAAATCACCTCAGAGATGGAAAAATACGCCTCTACTAAGGGGGCGATAGACTCGGTTCACATTATTTCTCACGGCAGTTCTGGCAGCCTACAATTAGGCAATACCGCTCTGGGTTCAGATAACATAGAGCAATACAAAAGCCAGTTGGAAAAGTGGCAAACTTCACTAGCCCCACAAGCAGACATCATGCTGTACGGCTGCGATGTAGCAGGCGGTACAGGTGCTAATTTCGTTGATCGATTCAGTCAATTAACGGGGGCTGACGTTGCGGCATCTACCAACATAACCGGCCGTGGCGGCGACTGGAATTTAGAATTTGCTAAGGGCCAAATTGAATCTCCCTTAGCCTTGCAGCCAGAGGCTATGGCAAGTTACCAAGGTGATTTAGCTACGATCGTAGTAGCCAACAATAGCGATAGCGGGCCGGGTTCATTAAGGGCTGCGATCGCCACGGCTGTTGCAGGCGATATCATTACCTTCGCTCCAGGTTTAGCCAGCCAAACCATTACCCTCACCAGCGGTCAACTCGATATTCCCGTTGGCAAAAACATCACCATTGACGGCGTCGCAGCAGCGGGTTTAACTATCAGTGGTAACAACGCATCCCGCGCCTTTTTTGTCAATGCCAACGTTGCGACTGCTACCAATTTTGTTGTCAAAAACCTCATTATTACTAACGGCAAAACTACCGATCGAGGTGGCGCGATCGGCACAACCGACGAAGTAAACCTCACAGTAGAAAACGTTCAGTTCAACAACAACGTCGCCGATAAAGGTGGTGGCGCAATTTTCGGTAATTTCAACAATACCCTGACTGTTACCAACAGTAAATTCAACGGCAACGTAGCCACCGCAGCTAACGATGAACGCGGTGCAGGTGCGATCGGCTTTTTGAGTTTCAAAACTTTTACAGTCACCAACAGCGACTTCACCAACAACAAAGGAATTAACGGCGGGGCAATTAACAGCCTTCAAGGTAAGCTGACAATTGACAACTCCCGATTCATCGGCAACGACACCACCGCAGCCACTTTCGCCACAGGTCAGCCCAATGATTTCTTAAGAGGTTTCGGCGGCGCACTTTATACCGATCGAGCCAGCAATCCCAGCGAAGCTTCCGGCACAATTAAGATCACCAAAAGTGTATTTCAAGACAACAAAGGGCGAGGCGAAGGCGGAGCAGCTTATCTGTTTACCGGTAGCCAAGACAATGTAATTTTGGAAAACAGCACCTTCCAAAATAACGAAATTCTGGCGCTACCCAACGGTGGAAATGCTGGAAATGGTGGTGGGGTAACGATTTTGAGCGACAGCACCAACCAGGGATTGACCATTGCCAACACCACCTTTGCGGGCAACAAAGCCGGCAATCAAGGTGGCGGCCTGTGGATGCGAAATGCCCCTACTACGATTACTAACAGTACGTTTTCTGGCAACTCCACGGCGTTTGCTGCTGGTGATTTCAACAAACTCGGCGGTGCAATGACTCTTGGTGCACCCACAACCATTCTCAACACGACGATCGCCGATAATTCTGCCGGCTGGGTTGGTGGAGGTATCTTCGCCGATGCCAATAATGTCACCCTCAAAAACACGATTCTTTCCAACAATACAGCGGCTAACGGAGGAAACCCTTGGGGCATTCAGCAACACGTCACCGCCCAATATAGCGATCAAGGAGGGAATTTTCAGTGGCCGGTGATTAACACCGATACCAAGGTGACGACAAGTGTGACGATCGCAGATCCCTTACTCGGCCCTTTGCAAAACATCAACGGCGCTTTCGTAAGGCCTCTGCTGACGGGAAGTCCGGCCATTGACAAAGGAGTACCAAGCGGCGCACCAGCTACGGATCAGCGCGGCCAGACTCGCCCTCAAGATGGTGATAGCATCCCAGGTGCGATCGTGGACAGTGGATCTTTTGAATTGGGAGGTAGTGTCGTCCCAGTGCCAACTCCAACTCCGGCGCCAACTCCGGCGCCAACTCCAACACCGACACCGGCGCCAACTCCAACTCCCACACCGACTCCGGCGCCAACACCGACACCGGCGCCAACTCCAACTCCCACACCGACTCCGGCGCCAACTCCGACACCGGCGCCAACTCCAACTCCCACACCGACTCCGGCGCCAACTCCGACACCGGCGCCAACTCCAACTCCCACACCGACTCCAACTGAGACTCCGACACCCACACCGGAACCCACTCCGACACCCACACCGGAACCCACTCCGACACCCACACCGGAACCCACTCCGACACCCACACCGGAACCCACTCCAACTCCCACACCGACTCCAGCGCCAACTCCCACACCGGCGCCGACTCCGCCGCCGACACCAACTCCCGCACCGACTCCAACTCCGCCTGCAGATGATTGCCTACTCGATAGCCTCAACGCCCCGCAACTAGATCCTGCCACCATCACCCCCAACCCCGTCCAACAAACTATCAACGGCGGCGACACTACCGATTTCATCATGGGCGGTGGCATCAACGACTCAATTAACGGACAAGCCGGCAACGATACTCTCTACGGCATGGGCGGCAATGACAACATTGACGGCGGCAGCGGTAACGATTCCATCTTCGGCAATACCGGCAATGATTTCATCCAAGGCGGCGCTGGCAACGATACAGTCTACGCCGGCAAAGATAGCGACACTGTTGTTGGTGGTGAGGGCGACGACTTGTTGAGGGGAGATCTCGGCAATGATACAGTTGCCGGCGGCTTTGGCAACGACACCATTTTCGGCGGTAAAGATGACGATATCTTGCTGGGTGAAGATGGCGACGACTACATTTTAGGCAACTTAGGAAATGACACAATTAATGCCGGAAACGGCAACGATATTGCCTTTGGAAATGAAGGTGCAGACCTGATTTTTGGCGACTTGGGAAATGACACGCTTTACGGCGGCAAAGAAAACGACAGTCTCGATGGCGGTGAGGGCAACGACTTGCTGTTGGGCGGCAATGAAAACGATGTGCTCTGTGGCGACATTGGTAACGATACCATGTACGGCGGCAAAGGTAATGATATCCTCAGTGGCGGTGCTGGGGACGATTTCCTTTCCGGGGATGTTGGGGACGATACATTGACTGGAGGTTCGGGAAATGATGTGTTTTTCCTAAATCAAAGTTTGGGTAGCGACATCATTAATGATTTCCGCAAGGGAGAGGATTTAATTGGGTTGAATTCTGGTTTGAGTTTTAATCAACTCAGTATTACGTCTAGCAATAATCAAACTTTGATTACTGTGACGGACACCAATCAATTGTTGGCGAAGCTTAACGGTATTACACCCGGTATTCTGACTGCTACCGATTTCACTCAGGTAACAATCTAACTGCCTGGGGTAGGGTGCACTATAAGCAGCCAGCCCGCTTAGAAGTGGTGAAGAAAGCTCTCAAAATCCTGAAATTTGGTGGATGACGTTAGCGCAGCCCGCCCCTACGGGGGCTACGCCAACGAATAGGATCGCTGGATCTGATTCTTTTCAACTGCGATCGGTAATAAATCTTGTTTATTGCCGATCGCCCACACCTAGAATGAGGCACATCCGTCTATTGCACTCCGGAGCTGGCTAGCCATAAGCAGCGCCCGAATAAAGCAAGCTTTCTCAATAACTAAATTTCAGATTTTTGGGAACTTTTTTCCTACCTGGAAAAAACTGAAATCAATCAAATTGTTAGGCGATTTTCCTGGTTTTCGCTAAGGTGAATGTATCAGGTAATAGCTAGAGAAATTGTCTGAAATTTGGAACCAATAAAATCTTTTTGGAGTTTTACGTAGCCCAGGCTTCTCAATGGTTTGAGGCACTACTTATCTGGCTAAAGATGTGCATAGTAAATCTACATAGAGAGGTTCCCGGTGCCGGACTGTTTACATTACATCCTCTGCAGTTAATTGCTAAAAAAATCGCAATTTCTACACAGCTTAAGCTGATTAGGGAGACAAGTCTCGGATTTCACTTAGGGATAAAATTAAAGTTCTTTCCTAAATTTTAATCTCCCCGATCGATCGCCGAGGTTTTAATCCTGCCTACTGCCTTCTGCATCTCTAGCCTTCTGCTTTCAAGGTGAATCTACCAGCAAATAGTAAACATTCTCATGGGTATGCGAAATGAGTTCAACTTTTGCCATCAACATGGATTCACAATCTGTTCTCCGCAATGCTGGTTCTAAATCTATTGTCTTCATTGATTCCGACTTAGATGACTATCAAACTCTTGCGGGTGGCGTGCTTTCCGGTGCAGAACTCATCATTTTAGATAAAAATGGTAACGGAGTCGAGCAAATTACTGCGAAACTGCAAACAATTTCTGCTGCGGGGGAAACTGTAGACCAAGTTCACATTTTTTCTCACGGCAATTCTGGCAGTTTGCAGCTAGGTTCTGCAACGCTGACTTCGGATAATTTGCTGCAATATGAAAGCCAGTTGCAAGGGTGGCGAAATGCGCTAAGCGACAAAGCAGATATTGTGCTTTATGGTTGCGATGTTGCTGCGGGTTCGGGAAGCGATTTTGTCGATCGCCTGGGCGAGTTAACCGGGGCTGATATTGCGGCATCTAGCGATCGCACTGGCCACGGCGGTAACTGGAATTTGGAGTTTGCCAAGGGTGATATTGAAGCACCGCTAGCCTTGACTCCAGAGGCAATGGCAGATTATCAAGGGGCTTTAGCGACTATTACCGTTACTAACAGTAATGATAGCGGGCCTGGTTCATTGAGAGATGCGATCGCCACGGCTGTTGCCGGCGATACCATTCAATTTGCCTCGACTCTTGCCAGCCAAACAATTACTCTCACTTCCGGTCAACTTGTCATCAACAAAAACTTGACAATTGATGCAGTTGGTGCAGCCAATTTAACCATCAGCGGCAACAATGCTTCGCGGGTAATCCGCACAGAAGGTGCAACAAATGTTACTCTAAAAAACCTGATTGTTGCCAACGGCAAAGTTTCTGGAACTGATCCAAATAACGAGACAACTAGCAGCGGCGGCGGCATTCAAACAGGAGGTAGCAGCACTTTAACTTTAGAAAATTGCCAAGTCAATAATAATGTTGCCGGTTTTGGTGGCGGCATTTACACGGGTTTTCGCAGCACGACAAATGTAATTAACAGCAAGTTTAGCGACAATGACGGTTCGCTAGCAGATAACACCGAACGCGGTGGCGGCGCGATCGCCACTAAAAGCGGCGGTGTTCTGACTATCAGAGATAGCGAATTTACCAACAACACAGGTAGCATAGGCGGGGCTGTGAATAACTTGTTGGGCAGTCTGACAATTGAAAACTCTAAATTCATCGGCAACCGCTCAAATAAAGATGTTGGCGGCGCAGTTTACGTCGATGGTGCTAACGCTTCAGGCCCCAATGCAACTCCGGGCCCTATTCCCGGAAATGTTATCATCCGTGGCAGCACTTTCGACGGCAATATTGGGACAAAAGAAGGTGGTGCAGCCTTTCTATTTGGTTATAACCAAGATAAAGTGATATTAGAAAATAGCACTTTTATTAATAACAAATCTGTCAAAAATGCAGCAGGTCAAGGAGGTTCTGGGGGTGCAATACGTCATGGGAATGCCGAATTGACAGTAACAAACTGCACCTTTGCCAACAACACAGCCGATGATAATGGTGGCGGTTTGTGGTTGGGAGAAAATGGAAATGTCAGCATTGTAAATAGTACATTTTCCGGCAACAGCGCGGCTCAACAGGGCGGAGGACTGCTTATTGGTAACAGAGATTCATTTTCGACTAATATCGTCAATTCGACTTTTGCTAAGAATACCGCTGGTGGGTATGGGGGAGGTATTACGACTTTTGGAAATCAGCCAATTACTCTCAAAAATTCGATTTTTGATAGCAATACGGCCGGTAATCCTTTTAAGGTTAAGCAGCAAACCTCACGAGCATTTATCGACGGCGGAAATAATCTACAATTTCCTGCTAAACTGACGACGACAGATCCTAATGACAATAATGCGACGGCAAATGTGACGATCGCAGACCCCTTACTGGGCCCTTTGGAAAATATTAACGGTGCTTTCGTGCTGCCGCTGCTAACAGGAAGTCCGGCAATTGATACCGGTACTGGTGCGGGCGCGCCGGCTGCTGATCAGCGCGGTGTCAGTCGCCCTCAAGATGGTGATAATAACGGAAGTGCGATCGTTGATATTGGCGCTTACGAATTTAACCCTACAGTCACGCCCACTCCCACTCCCACACCGACTCCGACGCCGACTCCGACTCCCACTCCGACTCCCACTCCTACTCCCACGCCCGAACCCACTCCTACTCCCACACCCGAACCCACTCCTACTCCCACACCCGAACCAACTCCCACGCCCACACCCGAACCGACTCCGACTCCCACACCCGAACCGACACCCACGCCCACACCAACTCCGGCCGTAGATGATTGCCTACTCGATAGCCTCAACGCCCCGCAACTAGATCCTGCCACCATCACCCCCAACCCCGTCCAACAAACTATCAACGGCGGCGACACTACCGATTTCATCATGGGCGGTAACATCAACGACTCAATTAACGGACAAGCCGGCAACGATACTCTCTACGGCATGGGCGGCAATGACAACATCCAAGGCGGTGCAGATAACGACTCAATCTTCGGCAATGAAGGCAGCGATTTCATCTCTGGCGACGCTGGCAACGATACCATTTACGGCGGCAAGGATAATGACACCGTTGTTGGCGGAGATGGCGAGGACTTTTTGAGGGGAGATATCGGCAAAGATACTGTTGCTGGTGGGTTGGGCAACGATACCATTTTTGGCGGCAAAGATGACGATATTTTGCTGGGTGAAGATGGCGACGACTACATTTTAGGCAACTTGGGAAATGACACAATTAATGCTGGGAATGGCAACGATATTGTGTTTGGCAATGAAGGTACAGACCTGATTTTTGGCGGGTCGGGAAATGACACGCTTTACGGAGGCAAAGAAAACGACAGTCTCGATGGCGGTGAGGGCAATGATTTGCTGTTCGGTAACAATGAAAACGATGTTCTCTGCGGCGACATTGGTAACGATACCCTGTACGGCGGCAAAGGTAATGATATTCTCAGCGGTGGCAGCGGTTCCGATTTCCTTTCCGGGGATGTTGGGGACGATACATTGACTGGAGGTTCGGGAAATGATGTATTTCTGCTAAATCAAGGTTTGGGTAGCGATATCATTACTGATTTCCGCAAGGGTGAGGATTTAATTGGGTTGAATCCCAGTTTGAGTTTCAATCAACTCAGTATTACGTCTAGCAATAATCAAACTTTGATTAGTGTGACTGGAACTAATCAATTGTTAGCGAAGCTTAACGGTGTAGCACCCGGTACTCTCACCGCTAGCGATTTTATTAGTCTGTAGTTACCTCTTTTATGCTTCGGCATATCCTTCAGCAGTTTTAACCGTTTGGGGGGTGAAACTCCTAAGTAGGTGGACATAAATAAATGCCAGCATAGGCGAAAAGAAGAACGAAGCAATCCCAAAGCCAAGAGAATTGCTTCGTTCCTCTCTTCGGA
>Ga0335395_10000967_pt1 | contig 18287 bp, 21 predicted proteins | sample MAT02_FD_205744 | JGI IMG/M metagenome (GOLD analysis project Ga0335395, IMG submission 205744) | Freshwater microbial communities from Lake Fryxell liftoff mats and glacier meltwater in Antarctica - MAT-02 (spades assembly) (version 2) ...
CTTGTTTAACTTTGCCCGTTGTTTAGTTCATTTTGCCGTTGATGATGAGTTAGTCTACATGACTACTGAACTTAAGGGACAACAAACAGTCTTTCTTCCCTTCAACAAAGGTCAAAAATCTGAATCACACTTACCTTTCACCGACAGCGCAGGGAATCCCGTCAACCCCAACGGACTAAAAACCGATTACCTATGGAAAGAAATTCTCACAAAAACCAGCCTCAGCAACATCATTGAAAAATATGCCCAACTGGTAGAAGAAAAAGACGAACACAAACAGAAGAAACGTAAACTGATATTCCCGCGTTACCACCAAATCGACCTAGTGCGAAAACTCCTAGCCAATGCCAAAATCAATGGTGTAGGACAGCGTTATCTCGTTCAACATTCCGCAGGTTCAGGAAAAAGTAACTCCATTAGCTGGCTGAGTCACCAACTCGTAGAACTCACCGACACCAGTGACACCAACCCTATATTTGATTCCATTATTGTAGTTACAGACCGCAAAGTTTTAGATAAACAAATCCGCGATAACATCAAACAATTTGCCCAAGTCAAAGGCGTAGTTGAAGCCATCACCGAAGGTAGTAAGCAATTAAAAGAGGCGCTAGAAGAAGGCAAAAAAATTATTATCACTACTGTTTTTAAATTTGCTTATATTGTTCGAGAAATCCAGTCATTAAGCAATAAAAAATTTGCCATTGTGATTGACGAAGCCCACTCCAGCCAAAGTGGTAGCAGCGCCGCCAAAATGAGCGCAGCCCTGAATAAAGAAGCAGGTGAAGAAGAAGAAACCACCGAAGATAAAATTATCCGCATTATTGAAGAACAAAAACTCTCTCCCAACGCCAGTTATTTTGCCTTCACAGCCACACCCAAGAATAAGACTTTAGAAACTTTCGGTATTTGTAATCCTTCAGATGGCAAGTATTATCCCTTCCATAACTATTCCATGAAACAGGCAACAGAGGAAGAATTTATCCTTGATGTGCTGGAAAATTACACCACCTTTCAAAGTTATTATAAACTTCAGAAAAAGATTGGAGACGACCCGCAATATGATACCAAAAGAGCAAAGAAAAAGCTCAAGCACTATGTAGAGGGACACCCCGACGCTATCCGTCAGAAAGCAGAAATTATGATTGATCATTTCATCCAAGACGTAATTGGTCAACTCAAAATTAATGGACAAGCAAAGGCAATGGTAGTAACTAACGGCATTATCAGCGCCATTCGCTATAAACTTGCTTTCGATGCCTATCTACAGGAAATTAACGCACCTTACAAAACTATAGTTGCATTTACTGGCAGTAAAGAAGTTGACGGTAAAAAAGAGGATGAGTCCTCAATGAATGGCTTTCCTGGGAATGACATACCCAAAGAATTCAGAAAAAGTGAATATCGATTCCTGATAGTAGCTGATAAATATCAAACCGGATTTGATGAACCGCTATTGCACACCATGTATGTAGATAAACTCTTAGCTGACATCAAAGCTGTGCAAACTTTATCTCGCCTCAATCGTGCTTACAAGCCAGATAAAAAAGATACTTTCGTGCTAGATTTCGTCAACTCAGCCGATGCAATTAAACAAGCCTTTAATCCCTTTTATCAAACAACTATCCTCAGTGAAGAAACCAACATAGACCGCCTCAACGATTTACAAGATGCACTTGACCATTTTCAAGTTTACTCTGAAGAACAGGTCAACGAATTAATGACCCGCTTCATCAATGGTGCAGAACGTGACCAATTAGACCCAATTCTTGATGAATGTAAGCAAAATTTTATCAATGAATTAGACGAAGAACAGCAAATAGACTTCAAGAAAAAAGGCAAATCTTTCGTCCGTAACTATCAATTTCTTGTCCAGATTAATCCTTTCCGTAATCCCTACTGGGAAAGCCTGAAAACTTTTCTCAAATTCCTACTAGCCAAACTTCCCAACCTTAACGACACCGATTTAGCTAAAGGCATTTTAGAAAGCGTTGACATCGACAGCTACCGCATAGAAAGACAAACAACCCTAGCCATACAGCTTGAAGGTGGCCCAGAAATAGCACCCACACCCCCAGACGCTCCTGGTAGTAAATATGAGGCGCAATTAGACGTACTCAGTAATATTATCCAAGATTTTAACGATCGCTTCGGCAATATTCAATGGACAGAAAAAGATAAAGTGCGGCGCTTCTTGTTTGAAGAATTACCCGCCGAAGTCAGCAAAGACGAAGAATATCAGAACGCCAAGAAATACTCAGACCGCCAAAACGCCAGAATCACCTTTGAGAAAAAGCTAGTCGATAAGTTTCAAGAGTTCATCTTCGACCATACAGAAATATACCGTAAATTTACTGATGAGCCTGAGTTTAAAACATGGTTAGCCAATACCCTGTTCGATAATGATTATAACCAAGATGCAGCATAAGGCATTGATACTCCCCACGGCTATAAGCCGGGGGATTCTTGAAGAGTCCACAAACGGATCTTCAAAGGCGCTATCAAATCGCCGCTACTGATTCTACTGAGATTAAATCCCAGCTTCACCGCTACTTTTCTTAAAATATTTGCAGCGCCGTTAGCATCTGCATTAATTTTTAAGCCGCTAGAAGAGTCAGGCGATCGCAATTTTAGAGATGATGAAGTGTAGTAGTTTTTGCTCATCACTAATTATATGCTGAGAGGATGGTCAATAGCTAACTATCAAGTTTCTCATCTGCACTTTATGATAGGTGTCAAATTCACTGATTTGAATAAAACTTCTACATAAACACACACTGATGCAGCTTGATTTGCTTGAATAGCTATATTGATAGGACATTGATACGAGAGCAATTCACAATCCTGATTATGGCAAGTAAATTCATTGATGTTAGGGAATATACTGTCAGGGCGCACAAAAGACAGATTCATACTCGTGTTTTCCAGTTTGTCTGTAAAGAGTGTAACAATCTGACAAAACGTGAGACTTTCGGGCCTCGACCTTTATATTGTGAGAAATGTCGCCCTCCCCAACCGCCTAAGAAATCCCAGCCAGCATCTCACAAAGCAAAACCCAGACCAATGTCTTACAAAAGTGACATAGATTTAAATTGATTGAATCCTTATGAATAAAAATGGACAATTAGAGCCACCTGCGGACACCTTTCTCTCACCACTATTGGAACTACGAGACTATTATGCTCACCTCACAGAAGAGTATAAACGCCTCTTTGTGCAGGCGCGATCGCAACTGGATCATGTAGAAGCATTGTTGTCTAACTGGTCTTTTTCTGATGACAGCAAGCAGATATCACATCTGAAGGCGGCTGATGAAACCTCAGATGTTTCCCAACAAGGCCCTCTGCGGTTTTTATCACCTCTTGATGACATCGACCAAATCAACTTGGTGGAGTCTGTACAGTCAGAACTTGCAGACTCAGATAAGGTTCAGATCGATAATTCTTTGTCTGCTGTTGATACAAAGGAGAGTCAACCTTCAACTACATCGCCAGATCCAAAGATCGTCCTAGAGAACAACGATAGTTCAACGAAGGTGGCAGAAATCCCGATGCTACCCCAGTATAATCACGCTCTTTCCCGAATGGAAGCCATAAAACAGCTATTACAAGAGCAGATAGGTACTGTGTGTCATATCGATTTTATCGTGCGATCGCTTTATGGAGAGTTAGATTCCAATCTATTCAAAGTAGTCAAAGGTCGGGTTCAATCTTCCCTCACCCAAGGTAGAGAAAGGAATTACTGGGTAACTATTCCTGATGAGCCAGGTTGTTATACTCTGGATTTAAGTTTGGTAGCCCCAAATAACCGCAATGGTGCTTCTAGGAGCATCAAAAACAAAAACAAGAAGCCTTTCGTACCCCCGACAAAAGCAGTACCGATGCTTAAAGCCTTTGAGGGCCAATTCTTAATTGATGCCCTCACCTCTCTATTAGAACAAAATCCAGGTAAAGTTTTCAGCGTTGCTGAAGTCATCGCCGGAATTTATGGAGAACTAGATTCTCAGCAAATTCGAGAGGTCAAAAATAAGGTGCTGAATGAATTATCTAGAGGCTATCGCACAGGCAGATTCTCTAGGGTTCCTAACCAAATCGGCTTCTATACTTGGGACTCCAATATGATATTGGAGGGTAGTTCTCGTTAAATGGGCATTGGGCAATTCAATTTTAGATTTTGGATTGACAATTTTGGATTAAATTTTAATCCAAAATCCAAAATCTAAAATCTAAAATTCTTACTCCCCACTCGCCTATCCCAAAAACAGCTTGTATGCCGGATTCTTGTTTTCATCCCAATAGCGATAACCCAGGTTATCGAGAAAAGCTTGCCACTCTTCCATCTCGTGGGGGGGAACCTGGATGCCAACAACGATTCGACCGTAGTCTGCCCCATTGTTGCGGTAGTGAAAAAGACTAATATTCCAGTCGGGACTCATGGAAGTAACAAACTTCATCAATGCACCGGGACGATCGGGAAATTCAAAACGGTAGAGCAATTCATTGTGAGCCAAGGGAGAGTGCCCACCCACCATGTGCCGCAGATGTAATTTAGTTAGTTCGTCGTCTGTTAAATCAAGAGTTTCAAATCCTTGAGCTTCAAAGTTTTCTACCATCTTTGCAGCATCAGCACGATTTTGAATTTGCACACCGACAAAAATATGGGCTGTTTTTTCATCGGCAATGCGATAATTAAACTCGGTAAGATTACGGTTGCCAATACATTCACAAAACTGGCGAATACTTCCCCGTTCCTCTGGAATTGTGACTGCAAAGATGGCTTCGCGGCGTTCGCCGAACTCTGCCCGTTCTGCTACAAAACGGAGGCGATCAAAATTCATGTTTGCACCACAGGCTACAGCAATTAAGGTTTGTCCCTCGATTTGCTCTCGTTCTGTGTATGCTTTGGCAGCTGCGATCGCTAATGCACCGGCTGGTTCTAAAATTGATCGCGTATCCTCAAACACGTCTTTAATCGCAGCACAAGTATCGTCTGTATCTACCAGAATAATTTCATCTACATACTGCTGACACAAACGGAAGGTTTCTTCACCTACTTCGCGCACCGCCACACCATCAGCAAATAACCCCACTTGAGACAAGCGCACCCGATGTCCGGCTTTTAGTGATTGAGACATCGCATCAGCATCTACTGGCTCAACGCCAATAATCTTAATTTCGGGACGCAAGCGTTTTACATAAGCCCCAATCCCAGAAATTAATCCGCCCCCTCCAATTGCGACAAAAATCGCATGGATGGGTTGCTGATATTGTCGTAAAATTTCCATCCCGATTGTTCCCTGTCCAGCAATGACATGAGGATCATCGAAAGGATGAATAAACGTCAAACCTTTTTCTATTTCTAATTCACGGGCATAGCTATAAGCATCGTCGTAGGTGTTTCCATGTAAGACGACTGCTCCGCCCCTCATTCTAACCGCGTCTACCTTGACTTGGGGTGTGGTTATTGGCATAACGATAATCGCTTTGGTTCCCAAGCGATTGGCTGCAAGGGCGACTCCCTGAGCATGATTCCCCGCAGATGCTGCGATTACACCCTTTGCCAATATATCTGGTGGCAGTTGCACCATTTTGTTATAAGCACCCCGCAGTTTAAAAGAAAATACTGACTGCATATCCTCACGTTTCAGCAGCAGTTGATTATTCAGCCGCGCAGACAAGTTTGGAGCATACTCCAGTGGTGTTTCCTGGGCAACATCGTACACACGGGCAGTCAAGATTTGGATGAGGTAGTCGCAATACATGGGCGTCAAGGTATTAGCAAATGCCGGATGGAAACTAATTTTACGTTACAAGCGATCGCACTGGTTTTATTTAATTGCCCTCTCTCGAAATTTTGAGTGAATAAAATTTAAAAATTACTAATACTGTTTGAAGAGAAATAAGTTCAGTGATTGAGTTTTTTTGGTGACTTCAAATTTAGTGCGATCGCTGGTAGATTTATGTTAAACGAGTTTCGCTAACTGTCTGAGTATTGAGAGCAACAGATTAATTATAATGTTGCTTATGAACATAACTTATCAATTTATGTTAAAGTATGCATGAAAGATTAAATTCGGCTGTGTAGTTTGTTTTTATATATACTTGTATTACAGACCTCTCCGGATCTAACTCTCTACAGCCCCTGATTCTGGAGACATTCTTATGTCAATTTACGTCGGAAACCTATCTTATGAGGTTAAAGAAGATGACCTGCGGAGCGTCTTTGCAGAATACGGGACGGTAAAAAATGTTCAATTGCCTATCGACCGAGAAACAGGTCGGATGAGAGGTTTCGGCTTTGTAGAAATGGAATCAGACGCACAAGAAACAGCAGCGATTGAAGCCCTTGATACTGCTGAGTGGATGGGTCGGAGCTTAAAAGTTAATAAAGCCAAGCCCAAAACAGATGGAGGTTCCTCTGGCGGTAGACGAGGTGATGGTGGTTCCTCTAGCCGCTATTAAGCTTTAAAACTAAGAATTTAATTCTAAAGTCTTGAGGGCAGACAAGGCGTCTGCCTTTTTTTGTGCTTTGGTTGACTTGAGTATTTACCACAACCCAACCACAAACTAAGCCAATTAAGTAGAAATTGATAGTATGACGCAAATAATACTAGGCGAAAATGAAGGGATTGAATCGGCGTTACCTCGATTTAAGCCAGAAGTATCCCAGGCGGGATTTTTTGAGATATTAGAAAGTACCGTCAATTTGAAACGCCTCCGCAAAAGCGCAAACGCAAAGCAATTGCCAAACACAAACAGCGTAAGAGAAGTTTCCGCAATTGATAATAATAAATGTCTCTTATGAAGCCATGCGCTCATTTTTGTAATAGGTGTAGTAACCATGAACCCAGAAGCTAAACATATTGTTAGCGAACTAAGGCATAAGTTCTACTCTAACTTTGCTGCTGCTATGAATATGCCGGTGAGCATAACTGGTACATCTTATAGTAGTAATTCACCGATCGCATCTTGGATGGATCATAGGCAGAGAATGAACTATCTAAATGTATACGCTTATACAGCACCTGATGAATTTGTCCCATTCCGCCCATTCATTCTTCGACTGGCTATTAACAAGAGTGCTGGTAGAATCACGACGTTCAGAAAAGGACAAATCTGCCGAGGTCTTAATTTGATGTGGGACTTTGAATTAACTGTACTACCAAAAGAAATTTTAGACTTTCTTCCCTGGATAGTTAACTTAGTTGAATCCCATGACAAAAGTTCATCCTTGTTGCTACAATCACCACCTCATTCATTTGAATTACAAGTGCCAGAAGTCGAGTTATTTAATAGCGCATGGACTCAGAAAGCTTGGCTCCTTGCAAATTCGACAATATTTTAATGGTTGGTGCTAATCGCTCTTTTAGCAACCGACTAAAAATAAATATATGTGCTTGGCTAAGTTTGCCCAATAAGAAAGTAACGAGCCTACTTTGGGGAACATCCCAAATATTTGTAAATTTTTAAAACAAAATATATAATGTCGCACGAGTGCTAGAAGGTTCTCTTCATTTGCTTGGTAATCATGCTAATCGCGCGTTAATACCTGCTATATGCCTGATAATTAATAAGGCAATCTACAGAGAGCAAAGATGCAGACTCTCCAAAAACTCTCCCTCCCAAGTATGGGCTGCGGGACTTGGGCCTGGGGCAACCAACTGCTTTGGGGATATAACGAAAGTATGGATGAGCAGTTACAAGCCGTCTTTAACCTTTGTGTAAGCAACGGTGTGACTTTATTTGATACAGGTGATTCTTACGGAACTGGTAGATTGAATGGTCGCAGTGAGCTACTCCTGGGACGATTCAGCCGAGAATATGTAGGTTCAGGCAAAGAAAATATTTGTATTGCGACTAAGCTTGCTGCTTACCCGTGGAGATGGACACGTCAGGCAATGGTAAGGGCTTGCAAGTCATCTGCCCAACGCCTGGGAAGAAACGTAGATTTGGTACAGATGCACTGGTCTACTGCAAACTATGCTCCTTGGCAAGAGGAAGGGCTGTTAGATGGTCTTGCCGATTTGTATGAGCAAGGACTAGTTAAGGGAGTGGGACTATCCAATTATGGGCCTAAACGGCTTAAGCAAGTGCAGAAAAAGTTTGCTCCCCGAGGCGTTCCTATTAGAACTTTGCAAGTTCAATACTCTTTGTTGTCTACATATCCTGTCACCCAACTAAAGCTCAAAGACCTTTGTGATGAGTTGGGAATTAAACTTATTGCTTACAGCCCTCTGGCTTTGGGGCTATTAACAGGAAAATACTCTGAGCAAGGCCCTTTGCCCAAAGGCATCCGAGGTCTGCTATTTAGGCAGATATTACCAGGAATGCAATCGCTTTTGGCATGTTTGCGAGAGGTGGCACAGTCCAGAAACAAAACCATGTCTCAGGTAGCAATTAATTGGTGCATCTGTAAAGGAACCATTCCTATCCCTGGAGCAAAGAGCGTGGAACAGGCGAGGGAGAATATTGGTGCATTGGGTTGGCAATTAGACGCCAATGAGATTGCAGAGTTGGATAGGGCGGCGGCGAATGCAGACAAAAAAATGGTACAAAATATCTTTCAAACTAAGTAAAATTTCAACGTTGCTGAATTTGAATATGAATCATATCATGTCCGGGTAATTAGTTGTGATTCCCATAGTCATTGCACCCCTCCCCGCCGGCGGGGAGGGGAGACAAAGCATAGCTTTGGCGGGGTGGGGTTCTTCGGATTTAATAAGCAATCAAGCGGACATGATATCATTGCAAAAACCTGGTTGAAGTCTGAGAATAAAAATACTTGGATTTGACACAAATTTCGACATAAATCCCTTAATTAAACCGCGTCCATCTTGAAAAATGTAGTTATTTCAGTGTGAAAAGAAAAAACCCTCATCCCCCAGCCCCTTCTCCCAAATTTGGGAGAAGGGGAGCCAGAAAGAAGTCCCTCTCCCATCTTGGGAGAGGGATTTAGGGTGAGGGCAAAAACTACGGTTCTCAACATAGATGAGGTTTATGTCTAGCAAAAGCCAAGTCACTTTCAATTAACTTCGCACCTGTTAGGTTAGCCCCACTCAAATTGCAGAATTGAAAATTTGCGCCTCTGAGGTCAGCTAGCGATAGATTAGCTCCTGTTAAATCTGCATAAGTTAGATTAACTTCACTTAAGTTAGCACTACTTAAGTTAGCCCCCTTCATATCTGCTAGTTGCAGGTCTGCCTTGGTTAGGTTTGTCCTCATTAGGTATGCCTTACTCAGGTCGGCTGCACTTAAATTAGCTTCACTTAGGTCTGCTGCTGTTAAATCAGCTTTACTTAGATTAGCTTGACTTAGGTCTGCCCAACTCAACTTTGCATAACTTAGATTAATTTCACTCAGTTTCGCTGATGCAAGTACTGCACACCTCAAATTAGCATTAATAAAATGTCTTTCTCCTATTGCATAACGGCGTAAAATTTCATCAGTTGTTACTCTATCTAAAACAGCTTTTGATGCGCCTTGATAACACCATGTAGCTTCTAATAGTTTGCTAGCAGTGTTAACAGCTACCTCATCACATTTAGCTATTATCACACCATTGCAGCCATCCCACTGACCGTTAAGCATAAAGGCGATTTCACTAGCGGCAGCAATTGAGTCAAATAGTAAAATAGATTCTTTGTGCCCTTTTAACCAGCTATTCCAACCAATCGAGATAATATTTTTCATTTCTATAAGTTTTGGCGCGTTAAGTGACGATTACGGCTCTAACTTGCAAGATATTCATAAACTCTAATTCCACCAGCAACCAGTACAAAAGACTAGGCTTCGTTTTTCAAAACTGCCTCTTTTGTTTTGTGTAGCAGTTAGTGACAGAGCGCTGCACAAAGACTTACAACACTGATGCAGCCCATCTACAGCGCCCAGTCACAAAGGACTTACAATCGGATTAAGTACAAACTCTGCAAGAACTAAGTTCTAAGCAGCTGAGTCTGAGCGTTCTATTTGCTGCCGAATGGTCTCAATAGAAGCATTAATGCCAGCAAGTTTGGACTCTAAATCATCTCGCATCCAAATCAAGAATTTTAATTTCCGCTCTAAGCCAGCTTTGCGCGAAATGGGTTCGCTTCCATAACAGGCATTACCCCAAAAAGGAAACATAGTTTACCTCTGTATTTAGCTTTTGTAACAGCGCGATATATTGCACTACTACACTACATTATGACTAATCACAATCAGACTGGTGTGTGTAACAACCGACCTAAATTTGACGTGCTTAACGAACTTTGCTAAAAGTTATCTATTCAACTGGCAGAGTTTACCATACTGCCATCTATCAAATGTGGTGAGGGTGCGATCGCGTACCCGCCCGCCGTAGGCATCGCATCCCATCAAATGGGAACCCTATTATATAATAATTGCGTTCCTCACTGCCATGAAATTATTGAATTTTTTCAAGTCCAAACCAGCTATTACAGCCTTAGCGATGCCTGCGGCGGTAAACTACGCAGTAAGCATGACTGTAATTGTCATTGATGTACATTCTTCCGGTTCAAATCCCCCCATTGTCAAGAGTACAATTACTCAGCCTCAAATACATATTCAACTTGTTCATACACTGACTGGACATAAAAAAGAGATTTTTGGTGTTCCAGCAATTGCCATTAGCCCCGATGGACAAACCCTGATTAGTGGAGGTAGAGATGATACGGAGTTTAGAGACTTTAAAAGTCTTGCACACCTTTCGGGATGGTTCCAGTTCCGTTTTAGGGCTTGCTCTTAGCCCAGATGGTAAAACCCTCGCTAGTAGCAATGAGGATGGCACTATCCATATTTGGCAAATTAACTAACTGCATTAGTTATAATTCACATTAGGCGTAAATGGCATTTAAGGCAGAATAGTATGATGGGATAATTCCTGATTTGCCTTTACAAGCTTAATAAATTTTTGCAAAGTTTTTTGATACTTTTCTTCAGCTACCAAGAATAAATCATTATGATTTGCCTCCTCAACCCATAAAGAAAGTTTTGGAGATATTGCAGCATTAAACAATTTTTCTCCATGAGCAAAAGGAATGATATCGTCTGCTTTTCCATGAATCACCAATATCGGACATTTTACTTTTTTTATCTTCTCCAAATTGGAAAATTTATCAAAAGGTAAAATCCGAAAAGGTACTATTACTTGGAAAGCGGAAATAAACGAACTTTCAATAATTAAACCAGCTACTGGTTTATGCATTGCTAAGTTTACCGCAGAACCACCGCCAACCGAACGCCCCAAAACTATAATTCTTTCAGGTGATATTTTTAGATTTTGCGTCAAATAATTGTAAGCGCTATTGATATCTTCATAAGCATGACTTTCTGTCGGCTTTCCTTGACTCGTACCATAACCACGATAATCATAAGCAAAGACACTAAAACCCCAGTCATGTAATTTTTCTAGGATCTGTTTTATATCTCCTAAATCTTCAGAATTACCATGAGAATAAAGAATGGTATAATTAGCTTTATTGTTCAATAAATATGTAGCTGAAATATTCGTATCTCCCCCACTTTTTAACTTAATAATTTTTGGATTATCCTCATAGCTAGAAGGTTGAGACAGAAAAATCATGCTATCTGCCCGAAAATAAACATATCCACTAAAAAAGATATAAATAAATATTAAAGATTTAAGCAATCGTTGCCAAGTCAAATCTCCAATTAGCACTTTTATAAGTTGCTGTTTTTCCATTAATTTTTATTTCTATGGTAAAAATATTTGGTTCTTCAGCAAATAAAAAATTTTTTATTTGCTGTAGTTGTGATGCACTGAATATCATATAGCGGTTCTCGCTTGGGTGAGGTACAAGAACCCCACCCCCAACCCCCTCCCCGCAAGCGATGAGGGGGCTATGATGTACCTCATCTGATTAGGAAACGCTATACTTAATACTATTTTGATTTTCGTGCCGATTTGGGCGGTGTTCGGTGTGCGCCAAAATACTTTTCACTGCGATAGCGCAGCCATTCCCGCAATACTTGCGGAATCTGCTCTTTTTGTTCTTTGCTCAGTGTATTGTAAAGGAAGATTGCGCGATCGCGCTCACCCCGACAGGCAGCATTGTTGTGAGCATCCCAATAGCTACGGGCTACCCGAATCCGCCGACAGACTTCCTTAATTAGCGCTTCTCCTGTGAGTGGAGCGTCCTGGTTTGCCATACTCAGATGCGATAAATTTCTAATGCGATCGTAGCGAGTCAGACTCATTCTCACAATTACAACCCAAGCAAGTCAAACCTGCAACTCGATTTCACTAGACTTTAGACACAGACAGCAAAACTAACTCAATAATCAAATTTTGTGAAAACATAAATTTGTTCACTCCTAAGTATGGTGATTATTCATATCTTTTCATCTTTAAATGCTGCTGGTATTAACTCAATTGATCCGAATTTAAATGTAGGTAAGTTCTGGGCGGGATGTCGGTGGACGCGATATTTTGACTGTTACAAAAATGTGGGTAATGACAAGCGGATGAATCTGGGGGCTTGAATAATTAGCTTGAGCATTTTTCTTTTGATAGGACTTACGCAAAAACCCTCTCAAACTCTCATTCCTCCGTGACCGGTTATTGAGCGACTTGTACTGAGCGTAGTCGAAGTAAGTCGAAATACTGCGTTCTCTGTGGTTCGTTTTCCATTCCCTGTGCGTAAGTCCTATTTTGAAAATCGCTATAGACTGACGCTTCATCAAAAATCATTCTGATTTATAGACCCAACATGGCTTCCATCCTGCCCTATAGCGATATCACAGTTTCACCAGATTGGCCCTCCTCCCCGTGACGAGGACGAAGATGTAAGGTGATTTCCGTATCGAGTCGCTTGAGGAAAATGATCAGTTTGCCCTCGCTGAACCGTTGAAACTCTCCTTTCATTAAATGAGATACTTCTGGCTGGGGAATGCCAAGAAGTTCGCTGATTTCGCGCTGTTTCAGGTTGCGTTGTTTCAAAAGGCGTAGTACCTGAAGCCCTATCTTACCCCGCGTAAAAAGTTCCGAAGCATTCGACAAACCGAGGTCAGCGAATACGTTACCACTGCTATCTTCAAAAACGGGTTCCTGTGTCATTCTTGTTTCTCCCTTGCCACTGCGTCCTTATAGCGTTGTTTAATCAGGTCAATATCAGTCTGTGGGGTTTTAATTTCCTGCTTTTATTTCTTCTGAAAAGCGTGCAGGACATAGATTTTCTCTCCAATCTTTACCGCATAGACTGCCCTGTAAGTATCGGTATCGTAGCGTTTGATGATTTCATACACGCCGCTTGCAACCCCTTTAAAAGGCTTGGCATCTATTGGTGTTTCTCCTGCTTGCACCAATTGCAGCGCATAACCTACTGATATACGCACATCTTCAGGAAATGAGCGGATATTTTTGAGAGAGTCTCCCATCCAAACCAGAGGTCGTAAAGGAATTTCTATAATATCCTCGTCATCGGCCATTTTATATGAAATTTACTATAAAATAAGTCAGACAATAGCATGAAATGTCCCGCGCACGACCTCCTTTGTAAAAAAAAGTGGCTCTGCAATCAGCAGAACCACTAAAGCTTTCGCAAACCTGTTTTAACTTAACGAACTGCCCCTTGAGCAGAAACAGTATCAATCGGTTTCATCAGGTAAAGCCGCAATAACTGCCAGCCATTAGAGATGTAAAGCGGCAGTTTTTGGAAGATTTGCAGGAATTTGGGAGTGCTGGAGTTAGCGATCGCACTCAGCTTCTCATTATTGCTTATACAAGTATCCAAGCGCTGATAAAACTCTGGATTCTCTACATCCAGCATGAGCGGGAACACCCTACCTGCGTTTTCGTTGGTCTTCTTAATTACATGGATATCGTATTCTCGCGCATCCAGTCCAAGTGAAACCCAACAAAGTCTCAAAAATGTTGGGTTTCGTTCCTCAAACGCCACTTGCTTCTCCTTGCCGGAGACGCTGCGCGAACAAGTCGGGAAACCCGCCCAACGCACTAGCTCCCCAACCTACGCAGATTAATGCTTTTGGCGCTAACTGAACTGTATTGACTTATGAACAGGTCATGAGTGTTACAGACTGGTACTTATTTGGGAATACTTCTATAAGAGTGATAAAGAAGGCGATCGCGGTAATACTTTCAATTTAAATCTACCATATCACCTTGCAATCACTCCTATTTTACAAAGAATATGTATCAAAAATTACTAATTTACCAGGAGTAAGCAAGATGGGATTCACTGAAGATATTATCAAGCTGTCTGAACAAGTGCGTAAGCGATTTGACCAAGTTGTTGGCGAAGAAGCTACTAAGATGGCACTGATTGTTCCTTTTTTGAGCGCTCTTGGCTACGATGTCTATGATCCTAATGAAGTCATGCCGGAATATGTAGCAGACTTTGCTACTAGAAGAGCAGGACAGTTTGAAAAGGTAGATTACGCTTTAGCTATTGACGGTAGTAAAGTTATGCTCGTAGAGGCAAAAGCCCGTGGTCAAAAAGCTGAAGCACATGATGGGCAACTAAGCCGCTATTTTAATGGACTTTTGACAACAAAAGTAGCTATTGTCACTAATGGCGTTGAGTACCGTTTCTTTACAGACTTGCGTGATAAAAATGTCATGGACAAGGAGCCATTTTTTACTTTTAATATCCTCGAATATGATACTAAAGATATTGATAACCTCAAATTTTTTCACCGTGATAATTTTGAGGTTACAGCTATTACCAACCATGCTGAGGAAATGGTTTATGTAAAAGGCATGACTCAGCTTCTAGGAAATCTTTTACGTTCTCCTTCTGAAGAATTTGTTCGCTTCTTAGTGGCTGAACTCGGTACAGTTGCCCCTAGTTATGAAATTCAAGGTCGAATTACTAGTAAAGTTATTGATAAATTCAAACCAATTGTTAAAAAGTCGATTCAGGGAAGTTTAGTAGAGTTAATGACTCGCTCACTTAGCCAAGAAATAACTCAGCCTGTTGAACTTGAAGTAGAACAAGAGATTGAAGAAGAGGAAAAACAACAAGAATCTCAAGAATCAAAAGTAGTAACAACTGCTGAAGAAATCGCAGCTTTTGAAAAAATTAAAGCAATTACGCAAACTTCAATCAGTTTCAATTTTGAACTCCAATATAAGGATACTGCTTCATACTTTGGGATCAATCTTGGCAAAAGCACTTGGTGGTTTCTGCGCCTGTATCTATCTTCGCAGAAAAAAAGTTTTATTACTCGGCTAAGTGTAGATGAAGTAAAGTCTCTAGCTTCAAATTTTGAAGTGCAGGAAGTAACAACTTCTCTGGGGGATACCGCATCAAAAGTAATTATTTCTTCTGTCAGTGATTTTGATAAACTTACATTACTGATTCTCAGATGTTACGAAGCAGAAGCAGCCAAACATCAAACATTCACCCCAGATGTAATCAGAATGGAAAAATCAGCTTAACTCAAGGTATCTACTGCAAAACTACGCCTACCTAACTTTGTAAAAAAAAGTGGCTCTGCAATCAGCAGAACCACTAAAGCTTTTGCAAACCTGTTTTAACTTAACGAACTGCCCCTTGAGCAGAAACAGTATCAATCGGTTTCATCAGGTAAAGCCGCAATAACTGCCAGCCATTAGAGATGTAAAGCGGCAGTTTTTGGAAGATTTGCAGGAATTTGGGAGTGCTGGAGTTAGCGATCGCACCCAACTTCTCATTATTGCTTATACAAGTATCCAAGCGCTGATAAAACTCTGGATTCTCTACATCCAGCATCAATGGGAACACCCTACCGGCGTTTTCGTTAGTCTTCTGAATAACATGGATGTCGTATTCTCGCGCATCCAGTCCAAGGGTGGCATAAAAGTCCTTGCGTTGGATGTCATTGAGATACATTGTCGCAAAAACTGACAATAGGAAGAACCGACTCCACAGCCGTGCTTTCCAATCATTCAATATTTGCGGCTGTGATTTCATCAGTGCATCGAAGAAATCACTGTGACGATTTTCATCTTGACACCAGTTTTCAAAGAACCGGAAGATTGGATAAATCCGGTCTTCGGGATGTGTTTCTAAATGGCGATAAATGGTGATATAGCGCCAATAACCAATTTTCTCAGAAATATAAGTGGCGTAAAAGATGAATTTCGGTTTAAAGAAGGTATAATCGCGGCTCTTAGTTAAAAACCCTAAATCTAAGGAGAGGTTAAAGTCTGACATAGCTTTGTTCAAAAAGCCAGCATGACGCGCTTCATCCCGTGACATCAGGTTAAAGCACTCTGCCAACACAGGGCTTTTGCTTTTCAAGCGACGACCGAGTTCTTTATACAACAAAAAGCCAGAAAACTCTGCCGTACACGAGCGTTCTAGAAATTCAACGAACAATCGGCGAGTTTCCCCGTCAATATGATCCCAGGATTGTTCAAACTCGGCATCCCGAACAAAGTGATGGCGGTTGTAGTCGGTGCGAAACTCTTCGAGAATGGCTTGTAACTCGTCTTCGTTGACGGAAATATCCATCCGCGCCATTTCATCAAAATCGGTAGTATAAAACCGAGGTGTTAACAGGGTTTCTTTTGCCGGGACTTTAATCCCTGGCCGGATTTCTTCAAAGCCTGGTTTTTTGAGGGAATCTACCATGTCTTGATTGCTCTTTCGTCTTTATTTTAAATACACCCTTCGCGTTCGGCAGTTCTTCATGGGGAAAACCCCTTTAAGCGACTGCCTCACCAAAAACCCAAGGGTAATGCTCTGGCAAGGCGCAACAGCCGACAATAATCCATTTGTATAAAGTTTAGTGTACCAAGGTGTGGGTTACAAATTAGAAGCAAAACATTAAGAGTTGCAACAAGGATTCAACGTTTGCGGAATCTAAAATCAGACAGGACTTATGCAACTGGCACAATGCGATCGCTATTTCATAGTACATAAGTATTATTTAACCAGTGCGTAAGTCCTGCCAGAGAAAAATTCCAGTAGTGAAAAGAAGGCTTTACGCCGCGCTATACCGGGCGTAAAGCCTCCTTTGTCATTAGTTGTTTGTCAAAAACCAATGACTAATGACCACTGACTAATTTATACCTAGCCACTTTTGACCATCTAGGCGCTGAACTAAGCCAAATACCAACAAATCAAGGGTAATTTTGCGCTCATCGATTAAGAATGACTCAAGAGTGCTAGGTTTTTTGCCTTCATTACAGGAAAATCCCTTTTTCCCTTGAATATCTTCTTCGGGGAAATACAGGTTAAACTGACGCAAACCAGTTTCTTTCCAACTGCCGATAATTTGCCAGCATTCTTCAGCAGATTCAAAACCAGTGATTGGTACTTTCTGCTTGGCAAAAGACACCTGTAAATCTTGCACACCTTCTTGAGCGATCGCTTTTTGTAAAGCTGGCAAGTAGTCTTGCTCGATAAACTCTACAAATGGCTTATCTTCAACAGATGGGGCTTTTTCCTTTTTGGCGGCTTTAGCTGCGGCTGCGGGTTTTTCTTCTGCGGCGGCGGCTGGTTTTTCGCCTACTGCGGCTTTAGCTGCGGGTTTTTCTCGCTTGGGGGGTGTAGCGGTTGGTTTAGCAGCATTGGGGTTATCTTCTGGATTTGCGGCTTTCGGATCTGGCGCGTTAGCAGTAGGAAGGTCTGTGGCTTCGGGTGAGTCTGTACTAGGAGCTTGTTCTTCAGCCACACTGGGAGCTTGCTTGTCAACTGTGCTGGGAGCTACTTCTCCCGCTTGATTGTGATTGGTTGGGTCTGCCATTGCTCAGGTCAATCCTTTAATCTAGCTTTTGGAGCGATCGCTCACCTTGATGTATCGGGTATTTTTATTTTGACATACTAATGCAGCAGGGCAAAAATAACTGTGCAGTTAGAAATAACGCAAATACTTAGGACATAAGCTTTCTTACCTCCTGTGCCCTACCCCTTGAATTTTGGATTTGCGGTTTTAGACGTTCAATCTAAAATCTGAAATTCTTCTAGCTTCTTCACATCCCCTTAAATCTCATACCACTTTCTACCTGTTGCTGTCGTGGAGTACAATTCACCTTGCCAGACGCAACTCTGTTAGAAGTCTGAAGCCAAGTACCAACTTTGCTCAAGAATATACCTACTAAAATCAAGCTACCACCAATACATTATGCGATCGCTCCGATAAATTCCCAAATATTTATCCCTTCTCTCAATAACCAGATTATTTTTGTTAAAGGTACTTTGAACGTATCGCGGCAGTCCCTACCCTCAATGTACTCATAGGGTAGGGGTTGGAGCGGGTTATTGAAACAAAGTGGAAATAACCAATCTATATTTATTCATTTGGGGCATCTTGTTCTTTGATATA
>Ga0335395_10000968_pt1 | contig 18273 bp, 17 predicted proteins | sample MAT02_FD_205744 | JGI IMG/M metagenome (GOLD analysis project Ga0335395, IMG submission 205744) | Freshwater microbial communities from Lake Fryxell liftoff mats and glacier meltwater in Antarctica - MAT-02 (spades assembly) (version 2) ...
GCTCGGCATGAGCGTCGTCGTCGACCAGATCGGCAACACCTTCATGCGCCGCAGCGGCACCGACGACGCCCTCCCGCCGATCATGTGCGGCAGTCACATCGACACCCAGCCGACCGGCGGCAAGTTCGACGGCAACTATGGCGTGCTCGCCGGCCTCGAGGTCGTGCGCACCCTCAACGAGCGCGGCATCCGGACCCAGGCGCCGATCGAGGTCGCCTTCTGGACCAACGAGGAGGGCTCGCGCTTCGTCCCGGTCATGATGGGCAGCGGCGTGTTCGCCGACGCCTTCAGCCTCGAGCACGCCTGGAGCGCGAAGGATGTCGACGGCAAGTCCGTCAAGGACGAGCTCGAGCGCATCGGCTTCGTCGGCCCGCAGCGGCCGGGCGACCACCCGGTCGGCGCCTACTTCGAGGCGCACATCGAGCAGGGCCCCGTGCTCGAGGACGCCGACGTCACGATCGGCGTCGTCACTGGTTGCCTCGGCCAGCGCTGGTACGACTGCGAGGTCACCGGCATGGAGGCCCACGCCGGCCCCACCCCCATGCAGCTTCGCAAGGACGCCCTGCAGATCGCCACCAGGATCATGCAGGAGACCGTCGCGACCGCGCTGCGCTATCCCCCTTACGGTCGCGGCACCAACGGCTGGGTGCAGGTGTTCCCGAACAGCAGGAACGTCATCCCCGGGCGCGTCAAATTCTCCATCGATCTGCGCAACGTCGACGACCCCACGCTCAACCGGATGGACGCCGACATCCGCGCATTCGTCGAGCAGACCAGCGCGGCCAGCGGCCTGAAGATCACCATCGAGCAGGTCTCCTACTTCCCCCCGTGCCCCTTCGAGCCCGCCTGCGTCGACGCCGTGCGCCAGGGCGCCAGGGCGCTCGGCTACTCGGTGATGGACTGCGTCTCGGGCGCGGGGCACGACGCCATCTACGTCGCCCGCCTCGCCCCCGCGGGCATGATCTTCGTGCCCTGCAAGGACGGCATCAGCCACAACGAGATCGAGGACGCCAAGCCCGAGCACCTCGAGGCCGGCTGCAACGTGCTCCTCCACGCCATGCTCGACCGCGCCGGCATCGCCCCCTGACCCGTGGTACACGCCACCCCGGAGACTGACCCCATGGCTATCGAACTCACGCTGCTCGGATATACGCTGGTGCTCGCGCTGGTCCACATCATGGCCGCCGCCCAGGCGCGCACCAAGCAATATGGCACCACCTGGAACACCGGCGCCCGCGACGAGACCATGCCGCCGCTGCGGCCGGTGCCGGCGCGTCTGGTGCGGGCGCAGGCCAACTTGCTCGAGACCTTGCCGCTGTTCGCCGCCGCCGTGCTCGCGGTGGTCGCCGCCGGGCGCACCGGCGTGCTGAGCGAGGTCGGCGCGTGGATGTACCTGCTCGGACGCCTGGTCTACCTGCCGCTCTACGCCCTCGGCGTGCCGGTGGTACGCACGATCGTGTGGGCGACCGCCAGCCTCGGTCTCGTGCTCGTGTTGTGGCAGTTGTTGTGCGGCTGATCGCTAATCCGAGCGCGCCTCGGCCATGAAGTTGGGGGCCCGCGAAGGCGACAGCAGCTCGATCGCCCCCCAGCACTCGGGCCCGTCCTCGTCCCGCTCGAACGCGATGCAGGCCCCCCCTTCGATCCACACCACCCTGCGATCCATCACGTCGCGCCCGACCACGAAGGGCACGTTCTCCGCGCGCAGCCGCTGCAAGATCTCGTCGGGTTCGGGCACGCCATCGGCCAGGATCCACGGGTCGAGCGACCGCCCCGGGCCCGCGTCGAGCGCGTCGAGGTAGTCGTTGAACAGCATCCATACGACGTCCCCGTCGAAGTGGACCTCGAAGTTGCCGTGGCGCCAGATGCTCGCCGTCGCGACCGGGTCGCCCGCGCTCCAGTCATCGGGCGCGCCGAGCTGGGCCTCGACCAGCGCCCGCGCGTCCCCGGGCCGGACCCCCGCGAGCTGCCCCTCCACCACCATCTCACGGATCGAGAAGACCACGGCCATCGCCGCCGAGCATACACCCCACCTTCGCGATATCCTGCGCCGCGTGCAACGCGAATCTCACGAGCAGAACCGGCGCTCCTGGAACCTCGTCATTCCGGCCCACGACAGCCACAAGCGCGACCAGGCCGGCTTCCTGCGCGCGGGCGGCTCGACCCTGTTCCCCGACGAGCTCGAGCTGCTCGGGGTCCCCGCCTTCGTCACGCCCGGCGAGCGTGTCCTCGCGGACATGTCCCCGGAGACAGGTCCACTCGCCGGCCTCGACCTCGTGCACCTGCAATGTAACGTCGGTCAGGACACCCTCTCCCTGGCGCGCCTCGGCGCGCGCGTCACCGGCGTCGACATCAGCGACGAGGCGATCGCCCGCGCCCGCGCCCTCGCACACGACGCTGGCATCGCCGCCGAGTTCGTGCGCGCCGACATCTACGACTGGCTCGCCGCCGCCGGGGCCGCCCGCTTCGACGTCGCCTTCGCCACCTACGGCGCGCTGCCCTGGCTGTCGGACCTCGACACCTGGGCCGCCGGTGTCGCCGCGGTCCTGCGCCCCGGCGGCCGCCTCGTGACCCTCGAGTTTCACCCGATCGCCTTCATCTTCGACGAGCAGTTGCGCCCCGCCTACCCCTATTTCGGCAGCGGCCGCGCCGTCGTTAACCCCGACGGCATCGGTGATTATGTCGCCCGCTCCGGCGAGTTGCTCGCGCCCTCGGGCTTCGAGCCCGGCGTCACTGACTTCACCAATTCCCAGCCCTGCCACGAGTTCCAGTGGACCGTCGCCGACTGGCTCGGCGCCGTCATCAAGGCCGGCCTCGTGCTCGAGCAGATCCGCGACTATCCCTATGCCAACGGCTGCCAGGTGTTCGACGGCATGCGCGAGCTACCCGGCAAGCGCTTCGCCATGCCCGCCGGCGCCCCCGACCTACCGCTGATGTGCGGCTTCGTGGCCCGCAAGCCGGGCTGACGGCTCGCGCCATGCGCCACGCGCCACACGCCATGGGTCTGGTCAGCGGAGAGATTGCGCGATAGAACCGGCGGGCCGCCATGCCCTCGCCCGCACCGTCGTTCCCAGCCCGTAGCTACGCGTTCGCCCCCTACGCTCCCTGCCACAACTGGATCGCCGGGCAGTGGACCCCCGCCGCCTCCGGCGAGACTCTACCGGTCCACAACCCCAGGCACGCCCAGGTCATCGGCCACGTCGCCATGTCCGGCCCCGCCGACGTCGCCCGCGCCGTCGCGGCCGCCAGGGCCGCCTTCCCCGGCTGGCGCGACACCCCGCTCAAGGAGCGCGTCCAGGTCCTGTTTCGCCTCAAGGCCCTCATGGAGCGCGACATCGATGAGCTGGCCTGGCTGGTCTCCCACGAGAACGGCAAGGTCCTCGCCGAGGCCCGCGGCGACGTGCTCAAGGGCATCGAGTGCCTCGAGTTCGGACTCAGCCTCGAGAACATGGCCCAGGGCGAACAACTCGACGTCAGTCGCGGCATCAATTGCAGCATCACCCACGAGCCGCTCGGCGTGTGCGCCGGCGTCGTGCCCTTCAACTTCCCCGTCATGGTCCCCCTGTGGATGCTCCCCCAGGCGCTCGCCGCCGGGAACACCTTCGTCCTCAAGCCCTCCGAGGTCGTCCCCTACGGCGCCATGAAGCTCGCCAGCCTGCTGCAAGAGGCCGGCCTCCCCGACGGCGTGTTCAACACCGTCAACGGCGGCCAGCCCACGGTCGAGGGCCTCGTCGACCACCCGGACGTCAAGGCCATGGGCTTCGTCGGGTCCACCAGGGTCGCGCGCCTGCTCTACGCCCGCGGCGCCGCGCTCGGCAAGCGCATGCTGTGCCTCGGCGGCGCCAAGAACCACCTGCTAGTCGCCCCCGACGCCGACCCCGAGCTGACCGCCAGCACCGTCGTCGCCTCCGCCTACGGCTGCGCCGGCCAGCGCTGCATGGCCGCCTCCCTGATGATCGCGATCGGCGATATTGACCCCATCATCGCTGCGATCGCCGCGCTCACCCGCAAGATCCGGCTCGGCGAGGACATGGGCCCCGTCATCCACGCCGCCGCCCTCGAACGCATCCACCGCTACATCGACCAGGCCGAGCAAATGGGCGCCAAGGTGCTCGTCGACGGCCGCGGCGCCAGGGGCCCCGATGGCGGCCACTGGTTCGGCCCCACGATCCTCGATCACGTGCGCCCCGACATGCCAGCCGGCTGCGAGGAGATCTTCGGACCCGTGCTCTCCATCGTCCGCGCCCGCACCGTCGACGAGGCGATCGCGATCGAGAACGCCAGCAGCTACGGCAACGCCGCCTCGATCTTCACCAGCTCCGGCGCCGTCGCCCGCCACTGCATCGAGCGCTTCGAGGCTGGCATGTGCGGCATCAACGTCGGCGTCCCCGTCCCGCGCGAGCCCTTCGGCTTCGGCGGCTGGAACGACAGCCTCTTCGGTCAGGGCGACCTCACCGGCTACGACGGCTTTCGCTTCTGGACCCGCCCGCGCAAGGTGACCAGCCGCTGGTCACTCAGCAAAGACGCGACCTGGATGTCGTGAAGGAGACCCGCGCCATGACCACAGATCACACCGCCAACAAACTCACCACCAAGCAGATCGTCGACGACTGCAAACAATACACGATGTGGTCGTGGTCGAAGGGCAGCGCCGTCAACCCGCTGGCGGTCGAGCGCGCCGAGGGCGTGTATTTTTACACGACCGAAGGTAAGCGCTACCTCGACTTCAACAGCCAGCTCATGAGCGTCAACATCGGCCACTCGCACCCGCGCGTGCTCGCGGCCATGAAGCAGGCGATCGACAGCCAGCTCTTGTTCGTCGCCCCCGGCCTGGCCACCGCCCCGCGCGCGCGCCTCGGCAAGCGCCTCGCCGCCCTGGTGCCCGGCGACATCAACACCTTCTTCTTTACCAATGGCGGCGCCGAGGCCAACGAGAACGCCGTCAAGGCCGCGCGCCTGTTCACCGGCCGCCACAAGATCCTCAGCCGCTACCGCAGCTACCACGGTGCCACCCACGCCGGCATGATGATGACCGGTGACCCGCGCCGCCTGCCCAACGAGCCCGGCGCCCCCGGCTTCATCCGCGTGATGGACCCGATCCCCTACGACTATTCGTTCGGCGACACCGACGAGCAGCGCACGCAAAATCACCTGCGTTACCTCGAGGAGACGATCACCTACGAGGGCCCGCACACGATCGCCGCGATGATCATCGAGACCGTGATCGGCACCAACGGCATCTTGCCGCCCCCCAAAGGCTGGCTCAAGGGCCTGCGCGCCTTGCTCGACAAACACGGCATCCTGCTCATCTGCGACGAGGTCATGTGCGGCTTCGGACGCACCGGCAAGATGTTCGCCTTCGAACACGGCGACATCGTCCCCGACATCCTGACCATGGCGAAGGGCCTGACCAGCTCATACCTCCCGCTCGGCGCCATGGGCGTCAACGACAAGATCGCCAAACACTTCCAGGACAACGTGTTCTTCGGCGGCCTCACCTACAACGCCCACGCCCTGTGCCTCGCCACCGCCGAGGCCGTGCTCGACGTCATGGAGGACGAGAAGCTGGTCGAGAACGCCGCCCGCATGCAAGACGTCATGCTCGGCGAAATGGCGAAGCTCAAGGCCAAACACCCGAGCATCCGCAGCTACCGCGCGATCGGCCTGTTCGGCCTCATCGAATTACAAAAAGACCGCCAGGGCACCCCCATGGCCCCCTACGGCGGCTCCCACCCCGCGATCGACAAGCTCATGGGCTTCTTCAAACAGGAGGGCCTGTACACGATCTCCCACTGGTGGAACATCATGTGCAACCCGCCGCTGTCGATCACCCCCGAGCAACTGCGCGATGGCTTTGAGATCATCGATCGCGGGCTCGAGATCACCGACGCCGCGGTCGCGTGACGGCGCGGATGTTCGGCCGGTGATGCCTGTGGCGGGGTTGGCGGGGCTTCGCCGTGGAACAAGCGTCGGTCGACCAGTCTTCGCTGGTAAACCGTCGATACGCGCAGGACGTCAGCGCCCGAGACCCGGTCTTTCAGACCGGCTCTCTCGAGGTCTATCTCCACAGCGGCGGCTTGTGGATCCTCGACATGCCCAAGATCCTTGTTGAGCGCTATCGTGCTCGCCGGGAGGCCACAGTCATCAAGCTACGTTAGTAACTCTCTCCAAGTAAGAGACTACCTCGCCAAACGTATGAAGTGCTTCGACATCCTCATCAGGCACATCAATCTCAAATTCTTGCTCGAGCGCAAGGGTCAGTTCAACAACCGCAAGCGAATCTGCTCCAAGATCATCGACGATCCTAGTCGTGGCGGTAATAAGCTCGTGCTGCACCGCGAGCTGTTGTACCATGATATTTTTCACCTTCTCTTCGAGGACATGGCGCATGGGTCAAGCATATATCTCCCTCACGTCCACAGAGTTCCTGTTCCCAACAACCAACTGCGACATTCCTCACGAGCCCAGTGTGCGGCCTCGGCGCCGCCCCGTCGAGCTGTTAAGCCGTTGAATTTGGACTTCATGCAGGATACACAAGGTCCGATCTTGCTCAGGAAGAAGGCACAGCCAGCCAAAGTGCCGCGCGTCATTCGCGCCGCATATTGTAGCGGCGTCCCTAAGGTCCCAACGAACGGCCGTAAGATTGCGGCTGTAGATCTTTTTTGTGGAGCAGGGGGCAAGACACATGGCTTCCTTCGAGGCGGGATCGAAGTCGTGGCGGGAGTTGACACGGACCCGACATGCCGCTTCCCCTACGAATTCAATAACAATCCCGCCATTTTTGTGGAGAAAAGTGTGGATGCCCTAAGCTGCAGGGAAGTGGCCGGTTGGTACCCACCGGGAGTTGTACGTGTGCTGATCGGATGCGCTCCGTGTCAACCCTTCTCGACCTATAATTACCGCTATGGGGGGGCGAATTCCAAAATCCGAAGTCGCGATAAACGCTGGGGGCTTCTCCACGCATTCAGAGACTTGGTTAGTGGTTTTTTGCCGGAAATCGTGACTGTCGAAAATGTTCCAGAACTCGCCCTGCTGAACAACCGAGTCTATTTGCAATTCATTGAGGACTTAACGAAACACGGGTACCATGTAAATTCAGCGATTGTTAAGTGCGCTGACTATGGTGTCCCCCAGACACGTGAGCGACTCGTTGTACTCGCGTCTCGTCTAGGCCCTATTGAGCTAATCCCCCCGACGCACAAGCCGAATGGCTACATCACGGTTAGAGAGACAATCGGGAATCTCGCCCCGATCTGCGCAGGCGGTCCTCCGCCCGAAGGCGATTCTTTGCATCGGGCGTGTAGCCTATCCCCGTTAAACACAGTCCGTATTCGCCACACCCCGCCCGGCGGGGGGTGGAACGACTGGCCCGAGGAACTCAGGCTTGCGTGTCATCGCCGCATGTCAGGAAAGACTTACCCCAGTGTTTACGGCCGCATGAGATGGGACGATCTCGCCCCCACATTGACCACACAATGCTTTGGCCTTGGAAATGGGCGTTTTGGTCACCCCGAACAGGACCGAGCGATCTCACTTCGGGAGGCCGCACTACTCCAGACTTTCCCACCTGACTACCAGTTTGTTGCACCCGAAAGACGTCTCACGTTCAAACACGTGGGTAAACATATTGGAAACGCGGTCCCTGCGCGACTAGGAGAAGTAATTGCCATTAGTATCAGGCAGCACATCAAGGTCGCCGGAACTTCTTCGCCGAGACGTACTGTTCGAAACACGTAAGTAGCCCCTTCAAGTACTGGTAGGTTGACCACGACCACTTAGTAAGTTCGGCGGTCGTGTACCTGCTGCCGATTTCGGCAAACGACTCCGATCCATGAGCTAGTCCATTCCGGCGCTCTCGGACCAGGCCCAAGAAGCCGAGTTCGTTAAGGACTTGGTACTTCACAGCTCGGCGAACACTTGCACTGAACCTTAACGGAATTCCGTAGCGGTCGGCAATTTCCTCAATACGTCTGTCGTCAAGGTTGCCAGTACCGAACTTCGGCCGAGGCTCCAAGGGCGCTCCATCCGCAACCGCCTTACACATGCGAAGTGCTGCAGCGGACCTATTCCCTGGCTCTCAAGCTTAATCTGTTCCGCGATACACTCCAGCCCTGACATTACGGTAGACTCAACGAGATTATATAGGTGCAAAAAAACACCCGCTTTCTGCACATGGATCATGCTCTGATCAATTGGAAGCACCGACGAGTCCCTAGCGTGAAGCGCTACTGTTCCGCCTGCACGCTCGATAAAACGAAGCATCCTTATGTACGAAAGTATATCTCGCATTCGAGACCGTAGTTCGCGGCGAATCTCCCTCATTTCTTTGGCATCTCCAGCAATCTGTCACGAACAAACGAAATCCGATCCACGATTTTACTGCGGACGTTAGCGGCACTGGATGTAGTGACCTCAAAAAAACTATCCGACCCGAGCCAAGCGGTGGGAGGCACTGCCGGGACCAGCTTCGGCTTCTTTCTAAGGGCCTCGGCCACGCCAACCGCGATGGCGTCGAAGCGCACGTTAGGAGTAAATTTTGATCGCACTCCCTTTGAAAAACCATGTGGAAAGTGACGCGCCACGAAATTCATTACCTTTTCAAATTCTGCGCGCAGGGTGGGAACGACACCGGGGTCAGCATTTGCCTGAGCATTGGTCGTCGAAAGCCACCCATCCAAATACTCGCGGACACGGTCCTTGTATTTGGGCAGATCTGTGCTGAAGCGCGCCTTAAAGGTGAAAAATCTCGTTACCAATTCCTCCCGAACCCGCAATCGTACCGAAGCGTCAGACATCGGAGACAATGCCATGAATTGCTTTTCTGTCGCCAACTCGACGATCAAATCGGTCACGGGCCCTGGCATGCTACCCCGTCGAACCTCTGCAGGCTTTGCGATCAAAGAGCCCGTATTGATTCGATCAAACAGATCTCGTCGGTCCGCCTTTGTCGCGCTGGGAGACAGAACTACCGCGCGGATGGTGCGGTTTTTAAGCCTCCTCTGTTGTGCCCTGGAGAGGTCACCAAACGCGAATCCATCCACTTTGTCTAGCCGTTCACATCCCACCAGAAAGAGGTCACCATTCAAAAAAGCCTTGCAGGTTCTCAAGCGCTGCGAACCGTCCACCACCTCAAGGCGGCCATCCGTCATATCACTGAAGAACAGGAATGGAATAGGCAAACCCATCAGGACGGATTCAATGAATCTTGACTGCCTCCAAGAATCCCAAGTGAATTGCCGTTGATATGATGGGATGTAGATATCATCATTGTCGCCCTCCGCACCGAGCTTCTGCACGAGAAGTTCGATTGTAAACTCCTTCGTGTCGTACTCCACAATGCGCTGCTGCTCGACAAGTTGCCGATCTGCTTCCTCAGCCTGCTCAGCGTCGGGCTTTACGTACTCGGGCTCATCTCTGCTCGGCATCAGGTCGGACCTCGGGCAGGCCACCCTACCATGACATCGTGGCCGCTGGTACGGGGACCTCACTCCGAGTTGCGTGCCACGAATTCCCCAGCCGCCAGCTTCGCCACGATCTCCTCGCGGCTAAACAACTTCGCCAACTGCGCCTTGACCCACTTCGCCTGCTCGGGCGTGTGGGCCGGCCACCTGGCGTACTGGCCGCGCTTGCCGCCGTGGATGCGCTCGTAGGGTGGTAGCAGGCTGGCTTTCGACCAGCGCAGGGCTGTGGCGCTGGAGATGCCAGCGGCTTCGCAGACCTGCGCTGTCGACACGTAGCCGTCCCCGGGCACCGGGCGGGAGTCTATCCAGGCCGGGCACCCCGCGACAGGGCTGTTGCGCGTATGAAGAATCCATGATTCAATAAGATTTGTCCACGAAGAATCCAAGGAAGGCACGTCATGTCCTCAAGCGAACGACCCCCCATGCCCCCGCCTGACCCTGATGAGGTCGACATCGACATCGATCCCGAGGCTGGCCCTGCCAGTTTGCCCGAGGTGGCCGAGTATCTCGGCGACTTCGAGTCCATTGAGGCCTACCTGCGGGCGATGCTCGAGCCGGAGATCGCCCCGGGTGTCATGTGGCTACTGGATTACCTCGAGATGGCGCAGGTCCGGGCCAGGTTCGAGAGCGACGGCTCGCGCCTGCATGTCGCGCGGGGCAAGGTATTTCGGACGCGAGCCGCGAACACCTGACGCGTCACCCACCCACGACCTCTGAGGCGCTGGCCTTCTCGCGGCTTCACAACACCCAGTCGACGCCGTACTTCCCTGCGCACGTCGGCCAGGTCGGCGGCCGCCGTGTGGTGACCCCGGCACAGGTCGGCCCCTCGTGACGCTCCCCCAACATCGTCGAGGTGAAACCTGGGTAAGGGAAGCCGTCGGGGTTGGACCGGATCTCCTCCCCGGTCGGCACCACATAGAACTCGTGCGATGGATCGGCCGGAAACAGGCTCCGCAGGGCTCCTGGCAGGCCGTGCCACTCCGTGCGTCCGGTCGGCAGGAGCGCGACCCTCATGGCTCGATCCCGTCGATCGGCGGCGCGGCGAATGCCAGCCGCTCATACAGCGTGCCGAGCTTCGCCTGGGCCAGCCATTCCTCGGAGTGTAGATCCGTCATCGCTACCGGGACCGTCGGCGCCGCACGGTCTAGGACGTACACCTGCCCGGGCTCGTCGCGGAACGAGTTGAGGACCACCGGGGAATGCGTCGTCAGGATGATCGTGAGGTCGTGCTCCTCGGCGCGGCGCCGCATCGCCGACAACAGCGAGCGGATCGCGTGCGGATGCAGTTGATTTTCCATCTCGTCGAACGCGACGATCGACCCCGACTTGGCCCCCGCGACCGCCGTCAGGTGCAGCAGCCCCGTGAGCAGGCCCTCCGCCGCGCGGCTCGGAGGCAGCCCCTGGTCCGCCTCGGTCGCGCCCGGCGCATACAGGTAGGGCAGCCCACGGTCGAACTCCACCGTCGAGATCAGGTCTGGAAACGCCTCTCGCGCCGCCGCCATGACCCACTCGAATTGACCCTGGTATCGCGTCGGCGACCCCTTCCAGTTCGCCAGCACCGACCACAGGTTGCGCCCGTTCGACGCCAGGTACGAGTCCCGCCCCGGCGCCTGCTCCTGGCGCTGGACCTGGTTTAGCCAGTACGACTTGTACACGCGAAGACCGGCGAGCACGTCCGCGAGGGGCTTCATCCATGGGGCCTCGTCCCGGTCCCACAGCACCCTCGCGCAGCAGCGCACCTCGTCTCGTGGATGTGCCTCGGAGCCCAGGTGCCAGGTCTCGTCGAACATGCCCGCCCGGAGCATCAGCTCGTCCCCGCGGTACAACTCCTCCCCGAAGTGCCCACGGGCGCCCAACAGCGACACCGGGAACAACAGCCGCCACCGCAGGTCCCCGACCACCAGCTCGAACTCGACCGGCTCATCCGCCGAGACGTCGAGGCTGCGAAAGTACTGCCCGCTGACCGCCGTGAACGCGCTCTCATGGCCACGCTCGAACAGCGTGCGCAAGAACAGCAGGACATCGAGTGTCGTCGTCTTGCCCGACCCGTTGGGCCCGCACAACAAGCACACGCCCGACGGCGACCACTCGAGACGGCCGAGCCTGCGAAAATGCCGCGCGCGGATGGTATTTTCAGGCACGGCCCGGAGCATGCCGCCAGGCCCGGATCCCAGCAAGACGCGGCACTCGATCTGCACGGACCCAGCCACCGGAGCCTCGGACCCGAACACGGAGCCCGCGAGAAGACCCGGCCTACTTGCCGCCCTTGAACTCGCCCGCCGCCAGCGACTCTCGGATCTCGTCGAACGTGAACCCCTGCTCGAGCATCCGCGCGACCCACCGCGCCTGCGCCGGTGCATGCGCAGGCCAGCGAGACGACCGTCCCCGCCGGCCGCCCGCGATCGTCTTGTAGGCCGGCAGCACGCCCTTCTTACTCCAATCGAAGGCCGTCGACGTCGCCACGCCGGCGGCCTCACAGACCTCCGCCGTCGTCGCCCAGTCCCGTGCCTTCGGCTCGCTCACCGGCCGCGAGTGTAACTGGACCGGACGCGACCAAACTTGACTTGCAAACAATCAAAAGTCCACCGTACACTGCAAAAAGTTATCGAAAGTCCACGCCGCCGGAAGGCAAGCAACGATGTCAGAAGAAGACCAGGACCCCACCAACCCTCTCCCCGACGAGATGGACATCGACCTCGACATGCCCAAGGTCCTCGCGCGCTTCGAGTGCGGCGGCCGCTTCAGGTACTACGTCACGAACGGCAGCGTCTTTCGCATCGGCCGATAAGTGCATCACCAAGGGATAAATGCAATGCCACGGGATTGAAGAGGCTTATGTTGCTCTCGTTCCAGTCGCGCCAGATACGCGCCGAGGTTCCTTCGCGTTAGTTCGTGCAATCGACGCTCGCCGCCGTCGCGGGTCCGCGGGTCGGGATCGCGCGCACGATCCTCGTGTCATCTCCGGGGCCTTCGGGCGGCACACGGATCTTGCGCCGTCCGCCCTCGCTTGCGACCCTGGAGCGACCCTTGTCTACGCGCCCGAACCTGCCAGGTGCCACCGCTGCCGGTGATGCGCTGGGCGCCACGCTGGCCCCCACCGAAGCGACGCACGACGAGCGCACGGCGAGCCCCGGCGAGACCTTGCACGCCTTCCTGGTCCCGCTGACGCCGCCCGGGTCGACCCCCACCGACTTGCCGGTCGTGCACGGCACCCCCGAGCGCACCACCCTGCGCGAGCCCACGCCCGCCATCTCCGGGCTCGACAGGACCGCGATCGGCAGCTCCGCGACCGACGGCGGGCCCTCGCTCGACGAGACCCAGCCACGCACCGGCGACCCGCGACGGATCCACCGCTTCGCGGTGCTGCGTCAGATCGGCGCCGGCGGCATGGGTGTGGTGTATGCCGGCTACGACGAGGAGCTCGACCGCCGCGTCGCCATCAAAGTGGTCCGCGAGGACCTGGTCGCCAGCCAGGGCCGCTCGCGGATCTTGCGAGAGGCCCAGGCCATGGCCAAGGTCTCGCACCCCAACGTCGTCCAGGTGTTCGAGGTCGGCGAGTTCGCCGGTCAGGTGTTCGTGGCGATGGAGTTCATCAAGGGCCACACCCTCGCCGACTGGCTCACGACCCAGGAGCGCGGCTGGGAGGACACCCTCGAGATGTACTTGCAAGCCGGGCGTGGCCTCGCCGCGGCGCACCACCAGGGCCTCGTCCATCGCGACTTCAAGCCCGACAACGTGCTGGTCGGCGACGACGGTCGGGCGCGGGTCCTCGACTTCGGCCTCGCGCGCGCCGAGGGCAGCCTCGCGCCGGACAACGACTCCGCGCTGGTGCGCGCGCATCCGCCGGCCTCCGTGCTGACCACCAACCTCACCATGGCTGGCACGATCATGGGCACGCCGGCCTTCATGTCGCCCGAGCAGCACCTCGGCGAGTCCGCCGACGCCCGCAGCGATCAGTTTAGCTTCTGCGTCGCCCTCTACGGCGCCCTCTACGGCTACCCGCCCTTCGCGGGCGACAGCCTCGTCGAGCTCAGCGAGAGCGTCATCGACGGCAAGCTGCGCCCGCCGCCCGCCGACACATCCGTGCCTGCGTGGGTGTTCGCCGGCCTGCGCACCGGCCTGGCCACCGCGCCCGCCGACCGCCACCCGTCGATGGATACCCTGCTCGCCGCGCTCACGCCGGACCAGGTCACGCTGACGCGCCGACGCTGGCAGTGGCCGGCCGCCCTCGTCGGCGTCTCGATCCTCGCCGTGCTCGTCACCCTCATGGTCGTCCGCCAGGGCGACCCGACTGGCGCCGACCTCGAGGCGATCGACCGCCTCACGCTCGCCGCCCGCGACGCCGCCGCCCGCATGCAGTGGGTCTATCCCACGCCGCAGGACCCGCGCGACACCGCCTACAACCGCGTCGTCTTGCTCGAGAACCTCGAGGGCCCCGCCACGGCCCCCGCGTTCGCGGCCGCGTCGGGTCTGCGCGCCGAGTTCGCCGCCGCGCTGGTCGTGCTCGGCGACCGCTACTTCGACGACCCGCAGTCGCGCCCCTACGCCCGCGACTACTACGTGCAGGCCCTCGTGTTCGAGCCGACCGACGCCCGCGCCAGCGATCGCGCCGGCGTCACGCTCGGTCAGGTCGCCGACCTCGAGCAGCGCGCGTCCCGTGGCGAGTTCGACGAGGCAGAGCTGGTCGCCGCCGAGCCGCTGCGGATCCTCGCCGACCCGGACCGCGTGCGCGCCCACGGCAGCGCCCTCGACTTCGCCCGCGACACCGCCCGCGGCAGCGCCCTCGGCCGCGAGCGCGCCACCGCGGTGTTTCGCAAGTCAGGCCTGCTCCGGTCCGACGAGCTCGAGCCCGCCAAGGATCCACCCCCGCTGATCGCGGCGGTCGTGCCTGCGCCCGTCGAGCCCGATCCGGTGATTATGGACGACCCCGTCGCCGAGGATCCGCTGCCGACTCGCCTCGAGCGTGAGCGCCGGCTCAAGAAGCCGGCCGAGGAGACCAAGGCGCCGCCAGCACCCGTCCCCGAGCCCGACCCCGAGCCGCCCGCCAGCAACGACCCCGACGGCTCGCGCACCCTCAGTGACGAGGGCGTGGCTGCCCGCCGCCGCGGCGACACGGCCGAGGCCGAGAAGCTCTACAACCAGGCCCTCGATCTCTGGAACACCAACGCCGCCGCGCTCGCCGGCCTCAGCGACATCCACTTCGAGCGCGGCAGCTTCGACCGCGCCGTGAAGTACGCCGAGAAGGCCGTCCGCGCCGACGCCAACGCCGACAACCTGATGCGCCTCGGCGACGCTTACTTCAAGGTGTTCCGCTACAGCGACGCCCAGCAGCGCTACGAGCGGGCCGCCGCGCTCGGCCACCCCAGGGCCGAGGAGCGACTCACTCGCGTGCGCGACAAACTCGGAGGTTAGTCCGTGCCAAGACCTCCGCTCATAGCGATCCTCACGCTCGCCCTCACCCTCGGTCCGATCCAGGCCCAGGCCCGGCCACCGACCACCACCGCCAAGCCCGGCACCCCCGCTGCGAGCACCGACTCGAAGCTCGCCGTGCTGCCGCTCGCGCTGACCGGCAGCCAGGACGAGACCGCAGGGCCGCGCCTGTCGGGGCACCTGCAGCAGGGCCTCGCGCGCGGCGCCTTCGCGCTCGTCGACGCCGCCGAGGTCGAGCGCCTCGCGGCCGGCGGGTGCAGTGAACAGCGCTGCCTGACCGCGCTGCGCAAGCAGGCCGGCGCGACCTTCGTGCTGCGCAGCGCCGTCACCGTCGACGACCGCGACTATGTCGTGCGCCTTGAGCTGCTCGCCACCGAGGACGGCTCCGTGCTCGCCTCGAGCGAGGAGCGCTGCGATCTATGCGGTCTCGCCGAGGTCGGCGCGCTCGTCGAGGCGCAGGGCGCCCTGCTGCGCCGCAAGCTCGAGGACCTCATCCAGGGCCCGCCGCGCCTCGCCGTCGTCACCCGCCCCGCCGGCGCGCTGGTGCTGGTCGACAACCAACTGATCGGCAAGACCCCGCTTGAGCAGAACTTGCTCGACGGAGAGCACGTCGTCCGCGTCATGCTCGACGGTTACGTCGACGACGAACGCAAGGTCGACCTGGTCGCCGGCGTACGCGAGCGCCTCGAGGTCGACCTGCGCCGCGAGCCGAAGATCGCGCGCTACCGCGCCGCTGGCTGGGCCACCCTGTTCACCGGCATCCCGGTCGCCGCCGCCGGCATCGCCCTGCTGGCGCTCGACGGCCGGCAGGTCCGCCGCCGCTGCAGCGGTATCGACCGCGACCCATTCGGCAACTGTCGCTTCCTGTTCGACACCGACTGGGGCGGCGCCGTCGCCCTCGCCGCCGGCAGCGCGCTGGTCACGGCCGGCGTGCTGCTCTTGCTGCGCACGCGCGACCGCCCGCAGTCTCGCCGCCCACGCGCCCTGCTCGGCCCGACCGGCGTGACGATCGTCGGCCGCTTCTGACACCTGCCGCCGCCACGTGTTAGCGAGCGCGTGGGTGGTTGAAAATATGGTGAAACATAATTGGCCGCGCAGTGGCACAATCGCGGCTCCCCGAGGCCCACCGATGCTCGCACGCCTGTCCGTCGCACTCCTGCTCTCGCTCGCCGCCTGCGCCGCGCACGAGGGGCCCACTCCGACCCCCACCCCGACCCCGACCCCGACCCCGACCCCCGAGCCGCGCGCCGAGGTCCAGGTCGCGATCGCCTCCGTGCAGCTCGCCCAGGACTGCCCCGACCCCGCCACCGACGCCGCCGCGACGCCCACCACGCCCGCGAAGAACGACGAGGCCTACGCGCCGCCGCCCCCCGCAGCCGCGCAAGAGATCGCACCCGAGCACATGCGGCGCGCCGCCCCGATGCCCGGCTCCGCGTTGCCCGGCGGCTGGAGTCCGCCCTGCGTGCAATCCACGATGCAGCTCTCGCTCGCCAACACCGGCGACCGCAGCGGCAAGCTCGAGATCAAGGCGGTCCGCCTGCTCGACGCCCAGAGCAAGCGCGTGCTCGGCCCGATGACCAGCCGCAAACCCAGCGAGTGGAACGCCGAGGGCACCTACCGCCCGTGGAACGAGGAGGTCGCCCCGCGCACCACCGCCAAGGCCGCGTACCGCCTCGCCCAGCCCGACTGGGGCCGCGTCCAGACCGACCTCGGCGGGACCGTCGACCTGTACTCGCGACCCTTCATCCTCGAGGTCGAGGTCGCCGTCGACGGCCGCACCCAGACCCTCCGCTCACCCGAGGTCCTGCGCGAGCAGATCCACATGATCGCGACCTGAGCATGCGCCGCCCAGCGATCGCCATCGTCGCGCTCGCCCTCGCCTGCGAGGCTCCCGCCCCGCAGACGACCCCCACGCCCATCGCCGTCGCCATCACCACGCCGACCACCACGACCCCGTGGAGCGACGCCTGGCTGCTCGCGCAGGCGACCCGCTACCTGGACGACCCCACCGCCCGTCGCCGCGCCCTCGAGCGCTCGCTGCAAAACCCCGAGAACCTCTACTCGCGCACCCGCCTCGGATCCTACGGCCGCCCCGATCTCGGCTGGGACCTGCTCCCCGAGTGGAACCCGCGCGTGCGCCCGGTGACGCCCGACACCATCACGCACATGACCGCGCACGGCGAGCCCGAGACCGCCGACACGCGGCTGTGGGACGGCGTGCGCCCGACCACCATGCCGGCGTGGGTCGAGCTCGGCCGCCGCGTGTTCTTCAGCTATCCGCTGCGCCCCGAGATCTTCGCCGAGCACGCCCTCGCCCACCCCGAGGTCGCCCGCGCCGTCGGCATGCACAGCGCGAGCGACGGCACTGTCCCCGGCACCGTCGCCTTCGTCGACATCGACGGCAGCCCGCGCGTCGGCATCACCTGCGCCCTGTGTCACAGCACCGTCGAGTCCGGGGCCGTCGTCGTCGGTCGCGCGCGTCGCGACTTCGACTACGGCGCCATGCGCCTCGCCTATCACCGCGACACCGGCGTCCCGGTCGACCCCGAGATGGCCCGCCGCATGGCGAGCTGGGGCCCCGGCCGCGCCGACATCACCGAGGACGACGACCAGGACCCGGTCGCGATCCCCGACCTGTGGGGCCTACGCGCGCTCGGGACGCTGACGCAGGCCGCGACCTTGCGCCACGGTGAGCTCGGCGACGACGCCCCGCTCGCCCTCGCGATCCGCCAGGAGACCCAGATCTTGCACGCCAACCGCGAGCGCGCCCGACCGCCGCGCGAGCTGGCCTACGCGCTCGCGCTGTTCCTCTACGCGCTCGAACCACCGACCGCCGCCGCCACCCCGACCGCCGCCGCAACACGCGGCGCCGCGATCTTTCGCCGCGACTGCGAGACCTGCCACGCCGACGCCGCTGGCAGCGGCCCGCCGATCGCCTTCGCCGACATCGGCACCGACCCCGCGCTGGCCGCCGGCACCTCGCGCGGCACCGGCCTGTATCGCCCCGCCCCGCTGCTGCGCGTCGCCGCGGCCGCCCCCTACCTGCACCACGGCGTCGTCGCCTCGCTCGCCGAACTGTTCGACCCGGCCCGCATGCGTGACGACTACACCCGCGGCGCCCACGGCCCCGGCGCGATCACGGGCCACCTCCCAGGCACCGACCTCGCCCCGGCCCAGCGCGAAGACCTGATCGCCTACCTCGAGACCCGGTAAAACCCCACCCGAATGCGCATGTGTCGTCCACCACATCGAGGCATCCGCCGTCAAGCGAAACCACTGCGTCTCCCCTCGCCTTTTCTTGCACGCAGAGAGTAGAACCGACGAGGAGGTCCGATGACCGAGACCATCGTCGTCTACACCGGCGCGCCCAACAGCGAGGATGCCG
>Ga0335395_10000969_pt1 | contig 18232 bp, 12 predicted proteins | sample MAT02_FD_205744 | JGI IMG/M metagenome (GOLD analysis project Ga0335395, IMG submission 205744) | Freshwater microbial communities from Lake Fryxell liftoff mats and glacier meltwater in Antarctica - MAT-02 (spades assembly) (version 2) ...
TATATCTTCAGGCGACGAAGTAATTCGTTTTATTTAACTCCGATTTATCGGAGTTTTTTCTGATTTACATCCGAGCCTTTTATGCCTTAAAAAAACCTTTTAGGGTGCTGCCATAGGTACCTCCTTTTTTTTATAATAGTTTTTCCACTTTCTTTTTAATACTCCTTTTGTCGTATGGGCTTCATTGGGTGTTTTCATATTACAACTACTGTGAGGTCTTAATGAATTATAAATTGTAACTGCCCTGGCAATGCTTTTTTGTGCATCTTCAAAGCAATCGTATTTTACCTGTAAGTATTCTTCTTTAAGTATTCCATTTACTCTTTCAGCAATAGCATTTTCTAAAGGGTCTCCATTTTCTGTCATACTGATCTTTATATTCTTTCCCTGCAATAGTTTTACATATTCATGACTGCAGTACTGAACACCCCTGTCAGAATGATGAATAAGTTCTTCAAATATTTCTATTGTCTTCATTGCCATTTTCAAAGCATTTATACAGCCAATTGCCTCCAGTGTTTTTGATAAATAGAACCCTATTATTTTTCTGCTATAAGCATCTGTTATTAAACTCAGGTAAGCAAATTCACCAGCTACAACAATATACGTTATATCGCTTACCCACAGCAAGTTTGCTGCTAACGGAGTGAAATTTCTTATCGGGTTTAAATACTTTTTTAACCAATGTTTAGAGAACGTAGTCTGTACTTTTCTTTTGCGTTTTCTAATTAGTAAGTTATGTTGTCTTAACAAGTTAAATAAGGCATCTCTACCCAAATATATCTTGTGCTGCTTTGTAAAGTGTTGCAACAGCACAACTAACTTACGGGTGCCAATACGTGGATGTAAAGTCCGATGCTTTAAAACTTCCTGTACTATTAGTTCAGCTTCCAATGCTTCTTTAAGCTGATAGTTTTGGTATCCATAAAAAGCTTGTCGGGTATAACCAAGCAGTAAACATAATGATGACAAACATCCTTTCTTTTCATTATATCTTACTTCTTCAACGGCTTGGTGCCATACTTTTTTCTGATGGGGATTTTAAGTTCTTGTTCTGCAATTTCAATCATTGCAACAAGCAATTTATTATGCAGTCGTTCCTGCTCCAGTTGCTTTTGCAGTTCGATGATTTCTGTAGACAAAATCTCTTTTGGCTCTTTATTCATTTCAAGTAAAGTAACACTTTCTTTAGAAGACTTTCTCAAACAAATAAAGCCCTGGTGCTCTAATACCCAGCGGTTGATGGTCGAACGGCTGACACCATATTTCCTTCCTAGCGTTCTAAAGCTAATACCGCCAATTAAATACTCATTGATAATTTGCTCTTTTTTGTCCATAATTTACATTTTTGCGTGTAAACCTATTTCAGGACAAGACAATTCGGGCATTTAGAAAAAGATTGTCATATTTATTAAAATTTTTACGGAGATAAAAGGTTGATTATGTCTCTTGGTAACCAGGGCTAATATCTTCAGATAATTTACCTGATGTAGATAATATTGTAGTTTGGGCATTAGTGCTAACACCAGCTAATAAAACAAGACCGGAAAGTAATGCCATTTTATGAAAGCATGAGCGAAATAATACTGACATCCTTTTTAAGAATTGTAAATTTTTATTGCACATACACTCTTCTATTAATTATATAATTCGTAAGTAACTTGTATTGTTAGCATCTTATAATTTGTATATAGTTTTTACATTTAATAACTCACTAATCTTTTCGCTAAGCCAAATATTTCCTGGCGTTTATGATACAAGCTTTATTTATTTTCTTCCAGTGTATTCAGTTGTAATGGGTTGCGTTGGTAGAACCTGGTGCGATACCTTTTCGGTAATTACTTCTATTGCTAAACTAAAAGATTTTGATTGTCTCATATCTCTTGACGATACCCCTGCTTTCAATGTATAAGTTCCTGCTTCTGCTACCCACGAAGCAATTGAAGGAAGATAGGATGCCAGGTCCGAAGCCGTAATGGTGAATGTAAGGGTTTGCGATTCGCCTGGTTTTAAAAGCTTAGTTTTCTCAAATGCCTTCAGCTCATGGGTAGGCTTATCTATACTATTTGCAGGAGCGGCAATATAAATCTGAACAACTTCTTTTCCGGCAACAGTACCTGTGTTTTTTACAGTAACCTTTGCTGTAATATTTTTATTGAAGGTTGTAGCGCTTAATTTGAGTCCGCTAACATCAAACTTAGTGTACGATAACCCGTAACCAAATTCGTATGCCGGTTTAACTTTATAGGTATCATAGTAGCGGTATCCTGTATAAATTCCTTCCTCGTAAATAACATTCAGGGGATCAACCCCGGTTGCTCCCGGGAAATTTTTTGCAGAAGATACATCGGAATATTTTTCAGGAAAGGTTATGGCCAGCTTACCCGATGGATTTACTTTTCCTGTTAAGATGTCTGCAATGGCAAAGCCACCTTCCTGGCCGGGTTGCCAGGCCAATAATATGGCATCTGTGTAAGTTTGCCAGCTTGCCAAATCAATTACTCCGCCTATGTTTAGTATTACAACTGTTTTCTTTCCCCGGGCCTTGAATGCTTCATAAACCCGCTTTATCAGGCTTATTTCCGATTCCATTAAATGATAATTGTTATCCAAATTTCTATCTGCTCCTTCACCGGCATTTTTGCCGACAGAAATCATTGCCATATCAGATTGTAGAGATTGTTTCTGAATAAAATCATCTGATATCTGAAGCTCTGGAATTTGCGGTCTTCCTGAAGCCGGATTTTTTGGTTTAGGGCGGCTCGCTTCTACACTGTCAACGTATTTTGTGTATAATTTTTCAACCTGGGAGTCTAATGTATAACCGGCTGCAGTTAGTCCCTGGCTGAGTGATATTACATACGCTTTGTTAACCATTCCACTTCCGGTTCCCCCGGTAATCAGGTTATAAGTTGTATTACCAAATGTGGCTATGGTGCGAATATTTTTGGCTAAGGGTAACGTGTTATTGATGTTCTTTAAAAGTACCATACCCTCGGTAGCAGCAGAGCGTGAAACCTGTGCATGATTTTTAAGATCTGGTTTATTAGAAAATTTGTAATTTCTGAAAGTGGGTGTTTTCAAAACCAACTCTAAAAGTTTTTCAATGCGTTGATCCAATACCGCAACATCCAATTTGTTATTTGCCAGGGCATACTGTAAACCTTCTACCTGGAAATACTGGCCGGGCATAATAAGCGAATGCCCTGCTTTAATTTGATCAACCACGCTTTTTCCTGCTCCCCAATCTGTTACAACCAATCCTTTATATTTCCATTCATTTCTAAGAATGTTAGTGATAAGCTCATAGTTTTCTACCGTATATTTTCCATTCACTTTATTGTAAGAAGTCATCACTGTCCAGGGCGCTGATTCTTTCAAAGCAACCTGGAAACCTTTAAGATAAATTTCTCTTAATGCCCGCTCGCTTATTTCGGCATTAGTGCTAAATCGCTTTGTCTCATGGTTGTTGCCCGCATAATGTTTTAGCGATGTACCGATACCATTAGACTGCAATCCGTTAATGATGGCTGCTGCCATTTTTCCCGAAACCAATGGGTCTTCAGAGTAGTATTCAAAGTTTCTGCCGTTAAGCGGGTTACGCTGAATATTATTTCCGGGTGCAAGTATAATATCAACTCCATATTCTAAAACTTCATTTCCAAAGGCTTTACCTACTTTATTAACCAGGGCGGGGTCCCAGGTTGAAGCTAGTAATGTGCCTACCGGGAAAGCAGTGGCATAATACGTGTTTGTAGAATCGCCTTTTCGGGTAGAAGATATTCTCAGTCCGGCCGGACCATCTGCAAGTACGATAGCTGGTATTCCTAACCTGGGAATGGCCAGTGTTGTTCCTGCGGCACCGTGTACTTTGTTTTCGGTATATCCAATAATTCCGTTCGATGCTGATATATCTGTTGTAGGTTTTTTGAGTGCTGCTTCAGTTCCCATCACCAGCCATATTTTTTCTTCAAGCGTCATTGCGGAAATCACTTCCCTGATGGTGCTTTTACCTAACTGCGGCAGGTTGTTTTGTAAAGTTTGGCCACTTGCATACAGTACGCAAATTTGAAGAACAAGGGCTAGTTGGAATTTGAAAAAAAGTTTCATGTTTATTTATTTTCAGAGTTGTAATTGGGATTGTTTTTTTAAATGAATTTTTAAAGGGACACCAATCAATGAGACTTATACATTACAATTTTATTTTTATTACCTACGTTCCTTTTGCAGCATTAAAATAAAGCAGGTTTTTGTTGTTTGTTACCATTCCTATAGAATGCTTTTTATTGTTAATGCATTGTATATCTCAACTGCCTATAGCCAGGTCAGTAATCAGTATTTTGGTGATGCCACTATTGCCAATTGTAAGCTTGATTGTTTGATTTTTCATAATCATGTTTTTACTCATTTTAAAATTATTATCACATTATTATTAGTGTGCAGTAAATAACTATTTTTTTTGTGTTTTTATTCTGGCTTTGGTAGATTTTTAAGGATGATAGTATCTCTTGATACTACTTTATTTTTATACCAACCTTCTGCATAAAGCACATTGTATTTCACATCGGCATCATCCCACTGGAAGCGTGTATTACTTAGTGGCCCTGCATTTTTAATCCGGGTACCGAGTGGAGCTGTTTTGTATCCGTTGTATAATTTTACGGAGTCACAGTTGCTGTAAACCCAAACGTCTTTTTTCTCTGGTTTGCTCCAGCGATCAAGCCAGGAGTGTGAAACTATATACAGCATTGGATAATCTTCAGCACTTCGATACATACTTTGGTAGAAAAAATAAGCATCTTTTTTTGTTTTATGGTCGTGCAGAATAAGTCCCTTTTGGTTCATAAATGGTATTGCGTTTATACCTCTATCCACCCTGGGCGAGGCAAAATCGAAAGCAACCCAAACGAAATGACCTGGAAATTCTTCTGCATGACCCTCACCATAAGCAGTTTTGTATTCATGTAGCATACTTCCATATTCCTGCGACCAAAGATTAGATTTTTGAGAAAAAACAGAGGCTTTATTTAACTCGAACTTTTGTTCACTATGATTTGTGTAATGCATATCTGCACCATACTCTCCAATTATACTGGTAGGTTTGTATTGATTGATACTACCGCCATACCAACCCGACCAGTCCTGGGGAGAATACACATCAACCATTTTTTGATTTGATTCAAATTTAAAATTACAACCTGTTATAGGACGAGTTTGGTCTACCTGTTTTGCCGTTTTTACCAACTGGCTAAAAACATTGTTTATTTCAGCTTCGCTTCCTCCAGAACGGTCAGACTCATTTCCAATACCCCAAACAATTACTGCAGGGTTGTTGTAGTTCTGTTCAATCATTTCCGTCATTTGCTGCTTGCAATTTATCAGGAAATCAGGGTCGCTTGAGGTGCTTCCGGTTAAAGGTATTTCCAGCCATAGCATTAAACCAAGCTGGCTACAAGCTTTACCAAACTCCGGATCGGACGGATAGTGAGCATGGCGCACAAAGTTGAAACCAGCATCTTTAATTAGTTTAGCATCAGCCCAATGTTGCTCGTTCGATAGCGCATAACCCCGCCCTTCCATATCCTGATGTCTATTGACACCACGAATTAGGAATTTATTGTCGTTCATACTAAAAGCTTGTTTGTTAGAGAGCGTATAGTAACGAAATCCAAAGATGCTTTCAAATTCGTCAACTACTATTCCATCATAGCTTATAGTGGAAGTCACATTATAAAGATTTGGATTTTTTGGATCCCAAAGCTGCACAATTCCCAGGTTGGTTTCTGTTTGATTGAAAGAAACTTGTTGACCAGCAGGTATGCTTTTTTTTGATTTCAGCGTGGACACTTTGTTTTTCAATGGATCAAAGATGTTGGTCACTAATTCTACCTCCTGAGTTTTTTTGGAATAATTTTTTACGCTTGTTTCAATGGTTAGCGAGGCAGGCGCTTGTCCTCCCACCACAGCGGTGTTAAATACTTTTTCAATTTTCACAGGGTCGGTAATTGAAATCCACACATCCCGGTATATTCCACCATAAATGGCATAATCAAAGCTGAAAGGAAAGGCTTTTGTTTCATCCTTCATCCAGGGCGCAATTTTCGGATTGTTAGAGTTGTCTGCCCTCACAGCCAATGTGTTGGGCTTCCCAAAATTGATATAATTGGTAATATCAAACGAAAAGGCTGTATAACCTCCTTGGTGCATCCCTACTTCTTTGCCATTAATCCAAACTTTGGCTTCCAGCGATACTGCTTCAAATTCTATAAATACCCGTTTCCCTTTTTGTTGTTCTTCGATAGAAAAAGTTGTTCTATACCAGCCCGGTCCGGTGTACATTAGCCTTTTACCTACATCGTTTTTTGTGTCAAAACGTCCCAAAAATACATCGTTGTTTTTGCCATCACTGCCTCCATTATAATCGTGAGGAATGGTTATGTTTTGCCAATCAGCATCGTTCAGTGATGGTTTAAATCCGTTTTTTACCTCATCACGTTTAAATTTCCACGGGTTATTGTTTATCGAAAAGCGAATTCGTTTTTGAGACTCGGATTTACTCCAAAAAAAACTAACTATAGTGCAGCTAAATAGAACAATACATAAGACCGAAGCCATTTTTTTAAATACCAGAAATTGTTGTTTCATACCATTTTTTTTTTAAATTTATTACTATTTGACTATCCGTTTTTATACCTAAAAATTTGTTTTAAAAGCCAACCGGGGAAATTAGAACGTGTCTAATTATTTAGCCTTAAAATATCACCAATTTATTTCGAAGGGGAATAAATTACAATTACATCTTGGTTCAATTGAGCTTGTCATCCCTACTTTTTTTACTTCTACTTTCAATTCATTTTCAACTATTCTGAAAGCTAGCTGTTTAAGTCTGAATTAACCCCCCCATAGAAAGGGTAAAAATACCGTTGTTTTAATTTATCTTTAAATTATTTGAATTTTTCCTGTCAAATTTTATTTTCGCGAAGCCAAATACCCCCAGATATACCCAGTGGCAGCAATATTTCCATCTACTACATACTCATTCATACCCGCCCATCTATGCACATCAAAATACGATTCGGCAGAAGGCCATTTGGTACCTACTGGCGTACACTCTACATTTAGTCTTTGCCCATGTGTTGATGTTGGTGGTCCATAAACAGCTATCTCGTTTGGGCCGCAAACTGTAATTCCAATAGGAGCAGGCTGCCCGGTGTATCTTGAATCAATATGCAGCGGGTGTAAAACGGGATTTGCTCCCAGGCCTGTTGTTAAGCACAGATTCATTGGATTTGCTCCTGCAGAAAAAAGTGCTGAGCGTATCATTACCTTCAAATACTGTTGGTCACCAGTAAGGTAATGCGCCCTTACCAATGATTCTGCCGCAGGCAACGAATAACTACTTTCCCAGTTACCAAGGGCTTTGCCCGGACTTACATTCGTAATGCCATAAGTGCTCTTTCCTGATAGTTCAACCAGGTTTTTTGCTTCAGTCATTAAGGTATTTATTGCTAACTGTTGCGCCTTTTCATCCACAATAGATTTATCAAGTCTTGCATAAATAAATGCAGCTTCTGTACGATTGGTTTGGTTGTTTCTTGTTGAAAGATAAACTTCATGCCAGCGCTTATTTTGAGTAAGGCGGTAAAGTTCTACGGCAGCAAGATTACGTTCAATAGATACCTTGGTTTTTGTATTATTTCTGATTTTCGCATAATCAGGGCTTGCTTGCCACCTTTCGTATTCTACCTCTGCCCATACCATTGCATTTTCCGCACTTGTCTCCCATACCCTTGCTTTATCAATCTTACCTAATTTTTTTAATACTACTGCCGCCCGGGCGGCAACGCCTGCATAAATATAACTTGACCAATGATCCGGGGCATATACCATGTTGGTAAACTGATCTTGCCACGAGACATCACCATTTGGATGTTCAGAAGACTCGATACCACCCCTGATACCACCATCAGGCATTTGCAAACGCCTGTAAACGTCCAAACCGTATAAAGATTCATCTAACAGGTCTGGCAAATCGTTTTTTGATTCCGGGATATTTAAAGAGAGATTATTAAAATAATCAGGATAAAGTTCCATCAGTTCCAGGTAGAGCCTTGTTCCCGCAAGATGATGAATGCGCCGGTCAAAGTCTCCTGCATCCATCGTTCCGCCTCAGGCATTTTCAACCAACTTACCGGTAAGGCCTTCGCAAAGATTTTTAAAATTGCCTTTATCCGTACCAAGCGCATTTAATCCATTGCCACTATTTAACAATGAACAAGTTGACTGATACACTTTCACTCCATCGGCCGGATGGAAACTTCTGGGTCGTACGAAATCTGTAAACGGTGGGCCCATCTCAATACCACTGCGATGGTTGTAATGTCCTTTCATTGATATTTTGAAAGCATGATTCCAGGTGTTTTCTTCATCAATATTAAACGGATATCCAGCGCCAATACCCTCTACATATACCCGGTATCTGCCAGGTATTTTAAACCTACTGAAATCTAAACGAAGTACATCTGTACCACTGTGGTTAACATGGGTTCCTATTTCTTCGGGTACATTGCCTTTCCATTGCATGGTTGTCTTTCCTGTAAAAACACGTTTGTTAGTTTTATCATTGATAAGATAAAAATTTAAGTTACCAGGGTAGGTGTAGCCTCCTCCATTACCCATCCAAACCGACAGGTAAGCACTTTTATATGGGTCATCAGCCCGAAATCCGATTTGGGATACATGAACAGCTTCACTACGAACATGAACAGGATCATGTACATAAAAAACAGATGGTTTGTGCAGGTTAAGCGCTTGTAATTGGATGAGGTATGTCTGACCTGCTTTAAGTCTGTTTGGCAATTTAAGATACAGGTAGTGTTTTGCAGTATAAGCTTTCCCAGGCTACTCACTATCAATAGCCCAATTGCTTGGTTTGCTTTTGCGCCATACATTTATGGGGTGAATAGCTTTTTTGTAAGATGGATCAGAAGTGGAACTTACCAAATAATTGCCAGATGCATCGGCAACCTCTATATTCAAATGATTTCCGATAACCCTTTCAAACTGTGTCACGGTTTTCCGGTCTTTGCCAACAAGCCACCCAAAGGGCGACCCATTGCGGGTAACACTCATCGACCTTGCCTCTCCGAGCGGAGTTTTGCTGCCTATACTAATTACATCAGTTGAGTCAGCATGATAGGGCATCTGCATGATCGGTAAAAGTTGACAGGCATCAATTTCAATGCAAAGCACATCAGAAGCAACTGCAGATATATGAGTCACTTTCGGGGGCAGATTGTACAAGTCCTTTTCGGAGGTTAATACTTCAGTTTTATTAGAAGATGCTTTTATCCCTCCTACAACCTTTTTCGCTGTTGGCTGCCCAACTATGTTTCCTGCACTGAAAAGCATAAAACAAACAAGCGCAGCAATTCTGGATTTTATTTTTGTCGTTGCCATAACTATAATCTATTAATTTAATGAGCTTATTTCAAAAAGTTCACCATCATAAATCTTATATAGCGAAACCTCAAAACCATTTGTACTTAGTTCACTTCCGGTTTGCGTTGTTACTACTTTTCCATCCATTTGTTTAACCTGGTATCTTTTTTCAAGGTTAAGATCTTTTACTCTAACTATACGTTTGGTGTCCTGTGCACCATGTCTGAATACGCCGATAATTCCTCCCGCTTTTGTATCTGTATTAATGCGTTGAAAGCCATCCCACATTCCCTCCATTGGTTCGCCAAATCCTCTCAGGTCTTGCCTAAAACTCATAATCTGATAGCGGTTTTCCATCAATTGCAGCCAATCTGCATACCCTCTGTATTTCTTCAAATCGGGTGAAGTTAATTTCCTGGGATCGCCCAACATTATAGGCAACGCACCCGCCAACGATTTAATATGTAAATCCCATCCCTCATCCTGCATTTCGGGATTACCGATTACCAGGGCTGTAGCGGGCATGGCAGGAGAACGCCACCAGGCCATATTGCGGATACGCAAATCTATTTTTTCTTCTGGCCCGTTAAAGTTAGACAGCCAATTGCCATCGGCATGTTTTAGCATGGCATAATCAATCATTTGCAAACCACCCATGGTTTCAAACGTACAATCGATAAAGAGTTCGGGCTTAATGATATGAAGCTGGTCAAAAAGCTTCCACATGTACTCGTAATTAGTGAAAAGGGATTCGTGATGATCTTTGTGGCCCGGATGCCCCACCGCATAACATCCGGATTCGGCCGGGTTCTGGCGGTATGGGCTAGATACTACAGAAAAATCAAGTTTTAAATACTCTAAACCATGTTCTTTAATTAATCTGGTAATTACTTCATCAATGTAACCGTACCAACCTGTGCCAAAACAAACGGTAAATTTATTTTCTTGTTTCGCTCTATCCCAATCAATAACAATCGAAAATGGTTTTCCACTTTGGCTTTTTACAAACCATTCCGGATGATTTTGGTACACTTTACTTTCCGGAGATGCACTGCCCACACTAACCCATAAGCCGGGTTTCATTCCCAGTGATTTGATATAATCGAAAACAGGCTTAAGGCCGTTGGGAAATTTTTTTGGGTCAACACCCCAGTCGCCATAGAAATCCTGCCAGCCTTCATCAATTATAAATTCTTTCATACCAGCGTCTGCAGCGGCTTTAGCAAGCTCCATTACTAATTTTTCATTAATATTTTTTCCGAAGGGTGTCCAGGTATTATAAATGAAAGTTGGCTTTTGTTTCAACTCCGAAAGACGAATACCCATGTGCTTACGCACAAACTCAGGCACTGCGGTGTTTAGTATTTCGTCTGGATCTTTATGGTTGTTATAAACCATGGTAAATACCTGCGGAGTGGTAAAGCTTTCCCCTTTGGCTATATATTTTCTAAACGGAAAGCGAGCATCTTTATGTGTAAGGCCTACATTCAATTCAAGATCATTCCAAAAAACAGAAGTATGCTTCATTACCCCTGAAGCTTCGTTACCAATAACAATCCCTTGCTGCCAATCGCTGTTATGCAGCGTCAGCAACGCATCCTGCATTTTGCCATCATAAGGGCGAACTGAACGCCTTCTGCCATAATCATGACATACCCAGCTAAAAGTTGAAGCGAAATAAAACCCTAATTCAAATTTTTCTATATCTACCGATTCCAGTTTTATGGTTTGTGAAGTCAGATTTTTAATTACCAGGTTTTTACGAATTACCGGCATATCCGGATACAATAGAAACTGAACAGTGAGCTCTATTTTTTTATCATCACTTAAAAGAATTACGGAAGCCCCGTTACCGGATTTTGAATCGGCATGCTTTACCACTTCCTTTAATAGCCATTTTCCTTTACCTGAATAAATAGTGTTGTTTAATTCAAAATTAAAATCTGTGTTATCGGCAACAAAATATTTAAATTCGCCTTGTACGGGCTTGTATGAGGTGGTAAGAAAATTACCTGTTTTAGCCGGTAATTTTATCCTTCGTTCTACCACCCCATTGTTTAGCTTCAATTCTGTATTGGTCCATGTAGCAAAAGACCCTTGCGCAAAAAGCTGATCTATGGGTAGAATAATTAATAGTAGGATAAAAAGTCTAACTAAAAAGCATGCATGTGCTTGTTTTGAGCTAATCGTTTTTTTAAATGGCATTATCTCTATTTTAACGTTGGAAGCTTACAATAATAATTTAAATATTAGCCTATATCACCACATGAATATGAATTATTTTATTTTAAACATGGATTATTTTGCCTTTATTTTTCTTAGCTTAGCCTGATGAGAAAAAGCCGCGGCTTTGAAGGCGAAGTTTTGATTGAGATACCGCAGGTAGCCTTATCAAAATGTTTAAAGCTTTCTTTAATTAGTTCACTTTTTATTACCAGGATGGGCTTTTATCCAAAAGCGCATCATCATTATTTTCAAAGACCAATAGGCATTTCACAAGAAATTTTAATTTATTGTACAGATGGTAAAGGGTGGATACAATCTCTAAAAAAAAGGGAAATTATACAAGCAGGAGAATTTATTGTAATTCCATCTAAGATACCGCATTCTTATGGTGCGGATAATGAAGATCCATGGAGTATATATTGGGTTCATTTAACTGGAACCATGCTTAATGTAGCGGAAGATTTGTTTTTGTGGCGCAATGGTGTGCAAAAAGTAAAACAAATCACCTATTCTGAAGAGCGGAATAAGTTATTCAAAAAAATTGCAGATACCTTTCTAAAAGGATATAGTGCATCAAACCTGGTATTCGCCAATCTTAAGCTAAACTATTACCTGGCATCATTTTTAGTTCCAGAACATTTTGAGAAAAAAAGTACAGAAGAGGTGGCTGTAAGTGTAATTGATAAAGTAATAATATATGCAGCAAAATCTTTTAAATGCTGTTACACTGGATAATATTGCTCAATCCGCACATCTGTCGGTTTCTTTTTTTCAAGGAAGTTTAAAAAAGAAACAGGTTATACTCCTATAGAATACTTTAATCATCTTTGAATTAAGAAATCTTGCCAACTGTTACAATTCAGCGAGATGCGTGTTAATGAAGTAGCTTTGGAGGTGGGCATACTTGATTCATTTTACTTTTCGAGATTGTTCAAACAGCAAATGGGCGTTTCGCCTGTAAATTATCGGAAAAACGGACGTGCCTAATCATGAAAGTTGCCGTCACGATTAAAGGTAAAACAACAAGAATTGGATATCTCCTTCTCACTTGCATTGAAGGATGATACTTATTTTTGCAACGTAAAATATACCAGGCGGTTTAGGGGTACATCCATTTTAACTGTTTGCCCACCTTTATATTTTTTACCCAGGTCGTCCACCCAATTTCCAGTGGGCAATTTCACCTCTCTTGATGTGCCTTTTACAATCATTGGTGCAACTAAATATTTTTCGCCCAACATAAATTGATCATCGCACGATTCAAAACCTTGATTTGGAAAGGAATATTCCAAATGACGAATAATTGGTTCCCCGTCTATTGCTGCTTTTTGAGCCAGGCTAAAGATATAATCGCCCATTTTTGTATGGAGCAATGCCGCTTCCCGGCAAAGGTTTAAATGCTTTTTATCCAATACCCTCCAGGGTGCAACAGAAAATTGCATCATCGGCATTAGAGCTTGAATTTGTGCCGAACGGATCATCAATTCCTGATCAAATTTAGTATAATCTATATTTATAAAATCACCCAGCAATCCTCCGCCTATCATATCAGGGCATGAAAAAGGATGCCCGATTAAGCCTGCAGAAATCATATCGGGAACTAACAGCTTCAAATCATCCCATGAATAGCGTTTATCCTGTAACCGCTGCGCTAAAGGCTGATTGCTATTTTTAAAGGCAGCCCTGAACTCGTTCAATTCAAATTCAGCTCCAAATTTACCGTAGGCTTCAGCTTGTATTGGACCAGTAGTATTTGTAGGTTCGTTAGGAAAAATTCGTGATCCTGAAGAGTAAAAATCAAAATCACCGGCATCAAATTTAAACCCGTCTATACCATACGTTTTTTGCAGGTTTATTAATTGCTGCCGAAGCCAGTCTATGGCTTGTGGCTTAGTTAAATCAAGGCAGGCGCTATATCCCTCCCACCATTTTATCATGGCAGGCTTTTTACTGTCTTTTTTTAAAACCAACAGGTTTGCTTTGGCTAATTTGTTATACACTTTAGAATCCGCACTAATAAAAGGACAAACCCAAAGCATTACTTTAAATCCCTGAGCGTGCAATTCATCCACCATTTTTTTAGGTTCCGGAAAAGCGTTGCCGTCAAACTCGTACATCCCAAAAGCCTTTGCCCAATTTTCATCAATCATAAAAACACCTGTCGGGAATTTGTTCTCTATAATATCATCGGTGTATTTTAAAACTTTATCCTGTCTTTGGTCATAATTAAGTTCTATCCAGGTATTGTATTGCGGTCTTTGAAACAGCAGTGGGTGGGGTGTTTTGCCGGAAGCAGGAAAATGTATATTTTTTGCACCTACATATGCATCCCTTAATGTTTTTCCTGCAATCAGCGCCTGTACTTTTTCAACGTCTGAATAAATAATCAAATCGCCGTCTTTAAATTCAAAAGCAAATGGATCATTGCTCCATACATAGCGCCCCATATTAGAAATCAACAGCGGCACTACCTGGTTACCCCTGTTATCTATGGTTAAGTCTTTTCTCTTTTCTGTAGGCAAATAGGGTTGAAACGTTAAGTCTTTTAGAGGGGTATTACAAAATGCTTTGGCTGTATAGGCACCGTACCATTTTTCGTTGGGTAGCGACTTAATTTCTGATGTGTACTTCTCCGCATAACAGTTAACAGAGCAAATATAAAGTAGTACAACTGTGAAAACTTTTTTCATAAGTTTATAAATTTCGTTTTATGCATTAATCAATAAAATATCGAAGTGATGTAAAAATCATGGTCATCATTGGTAGTTTTCAGTTTCCTTTTCATCCAATTAAGAATAATAACAAATATCCATTTCTCATTCCGCAATTTATTATGTGTTATTGGATGTTTTCATTCATAAATTACTTAATTGAAACAAAAAATATAGCTGAATTCTGATTAGGTAAAAGTTTTAAGTTGAATACGTTTCCATTCACTGTGGTTGTTTTTTGTGCATCTACATCATTAAATTCGAAATCCTTTCCTGACATTAACTTTGTTTTAAGCTTCAAGGTCGCTGCCTGGTTTTTTGGAAACATACGGTACAGTATTATTGCTGCTTTGGTATATGTTTCATTGTAGAATACCACCGGCACTAAATTGGTATATTCAGTGGGATAGCTAAATTCTATCAGTCCATCTTTTTTAATTTCGTTCAACCTACGGTAATTTGCCACTTCTTTCAAAATGACCGATTTTTGTTCTGTACTTATTTTGTTTAAATCATCAGAGATCCCCCAGGTTCCAATCATGCTACTACGGCAATAAAATTTAAGCAGGTCAGTTGTTTTTATATCAGTTTCGTTGATACGGTTGGTCCAACGCTGCACCTTTTGAGGTTCAAGAAATTCAACAGCTCCGAGCGCTTCGTATATATTCGTTATAGCGTGCAGGTATCCTGTTCGTTCTCCGTCCCGAATCCAGTGTATCTGTGAAATACGGTCAGTAAATTCGTTAATCATTTTACCGCCGCCCATACAGGCTTCTATGATTAAGTTGGGATAGGTTTTTCGAACCGAGGCGAAAGCATTTTGCAGTGCAATTACGTTTCGCATTTTGCCCGAACGTGAGTTAACTGCAAAAAAATCCTGGTCAAATTTCCACCAACCCGCTCCCAATTTATTGGAAAGCGTATCAATATGCTTAACCATAAAACGATTAAAATCTATACTACTGTAATCAATAAGCCAGGCTTTCATGAATGGGCTGTAAAAACCGGGGGAATCAATATAGTTTGGAAGCGGTTTATTGACTGCTGTCAATTGCGGACTTGACCATAAACCAGCAATAGCTCCGCCGGATCGAATGCTTTCGATTGCTTTATTAAATTCGTTCGCCTTAAATTTTGTATCGGACGGTGTCCAGCTACCCATTTTTTTATACCAACCATCATCAATCATAAACACATCAAAACCATATTCGTTAAACCATCTTACCTGATTGTTCACGAACCTCTCCGACAAATCAGGCCCCACCGCATACCAATGGTTGTAAATGAGCGGAAACCCAATTTCAGGAGAAGGATATAATTTTTGGGCAAGTAAGCTTCTGGCAGATTTCCAGTTTTTTTGCGATAACATAGGTTCCGATTTTGGGGAACAAAAAACACTAAGTTCCGGTCCTTTAATCTCTTCTCCAGGGTTAAGTTTAAGGTGTGTTTCGTTTTGGGGAAGGTAGACATCAAAGTCCAATTTTTTCCTGTCACCATTTAATCCTGCTCGCCAGCCACCGCACCATGCAAGTGAAAATCCAATGAAGCTATTCGGGGTCGAAATAGTCCAGTATGGAACATTACCGTCAACATTGTTGTAATTGTCTGAACTATGTATTCGAGAATTTAACAATAGACGGGTGCTATTGCTAATAATTTCATTTTGGGGGGTATAATCAAGCGCTTTCCACCATTGTAGGTTTTGAATACTGTCTGGAAGGATAAAACTAGCACTTAATACAGGGAATTCTTTAACATCGGTTGGTTGGTCTGCTGATATGGTGTTATATACATTGATCAATGCTGTTTCTTTCATTAATTCAATGTGCATAGTAAGTCTACATTGATTGATGCCAACAGTAGCCTGAGCTTTTATATAAATTGAATCTTCATTTATCTTCCATCCAGAAAGGGGTTTAAATACAGTTTTTTTATTCATAAAACTGTTTTCCAGTCGATGTTGCAATGCCAAACCAGAAGATAAATCACCAAAATATTCAATAGAGGTTTCGTTGTCTGTTACTTTCTGAATATAAGGAATTCCAAACTTATTTGTCGACAATTGAACCGTAATTTTCCCATTGTCTAAGCTTTTTACTGTATCGGCATCTACATTTCGCCCCATGTTAAAAATCAACAGCGGCACCACCTGGTTACCCCTGTTATTTAGGATTAAATCTTTTCTCTTCTCTGTAGGCAAATAATGTTCAAACGTCAAATCTTTTAAAGGGATACTACAAAATGTTCCAGCTATATAAGCTCCGTAACATTTTTCGTTGGGCAGCAACTTAATTTCTGATTTAAACTTCTCGGCACAACAGGCAACCGAATAAATGAACAAGAAAAAACCGAAAAAAAAATTTTTCATGATTAGAATAATTAGCGGGCTATAAATGATTTTTATTTTATTAAAAAGGTGTTAACTGAATTGGGCTGTAAAAGGGGATCGATTTGTTTATCGCCAATTTTTACCACAACCTGTTTTGGCTGATCGTTTTCGTTAAACATAACCACTGCAATACTTTTATCCAGGTTGATGAATGCCAAAAGGTTATCGAATTTCCCCTCCGTGGCAATACGCTTTGCGCCGGGTTTTACATAGTGACTTAAATGCTTTATCAGGTAATATTCGTAGTTATATTTATACGTTTTTGTTACCGTATCAACCGTTATTAATGAGTTTTGCTTCCAACCCCATGTACTAATTCCGCCTTCTTTTAACGATGTGTTCCAATACATATAAGCTTCTGCGCCATTGGAAAGGTACTGTTTCATTAAACTCCAGGTGTAAACCGCATATTTCCAGTCGTTTTTACCGTCGCCGCATTCCTGTTCAGTTTGGTATAGCGGTAAAGTTGGATATCGTTTGTTTAAGGTGGCCATCGCATCTTTACCTGCCCATTGGAGACCAACACCTTTTATGTATTTGCTGACCTCTTTATTTTGCATAATGGTATCTACAAACTTGTCGTTGGCACTATTCATTGTACCAAAAAACACATCTACATCCAATGCTTTCATTTGCGGCCCCAGGTAACTGATAAATTTTCCTAGGCCCTCAACTGTCCAGGCACAACTTGGAAATACCTGTGCCGCAACGAACTCATTTTGTGGCATCACCATACTGATATTTATACCTTTCTTGCGGTAAGCCTTAACAAACTTTTCAAAGTATAATGTATAAGCCTTGAAATACGCTTCCTCTTGAATAAACATATCCGCATCTTCTGTACCTTCCTGACCAGTTTTTAGATCATTGTACTTGCTTTTTTTCATCGCATAATGCTTGTTGTATTTCATCCACGATGGTGGTGACCAGGGCGATGCCCATAGTTTTAATTCATTATTATATTTGATGGCTGATTTTAGAAATGGAATCAGTGTTTTTTCATCGTTGGCAATTGAGAAATTTTTCATTTCAAAATCTCCTTCCGTCTCATTGTAAGAATACCAGTTCAACGAAAAATCGTTTGCGGCTAAAGGCATTCTGCAGATAGTAAAATTTGCACCATCACCTGGAGAAAACAGCTCTTTGAATATTAGGTTTTTATCTTTATTACTAAGTAGATTTAGTGACTCCCATCCTTTCTCATTAAAGCAAGTTCCGAACCCGGAAATAGTTTGAAATTTGTTATTGAGATAGATTTCTACATCAGGTGTTGCATTTACCGCTTGTGTTTGTATTTCATTCTTTTTCCATACTGCAGACTGCGTGGTACTTACCCATTCCAAATTTGATTGAGCATTGCATGAAATGGCAAAGACTCCAAACACTGAAGCTAATACTATATGTTTCATTATCGTTAGAGCACTAACTTTATAACAAATAATTGTGCGTGTCAAGTCCATATGAT
>Ga0335395_10000970_pt1 | contig 18229 bp, 9 predicted proteins | sample MAT02_FD_205744 | JGI IMG/M metagenome (GOLD analysis project Ga0335395, IMG submission 205744) | Freshwater microbial communities from Lake Fryxell liftoff mats and glacier meltwater in Antarctica - MAT-02 (spades assembly) (version 2) ...
GCGGTGTGCGGCGCAAACCACTTCGGGTCGAGATTGAGCGGCGGCGCGAGAGTCAGGATGTGCGGGTTGGACGACTTCAGCAGGTGCGGCAGGCAGACCTGGCTGCACAGGAAAGTGCCGCGCGCGTTGACCCCGTGCATCAGGTCATAGCGCTTCATCGGCGTATCCAGCGCGCCGCGCAGCCAGATCGCGCTGGCGTTGTTCACCAGGATATCGATACCGCCGAAGCGCTCGACCGCCGCAGCGACCGCCGCCCGCACCTCGTCCTCCTCGCGGATATCGCACTGGATCGCCAGCGCCTTGCCGCCGGCAGCCTCAACCTCGGCTGCGGCCGTGTGAATCGTGCCCGGCAGCTTCGGATTGGCCACCGCCGATTTCGCCGCGATCACGATGTTGGCGCCGTCGCGCGCAGCGCGTAGCGCGATCGCAAGCCCGATGCCGCGCGAGGCGCCGGTAATGAACAGGGTTTTGTTTTTGAGGCTCATGGCGTGGCGCTCTGTGGGGGCTGGAAGGCTTGAGTGTAGGCGGCGCTGCGTTGATTTGGGGTCGCTGGGGATCGGAGCCGCGAGCAGGTTGGGTGGCTCGGGTGGCTTGGGTAGGTTGGCGCTGAGCGCAGCAGCGAAGCGGGCCGCTTTGGAGCTGCCGGTGGCAGCTCCAGGCCCGAGGAGCCCGAGCGAAGCGTAGGAGCCTCATCCGCCCTCGCCGAAACACTCGATCTCCGCGCCGTTGGGCTTCGCCTTCGGATCAGCGCCAACCTACCTCCGGCCTACCTGCCGTGGCGCCGTCGCTCTGCCGTCTCGCGCCGCGGTCGCACGCCGGCCTTAGCTCCGCGGCAGCGACGCCGCCACGTCCCGGAACGCCGCCAGCGCGGCTTCCAAGTGCTCGATGATTTCCTGCTGCAGCACGTCCGGCGGCGGCAGGTCGTCGAGATTGTCGAGGCTGTCGTCCTTCAACCAGAAGATGTCCAGGCTGGCCTTGTCGCGGGCCATCAACTCCTCGTAGTGGAAAAAGCGGAAGCGCTCGTTCGCCTCGCGCTCATTGCGGTTTTCCGGGTGATAGCAGGCGATGAAGTCCTGCAGGTCCTCACCTTTCAGCGGCCGCGTCTTCAGGGTGAAGTGCCTGTTGGTGCGCAGGTCGTAGAACCAGATGCCTTTCGTATGCACCCGGCCGTCCTTCGGCGCGTTGTCGAAAAAAACCACATTTGCCTTCACGCCCTGCGCGTAAAAGATGCCGGTCGGTAGCCGTAGCACTGTGTGCACATCGCAGTTCTCCAGCAGCTTGCGGCGGATCTTCTCCCCGGCACCGCCCTCGAACAGCACGTTGTCCGGCAGCACCACTGCCGCCTTGCCGCCCACTTTCAGCAGGCTGACGATGTGCTGCAGGAAGTTCAGCTGCTTGTTCGACGTGGTTTCCCAGAAATCCTGGCGCTCGTAGGTCAGTGCTTCTTTGTCTTCCTCGCCCTCGGCATTGGTGATGGTCATGCTGCTCTTCTTGCCGAAGGGTGGATTGGCCAGCACGTAATCCATCTTGCGCGTGGGCTCGCTGATCAGCGCATCAGAACGTGCCACCGAAGGCTCACCGTCCAGCTCGCCGATGTTGTGCAGGAACAGGTTCATCAGGCACATGCGGCGCGTGTTCGGCACGATCTCGTTGCCGTGGAAAGTCTCATCGCGCAGGAAGGCTTTTTGCCGCCGGTCCAGCTGCGCGCCGGGGCGGGTCAGCCAGCTGTAGGCGCCCAGAAAGAACCCGCCGGTGCCGCAGGCCGGGTCGGCGATCGTCTTCATCGGTTCCGGCCGCACGCAGGCCACCATCGCCTCGATCAGTGCCCGCGGGGTGAAGTACTGGCCGGCACCGCTCTTGGTGTCCTCGGCGTTCTTTTGCAGCAGGCCCTCGTACAGGTCGCCCTTGGTGTCGGCATCGAGGCTGATCCAGCTCTCGGCGTCGATCAGCTGCACTAGGCGCGAGAGTTTTGCCGGGTCCTGAATCTTGTTCTGGGCCTTGAAGAAGATCGCGCCCAGCATCCCCTGCTCCTGTCCTAGCCGATGCAGAGTGGCCAGGTAGTGCGCCTCCAGCGGCTCACCGACCTTCGATTTCAGGCTGGCCCAGCCGTAGCCGAGCGGGATATGCGTATCGCGGTTGTAGGGCTCCTGTGCGTACTCGTGGGCAAGCTTCAGGAACAGCAGATAGGTCAGCTGCTCCAGATAATCGCCATAGCCCACCCCGTCATCGCGCAGGGTGTGGCAGAAACTCCAGACTTTCTGGACCAGGGTGCTGGTGTTCATGCGGGGTGCCGTCTCCTGAATCGTCTCGATTGCTTGGCTTGGTAAAGCTGTTTAGACTTCGCGGCAACATGGCCCTCGCCTCTACATCGAAAGATGCACGCGGGGGTTCTTTTTTTCTCGCGTCTACCACCAGCGCACCCAGTCAATCGGTGTGCCCATATCTGTGATGGTTCGCGGTTGCGCTGCGCGCTGCGTCGGGAAGCACTCGATGTGTGCTCTCAGGCGCACATGCCACTCGGTTCCCGGGGAGATGTGTCGGACCATGTGCCGACAGATCGCGAGCAGCAGGAACGGCTTGGCCTGCAGGTCCGGCTGTCCGATGAAGGCATCGCACCAGGCAATCTGCCCAGCGGCCGGGAGCTTCGGCTGCGACACCATATTGCGATTCCAGAGCCGGCTGTGGTGCGCGACCAGGTTTCGCAGGTAGCTGAGCGCACGCAGCCAGGACTGGAAGACCTGCCAGTCGGCCACGCCATACTTGTGAGCAATCTGCTGCTGGTCTGCGACCTTCATCATCGCGAACAGCTGCGACAGCGTGCCGAAGTCCCACACCTCGATCGCTACCCAGATCGGCAGTTCCGCGCCGTGGTTCTGGTGGTAGTGCTTGACGAAGTCTTCTTTCGATCGCAGCACCATCTGCTGGTAGCGATTGCACCAAACCTGATGTTTGGTCTTGCCGTCTTGAGTCCTTTTCCCGGCGAAGCCGGGATGCAGGGCCTGCGCATAGAGATGGGCGAAGGTGTTCCTTTGGCCCAGCAGATAGGCGATATCGACACGCAGCGCGACTTCGATTCGCTCCAGCGCGTCCAGCGCCATCAGCCGCAGCTTCTTGTCGAACAGATACAGTTCCACTGCGTCCAGAAAGTGCGCGCGTTCGATGAAGCGGTCGGTCCGCGCATGGCTGAGCACTCCGGTGACTGCATCCTGGCGAGCCTCCCAAATCCGGAACGGATACCAGTAGGCGCTGAGCCGGTAGTACCCGATGCGCTCCAGATAACTGAGCGCGGCCCCTGGCTCACCGATGTCCATGCCGCGTATCTGCAGCTGTTCACGCTGGTCGGCAAAGCTCATCCAGGGGCGCGCGTAGCTCATGTCGTCTGTTTCGGTCGGCGACCGCGAAGCTTTCTTGGCGCGATGCCTACGGCGGCGCGCTCAGCGCGGATGCGCGCCAGTAGCGCGCTTGCAGGTTCGTCGGTTGGGTCTTGCGGCACGAGCTGGCCGGCGAAGGCCGCGCGCAGGAGGTTTTGGCGTTGGGCTGTGGATTGTTTGAGACCAACGTCCAAAGCTCTTTGCGCGGTAACGAGTTGCTCCAGCTGCTCCGCAAACACCTCGTGAACCTGAGCCTGCTCCAAGGTTCCAGGGACTGGAACTGCTGCACTGATGATGTCTGGCTGAGCGATCTTGTAGATGCCTGCAGAGGTTCGTGCGCGGCGCTCCAAGTGTGTTCTGACCAAGTGCGAATCCCACACCAGTCCAATCCACGATGGGATCACGACATCGTTCAGCACACGCAGCCGAATCATCGTGTCGGGATAGGCGACTTGATCGTCAACGGTTCCCACCAGCCCCGCGCGGCCGACCAGCGTCAACGAACCATTCCCACGAACTATCAAAAGATCACCTGTAGTCACGGCAAACTGCTTGGCAGCTTCCTCTGACCATGCACCGAACTTGCATTCACCTAGATCTATCCGTCCGTTCTTGACGGCCGTCAGCCGCAGGACTTTCGCACCTGCCTCAGCAGTCGGCACTGACTTGCCGTTCGCAAGGTCGTCCGGAGAAAGCTGATCAACACTCGCCCACACCCACCCCTCCGGCAGTGCTGGCAAGCCGGAGGTGTCCGGCGGCAGAGGCTCGGGGTATTTCTTTTGCCAGTCCTTAGGCGGGGGTTTGCTTTGCTCGGCGAACTTGGCGAGCTGCTTGGCCTGCCAGCGGGCGCGGCGTTCGATGAGGATGCGTTCAAGCAGCCGGGCGCCGGTTTCGGTGGGCGGGTGCTGGGCGCGCCAGTCGGCGGTGAGCGCGCCTTCGACGGCGGCTTTCAGCAGTGACTGGCGGTACTGGGCCAGCTTCCGCTGCGCCGCTTTCAGCTCGGCCACGCCAGCATCGAGGTCGGAGAGCAGTTCTTCGAGTTTGGCGACGATGCGGGTTTGTTCGGCGCGAGGCGGGACGTTGATCTCAACCGACTTAAGCCAACTGGTTGGCACACGCATCTGCCCAGCGGTGCCTGTCATGTTGGCTCGGGCGAGTTTGCGAAATGACGGCTGCGATAGAAAGTACGCAAGCCACTGGCCGCTGGCGATCTTGTTTGGTCGCAGGACATGGAATTCCGTGGAGCCGAAGGCTATTGAGTACGTCAACGGCGGCACCAAACCACCCTTACCGTTCTCCATGCACGGCGTAATCTTTGCGAAGAGGACATCGCCAGCAGTGAATGCCGTATATCCCTTCCAAACCTTACTGAGAGGCCGAAGCTGCGCAGCGTCAACACCTGCAAAGTTCTCAGAGACTGCAGCCATCGGAACAAAGTGCACAAGCTGTTCCTCTTGCATACCTAGAAGGGATGCCCTCGGCGAAAACTCGCTCGCCTCATCAAGCGATATGCCGGCCCACCCATTCGGCAATTCACTCACGCCACCAACTCCTCATTCATCTCACCCATCAGCGCATCCAACTCCGGACCAAACACCGTCCACACCTTCTGCAGGCCACCCTTATCCGCCAGCTTGGCGAAATCAAAATCCGCGCGGCCAATGCTGCAGCTGCTGGCGATATGGTCTTTCATCAGGCGCAGCCACTCGGTTTGTTCGGGCGTAAAGGCGGTGCCGCGCTGGGCGTTGTGGCGGAATATCCAGAATTGGAAGCGGCGGTCCACCTCGTCGGCGAAGGGCTTGAGCTCCGCGGCCTCGCCGTCCAGCCGCAGCGCAAAGCGCACCAGGCTGACCAGATCGGTGAGCTGTCGGCGGGTGTTCTGGCCCTTGACCTGGCCGGCCTGCACCCGGGCATAGGCGCCCCACAGGCGCTCGGTGGTCAGCAGCAGCGGCGGCTTGGCCAGGTGCTCGTGCAGGTCGTCGATCATCTCGAAGGTCAGCGCGCGGCGCTGGTAGGGCTGCTGGTAGAAAAAGCCGAGCGCGGCGATCTCGTCCTTGTGCGCGTTGATGTAGCCGCTGAAGGTTTGAATCAGCGCGGTGGCCTGCGCCTCGGCCTGTTCGGAGTAGCCGGAGAAGGTGACCTGATCGAGGTTGATGTGGTCGATGATCTGCTCGCGCTCGCGGCGGGCATTGTCGATCTCGTCGCGCAGTTCGGGGCTGTCGAATGGCGCACAGGCATTGGCCACGCGGGCGGCGCGGGCGGCGGTGAGTTCTTCGGGCAGGAGGGTGTCTTCGGTACGCGTGATGCCTTGCGCGGCGGCGGTGGCCAGCGCAGCCTGTGCAATTGCGTCGGGGTTGAGTGCCGCGATCAGGCGCTTGCCGAGTTCACCGAGCGCGATGCCACCGCTGGCTTGGTGGATGTGCGCCTGCGCCTTCGGCTCCAGCTGCTTGCTCAAGCGCACCAGCCGGCTGGCCAGCGAGAGCACGGTGTCGTCGTCGCGATGGCCTAGGGCAACGCCCTGCAGCAAGTCCTTCAGCGCTGCGCCCGGCTTCTTCTCCAGCGGGCGGCTGTCGGTCTTCAGCGATTTCTCTACGCCGACGGCGTCGATCAGCACGAAGCGGGTCTTGGCGCCCTCGGCACTGTTGCTAACGCGCTTTAAGCTGTCGCCGTCCAGGCTGCGCACGCCGCGGCCTTTCATCTGCTCGTAGTAACCCTTGCTGCGCACGTCGCGCATGAACAGCAGCACTTCCAGCGGTTTGACGTCGGTGCCGGTGGCGATCATGTCGACGGTGACGGCAATGCGCGGGTGATAGTCGTTGCGGAAGCTGGCGAGAAGGCTGTCGGCGTCTTCCTCAGTCCGGTAGGTGACCTTCTTGCAGAAGGCGTTGCCCTGGCCGTACACCTCGCGCACGGCCTGCACGATGTCGTCGGCGTGGCTGTCGGTCTTGGCAAAGATCAGGGTCTTGGGGGTTTCGGCGCGGGCCGGGAAGATCTGCGTTTCCACGGCGGTCTTCATGGCCTGGATCACCTGGCGGATCTGGCTCACATTCACCACCGAGCGGTCGAGCTCGGTGCCGCTGTAGGCGGTGTCTTCCTCGGTCTCGCTCCAGCGCTTCTTGCGGGTCTGGCGGTCGCGGTGGTCAACCCACTGTCGAGCTGCCAGCTGCGCGCCCTTTTCGGTGATTTCGGTAACGATCTCGAACACGTCGTAGCCGACGTTGACCCCATCGGCCACGGACTGCTCATAGGGATATTCGGCGACGATGTTCTCGTTGAAGAAGCCGAAGGTGCGCTTGTCCGGCGTGGCGGTCAGGCCGATCAGAAAGGCGTCGAAGTAGTCGAGCACCTGCTTCCACAGGTTGTAGATGCTGCGGTGGCATTCGTCGATAACGATGAAGTCGAAGCTCTCGATAGGCAGCGCCGGGCTGTAGCGCACGAGCTTCTGCTGCTTGGGCGTCTGCTGCACCTCATTGAGCGAGAGATCCTCTGCGGAGTCGTCGATAGGCTCACCGGAGAGGATCGAGTACATGCGCTGGATGGTGCTGATGCAGACCTGCGCGTGCGGGTCGAGGGTGGATGACGACAGGCGCTGCACGTTGTAGAGCTCGGTGAACTTGCGCGCGTCGTCCGGCGGCGTGTACGCCATGAACTCCTGATGCGCCTGCTTGCCGAGGTTGCGGGTGTCGACCAAGAACAGGATGCGCTTGGCGCCGCCGAACTTGAGCAGGCGGTAGACCGCAGTGATGGCGGTGAAGGTCTTGCCCGCGCCAGTGGCCATGTGCACCAAGGCGCGGGGCTTGTTCAGCGCGAGCGACTTCTCCAAGCCGGTGACGGCGCTGATTTGGCAATCGCGCAGGTTGAGCGCCGGCAGCGCGGGCATGGCTTCCGCTAGTCGACGGCGGAGGGTGATTGGCCTGTCGATCCAGTCGCGAAGCTGCTCGGGGCGGAAGAACTGGAAAATCTCTCGCGAGCGCGGCGCGGGGTCGCGGCCGTCGGTAAAACGCACGATCTCGCCGGTGGCTTCAAATAGAAACGGCAGCGGCGTGTTGTTCGCTCGCCACTTCAGGCTGGCGTTGGCGTAGCGCTCGGTCTGCGCCTCGGTGACGGTGAGATTGGCACCGGCCTCGTCGCGTTTGGCTTCGATCACGCCGACGGGTTCGCGATCAACAAACAGCACGTAGTCGGCGGGGCCCCTGTCGGTGGAGTACTCGCGCACCGCCACGCCAGGCGAAACGCCAAGATTGAGCTGTTTCATGCTCTGCACTACCCAGCCGGCGGCCTGCAGCTTGGCGTCGATACGTTGTCGAGCAGCGGCTTCGGGCGTCATTACAAGCTCATGCCAAGGCGCAGTGCGGAGGGAAAGATCGACTCGGGAAGATAGCAGGTGGCTGCGCTGGGATGGCGCGGCTGGAAAGTGGGATTTGGGCACTGCGAAGGTTGGCGCTGCGCCGTAGGCGAAGCGGGCCACTTTTTTGGAGCTGCCGGTGGCAGCGCCAGGCCCGAGGAGCCCGAGCGAAGCGCAGGAGCCTCATCCGCCCTCGCCGAAACACTCGATCTCCGCGCCGTTGGGCTTCGCCTTCGGCTCAGCGCCAACCTACGTTCAGCCTCCCTGCCGTGTCGCGGCCGCATTGCCGTGTTGCAATCGCCTTGCCCGCGCGCGCCGCAGCCGCCGCTCGGCCCTTCGACCCCATTTCGCTTCAAGCCCGATACTCCCGCTTCAAGCCCGATACTCCCGCTTCAATTCCGATACCCCCGCCTCAAGCCCGATACTCCCGCTTCAATTCCGATGCACCCGCCTCAATCCCGATACCCCGCTTCGATTCCGATACCCCCGGCTTCACTCAGCAACGGCCACACTCGCGCCTTATGCATCTCACTGTCCGTGGACTCACCCGCCGCTACGGCGACACTGCCGTGCTTGACGGCCTCGACCTGGATGTCGCGGCCGGTGAGTGCGTGGCGCTGGTTGGGCGCAGCGGGGCGGGCAAGTCGACACTGCTGCATCTGCTGGCCGGCATTGATCGCGCGGAGGCGGGCGAGATCCGCTTCGACGATCTGCGCATCGACACACTGGATGAAGCGGCGCGCACGGCGTTCCGGCGCCGGCACCTGGGCCTGGTGTTCCAGAGTTGGAACCTGGTGCCCAGCCTGTCGGCGCTGGACAACCTGCGGCTGCCGCTGGAGCTGGTCGGCGTGCGCGCCGATGAGGCACGACGGCGCGCGCAGGCGATGCTGGAGCAGCTCGGCATCGGCGAACTCGGCAAACGTTTCGCCGATGAACTCTCCGGCGGCCAGCAGCAGCGCGTGGCGGTGGCCCGCGCGCTGGTGCATGCGCCCGCGGTGATGCTGGCCGATGAGCCCACCGGCAGCCTGGATGCCGACAGCGCGGCGGCGGTGATGCGCCTGCTGCTGGGCGCCTGTCGGCAGGCCGGCGCCAGCCTGGTGCTGGTGACCCATGCGGCCGAAGTGATGGGCCAGGCGGATCGCCTGCTGCGAGTGGAGGCCGGCCGGCTGGTGCCGGCCTGACCGGCATGCCGCTGCAGCTGATTCGCAGCCTGTGGAATGCGCATCGGCGGGCGCCGGGCCAGGCCCTGCTGATGCTGCTGGGCCTGGCCTTGAGCGTGGCTGTGGTGGTGGCGATTGATCTGGCGGTGGATTCGGCGCGCGGGGCGTTTTTGGAATCCCGCCGTGCGCTGTCGGGTGCGGCCAGCCATCAGATCCTCGGCGACGGCGTCGAGGTGCCGGCCCGCGTGCTGGCCTCGCTGCGTGCGCAGGGGCTATGGCGCTCGGCGCCGATGATCGAGCGCGAGGTGCAGCAAGTCGGCAGCGGCCAGCGCCTGCGTCTGCTGGGTATCGACCCGCTCAGCGAGGCGGCGCTGCGGCCGTGGCTGGGCGCAGGCTTCAGGGCTGCGCCGAACGCGGAAGGCGATGCTGATGCTGAGAGCGATACCGATGCGGATGCGGATGCGGACGCAGATGCAGATGGCGCCACACAGCCCAGCGAAGCCGCAGTCGGCCCGGCCGCCTTGATCGGTGTCGATGACGCCGCGCTGCTGCCGCAGCCGCTGGCGCAGCGGCTCGGGCTGGGCACCGGCGACACCCTGGCCCTGCAGATCGACGGTCGTCGCGTCGATTTCCGCGTGCTGGCGCTGCTGCCGGCCTCAGCGCTGCCGACGGGCAGCGGCGATTTCGTGCTGGTCGACATCGCCGGCGCGCAGCGCGCCACCGGCAGCCGCGGCTTCAGCCGCATCGATTTGATGATCGATGCCGACACCGCGCTGCGACTGGCGTCGGAGCTGCCGCTGGGCCTGCGCCTGCTGGCCACCGCCGAGCAGGATTCGGAGCTGTCGGCGATGAGCGGCGCGTTTGAGATCAACCTGAAAGCGCTGAGCCTGCTGGCCCTGCTGGTCGGCGTGTTCGTGGTGTTCCAGACGCTGAGCTTCCTGGCCCTGCGCCGGCGCCGGCTGATCGGCCTGCTGCGCGCGCTCGGAGTGTCGAAGGGCGAGCTGTCGCGGCTGATGCTGGGCGAAGCGGCGGCAGTCGGCCTGATCGCCGGCGCGCTCGGCATCGCGCTCGGCATCGGTTTGGGCAGCGTGCTGCTGGAAGGCCTGGCGCGCAGCTACAGCGAGCTGTTCTACCGTGTCGAAGTGAGCGCGCTCAGCCTGCCGGCTCTGACCCTGCTGAAAGCGGCGCTGCTGGCGCTGGGCGGCGCGCTGGCGGCGGTGCTGCTGCCGCTGCGCGATGCCCTGAGCGTGCCGGTGCTGGATGCCTTCGGCCGCCCCAGCGCCGGGATGGCCGAGCCCGATTCGCGCCTGCGCGCGCTGCTGCTGCCCTCGCTGCTGCTGTTTGTCGGCGGCATGGCCGTGATCGCCTTCGGCCCGGCCGGCGTGTTCTGGGGCTTTGCAGGACTGTTCGCCTGCCTGATTGCCGGGCTCGGGCTGATCCCCTGGGCCGCGCGGCATCTGCTCGGCGCGCTGGAACATGCGATGGCGGGTGCGCCGGTTTTGGGCCAGTGGCTGGTGGCCGGCAGCCGCCGCACGCTCGGCCGCACCGGCATCGCGCTGGCCGCCCTGAGCCTGGCGATCGCCACCGTGATCGGCATGAGCAGCATGATTCACAGCTTCCGCGAGGCCTTGAGCACGTGGATCGACCGCAGCCTGCAGGCGCAGGTGTACCTGTCGGCCGGCGGCCGCAGCGCGCTGCCGGCCGATCTGGTCGAGCGCGCCGCGCAGCTTGAGGGTGTCGATGCGCTGGGCCTCACCCGGCGCGGCCAGCGGTTGACTAGTACCGGCCCGCTGGAGGTGGTCGGCCTGCAGCTGCCCGAGCTCGGCCGCGACGCGTTCGAGATCCTCGCCGGCGACCGCGCAGCGCTGTGGCCGGCGTTCGAAGCCGGCGCGGCGCTGATCAGCGAGCCGCTGGCGACGCGACTCAAGCTTGGCCCCGGCGACCGCATCGAGCTGCCGACCGCTAGCGGCCCGCGCAGCGTCGAGGTCGCCGCGGTCTACCGCGACTACAGCAGCCCGCAGGGCGTGCTGACCCTGGCCCTGCCGCACTACCGGGACGCCTTCAACGACCCCGCGGTCGGCGCGCTCGCGCTGTATGCCGATCCCGCGGACGCGGCGCGGCTGGCCGAAGCGCTGCGCCAGCTGAGCCGCGAGTCGCCGGGCCTGCAGGTGGTGACCGCCGACGAGATCCGCGCGATCAGCCTGCAGGTGTTCGCGCGCACCTTCGCGATCACCGACGTGCTGCGCCTGCTGGCCGGGGTGATCGCGGTGGTGGCGGTGCTGGGCGCGCTGTCGGCGCTGGCGATCGAGCGCCAGCGTGAGTTCGCCCTGCTGCGCGCGATCGGCCTCGCGCCGCGCACGCTGCAGCGTCTGCAGCTGCTGCAGGGCGCGGGCTTGGGCCTGCTGGCGGGGCTGTGCGCGCTGCCGCTGGGCCTGGGCCTGGCGGTGCTGCTGATCGAGGTGATCAATCGCCGCAGCTTCGGCTGGAGCATGCAGCTGGACCTGCCGTGGGGGCAGATCCTGACGGCGCTGGGCGTGTCGACTCTGGCCGCGCTGCTCGCCGCCTGGTGGCCGGCCCGGCGCGCGGCCGGCGCCGATCTGCTGGCCCAGCTGCGTAGAGCAGGCTCATGAAATCGGTCGAGACCGTTTGCTCAATGAACGATACCGGCGACGCGGGAATCCAGCCTGCGCTTGAACGCTACAAGCCGCGGCTGCACCCGCAGCCGCTGCAGACCGGACTGCGCGCAGCGCTGTGTTCGCGACGCGACGTTGAGCGAGGGTCGCGCGGTGGCGTGGCGCAATGGTGGCGCGTTAGCGTGCAACGAGGGCCGCGAGTTGGAGTGGATCGGGGGTCGCGAGTTGGGCTGGGACGCTGCCTCGGGGGCGTCGCGCTGGCCGCGCTGCTCGGCCTGCTGCTGGCCTGCAGCCCGGCGCAAGAGCCCGCAGACGATGCACCGCCGCCGCTGTCGCGCACGCTGGCCTTTGGCGCCGACCAGGCCGGCTTCGAGAGCGTGCAGCCGCGGCCGCTGCAGTTCCCGCAGGACCACGGCGCCCACCCGCGCCACCGCATTGAGTGGTGGTATGTGACAGCGCGCCTGCACAGCGCCGAGGGCCGACGCTTCGGCGTGCAGTTCGCGCTGTTCCGCTTCGCCCTGCGGCCGGAGGACACGGCCACACAGGCGGGCTGGCAGGGCGCGCAGATTTACATGCTGCACGCGGCGGTGAGCGATCTCGACGGCAATGACAGCAGCGGTGCTCGCTTCCGCAGCGTCGAGCGCTTCGCCCGCGGCGCGGCGGGGCTCGCAGGCGTCGAGCTCGCGCCGTGGCGCGGCTGGCTCGGCGACTGTGAGGCCCGCTCGACGCGGGAAGATGAGCTGTTTCCGCTGCAGCTCGACTGCGGCGGCGACGACTTCCGCTACCGTCTCAAACTGGAAGGCGGCAGCCCGCGCGTACTTCACGGCGAGGCCGGCTACAGCGCAAAGTCGGAGCTTGCCGGGGCCGCTTCGCACTACTACGCCTATCCCTTTATCGACGCGGCCGGCGAGATCGAGATCGATGGCCAGACGCAGGCCGTGCGGGGCCAGGCCTGGTACGACCACGAGTGGACCTCCAGCCTGCTCGGCGCCGACCAGGTCGGCTGGGACTGGTTCTCGCTGCGCTTGTCCAGCGGCGATGCGCTGATGCTGTTCCACATACGCGAGCGTTCTGGCGCAATCGTATCCAGCCGCGGCAGCCTGATCCGCGCCGACGGCGAGGTCCGCACGTTTTCAGAAGGCGCGGTGCAGGCGCAGGCTCAAGGGGACTGGACCAGCCCGGGCAGCGGCGTGCGCTATCCGCTGCAGTGGCGCCTTGTTTCGACCGAGCTGGACTTCGATCTGACAGTGCGGCCCAGCCTGGAGAGCCAGGAGTTCAGCGGCACGGTGCGCTACTGGGAGGGTGCGATCGAGGCGACCGGCACGCAGGGCGGCCAAGCGGTCAGCGGCGAGGGCTATCTGGAGCTGACCGGCTACGACGAGAGCGGCACGCGGCGGCCGCAGTAGAGTTCCTGCAAAGCGTCGGCGTGGTCCGCAAGATCGACGAGCCTGGGCGCGTTCGGGCGGTCGGTTCGGCGCTATCGGTCCGCGACCGGACAGCAGGCGCGCTGCGGCAGGTTCGCGGCACTCGGCGATGGCGCCTGAAGGCCGCGTGCTCCAACGCGACATGGAATAGGCAAGCGGCCAAGCTCGCGCACCTCTCAGTCTCCATCAGACGCGGGCGACCAAGAGGCCGCGGGCCGGCACGCGGCAGTGTTTTTTTGAGTTTGAGCGCTCAACGCTGCTTGGTCGCCGTGCCCGTGGCCGTGCCCCGTGGCCGCATCAATCCTCTGCGAGAAACCCGGCCGCCGCTTCGGTAGGTTGACGCTGAGCCATAGGCGAAGCCCAACGGCGCGGTCTGCACGCTCGCGGCAACTTTTGTAGCGCCGACAGATGGTTCGGTCCAGGCGAAGTGCGGCAACAGGCAACAGCCAACAGCCAACAGCCAAACGGCCAACAAGCGTATTGCGCGCTCTGGATACCGGCCGCCGCAACGTTGGGCTTCGCCTGCGGCTTAGCGCCAACCTACGCACGCGTCGCCGTCTGCACGCTGGCTACGAAATTCGACCTTTGACGTCGTCTGCGGTTCAGCGCGATCACGCCAGCTGCAGGTTTTGCGGGTGCAGACCGTCTCTCAGACGCCGACGGGACAGGCCGCGAGCGGCGCCAATTCTGCGGCCTGCCAGCTTGCGCCGTCCTGTTCCGCCGGGGTGTTTGGAAACTCGATGCGCGCGCTCAGGTTGCTGTCGGCGCTCGCGCGGATGTTGGTGAGGCCCTCGAAGCGCAGCAGCCAGCGGTCGGCATCGCGATAGATCACGTCGATGTCGGGCGCGAACAGGCCGAAGAAGCCGCTCAGGCTCAGGCGAATGCGGCTGGCCGGCTGGCCCTCGATTTCCAGGGTTTCGACCTTGCGCAGTCGGAAGCTGAGCGATTCACCGCGCGAAGGCACCACGAAGTCGATGCGCTGCGACTCGCCGGCCTGCAGCGACTGCCAGCGCTGCTGCACCAGCTGCTCGAACCCGGCATCGGCCACCAGGTCTGCGCTGGACGTGAGCCTGGACTCGCCGGCCGCAGCGCCGATGCCGGCAAAGGCATACAGGCGGTCCTCGCGGCGGCGCAGGCCTTCGCGGTAGTCGAAGCGCGCATCGAACAGCTCGAAGCTCGGCGCCAGCCCAGCGCCGCTGTAATCGATGCGCTTGCGCGCAAACGCGGTGCCGTCGGCGCAGCGGTACAGCACAAGACGTTCGGCGAGCTCACCGCCGCGCTCACGCAGCAGATGCTGCTCGACGTACAGCAGCTGGCTGCTTGACAGCGCCAACGCTTGGCCGCTGTAGCCCAGCAGACGATCGGGCGCAGCGGCGCCGGCCGCGAGCGGCAGCAGGGCTGCGAGCAGCAGCACTAGGCTTGAAACCGGGGTTATTTTCATGGCCGGAGGATACGCAGGATCAGCCAGCCGTGGATGCAGGCGGCGTGTCGCCAGAGTGTAGGCCGCGTCAAGGGCAGACCCGAGCCCTCGCCTACCGTGTCCATTGGCAGATCATCCAACCGCCGCGCGGCGGCTATTCTCACAGCCCCTTTCATCACGGAGACCGGCATGCTGCTGCCGACCCGCAAGACTCTGCCGCAGGCGCTGTTCGCTGCCGCCCTCGGCCTGTCGCTGGCCGCCTGCGCGCCTTCTGCGCCAGAGGCTGAGAACCCCGTCGCCTCCGCACCGGAGGAAGCCTCACCTGCAGCGGCCTCCGACCTGCCGGTCGACATCGCCTTCGAGCAGTTCACCCTGCCCAACGGCCTGACGGTGGTCGTGCACACCGACCGCAAGGCGCCGGTGGTGGCGGTCAACGTCTGGTACCACGTCGGCAGCAAGGATGAACCGGCCGGCAAGACCGGTTTCGCGCATCTGTTCGAACACCTGATGTTTCAGGGCTCGGAAAATTATCAGGACGAGTTTTTTGGGCCGTTCGAGAAGGTCGGCGCTACCGGCCAAAACGGCACCACCAACAACGACCGCACCAACTACTTCCAGAACGTGCCGACCACCGCGCTGGACATGGCGCTGTGGATGGAATCCGACCGCATGGGCCACTTCCTGGGCGCCATCGACCAGGGCCTGCTGGATGAACAGCGCGGCGTGGTGCAAAACGAGAAGCGCCAGAGCGAGAACCAGCCCTACGGCCAGGCCTGGGATCGTCTATTCAAGGCGATGTATCCGGAAGGCCACCCCTACAGCTGGAGCGTGATCGGCTCGATGGCCGATCTGAATGCGGCCACGCTCGACGACGTCAAGACCTGGTTCCGCACTTGGTACGGCCCCAACAACGCGGTAGTGGTGCTGGCAGGCGATATCGATGTCGAGACCGCCCGCGAGAAGGTCACCCGCTACTTCGGCGACATCCCGCCCGGCCCGGTCACCACCCAGCCCAAGGTGGACGTGGCCCAGCGCAGCGTATCCACCCGCGACGTGCTGTTCGACCGCGTGCCGCAGGTGCGCGTCTACCGCGCATGGAACGTGGCTGAGGCCACCCACACCGATGCCGACAAACTGCAGCTGCTCAGCCAGATCCTCGGCGGCAGCCGCAGCTCGCGGCTGGACCGCCGCCTGGTGCACGCCGAAAAGCTCGCCGACAGCGTGTCCAGCTTCCTGCTGGGCGGCCAGCTTGGCAGTCGCCTGCTGGTATTTGTCGACGTCAAACAGGGCGTCGATGTTGCCAGCGTTGAAGAGGTGCTGGACGAGGAAATCGCGCGGCTGGTGAACGAGCCGATCAGCGACAGGGAGCTGGCGCAGGCGCGCACCGTGTTCGAGGCCAGCTTCATTCGCGGGGTTGAGCGCGTCGGCGGCTCCGGCGGCAAGTCCGACGTGCTGGCCGAGTGCGCCACCTACACTGGCGACCCGGGCTGCTTCCGCGACTCGATGCGCACCATTCTGAAAACCACGCCAGCCGAGCTGCAGGCGGTGGCGCAGCGCTGGGTCGCCGCGGGCGACCACACCCTGGTGGTGGAGCTTGGCGATCGGCCGGAATCGCCGCCAGACGTGCGCAGCATCGACGAGCGCGAAACCGCGGCAGCCCTCGCCGACTTGACCCCAGCACCGGGCCTGAAGGCGCTGGAGCAGGGCGTCGATCGTTCCACCGGCGTACCGCAGACCAGCGAATTCCCGAAGCTGTCCTTCCCCGAGCTCGAGCGCGCCACGCTCGCCAACGGCGTGCAGCTGGTGCTGGCGCAGCGCCGCGACGTGCCGGTAGTGCAGCTCAGCCTGGAGCTGCGCGGCGGCTACACCCTGGACGCCGGCCGCACGCTCGGCACCGCCGGCTTCACCATGGGCATGCTCGACGAGGGCGCCGGCGAGCTCGACGCGCTGGCCTTCGCCGACCGCGCTGAATCGCTGGGCGCCAGTATCGGTGCCGGTGCCAGTCTCGATGGCGCCAACGTGTACCTGTCCGCGCTGCGCGAGCAGCTCGACCCCTCGCTGGCGCTGTGGTCCGACGTGATCCTGCGCCCGCGCTTCGATGCTGCCGAGATCGAGCGCGTGCGGCAGAGCTGGATCGCCAGCATTCGCCAGGAGAAGTCGCGGCCCAACAGCATTCCGCTGCGGATTCTGCCGCCGGTGCTGTACGGCGAGGGCCATCCGTATGCGATCCCGTTCAGCGGCAGCGGCACCGAAGCCTCGATCGCTTCGCTCAGCCGCGACGATCTGGTCGCCTTCCACCGTGACCAGCTGCACCCGCAGCTGGCCACCGTGATTGCAGTCGGCGATACCACCCTGGACGAACTGGTGCCGCTGCTGAACAAGCACCTCGGCGACTGGAAAGGCGAGGGCCCCGCCCCGGAGCTGCCGACGCCAAGCAAGGTCGCCCTGCCGGAAAGCCCGCGCGTGTTCCTGGTCGACCAGCCCGGCGCGACCCAGGCCAACATCCTGGCCGGCCAGCTGGTGGCTTCTACCCGGGACCCGCAAAGCATCGACTTCGACGTCGCCAACGGCGTGCTCGGCGGCAGCTTCACTTCACGTCTGAATATGAATCTGCGCGAGGACAAGAGTTGGTCCTACGGCAGCTTCAGCTTCGTGCCGGGCGCACTCGGCCAGCGCCCGTGGATCGCCTCGGCGCCGGTGCAGATCGACCGCACCGCCGATGCCATCGCCGAGATCAAGCGCGAGCTGCGCGAGTTCAATGACGCCCGCCCGGCCAGCGAGGACGAAGTCAGCAAGATCAAGTCCCGCAATGTGCGCGCCCTGCCCGGCTCATTCGAGAGCGCCAGCGCCGTGCTCGGCCAGATCGGCGGCATCCTGCGCTTCGACCGCCCGGACGACTGGCCGATCCAATACCAGGCCCTGCAGGAAGCCATGACCCTGGACCAGGTCCGCACCGCCGCCAGAGCGATCAACCCCGACGCCCTGACCTGGGTCATCGTCGGCGACCTCACCAAAATCGAAGCGCCGCTGCGCGAACTGTTCGGCGCAAGCGTGCCGATACAGGTGCTGGATGCGGATGGGCAGGCGGTGAAGTAGCGCTGCTGTTCCGAGGCGGGCGCCTCGGCGTTGAAAGCACAAACGCCGCCGGGATAATCCGGCGGCGTTTTTTTGTTTGATGGTTTGAGAGCCCGGCGGTCTAGCGCCTGCGGCAGAAGGCGACACGCTTCAGGAGTCTAATGAGGTTATCGCGAGCAGCACGAAGGCAGCCCCAGCGCGAGACACTCGGACCCAACCTGCAAGATATGACAGTTGACAGAATTGACCCCCAGTGATTTTGCGTGCGTCAGAACGAAGTTGCTTGAAAACTAGGTTCGTGCAGCTGTAGATTTCCCACTGGTCGCCGCACTTGCTGCCATGAATCAATGAACTTCTGCACCGTATTGCGGGAGCTTTGACCTGATGCCTCACACCGTGACCCGCTGTGCTCGCAGGGTGTTGAGTTTTTTTTGTTTTTCCACTGCCAATTCCTTCGAGACGTCCATGAGCCCATTAAAGGTCCAGCGCAGACTGCGCATGCTTTTTCTTTCAGCGTCGTGCTGCGCTAGGACGCACGTTGGCGGATATATCCGTTCCGTCTTTCGCTCCGACGGTCACTGTCGCGGGTGGGACGACTTATACCGGCTATGACTACTGGAATGGCCTAGCCGCGAATATGCCCGGCGCGGGTGAGTTGCTTGTTGCGAATCAAGCGACCGCAAAGCCGGATCCCGCCCTGCTCGAGGGCCGTGCGCCACTATGGTTGACGCCGGCTTTCACTTATTTCGGATGCCTGTCCTCGATCAAAAACGGCCCGGGCCAGGGCTTCATCGCGATCAC
>Ga0335395_10000973_pt1 | contig 18205 bp, 13 predicted proteins | sample MAT02_FD_205744 | JGI IMG/M metagenome (GOLD analysis project Ga0335395, IMG submission 205744) | Freshwater microbial communities from Lake Fryxell liftoff mats and glacier meltwater in Antarctica - MAT-02 (spades assembly) (version 2) ...
CGCGTTTCGGTGAATCGCTTCTCTTCCGGCGCTTTATTAATATACTTATTTACCCGATTCTTGTCAAGCGTTTTGGGAAACTATTTTTCACCTTTTTTGAAACCTATACAGGGACTCGGTTTTGGCTGTTAAGATTTTTTGGAACATCCTCTAAGCTGATGCCTGTTTCGCTATTTGCCTGCTTTTGACCCGGAAAGTGGGTTTTTGGCGGGGACTCTGCTTTGGCTATGGAGAGCTTTTCAGGGCTTCAACATCGTGGGACTAACCACTTGACACTCCCCGGCTTAAAAGCGCGGGGATTCTTGCTTCACGGGGAGTAATCATGACTTTACCCTCCACAAGCATACACGGACTGCCCGACCGCATTTGAAATGATTTACTCGATTTCTTGTTTCTCTTTCCTACACTATGTCGCACGTAGCTGAGCATTGTAGTTGGGGAGAACCCAATATTGGCTATCTAGGCGTTTGACCCCATTGCCATTTACTTTTTAACACATTTATCTAAAAATCCGTCCTAGAAGGACGGGGCTCCTACCCCATTTTTTCGGTAAGCAGGTTAGGAGTACATATATATATGTAGCAATCCTCAAAACAGTCATGGCATAGACTGAAAGTGGTCTTGACTCTTGTGGGTCGATCGCCCTAAAATCGCCCAAAACCCCATACTTACCACCTCCGTGACAAAGTTATTCCCAGTATCAAGCCCTCTGGCGTGAAAAAAATTGGTGTCTAGCAGGTGTTGAGCAGAGCGTCGTAACACCATAGAGTTATAGATCAAGCGGTCAGCCCAAATTGGTGACTTGCGTGGTTTGCCCTGTGGGAGGCTGCCAATAATGCCGATCGCGTGACCGATCGCATAAAATGGATTGAGGCTAGCTAAGACCAATGGAGATACAACCAAAGTTGAGATGGCTTTACCTTGGAACGATCGCACCATCTCACGGCCATTAAAAAAGACGACCTAGAGCAAGTATTTTTATATATAAGATGAAATATCTCTGAGGGTAACGGGGTATCCCACGGTGCGATATTCACAAATTTAAAATCCCAAATTCAAAATCGAATGAGTTACTGCCTAAATCCTAGCTGTTCCAAGCCGCAAAACCCAGACGCAGCCAAACTCTGCAAAAATTGTCGATCGAAACTGCTGCTGCGCGATCGCTATCGGGCTATAAAGCCGATCGGACAAGGCGGTTTTGGCAGAACATTCCTCGCGGTTGACGAAGACAAACCCTCGAAACCTCGCTGCGTCATCAAACAATTTTTACCCCCTGAAGCCGCGCTAATCCCCTCAGCTAGCAATCGCAACAGCAAAAAAGCAGCCGAACTTTTTGAACAAGAAGCAATGCGATTAGACGAATTGGGTAAACATCCTCAGATTCCTGAATTATTAGCGTATTCCATCCAAGACAGCCGACAATATGTAGTCCAAGAATTTATCGACGGGCAAAACCTAGCACAAATTGTAGAAACAGAAGGAATTTTCACAGGAAATCAAATTCAAGACTTACTCAATAGCTTACTTCCTGTACTTCACTTCATCCACTCACACAATGTTATTCACCGAGATATCAAACCCGAAAACATCATTCGCCGCGCAGACAAAGAATTAGTTTTAGTAGACTTTGGTGCAGCAAAAATTGCCACAGGTACAGCATTACTCAAAACAGGAACTAGCATTGGTAGTCCCGAATATATCGCCCCAGAACAAGCCAGAGGCAAAGCATTCTTCACCAGCGACTTATACAGTTTAGGCGTAACTTGCCTTTATTTACTAACTCAAGTTTCCCCCTTTGACCTTTTCGATCCGGGCGAAGATGTCTGGATATGGCGGCAGTATTTGGCGAAGAACCCAGTCACTGAAGAATTGGGTCAGATTTTAGACAAAATGATTGAGAATGCCACTAACCGCCGCTATCAAACGGCGGTAGAAATATTAAAAATATTAAATCCACAAGCAGCAATAAATCTTACTATTACCCAAACAATTAGCAAGTCAGCTCAACCCACATTCCTTCACAGTCCGTCCCAACAGCCAACTTTCAACTGGCAATGTATTCATACTTTGACAGGGCACAAAAATTTGATTTCATCTGTTGCTTTTAGCCCCAACGGAGAAGTGGTTGCTAGCGCTAGCGATGACAAAACAATCAAACTTTGGCGAGTACAAGATGCACAAGAAATTACTACTATTATAGGACATAATAACTCTGTTCATACAGTAGTTTTTAGCCCTGATGGAAATATTCTTGCTAGCAGCAGCCACGACAAAACAATCAAACTTTGGCGAATGAATGATGGACAAGAAATCTGCACTCTTGCTGGTCACATCAACTCTGTTTATGGCTTAGCTTTTAGTCCAGATGGCGAAACTATTGCTAGCAGCAGTTGGGACAGAACAATTAAGATTTGGCAAGTTAAAGATGGGGAAGAAGTTCGCACACTCACTGGTCACATAAACTTAGTTTATTTTGTGGCTTTCAGCCCTGATGGAGAATTTCTGGCTAGCAGCAGTTGGGATAGAACTATCAAAATTTGGCGAGTTAAAGATGGGAAACTAATTCGCACACTAACAGGGCATACAGACTGCGTTCGTTGTATCGCTTTTAGTCCTAATGGAGAGTTTCTTGCCAGCGGTAGTCACGATAATACTATAAAAATTTGGTGGGTCAAAGATTGGCAAGAGGTTTTAAGTATTACTGGTCATTCTTGGTATGTAGATTCTATTGCTTTTAGTCCTGATGGCGAAATTATTGCTAGCAGCAGTAATCAAGCCATTAAGATTTGGCAACTCAAAGATGGTCAGGAAGTTGGCAATATTGCTGGTCATACAAATTCTGTTTATTCTGTTAACTTCAGCCCGGAAGGAGATTTTATTGCTAGTGGGAGTAGTGACAAAACAATTAAGATTTGGCACAAGATTTTCGTGTAATTATGATGACTAGATTCTTCCAAATTCGCTCAGGAACCGGGTAGTTGAAGGGTTCAGGAACCATAAAAATTAGATGCGCCTCAGCTTATTTGCCTGGATTCCGGTAAAAAAGCTGATTATTTGCCGAACTATCTCCCGAATCACAATTTCATCCGGAATAAGAACCAAATCCAAAGATATATGTAGAGAAGTTCCCGATGCCCGGATGGAGGAATGCCACCTAAAGCCCACCTAGAATCTCACCTGACGGCAGAGGAACTCAAAATTCGCTACCGGCAGGCCCAAAACTCTACAGAGTCCCGCCGCTGGCACTTGCTGCTGTTGGTTTCCCGAAATTGGACTATTAAACAAGCGGCTCAAGTTATAGGCATCAACTATGATTACGCCAAAGAAATTGTTCAGCGCTATAACCGAGAAGGGCCTAACTCTGTGAAAAGCCGCAGTAGAGACCGCCAGCCACCTCCTGCTAAATCTTTGCTGAATTTAGAACAGCAGGAAGAATTGCGACAAGCGCTGCAAGGCTTGGCCCCCGATGGCGGAACTTGGACGGGTCCCAAAGTAGCTCGCTGGATTGCTGAAAAGACTGGTAACGCTCACGTCTGGCCCCAACGTGGCTGGGACTACCTCAATCGCTTGGGTGTTGACTGGCAACGGCGGCGTCGAAAGTAGATGATAGATCAGATTTAGTGTGGGGCGATCGCATTTGAGTGATCGTCCTTTTTTGATCCAGCCTCGCCATTGATTTTTGCATAGCATTTCTCAGTATTGGAGTTTAGACTAAGCAGGTCAAAAAGTGCGATCGCACTGAGACTGGCGAAGGTTTATCAAGAACGGCAACGGTCGCTGGCGACAAGCTAAGTAGTTAAACAAAATTAATTACACAAACAACTAATATGATATACTAAAAATATCAAGTTGTATTCAAAGAGGTTTTATATGTTTTTACTTCTAAATATCAATCCACTTTCGTTGAAATTGCTAAACCGAATTTATCGCGAAAGCAGACATCATTAACTATCTTTGAATTGCCGACTTATTCACCTGAATTGAATTTAATTGAGATTTTGTGGCGGTTTATCAAATATGAATGGCTCGAAATAGATGCCTACTCTAGCTGGCAATCTCTTGTTTCATCTGTAGAAAAAATTATTAAAGAATTTGGAAATAATTATGTAATTAATTTTGCTTAACTACTTAGCGATCGCCATTGGCGTAAATGCAGGTACCTTTGCCGTTGAACTGACCCTCACGAAATTCGCCTTCGCAGCGATCGCCATTCGCAAAAACATAAACTCCTTTCCCGTTCATCTTACCCTTGACAAAAGGGCCTTTATAGATATTTCCATTGGCGAACTCACGGACACCTTCACCACTAAATTCTCCATTGTCGAACGGCCCTTGATAACGTCCCCCTTCTTTAAAAGTAAACAACCCCTGACCTTGAGCATGTCCCTTCACAAACTCTCCTTCATAGCGATCGCCGTTCGGATATTCGCGAACCCCCTTACCGTGAAACTGCCCTTCACTAAATAGCCCCTCATGCCTCCTTCAGCAAAAGTATAGGTTCCCTGTCCGTGAGGCAAGTTATTCAGCAACTCTCCTTCATAGCAGTTTTTATTAGCATATTGACAGACGCCTTTGCCGTTAACTTTTCCTTCTTTAATATCTCCTTCGCAACGAGTGCCATTACTGAACGTAAAAGCTCCTCGACCGCTGGGAGAACCGTTGGTAAAAGTGCCTTCGTAGCGAACGCCGTTAGCTGAGGTAAAAGTGCCTGTACCATCGAACTCGCCGTTTTTAAAAGTCCCTTCGTAGCGATTGCCGTTAGCAAATTCGCGGACACCTTGACCGTTGAATTCCCCATCTGCAAATTCTCCTTGGTATCGACCTTCTTCTTTAAAGGTATAGATGCCTTGACCGTGAGGTTTGCCGTTGAGAAATTTTCCTTCGTAGCGATCGCCATTGGCATATTGACCCCACATTCCGCACCCCAACTGTCACATGGGGTGTGGGTGGACTGAATCTACCCCAACAATGGTGATAACTGCAAGATATATTCAGTATAAATGCTTAAAAGAGTGGCATTCGAGACACGAGTTTACATTTAAGTTGAGCCGTTGGTATAAAATCATCTGCTGAGACATCTCAAAACCTGAGTGGCCGTCACCATCATCAAAAAAAGTATCCATATCAGTGAATAAAAACTTAAAATTACACACAGGAATACACAGGCACAGCAATAAATTAGAAATCAGTCGCTGTCGCCCGAAAAATACTATTCAATCAACAAGTAATGCTCTTACCCTGACCAGAAATATGTCAACTCAATAAATAATAACGACGACAAGCATCCGGGAAAAACTTGAGAATGGACAAGCGTTCAGTCGTCAAATTAGAGATGGTTTGCACTGACTCGAACGTGAATAAATGAACTGATTGAAAGCATTGAAATATCCACCGCAATGTCGGTCGATTAGTTGGCTGACCTAATTGATTTTTCAAAAAAGCTTCCTCCTGTTTAAGGCGGGAACGTAAATCTCTTTGTGCCAAGGTATAAACTAACAGACATAAGCCCATAATTAAAGCTAGAGATTCAATTCTTTCACTTGATTTAATAAACACACTATCAGTAAAAAATAAGGGATCTTTCAGAAAACTAAACCCTCTTTCGGCACATTGTTGCTGTTTATATGTCTCGATGATTTTGTCGGGAGATAACTGATTGTTATCGAGTACATTTGTCGCCAGGATAAATCGTCCAGCTTTTTGAATATCTCCGGCTATTACACCAGCATCTACTTCTAAGTCAGCTTGAACTTTAAAGAATTGCTGAGAGCTTTTATTTGGGCAAAATTCGCGGGCTTCAATTTCAGTTAATTGATGGTATTTTAATTTTTTAGATAGTTGTTCGGCTGCATCTATAGCATCAGTTCCACAAGCAAATTTTTGAGCTGATAGTTGCTTGATTTTTTGTTTCGCTTCGGCTTCTGATTTTTTTACTGCTTTTTCGAGCTGACGCAAATCTGCTTCACGACGCAGAGCACTTTCTACCACTAACCATCGTTGCGTGATTCCCGCATAATCGCTACAATGTTGAGACCATCTATATCCTGATATTTTACTTTCTTTAAAATCTGAGTCTGTTAGTTGACTTATTAGTTGTTTAGCTTGTTTAACCGCTAACGTTACTCGACTAAGCCATTTTAAATTCTTGATAATTACCAAGTTTTTTGCTGTATACAAAGCACTATCTGCTACAAATACGGAAGTTACTCCCGCTGATTGCTGCTGTCCGATTCGATGCGTGAGGGTCAGCTTGTGTCTCAGCGCTTGCCTAAGTATTTATACCCAGAATGACTGAGCAAACGCCACCAATTGCTGCCACAGAACCCACCTCCACCCCCATGTGACAGTTAGGGTGCGGAATGTGGGTTGAAAGGTGCCGGGGCCGCTGAGTTTTCCGTCACTCAATTCTCCCTCGCAACGTCCGCCATCGGGTAAAGTAATCACTCCTGCCATTGCGTTGTGAGGGTTTACAAATAACTGAGCCATTCCCAAGTTGGAACCAAGTAATAGAGCAAGTCCAAGTCGCTGAAGTTTACTTAATTTTGCTGACGATATTTTCAAATTCATAATTCACAAAAATTTCAATTTTTAAGTTTGCAGTTCCGTTCCCGGTACTACTGAATTCCCAGGCAAATTACTGATGTTTCCAGAAATTCCCTAATCATTGAGGCGGAAGGTAATAGATGCTGTTTTTCCTTGAATCCCACTCTCTGATGAGGCAAATTTCCATTTTTCTACTGTTTTAATCGCTGCGCGATCGAAGTCGTCGTACTTGCTAGAAGTCAACAGCGCGATGTTGAATGCCTTACCGTTGGGGTCAACGTCAAACTTGACTTCCACTCGGCCTTGTCGCCCTTCTTGTCTGGCTGCGATCAGATACTCAGGTTTACCGCAACTAATGCAAGTGCCTGGAGGCGGGCCGGAAGGGCGCGAAGGACTTCCCCCTCCTCCTTGGTTTGTCGGTTTTGGCACCGACCCCGAACCGCTACCAAATGGCTCTGACGAAAGCCCGCCACCATTTCCACCTCCACCGCGTGATGAGTTGGAGTCACGTCCTCCAGGGCTTCCGCCTCCAGGACCTCCGCCTCCAGGGATACCAGAATTGCCACCGCCTCCTGGCCTAGTGGCCGTGACTGGCGATCCAGTTTGGGGCGATCGCGCCTGGGGCCCGGAACCATCCCCAAATGGCTCTGATGAAGATATTTCGCCATTTTTACTCGCGCCGGATGGCGAGTTTGAGGCACTTGTTCCAGGGCTTGCACCTCCTGGGCTATCAGAGGAGGAGGGGTTTCCGACACCTCCGATCGCGTTTCCAGAATTGCCGCCGCCTCCTGGCCTAGTAGCTGTGACTGGCGATCCAGTTTGGGGCGATCGCGCCTGGGGCCCGGAACCATCCCCAAATGGCTCTGATGAAGGCTCCCCACTACCCGCCGAATTGGATCGCGAGAGCGGATTATTTTGTTCGGGACTATCGGAAGACTTGGGATTTCCAGCGTCTGCCGTAAAGTCTGGGGAACTCCCAGCGCCCTTGGGGCGGGCGGCGGTAACGGGTGGTTCCCTCGGAGGCGATTGCTGGGGAGCCGTTGTGCTGGGGCTATCAATTTTTGGAGGATTGGGCGGTGGGTTTTTGGGTTCGTTGGCGATCGGGGTTTTAGGAGTTTCTGGGGAATTTAAATCCTGTTTAGGTGCGATCGGCGAAGGCTCCACAGGAGTTTGTGGCGAAGTTTCCGTTAATGGCGACTCTTTTTTAATCTCTGGTAGTGGCGTTGCCGCAACAGGCGGCTCCTTGGGAATCGGCGGGGTGTTGCCGCAACAGGTTGCTCCTCTGGAATCGGCGGTGGCGTTGCCGCAACAGGTTGCTCCTCTGGAATCGGCGGTGGCGTTGCGGCTACTGGTGACTCCTCCGGGGGAGTTGGCTCTGGTGGCGGTTCTGGTTTGAACGTCTCAGGCGGAGGAAATACATTTTTTTCAATAGCCGGCTCTGCCTTGATTTCCTCTACTTTAGGCTCATCAATCACAACAACTTCAATGGGCTCCTCTGCAAATTCAGCAGGTTTGACCAAATTGAAGCTCAACGGTAGCGCGACACCGTGCAATAAGCTTGAGGCTAACAGACCGAGCGCCAGAATTTTTTTGAGAGCCTCTTCTTCTTGTTGTCTTTGCGTCGCCGAAATATTTGAAAAACTCATGCCTGATGAATCTCCTTCATTAGATTATAATTATTCTCATTTATTTATTTTTTATATAGCGAGTTTATCCTATCACCTAGCATTCTGTTTTGCTGTCTGTGTTACTCACGCGGGCGCTGTCCGCAGTCGAATTCTGGCAGAGAAAATTCCAAAATTCCTTAACCGCAATACTCTAAGCCATACTCTACCAAAAAAAAATCAGCATTCTCAAGCATTTTGGATTATAAATATTATTTATAGTTTTAAACTATATCATAAATTATTTGTATTTTGGGTGAGGCGCGATCGCGCCTGAGTGAAACAATTTGCAGTCTGAATCACTTGTGCTGACTTGACGCAGAAACTCTGCAAGTCTTCGATCGCGCTAATTTCACCATGAGGCAGCTTGGATCGCTTAACACAGCTAACGAGAGTACAAACCAATTGTTTTGAATGCGGATCAAAGCGTCAATCACGGAAATGTTGTGGAAGTTATGGATCGATTGCGCCGAATTAAGGGAGCTAAGTTAGGGATTGCTACTACAAAGTAGAGAGCCAGTATAATTACTATGATTGTCACTTCGGGGACAGTATAAGACGCCGGTCACAACTAACGCTAAAAAGAGTGCGAAAATCATTCATATTTAGGGTTTCACATTCCCGCGTTCCCGGTGTTGGCGTCTGCTGCAGCACCCTCGGTTTCTCGCGATCGAGTTGGGGAAGTCGAGACGGCGGTGATGGCGAAGTCAGGTTGCAGCCGCTAATAATTCCCACCAACACTCTTGGCGATCGCCCACCACAGCAAGCCCGGTTCCCGTGCCTGTGAAAATTCCTGAGCCTTCAATCCTGGCGGGGCTGGGTTTAGTTGCGGGTTCGCTGGTGGTGAGGAGTCGGCGAAAAATGAAAAATTAGATTTTTTGATGTTTTCACCGCAGATCAACGCGGATAAATCCGGGTATCATAATTTTAGCCGATCGCGTCACGGAGAGCATTTTTAGTCATCGCTGCGATCGACTGTTCGGTAGCTTTCGGCAAATGATAGTATTTCCCCCCAGAAGTCTTGGCTAATTCCTTAGCAAAGCCTGTCGAAATAAACTTACTCTCCGTATCAATCACCAGCAACTGCATTCCCAGCCCACGAATTTTGGCAGCAATTTCCAACAATTCACCCTTAATATCCGGCTTTTCTCCATCTTCAATTGGTTCACCCAAAGAACGAGCCAGAGAAATATTCCCGCGCCCGTCGGTAATGGCGACAATCGCAACTTGACCGATATCTCCAGATTGTCGCGCGTTTACTCCCACCCGCACGGCTTGCGTTAAACCGTGGGCTAGCGGAGAACCGCCACCGCACGGCAGCCTTTCCAAACGCTTGCGGGCCAAGGCTATCGAGCGTGTCGGCGGTAGCAGCACTTCTGCTTGTTCTCCGCGAAACGGAATCAGAGCAACTTGGTCGCGGCTTTGATAAGCTTCTGTGAGTAGCTGCATCACCGCACCTTTCGCCGACTGCATTCGGTTCAGCGCCATCGAGCCTGAAGCATCGACGACAAATACTACTAAAGCTCCAGCTTTTCTGGCTAGTCGCTTCGCCCGAATGTCTCCCTGTTCGACAAATACGCGCTTCTGTTGATTTTGGATTGAGCTGGAGGTTGCTTCCTGGTCTGAATTCCTTTGGCGGCGAGCTTTTTGGTAAGGTGCAGCGGCTCTGAGAGTCGCGTCAACGGCGATGCGGCGGACGGGGCCTTTGGGCAATACTGGCTTGACGTAACGGCCTCTATCTTCGGAGAAAATAGTGCTTCTGCTTCCCGATTTGCCTTGGTTGTTGGCAGCTTGAGCGAATAAAAGCACGCTGGGGTCGAGAATTACGCCTTCGGGATCAAAGATAAATTCTTCGGGAATGGTATCTTGTTCTGGTTCTTCTTGAGGTTCCGGGTTGTCTTCGTCTTCTTGGTCTTCTGGTTCGTCTTCTTGGTTTTCTGGTTCGTCTTGTTCTTGTTCTGACTGCTTTTGGGGTGGTGGCGGCGGGGGGGGAGGAGGAGAGTTTTCGTCTGGGGGAGATTGGATGACGGTGGCGCGGGGTACGATGACTAATTCTACGGCGCGGCGCAAGTCTTCGGCGTTAACTTCTGTGCGTCCCTCGATGGCGGCGCAGGCTTTGGCGACTCGGACTGCGAATATTTCGGCGCGGTGTCCTTGTACTGCGCCACGGATGGCTTCTTCTACTAAGTAGCTAATTTGTTCGCGTTTGATGGTGACATCTTTGAGCCATTCTCTGGCTAGGATGATTTGGGTTTTGAGGTTGTCTGTTTCTTCTGCGTATTGACTGAGAAATTGTTGGGGAGAATTGGAGTAGGATAAAGCTTGGTCTACGGCTTGGACTCTTTCTTCTAGTTCTAGTGCTGCGTCGGCTGAAAGGGCGATCGCGATTCGGTCTAGTAAATGTTCTCTGAGCGGCCCTTCTTCAGGGTTATAGGTGGCAATAAATAGGGGCGTGCATGGGTGTTGAAAACTGATGCCTTCGCGTTCTATTTGATTTCTACCTTCTGTTAATACTGTTAACAATTGGTTGGAAATATTGTCGTCGAGGAGGTTGATTTCGTCTACATAAAGTACGCCTCGATTTGCTTGTGCTAGCAGTCCTGGTTGAAAGACGGTTTTGCCGAATTTGACTGATTCTTCGACATCGACTGAACCTAATAATCTATCTTCGGTAACGCCAAGGGGAATTTGGATGAAGGGTGTGGGAATTATTTCGGTGCTGGGATTAGTATGTGTGGTGTGGGCATCTTGCCCGCTATTTTCTGCTAACGCCTCTTCCAGGTTATTTTCTGCTAACACCGAAGATGCCTGTTCCACAAGGAGTTCTTCAGGCGTGGCGTTGCAAAAAGAGTCTTTGATAATTTCAATTGGCGGCAGGAGGGAATGCAAGGCGCGGGCCATTACTGATTTTGCGGTACCGCGGCGGCCTGCGATCGCAACTCCTCCCAATCCGGGATCGACTGCTGCTAAGAGCAGGGCTAGTTTAATGGCTTCTTGGCCGACAACGGCTGTTAGGGGAAAGGCTGTCACGGTTGGGGGGGAGTTGAGGGCAGACATCAAAATAATCTTTTGTTAAAGAGGGTTTCATAGATTTATGATACTACCAATTGGATACCCAGAGTGTTTATGACCGATTTAATTTGAGGCTATTGATTTTTTTCCTTATTCCTTATTTGTTCTTCCTAACATCCGTTAAATGCGTTACACTCATCCGTTGCCGAACTTTCTTCTTCCTAACATCCGTTAAAGGCGTTAGACTCATCCGTTGCCGAACTTCCTTCTGCTATACTTCTTGAAGGATTTTAACTTCCAGCGGTAAAATGACTGTGAAAGTCGAGCCTACTCCTATTTCTGATACTAGCTCTATATTGCCTTGCAGTAATTTTACCAGCCGCGATACTATTGCCAATCCCAAGCCTGTGCTGTCTGGTGAAAATTGCTTTTTATCTGGTTCTCCTGCTTGAAAGAAAGGGTCAAAAATGCGATTTTTGTCTGCGGGAGCGATGCCAATTCCGGTATCTGTAATTGCGATCGCCCAATTTTCGGTTCCGACTTGGCGACAATGTAATTCGATGCTACCAGATTCTGTATAGCGAATAGCATTGCTCAGAAGATTGGTAATAATTTGTTGCAGTCGCTGGGAGTCGGCGATTACTTGTTTTGGGGGGCAGTCGCTAGTTATTGCGAGCTTTAATCCCTTAGCATCAGCCATTGGCTGCATTACTTCTACTACTGTACCAATAATAGATTGTACATTAGTTGGGCGCAGGCGAAGTTGAATTTTTCCGGCGTCGGCGCGGGAGAGTTCTAGGGCATCGTTAATCAGGCGTAGTAATTGTCTGCCGTTACGCAACACTCGTTCTATGTGTTCGATTCCTGGTAGGGTATCTTTGATTTCAGGTTGCTTTTTTTCTTGACGCAAAAACAGTTCAGAATAACCGATAATTGAGTTGAGAGGTGTTTTGAGTTCGTGAGCCAAATAGGAGAGATTTTCTTGGTTAGCGCTGACTAAACGATTGAGTTCTTGATTGGTGAGTGTTAACTGAGTTTGGATTTGTTGAAATTCGCTCAACCGCTGGGCAACGTAACTGTTAAAACACTGGGCAATTGCTTCGTCTACTACGGAGTCTATGAGTCGAAAAGTTCTGACTACTTCGGCGGTTGTTCCTGCTAGCAATTCTGTTTCTATATTGGAGAATATGACTTGACGCAATAAATGATATTCGCGCGCTACTTCTGCCGCGTCGTAGCCTTGCTCTGCTCTGAGAAATCCGTGCTCCAAACTGGCTTTGATGATGATTCCGATTTCGCTGTTTTGATATTGAGAAAGCACTGTTGCCATCGCCTCTAGGAGGTGAGGTATGTGATTTTTTATAGCTGAGTGCGGTAATGTATCAGCACTTTCAATCTTTCTATCCAAGCGTACTGCTTGAATCCAGTTGTTGAGGATAGTGTCGGTTTTGTCGGCGAGCAGTTGGCTGTAGTCCATGATGTCTGCGGGGGGGGTGGAGTTTGGTCCAGATTGGCCATGCCTCATTATAGTTGACCGATCGCCCGATCGACATATCAAAGTTTTGACTACCACGCCCCTCCCAAAAGAAATAGTTTTATAGTGATTTTTCGGCTATGCCACCTCTCTCAATTAGCTGATCCTGGCTGTTGGACACTCAAAAATAGCACTTAAACTTATTGACATACTGACCAAAAAATAGTATATTGCTTTTGCCTAATCATGTTTAATTTTTAAATTTTAATTTTGTCAGGAGACTGAATGGAAAACGTGCAAGCTGCGATCGCGGCGGCAACATTTATCGGTGTAATTTTCTTAATAATTACAGAATGGATACACCTAACAGTTGCGGCATTTCTGGGAGCGCTGATTCTGGTTTTTACCCACGTGATGACATTAAACGACGCGATCGAATATATCAGTCGCAGTCACGCCACGCTGGGCTTATTCTTCGGAGTCATGGTAATGGTGAGAGCCTTTGAGCCTACCAAAGTATTCGACTACTTGGCAACTCAAATGGTGCTTTTGGCTAAAGGCAAAGGCAAAAATCTTTTGCTAGGTATTGTTGCTATTACTACCCCAATCTGTGCCGTTTTACCAAATGCTACTACAGTCATGTTGCTAGCACCATTAATCCCGCCAATGGCAGAAGAAGTGGGCGTAGATTTTGTGCCGTTACTGATTTTAATGGTATTTGTAGCTAACAGTTCGGGACTGCTGACCATTGTGGGCGATCCGGCGACATTTATTGTCGGCGATGCGATTAATATGAGCTTTACAGATTATCTGCTCAAGTTAAGTTTGGGCGGGGCGATCGCAGTAGGAGTGATATTAGTTATGCTGCCGTGGCTATTCCCTGAAATCTGGCACAAAGAATTAGACGATTTAGAACACTTGCCGCATCCCAAAATTAATCACCCACGAGTTTTAGCAGTGGGCGGTTTAATTATAGCTTTCGTGCTGACATTTTTTGTAGTGGGAGAGTCGCTACCAGTGCCAATTTCACCGGCAGCCGTTGCTTTGTTAGGGGCGGCTTTGTCAATGCTATTAGCTCATAAATCTCAAATAGATTCTGTTAACAATATTTTGCGGGATTTAGATTGGAGCACGCTGCTATTTTTCATGTCTATTTTTGTTTTAATTGGCGGTTTGGAAAAAACCGGGGTCATCGCTAATATATCTGGAATACTAGCTGTTATTTTGGGAAAAAATATTTTTCTAGGTTCCCTAACCTTGTTATTTTTTGTGGGTTTGATGTCGAGTGTGGTGCCAAACATTCCCCTAGTGGTGGCGATGGTGCCGTTGCTGAAACAGTATGTTGTTAACGTGGGGCTAGCGCCTGCGGAAGTGCTGGCTATCGATTTTTCAGGGCAGTTTCCACCTCAAGTTTTGCCACTGTTTTACGCTATGATGTACGGGGCAACTTTGGGCGGAAATGGGACTTTGGTAGGAGCTTCTTCTAATATAGTGGCGGCGGGAATTTCTGAACTACATGGACGGCGAATTTCTTTTCAAACTTTTCTGCGTTATGGGATTCCTGTGATGGTGCTGCAATTAGTAACTGCTGCTATATATGTAACTATTCGGTTTCTGATTTGAAGAATTCATTCCCAACTTTTCAGATTCGTCGATCGCCCATATCTACTTTAAAAGACGTATTGACAAATTTAGACGCTCGTGCTAACTTAAGTTAAATTGGCTTAAAAAGTCAAGCCTAATCCAGCGTCGCGCGATCGCACAAGTTGCAAAGACTAGCGTGTGGCTGGAGCGGAGGAACCAATTTTCGGGGCGAATCTCTACAGAATTAAGAGCCAAAATTAAAAATTACGATGTTATTTTTAATTTTTTAGAGAAGGACATCTCTCAGTCCTAGCCCGTCAGCTAACTTCGCAGGCATTGAGAAGAGACTGAAGAGTCAACTTTCTTTCACTAGATAGTTTGGCCTCGTCAGTGTCTCCGGTTGGTATTGTTCAAGATTTCTTGTACCGCCCCTGACTCTGAGGAAAATTAAATGTTTATTCAACTTAACTTATCTGCGATCGCAATTGCTGGAGTTGCAGCTTGGAAGCGGGCAAAACCCGCCATCATCCGAGACACTGTATTGTTGCCGGCTGCGGGTTTTTCAGGTATTCTGATCCTGTGGTGGATTATTGCCACCTTCAAAAGCGATTTAATTCCCACTCCGTATGAAGCACTAATCGCTAATTGGGATTACATACTGCATCCATTTTATCAACGAGGGCCAGGAGATTTAGGTATCGGCTGGCTGTTGATCGCAAGTTTACGCAGAGTGTTACTGGGATTTTCGCTGGGTGCAGTTGTGGCGATTCCCGTGGGATTTCTGATCGGAATGTCCAAGCCAGCAATGATGGCGCTGAATCCGGTGATTCAAATCTTCAAACCAGTATCGCCGCTAGCTTGGCTACCAATAGCACTATCGATTTTTAATCTAGCAGATCCATCGGCAATCTTTGTAATATTTATCACGTCTTTGTGGCCGACAATTATTAATACAGCCCTCGGAGTTTCTAGTGTTTCTAAAGATTATCTGGATGTGGCACAAGTATTAGAAATGTCGCAGTGGCGGCGGATCACAAAAATAATCTTACCTGCAAGTTTGCCCTATATTTTTACAGGTTTACGGATTAGTTTAGGGATTGCTTGGCTGGTAATTGTGGCGGTAGAAATGCTAACTGGTGGTGTAGGAATTGGCTTTTTTGTGTGGGATGAGTGGAGTCGTTTAAATCTAAGTTCGGTATTTCTAGCCGTGTTCGTGATTGGTATAACTGGTTTGGTGCTTGATTGGGGAGTCGGCAAAATTCAAGAATTGGTGACGCATCGAGCGGTGAATAGTCAGTAGTCAGTAGTCATTAGTCAGTAGTTAGTAGCTAAAAATTAAGGACTTTTGACTTGAGGAATTAAGGAGCGGGTAGTCAGAAACCAGGTTTTTTACAACAATACTTGGCACTCACCCGTAGATTCGGTAAAAAACCCGGTTTCTTTGGACTCAATGCGTAAGCCTTGGACTCGGAAAAAGACAGAAAATAGTTAACGATTAGGGATTAAAAATAAAATATGAGTGATAGTTTTTTTCAGGAATGGAAGCGACGAGAGTTTTTGCAAGGAATGGGCTCGGCGGCGGTGGGATTGGCTTTATCTGGTTGTGGAGTTAGCGCGGATCGATCGGCAAAAGGACTTACCGAAGAGGCTTTAGCCGTAACACCAATCATCAATTCCCAAACATTAGAAAAACCCAATTTAACGATCGGGTATGTTCCCGTTAATGATTGTGCACCATTTGCGATCGCCTGGAAGAAAGGCTTTTTCCATAAATACGGCTTAAACGTCAAACTCAACCGCGAAGCAAGCTGGGCTACCTCCCGCGACGGCGTGATTTTCGGGCGTCTCGACGCTTCCCCAGTGGTATCGGGCGCAGTCACAAACGCCCGTATTGGTGCCGAAGGAGCGCGCCACGCACCCCTGTGTGCAGCAATGACAATTCATCGCCACGGCAACGCGATGACGATGAATAAAGCGATGTGGGATTTTGGCTTGCGCCCCTGGCACGAATACAACGGCAATATTGATGAATTTGGTAAACAATTACGCGCTTTTTTTGATAGTCAACCGACCGAAAAAAAAGTTTGGGCAGTTGTACTGAGTTCGGCTATTTACGAATATTTTGTTCGCTATATATCCGCCGCTGCTGGTGTCGATCCATTCAAAGAATTCCGGGTAATTATTGTTCCGCCACCTCAAATGGTTACTAATATGAGGATGGGAGAAATGCAGGCTTATATGGTGGCTGAACCTTGGAATACGCGGGCAATTCAAGGTAATATTGGTGTCGGGTTTACCTTCGCCCAAGGCAAGGAAGTTTGGCAGGGACATCCCGATCGCGTTTTGGGAGTAATGCAATCATTCATTGACGAAAACCCGAAGACTTATTACTCGCTGGTGAAGGCAATGGTGGAAGCTTGTCAGTATTGCAGCAAGCCGGAAAACCGCGACGAAATAGCCGCACTGCTGACTGAACGCTCCTTTACGGGGGCTAAACCGAAAAAAGGGGCGATCGATAAATTTACACGACCGGGAATTGTGGGAGACTACAACTACGGTGGATTTGATGGAAAAGATCGCACAGTGCGATCGGAGGATACAACTATTTTCTTTGATATCCCCGCCAACTTGCCTCAAATACCAGGAAATCATTCAACATTTATGTGGCAATCTCATAGTATTTGGTTAATGACTCAAGCTGCTCGCTGGGGGCATATTAAACAAGTTCCTAAAAATGCTAATGAGTTAGCAAGAACAGCTTGGAGAACCGATCTTTACCGCAAAATTGTTGGTGAAATGGGAATAGATTGCCCTCAAGAAGATTATAAAATAGAACCTGCGGAGGCGTTTATTGACAAAAAAGCATTCGATCCTAGCGATCCGGTGGGTTATTTGAATAGTTTTGAAATTAGAGCCAACGGCCCTAAATCTTTTTTTCGGTCTTAAAGTTTAAAGTCTCCCTTATTCCCTCTTGGGCGGGCTTTTTAATTATTTTTACCAATTGCCAATTACCCATTACCAATCACCAATTACCAAGTACAAATTACTAATTACCAATTACCAGGAACATCAAATGACTCAACATACTGTTACTTCAATCAACACCAATAACCAAGTCCCTAAGTCCCCTAGCTTTTTGGAAATAGACAATCTGTTCAAGTCCTATCAAAGTGCTGATGGTACCGAATTTAGTATCCTCCAAAATATCAACTTAAATATTGCAGAGAATGAATTTATTTCTGTAATTGGTCACTCTGGATGCGGAAAATCTACACTACTGAAAATAGTAGCTGGCTTAGAAAAACAAAGTGCAGGAATGGTGCGGCTTGAAGGCAAAGAAATTCGCAAACCAGGGGCCGATCGCATGATGGTATTTCAACACTATGGATTGCTACCTTGGCTGACAGTCAGGGAGAATATTCGGTTAGCAGTTGATGAAGTTTTGCAAAATCTTAGTCGCCCGGAGAAGATTAGTCTTGTCAACAAACACCTCGCAATGGTAAACTTAACATCAGCAGCGGACAAATATCCCGATGAAATTTCAGGGGGTATGAAACAGCGGGTGGGAATTGCGCGAGCTCTGGCAATTAAACCGAAGATGTTATTGATGGATGAACCGTTTGGGGCTTTGGATGCTTTGACTCGTGGTAAGTTGCAGAAACAGGTACTGGATATCTGGGAAGAGAACAAACAAGCTGTAATGATGATTACTCATGATGTGGATGAGGCTATTTATATGTCCGATCGCATTGTGCTGATGACAAACGGCCCAGCGGCGACTATCGGGGAGATTTTGTCAGTACCTTTTTCGCATCCGCGCAACCGTCAAGAGTTGCGGGAAACGAAGGAGTATTATGAACTTCGGAACTATGCTTTGAATTTTCTCGATCACCATTTTACGCAAGATGAATGATATCAATTCCGGTTG
>Ga0335395_10000974_pt1 | contig 18205 bp, 18 predicted proteins | sample MAT02_FD_205744 | JGI IMG/M metagenome (GOLD analysis project Ga0335395, IMG submission 205744) | Freshwater microbial communities from Lake Fryxell liftoff mats and glacier meltwater in Antarctica - MAT-02 (spades assembly) (version 2) ...
GAGCCGTCCGGCCAGTCGGCGCGTGGTATGCAATGCGGGCTGGCGCTATCTGGGCGTGTACCCCACTCTGTCCCAGGCGACGAACTTGCCCGGCGTGTTGCACACGGCACCAGCTGCCGAACATCTTACGTTGGAATGCGACCGAGATGTCGTCGGTTTGGCCGTCGGTGACCGCATCGATCTGGCCGTGGGGTATTCGGATTCGACGGTCTTTCTGCATCGACAACTATTTGCGGTACGCCATGGCGTGGTAGAGGAAGTGCTGCAGATACCGGCAAGCGCGTAAACAAGGAGATCGGGGCCAATTGGGGAAAACAAGGGAAGCGGTAAGCAAAAAATGGGCAGGGGCGATTTTGGGATCTTTCATTCATTCATTCATTGATCAACTGGAGATTTGCCATGACGGACAACATCGGTAACCACAAGCGGAATTTTCTGAAAGGCGCTGCCGTGCTGGGCGGCGTGGCATCGGTGCTTGGCGCGGCGGTTACGCCACGCTCAGCATTTGCGCAAACGCTGGAGAGCGGAATCAGCAAGGACTCCACGCTGGGCAAGATCCTCTCCTCCGGCACCTTACGCGTGGGCTACGCGCAAACCGGCCCGTTCTTTTACAAGAACGCCAAGACCGGCGACATGGCTGGCATCTACTTCGATCTGGCAACACAACTAGCGAAGGATATGAGTGTGAAGCTCGAGTTCAAGGAGGTCACGTTCCAGAACGCCACCGTGGCGCTGCGGCGCAATGACTACGATGTGTTCGGCTCCGCGCTGACCTACACCATCCAGCGCGCGATGGCGGTGGATTACATCGGGCCTCTATACGAAGTGGGCAGCCTTCTGATGGTGCACAAGGACAACGCCGGGAAGTTTAAGACTCTGGCCGACTTCAACAAGCCCAGCGTCACCTTCTCGGTGGTTTCCGGCGGTAGCGAGGAGCCGCGCATTCCCATCCTTTTTCCGAACGCCAAGCTCATCACCACCACCGGCCAGGCCGACCTGGGCGCGGAGCCGGTGCGCGCCAAGAAGGCCGATGTCTGGATGAGCAGCCAGGTAGCGGTCCAGCTAATGGCCAAACGCACCAACTGGGCCGCGGCATTCGACCCACAGAACGCTATCGACAAACGCCCCAGCAGCTGGGCCGTGCGTTATGGTGATCTGGAATGGAAGAACTTCCTGGATTTTTGGGCTCATTTCGTGCGTGTGAACGGCGAGACTGACCGCCTCATGAAACACCACGTCGACGTTCTGAGCACCACTACTTGAAAAGGAATTGATGTTTGATGGAAGAACTACCCAGCATCCGGGTCACCGACCTGCACAAGACGTTCGGTTCGCTGGAGGTGCTCAAGGGCATCTCCTTCGACGTCCAACGCGGCAGCGTTGTCAGTATGGTCGGCGCGAGCGGCTCCGGCAAGAGCACCCTGCTGCGTTGCATCAACCATCTGGAGACGCCGACCGCGGGCGACGTGCTGATCAATGGCATTTCGCTGTGTTTTCAGGAGGGCAAGTCTTCAAAGCGCAAGCCCCGGTCGCTGGCGGAAATCAACCATATGCGCCGCGATTTGGGCATGGTGTTCCAGCAGTTCAACCTGTGGCCGCACATGACGGTTCTGGAGAACGTGGTCGAGGCGCCGCGCCATGTGCGCGGTATGCCGCGCGCGCAAGCGCGCGACATGGCGCTCAGCAGTCTGGAGCGAGTGCACTTGGCCGACAAAGCCGACGCGTACCCGGCGCGCCTGTCGGGCGGACAGCAGCAGCGTGTGGCCATTGCGCGTGCCCTGGCCATGCAGCCCAAGGTAATGCTGTTCGACGAAGCAACTTCGTCGCTGGACCCTGAACTCACCGACGAGGTGCTGGCCGTGATGCGCGACCTCGCGCGCGACGGAACGACCATGATCGTAGTCACACATGAGATGGCTTTTGCGCGTGAGGTATCGGACCATGTCATGTTTCTGCACAACGGCCTGATCGAGGAGCAGGGCCTGCCGTCAGAAGTGTTCGAGCGCCCGCAAACAGAGCGCCTGCGGCAGTTCCTCAACAAGGCGCGGCGCCCGGGCTGACGCTGGATCGACCATGTCGGAATCGCTGCGCGAAACCCTGGATCTGGCTTTGCTATGGGAATACCGGGCCATCCTGCTCAAAGGCTTGTACATGACGCTCGGTGTGTTCGCATGCGCGGCAATGCTGGCTGTGGCTGTCGGGCTGGTGGCGGCCTTGTGGCGCGTGAGTCGGATTCGGGTCGTGCGCTGGATAGGCACGGTGCATGTGGAAATTGCGCGCAATTCGCCAGACTACATCATGGTGGTCTGGGTGCATTTCGTACTGCCGTTGCTGCTGGGTGCCATCATCCGCCAGCGTCTGGAGTTCGACCCTTTCGTGTCGGCGGTGATCGCGCTGTCATTTGTCTATAGCGGGTACTTTGCCGAGACTTTTCGAGCGGGTATCGAGGCCGTACCCCGCGGCCAGATTGAGGCCGGCCGAGGCCTGGGAATGTCCGAGCGCAAGATCATGTGGCGCGTTATCCTGCCCCAGGTGGTACGGCGCATGTTGCCGGAATCCGTGAACCAGTTCATCTCGCTATTCAAGGCAACCAGCATTGTGTCGCTGATCGCCGTGCCCGACCTGATGTACCAGGTGAGCATGATCTCGGCGCAGGTGATGCGGCCGATGCCTCTGTACACCGGCGCAGCACTGATCTACTTCGCGGTTGTGCTGCTGTGCTCCAACCTGCTGCGTGTGCTGTCCAACCGCTGGCGAAACAAGGTGTTTTCATGAGTACGCGCCCTTACACCGCTCTCGGAGCAAGCCGCCATGGGTAACTGGGAACGGCTGGTATGGAACCAGCGCGAAGCTTTTCTGGCCGGTTTCCAAGTCACGCTGCAAGTCTGCGCCGTCGCCTTTGCAGGTGCCATCCTGGGCGGCCTGCTGCTGTGCCTGGCGCGCGTCTACGTGCGGCCACTGCGGCCAGTGGCGATTACGCTGATCGAGTTTTTCCGCGCCACCCCGATTCTGGTGCAACTGCTATGGGTCAATTATGTTTGGCCCGAGTTGTTCGGTTGGCCCAACACCTTCTTCAGCGCAGCCTGCGTGGCGCTGGCCGTGCAATCCAGTGGGTATCTGGCGGAGACCTTTCGCGGCGGCATCGAAGCCATTCCCAAAGGCCATCTGGAAGCGGCAAGTTCGCTGGGCATGCGACCGTGGCGTGTGTTCCTGCGCGTCGTGATGCCACAGGTGATGCTGGATGCGGCACCCTCCATCGGCAACCAATTCACGGTGATAGTCAAGTCCTCCGCGCTGGTGTCGGTGATCGCGGTGCCGGATCTGATGCTCCAATCGCAGAGGCTGGTCAACAAGTGGTACGAGCCGATAGAAATTCTTACTGCCACGGCCGCGATCTATATCGTCTTCATCTTTCTGGTATCGATGACTCTGACGTGGCTGGCTAGAGTTACGCGGCGGCGCTACGGCCTGGACGCCGGTTGAGTGCCTTCCGTGGGCGATGGCCCTCTGGCCATGTGCATCCGACCATGGGGCACCCTTGAAGCGGGTTGTAGCCAGGTATCGCATGCTTCGCAACAGCTGCAATCACCATAGGCGTCATGCCGTTGCAATAATGGCGGCGTTCCTGCGGCGTGTAGATTGCGTAATGTGATTCGGGGATAACAGCCACCGGAAAATGGCTGACGGTGCCACGCAGAGGCTCGGACTGGACGTTGCCACGGTCGAAGCAAGAAGACTTGATTAAGCAGAGGCCTGGAAGCGCAGGGCGAACTCCTGCATGCGAGCTCGGTTCTTGCCGAAGTCAAACAGGCCGAAAAGCGAGCGCGACCGGAAATCGATGCTTTCGGCCGTGGGGTTGATCTGGAAGTCGACCTGGTCGCGGAAGCCCTGGGGTGTCGTGAAAACAATTTGCAGCGCCAGCGCTTCTCGCTGCACGATCTGCGCCTCGGCAAACGTCTTCAGTGTCACCTCGAGTCGTGCCAGCGCCTGTTCCGGCGTGCCGCGGTATTTCAGCGGAGCGAGGCCGCCCGTTCCCAACGAGTCGACACAGTTGCTGGGCAGTGTGCATGCCAATGCACTGCGGTCGGCGGTGGGAGCCGGACCTGGCGCTGTGCAGCCGCCCAGCAGCAGAGAAGCCGCTACGGTCAGGGTTGCCAGGGCATGACGGGATGAGAAGGTTGACATCGGCAGAGTATCGGCCGCGCAGGCCATCCTGTCGGGAATAAGGACTTCGTTCAAATCAGTTACCGGACAGGGCTCCCAGCGCAGATCCGAAGAACCGGAACAAACTGGGTGCCGATCGGTTTATGGATGGGTTTACGGTTGGGGCGACCGTTTGGATGAAGGCAGCAGCAGGCCTTCGTGCAGGGCCACATGTTCGAGTGCTGCCTCGAAACGTACACGCGAGCTGGATGCGACTTTCCGCAAATAGGCATGGAGCTCCGCATCGGCCCCGCTGCGGTGCTCGCACTCGGCGCTGTAGGCCTCGAAGTGCGCTAGCTGCAACAGCAGTTCGGCCACGTGGCGCGGGCACTCACAGGCCACCGTGGTCGAACGACCCGCGAAGTCGGCCAGGGCCGTGTCGTCCCACCGGCGCGGCGGCACGCTCTCGGTCGCGAGTGCGGACATATCCGCTGCAGGCCGCGGTGCCACGGCGGCCATCGACAGACCGCACAGCCACTGCGCCACCACTGCATCGGGCTGCGGTTCGCGCAGCAAGGCGGTGCCGACGGTTGCCAATGCTTCGCATACAGCGTCGTTCGCAAAGCCATAGAGCACCGCTTTGGGCACGCCCGATAAGGCGGGTGCCGCAGCGTCGATGGAAGCCAGCCAGTCCACGTTCAAGTGCGGCTCATGGATCAGCAAGGCATCGACGTCAGAACCCTGCAAAGCGCCAGCGGCTTGCGCGGCGTTGTCGAACGGGCCCAACAGAGCCACGGGCCGACCGAGTTTGCGCAGCAGCACGGGCCGTTGCAACCGGGTGCCCAGCGCAGCGCCGATCACCGCGAGCCGCCACGCGCGAACAGGCGGCAACGCGGGCGCATCGGAGAACTCGTGCTTCTGCGAGGTCGCCAACGCTTGCGCATGGGTGGCGGCCACGCGCTGCAGATGCACCATGTCCAGCGGCGCCAGGCTTCCGATGGCGTGGCCGAGGTCTTTCAGTTGCTTGATCAAAGCCAACCGCCGCACATCGTCTGCGGAATACAGACGCTGACCACTTTGCGACAGCGCGGGTTGGGTCAACCCGTAGCGACGTTCCCAGACACGCAGGGTCGCCACTGGCATGCGCAACATGCGCGCCACGGCACCACTGCGGTGCAGCGATGGATTCCCTGCATCTGACCGTTGCCCGTCTGGTGGCGGCGATGGCTTGCTTTTGTTCATTCGGTTTCGCTATTGAAGCCAGTTTGAACCGTATTATCTTGCTATTTTTTAAATATAAGAATACTTGAACACATATTGACTCGTAAAAATGTATGATGACGCGATGCACTTTAGTACTTATCGGAAAACCGCGGAGGCATGTGTTGGCATCGTGGGCTGCTGCTGGGACCTGGCCGAGCCACCGGCGGGACAGTTCACCTGGGTGATCCACATCGACATGCGTCCGGGCCGACAGCATCGGCCGGGCCAGGCGCAGACAAGCGCGCCGACGGTAGGAGGCGAGGTTTAACGGTGGCACCGTCCGGCGCAAGCTTCCGCGGCAACAAGGCCGCATTACCGAGCAAGCCCTGCGTGGCCTGCGGGTTGGCGATGAGCTGGCGGCGGCGCTGGGCGAAAAATTGGGCCGATGTGAAGTACTGTTCCGAAGCTTGCCGCCGCAAAGGGGGCCCGCGTGGTTGAGTTGCGTTCCCTGATCGTCGTGCTGGGCGACCAGCTCGACCTCGCTGCGGCGGCGTTCGACGGTTTCGATGCCGGCGCAGATGCAGTTTGGATGGCCGAGGTGGCAGAGGAGTCGACGCATGTGTGGTCGAGCAAGCCGCGAACCGCGATGTTCCTGGCTGCGATGCGTCACTTCGCTCTCACGGTGCAGTCCGCTGGCTACCTGCTGCATTACACACAGCTATCTGCGCCCGACAACTGCGGCAGTCTGAATGCCCAGTTGCAGGCCGACATCGTGCGCCTGAGGCCGGCCCGTCTCGTAATGACCGCACCTGGCGACTGGCGGGTGCTGCAGTCGATCAAGGCGGTGGCCGAAGCCAACCGGTTGCCAATGGACATTCGCGAGGACCGCCATTTTTTCAGCAGCGTTCGCGAGTTCGCGACGCATGCCAAAGGCCGCAAGTCCTTGCGCATGGAGTACTTTTATCGCGAGCAGCGCAAGCGTCACCGGGTGCTGATGCACAGCGATGAGCCCGTCGGCGGCCAATGGAACTTCGACGCTGACAACCGTGAAGCGTTCGGCGTTGCGGGGCCGGGCACCGTACCGCCTCGCACGCCCTTCGAACCTGACGCGATCACGCGCGAGGTCATCGCATTGGTCAACACCCGCTTCGCTGATCACCCCGGCCAACTGGACAGCTTCTCCTGGCCCGTCACGCGCGCGCAGGCGCTGCAATCTCTACAGGCATTCATCCAGGAGCGGCTGCCGTTGTTCGGCCGCTACCAGGACGCAATGTGGCCGGGCGATCCGTGGCTGTACCACTCGCACCTGTCAGCGGCGCTCAACCTCAAGCTGCTCGATCCCCGCGAGGTGGTGGCAGCGGCTGAAGGCGCGTACCACGCCGGGCGGGCACCACTGGCGAGCGTCGAAGGCTTCATCCGCCAGCTCCTGGGCTGGCGCGAGTATGTGCGCGGTATCTACTGGACCCAGATGCCGGACTATGCCCAGCGCAATGCGCTTGACGCTCAGGAGAATCTACCCGCGTGGTACTGGACCGGTGCCACCGACATGGCTTGCCTGCGCGACGCACTGGTGCAGACGCTCGCGCACGGCTACGCCAACCACATCCAGCGCCTGATGGTCAGCGGCCTGTACGCGCTGATGCTGGGCGTCCAGCCCAGGCAAGTTCACGCCTGGTACTTGGCGGTGTACGTCGATGCAGTCGAATGGGTCGAGTTGCCCAACACCTTGGGCATGAGCCAATACGCCGACGGCGGCGTGATGGGCAGCAAGCCCTATATCGCCACCGGCAAGTACATCCAGCGCATGAGCCCGCACTGCAAGGGCTGCCGTTATGACCCGGTGCAACGCAGTGGCGACAGCGCCTGCCCGTTCACCACCTTGTACTGGGACTTTCTGATGCGCCATGAAGCTACGCTGGCAAAGAACCCACGCATGGCGCTGCAGGTGAAAAACGTGGCGCGCATCACCGATGCGCAAAGGCAAGGCGTGATCGAACGCGCGGCGGCAATTCGCCAGGGCCAGGTAGGGGCCGCGTATGCATAAGCACGCCCGACTGCCCCAAGGGCGAATACCGAAGTGCGCAGCACGAAGCTACTCCGGTGAGACCTTCGAACTCACGATCGTTGACGCATGGTGGTGGTCCCGCGCCTCACGCGGTGTGGACGCGGCTGTTGACCTGCTGGCCGTCAATGAGGGGCCAGCATGGTGAAGGAACCTGTGACCGAACCTGTCGGGGAATCTCCTTCACTGACGGTGCTGTACGACGGTGCCTGCCCGTTGTGCCGCCGGGAGATCGGCATCTATCGCGGCCTGCAGCCTTTGCGGGCGGATTCGCCGGTGTGCTTTGCCGATGTCAGCGACGCCGCGGTGCCATTGCCGACTGGCACTACGCGCGAGCAGCTAATGGCGCGTTTTCATGTGCGCGACCGAGACGGCCAATTGCATAGCGGTGCCCGGGCATTCCTCGCGCTGTGGGCCACTCTGCCAGGCTGGCGCTGGCTGGCATTGGCCGGTCGCCTGCCGGGTGTGGCCTGGCTGATGGAGTGCACCTATACACTGTTCCTGCGCTGGAGACCGGCGCTGCAGCGCTGGGCCGCTCGGCTGGACCGTGCTGCCCCGCATCGGTCAAGCCATCACGACAACGAACCGCATTGATCCAACCCTCTTTCAGCTTGGAAAATCCGCCATGACCGGAATGACCCTCGCGGCTCGGAACGAAAGAGTTGTTCAACGCATTGATGCGACATCTGGGAGTTGCAAATGAAAAACGAAGACCCACGCTGCTGCGGCAGCGGCACCTGCATCATCGACACCGAAGGCCGCTGTTGGTGCGGCCAACAGTGGGACGGCGAAAAGATGTGCCACCCTGCTTCGGGCAGCCCGTCCGAAGCCACGGTTCCGGAGCCGAAGGACGAGCACTGATGACGGTGGACACTGCGGGCCCTTCGCTTTGGGCCCGGTGGCTGGGCTTTGGTGGGCTGATTCCGTTTGTGAGCCTGGCCGCGGCGCTGTGGGTGGTTCCGCTCGGAGACTGGCCACGGGCGAGTGAGTCACTGTTGGGGTACGGAGCGACCATCTCCAGTTTTTTGGGTGCTATCCACTGGGGCTTGGCGATGCGGGCGGAGCCGGTCCAGCCGGTGGCTTCGCTGCTGTGGGGCGTGGTGCCCAGCCTGCTGAGCTGGATGGCCCTGATGCTCGGCCATGCACCGGGGCTCTTGCTGATGGCTGCTTTGCTTTGGACCTGCTTTGCGATGGACCGGATCCTGTATCCGCGCTACCGGCTGCAGGCCTGGCTGCCCATGCGATTGCGACTGACGCTGGTGGCCAGTGTCAGTTGCGTGGTCGGGGCGGCGGCGCTGCTGCAATAAGTGCAGCGCAGTGCAGAGAATTCGATGTCGAGCTGCACGCGGCTTACACACGAAATCCGGCCCCACGCTCACCCTCCAGTGCCTGCAGGAATACGCCCTTGTTGTCAGACACCGCTGAAGGCTTGTCGCTCTCCATGCGTCAAAATCTGCGGCAAATTTTCACGGCCACGCGCGATCCCGCACCGACCGACCAGACGGCACCGCTTTCACCAGCGTGATTGGTGCGCAGATCGGCAATCAGTGACACCGGCAGTCAATCGCCAGCTTCGATGTGGATACCTTGCGCGTGCGTCCTGGCATCGGTATCGAGGTCGTCTCGATCCGCTGAAACAAGCACGCAATCACGGGTACTTTGGTCTCGATCGACAGGCAAGACAATTCGGGGAACATTTTCAGCCATGCGCAGCTTGCGCTTCGCGGGCGCTACGGGTGTGACGATCCGTCGCTTGCACCAGGCTGTGCTGGCGGTGAAACATCAAACTCTGGGCCATTCGTTCGGCCAGAGCCACTCCGCTGCGGTGAACCAGGCCTACCTGGCTGACAACGACACTGTCGCCGCATACCCCGAGCCGCACCGCGTCATCCCACAGGTACCCGATCCGCCGAGCCGTGGTGGCCGGCGTTTCCACGAAGGCATGCTGCCAATGGTGGGCCATCAGAAAGTTGGGTGTGACTGAGCGGCCTGCATGTGCGCAAAAGTTGTCAAGCAGCAGCTCCGCCACCGTCTCGGGATCGTCATGCGCGTGCTGCAGCGACCACCGCTCGTCGGCCTCGACAAACCAGCGTTGCGGCCCGCTGGAGGGGCGCCCTGGCTTGCTGTGCATGGCGGCGACCCTTTCGATGGGGCTGCCGTGGAACTCTCGATACCCTGGCAGACCGACCGCGCGCTCACACCCCAGAAGCAGGACCCAACGGCTGCGGTAGCGTACCGCATGCAGTGCCTCCGCCAGCCCGGGCGACTCGCGTGCGAGCGGCAGGGCCAGTGGTGCCGGAATGGCGAGCACGAGGGCCTGGAAATCCTCGTCAATCTCGCCCGCCTCGTCGCTCAGCACCCAGCAGGAGCCGCGCCGGCGCGCCCGCTCAATGGGTGTGTGCAACCGAACGTCCAAAGGCTGCGCCACCGCAGTGGCCAGCGCGAGCATCGACGGCACACCCACCGCACCCACCAGCTTCAAGGTTCGGGACGTATCCGCTTCGTCTTCGTCTTCGTCCTTGTCTCGGTCTTTACCTTTGGGTTCGTCTTCAGCAGCCGTCGCGGGGACGGTCCATGGATGGACCGCAGCCAGTTCACCCGGCCGCTGCGCCGCATAAGACGCCAGACCGGTGGCACCCGCGAAGGCCTGGGCACCGTCGTCGAACCATCCGACGCGGGTAGGGCGAGAACTGCACCTGCCACCCAGGCGATGACTGGCTTCGAAGACAACAGGGTCGTAGCCGCGCACAAGCAATTCACGTGCGCAGGACAAACCGGCGGCACCGCCACCGATGACAGCGATGCGCGGTGTTGTCCGGTAGGTCAGTACACTTCCGAGTTCGCGATCTTTTTGATGCTTCATTGACGCCCTCTCACGTTCTTGCGTTTGGTTTTTGCTGGTTCACCACTTCCTTACGTCGAAAAGACGGCAGAGTTGCATGACCGCGCCTGACTTTTTTCACTTCGAAGAAATGTTTGCAGCAACTGCAACTTTTGCAGCGCCGTGGCGTTATGGGTCTTTGGCAAGCAAAGCCGAAGGGTCATTGCGGAATATGCCACCGCAGCCGCTGATCGTTCGGCCTTTGCATGTTGCCCGGGGGCGCGGTTGAGCGAGCCTCAACTTGAGGACGGAATCGATGCCGCGCTGGTCGCGCGGGCCCAGCAAGGCGAGCTGGTTGCGTTCGAGGTGCTGGTGGTGAAGTACCAACGGCGTGTTGCGGCGACGATTCGGCGCCTGGTGCGTGAAGATCGAATCGCTGAAGAACTGACGCAGGAGGTTTTCTTGAGTGTTTTCGTAGCGTTACCCAGCTTCCGGCCCGACGGTGTCTTCGCCGCTTGGCTGTTCACGATTGCCCGTAACGCGGCGAGGAGCTACCTGCGCAGTGCACAGAACCGGCAGGACGATCGACCCGTTCAACTGATCGATGACACTGGTGATACCCTCCGATCAGGGGTCGCACCGAGCGCTGAGGAGGAAGCCATGGCGCACCAACTGTTTGAACGTATCGACGCCGAATTGGCAGCTTTGCCAGAAGTGCAGCGCCGCGCGCTGCTGATGCGTGAAGTCGACGGACTGGATTACAAGGCCATCGCGTCGGCGCTTGGGCAGCCGGTCAATACGGTGAAGTCCCATATCTTTCGGGCGCGTGAGGCGATTGCCAGTCGCGCCGGTCCGTTGCTTGCGCCAACGCGCGACCGGCGCTGGTAGGAGATACCCCATGAACGAAGCTTCTCGCCTTCTGGACGGCGACCTGACGGCCGCAGAACTGACCACGCTGCTGGAACGTATGAAACACGACGCAGCCTTGCGCGACGAAATTGCGGTGCAGCAACTGGTACGCGATGGCTTGGCCGGCCTGCGCACGCTGGACGATGGATACTCATTGCGCATACTTGCCAGGCTGCGCCGAGCGCAGAGGGTCGGCAATTGAGCAAGGTCTGCTGCCGTCGAGGGCGGATGCCTGTCAGGCGCGTCAGCGCATCGACAGCAAAATTCCTACGGGCCGGCATCCGAGCTGTGGCGACCCTGCCAGTGCGGGCAAGCAGCCTCCCAATGCACCTGAAAACATGCAAACATGTCGTTGGAAAGCCTATTCCCGAATGACCGCCAGGTCGATGGGTTCCGCGATTCCGCCACATCGGCAGTCCTGGCGGACCTCTGAGATGCGCTGCGCATCGTAACCCTGGGCTTTGGCCAGTGCCAGCATGTCGGCGGTGGCCAGTGCCGCCACCTGCTCGACCTTGGTGTGGGTCTGCAGCTTGGCGGCGCGGTTGACCGGGTTGCCGATCACCGCGTACTCCAGCCGTCCTTCATGGCCGATCGCGCCGTAGGTGACGCTGCCGCTCGCCATGCCGATGCCCACCCCCGGCGCCGGCAAGCCGGCGCGGCGGCGGGTGTCGGACCACGCACCCAATGCGTCAATCAGCTGCTCGGCCGTTCGCAGCGCGTCGGCGGCGTAGGTGGCAGATGGCCGCGTGGCACCAAATGCGATCATCACGCCATCGCCCAGAAACGTGATGATGCTGCCGCCGTTGCGCTGCACCACGGTCACCACGATGCGCTGGTACTCGGCCAGCAGGCCCATCAGCTGGGCCGGAGCCTGCGTGGCAGACACCTGGGTGAAATCGCGCAGGTCGACAAACATCACGGCGGCCTCGGTCTGCCGGCCCTGCCCTGGCTGCAGGATCTCATCGGCATTGACGATCGTTGCGGCCACATCGGGCGCAAAGAAGCGCGACAGCTGGTCCGCCGCAGCCTGGCCCGCCACCGACCGGTGCAACAGGGACTGGGCCCGCCGCGCCGCGATTGTCAGCAACAGCGTCACCAGGCCGATGGCGATGATCTTGTCCACCTCGCCGCCGATCAGGATACGCAGCGACGTCATGTACTCGACATAGTCGTCGGTGATCAAAGCCCGCCCGCCCGGCGCCTCGATCGCCAGTGCCACCATCACCAGCCAGCCGACCGCCGCACAGGTGCCGGCAAACAGCACATACACCGGCGACAGACTAAGGGCCCGCAGGGCGATGAAGATGAACACATACAACAGCGTCGGTGCCTTCAGGTAGAACGCTGCGACCTGCCCATACTGGATGTGGAAACTCCAGATCGTGACCATCAGCACGCTGATATCGACCACCACCGAGACCATGAGCATGGCGTGTCCGAGCCGGTTGCGATAGGCAAGCACCAGGCGCAAGACCGTGAAGGCACCGTACACGGACAGTGCCCAGGGCACAGGATGCAGCATGATGTCGGGCGGATGGGTCTTGGGCGACAAGTTATAGACGACCGCAAACAACAACACCAGCCCCATTTGCACCCAGCCGGCGAGTATCTCGTTGCCACGCCGCTGACGATCCAGAGCGCGTTGCACATGGCTGGGAAGCACCTGCAGGTCGGAGCCGCGCACCCGTGCGATCAGGCCGCCCAGAGACAGCGGGACAGGTTCGGGGTCAGGTACGGCCGGGGAGGGATTCGGCATCATGAATTGTCGCTCGCACGTCGCGCAATCTGCGCCTGGATTGCAAAAGGCCCGGTGGCCGATACAGCGAGACCCGTCAGAGCCGCGAAACCCAGCCAGGCACCGATGTCGATGGCGGTGCCTTTCTCACGCCAGGTCGGCCCGTGGCATGATCGCATCGACCAATGACGACGTGGAGAATAATCCTGGATTCCGTTTCCGCAAAATGTGGGGAGCTGTGCGTTCGTGAGATCGGCAGCATGCATGTGGGCGGTCATTCGGCTTCCATCGAAGGTCTGCTACCACGCGAGATCACTTTCTCGCCTGGCAACCCGCCCGTGCGGATCGATCCGAACGGCGAGTTCGAGATTGAGCAGATGTACGTGCAGTATGTGCGGCTCGCTGCCCCGACCGCGCACCAGCCGTTGCTGCTCGTGCATGGGGGGGGGCTGTGCGGCGTGACCTACGAGACCAAGCCCGACGGCCAGCCGGGATGGCAGAGCTATTTCCTGCACGCCGGCCACGACGTGCACGTTGCCGATGCAGTTGAGCGCGGGCGCGCCTCGTGGGCGCGCAGCCCCGAGTTTTTCAGTGGCGAAGCCATTTTCCGTACCAAGGCGGAGGCATGGGAGCTGTTTCGTATCGGACCGGATGGCTCGTGGAGGGGCAGTGCGCTGGGCAGTGCTGCCCATCCGGACACACGCTTTCCAGTGGCGAGGTTCGACCAGTTCATGAAACAGACCATGCCACGCTGGGCCAGCACCGACGCAGCTATTCAGGCGGCCTACGACACCCTGGCGCGAGAACACGGACCTTTCGCCGTGATTGCACACAGCCAGGGCTGCAACTTCGCCACCGGCATGGCGCTGGCCCATCCGGACAAGGTGCGCGCGCTCGTTGCCATCGAGCCCTCAGGCTTCCCGGATCCGACCCGCCACGCGTTTGGCCGACTTGCGCACATCCCGCAACTGGTCGTCTGGGGCGACCACATGGTGCATAGCGCCACCTGGCTGCGTGTGCGCCAGGGTCTGGACGACTACCGGGAGCAATTGCGCGCACACGGCGCGACGGTTGACGTGCTCGACCTGCCCGCAATGGGTATCCAGGGCAACTCGCACCTGCCGATGATGGACACCAACTCCGATCAGGTCGCCGCGCTGGTGCAGGACTGGATGCTGCGCCACGGCCTGACGCGCTGACCGGGCGAGCGGGGCTGGCAAGCCATCGCCGAACAATGGAAGGCGTCGGCCTGGACGCGGCCCTGTTTGTCGGGAGTTCACCGGCTCACGGGTCGCCCGCTGCGGTCGGGCGGCGAATCGTCACCACCACCAGCGTCACAACGGTCAGCGGCACGACAAAACCCATCATCACGCCCGAGAATGCCTGCAGCGCGTCGTGTTGCTGCGCCGCCAGAATCAGGTAGGCTACATAGGCCACGTAATAGCCGAGGAATACGCCGCCCTCCCAGCGCGCGATCTCGCGGCCGGTCAAAAACACCGGTATGCAGGCCAGCGCCACCGCCAACATGACCCAGATATCGAAGGCCAGCAGCGACGGTGCCATGGCCAGGCCCAGGTCGCCCGACACCAGCCCCGACAAGCCCAGGCAACCCAGGATGTTGAAGGTGTTGCTGCCGACCACGTTGCCTACCGCGATGTCGCGTTCGCCCTTGATCGCGGCCGTGATGCTCGTGGCCACCTCGGGCATGCTGGTGCCAGCGGCGACGATGGTCAGGCCGATGACGAGATCGCTCACGCCCAAGGTCTTGGCGAAACTGACCGAGGCCTGCACCAGATAGTCCGAGCCGAACACCAGCAACACCAGGCCGGCGGCGATCAGGCCGATCTGTGCTGCCCAGTGACTGTCCCAGGCACCAGTGCCCGCGGGCTGGATCGCGTCGGCAAACTCGTCCTTCGCGGCCTGGGTCTCGCGGCGCGACTGTACGATCAGAAACACGGTGTAGGCCACCAGCAGCGCGAACAGGAAGCCCCCGTCCAGGAACGAAAGATTGCCATCGAGCGTGAGCGCCAGCAGCAACAGGCTCACGCCCAGCATGATCGGCACTTCTTGCCGGATTAGCTGGATATTGACCACCAGCGGCGCGATCAGGGCGCTGATACCCAGGACGAACAACACATTGAAGATGTTGCTGCCCACCACGTTGCCGATGGCGAGGTCGGTCTTGCCGTCGAGCACGGCACCAACGCTTACTGCGACCTCGGGCGCACTGGTGCCGAGTGCGACGATGGTGAGTCCGACAACGAGCGGGCTGACACCAAACGACAGTGCGAGTTTGGACGCGCCGCGCACCAGTGTGCTGGCACCGATGACCAGTAGGATCAGGCCGCCGAGAAAAAAAAGTATGTTCATAATTGAGCAGTGTGGCTACAAACGTCTGCCCAACGCGGGCCGGTCCGCCACCGGGAATCATAAGCGCGATCAGGCGCGCTCTGGCTGCACGGGTGTGACAGCCGTGCGGACGAAGACTCGATCGTGGCGCGCAAAGTCCCACCGCTCGATCAGACAATACTGCCCTGCTTCGGACCCGGTCTGCGCCCAGCCACCACGCGCGCCGTACGCCTCGCGCCATCGCAGGATATTCACCGAGTTGGGCACCCCGGGACGCGTGCGCGACGAGATGGCGGTTCCGGCCTGGACTACCCAAAATGGCCGCGCCAACCCGTGCACCGCCAACGTGTACGGCAGATGAATGTGCCCACCCATCACCAGGTCGGCCCCGGCCCCCGACCAGGACCTCATGGCTGCACGGTGGCCACGCAGCAGGTTGGGTCGGTCCCCGGCCTGGGTCACGGCTGTTGGCTGGTGCACCACCACTACGCGCAACTGCAGTGGGCTGGCTGCCGAAAGCAGCTTGGCCACACGATCGATCTGTGGTGTAGACACCTCGCCGTTCTTGTGGCGCCATGCGCGCGTGGTGTTGACGCCAACGACCAGCAGGTCCTGCGACGAGTACACGGGCTCGAGATCGGCCCCAAACACCTTGGCGTAGCGCGCGTACGGGCGGGTCAGCCGCGCCCAGAGGTCGAAGAGCGCAATGTCATGGTTGCCGGGAATGGCCAGAACGGGAGTACCCAGTCGGTCGACGAAGGCCTTTGCCGCGCGAAACTGAGCCGGTCGTGCACGCTGCGTGATGTCACCCGACAGCACCACCACATCGGGCCGCTGCTGGACTGCCAGGGCGACCAGCGCCTCGACCACTTGCGGCTGCTCGGTACCGAAGTGGGTGTCGGAGATCTGGAGCAGGACACTCATGCCACAGCCCTTGGCACGTCCGCCGTGATCTCTGCACCGGGGGCTTGGAGCAGGTACAAGGGCTTGTCGAGCACCAGAATGTCGATGGGCGCGCGCATCAGTGCCACCTCACCGTCGAACGCTACCACGATCTCACTACGGCCAGGTGCCAGCGCCGGCTTCACCACCATGTGCTGGAACTCGAAGCCCTCCACGCCAGCGGCTTTCCCCAGCCTGCCCATCGCCCCATGCAGCATCAACCGGATCATCGACATCCTGCCGATGGGCCGCAGCATCAGCGCAGCCATGCTGCCATGGCCGGGTGTGCCGGCCATGGTATCTTTTGGCTCTGCGCCGAATTGTTGCAACTGCAGCCGGTTGTTACCCACGAAGAGCGTCAAGATCTGCACGTCGCCAATCGCGGTGTCCATCTCGATGTGCAAGCGCAGCAGGCGCTGTGCGCGCAGAAGCGTTGAACAGGCCGCCACAAACGCCACCCAACGGCTACGGCCGAAGCGGGCTTTGTAGGCCTCGCGGTTCTGCAACAGTTCGGGGTAGACGCCCAGGCTTGCGTTGACCAGGAATATCCGGTCATTGATGGCTGCCACCTGCACCGGCCTCGGCCGCGCATCGAGCAGCAGCCGCGCCGCAGCAGTCGGCTCGGTGGGTATGCCGTGGGTCCTGGCAAAGTAGTTGAAGGTGCCGTAGGGAATGACGCCCACCGCGCATCCGGCTGCGTGTGCGGCCTGGGCCACTGTGTTGAGGCTGCCATCGCCGCCAACCGCGATCACCGCTGTACCGCGCGCCACCGCAGCCTTCGCGGCCTCGGTGGCCACCCGCAACAGCTCACCAGGCCCGCAAGTCAACAGTTCGCCCTTTCGCCCCCGCGCTGCCAGAGCCGATTCGATCACGGCACGCTTGGCATCGACGTCCAGGGCACCTGCAGCGGCGTTGATCACGAACAGCAAAGTCGACTCTGGGTCGAAGCGCGGGACCGACATCGCGGCGCGCCGCGCGCTGTCGGCTGCTGTCGTATCGACGCTGGCAACCATCAGTCATGCCGCAGCAGATCGCCGAAGACGGTGTGCTCGCCGTCCCGGCGGTCGGCACCCGGAGCGTCGTACAGCACCAGCCAGCGGCGCTTGCCGCCGGCGATAGCGGGCGGCAGGTCGCAGATCGCCTCGGCGCGATTCGTGCCGCGCCCGTGGGGTAGCGACACCAGGTCGGTCAGCGCCGATTCGAAACGCACCGGCTCGCGGTTGGCCTTGATGGTCGGCCTGGCGAGCGGCCACTTGAAGACACGGATCTCGCCGTTAAGCACCATCGTCGGCCCGGCCAGGATGTACAGGTCGTCACCGCAGAAGTGCAGGTCCCGAATACCCAGGCCGTCGAGCTGCAGGAAGTGCTTTCGCAACAGGATCCCACTGTCGTCCAGCGGTGCCAGTCGCAGTCGGTCGCCACGCATTTCGACCGCTACTTCGAGCATAGCCGACCAGCCGCGGAGCACCGGACCACGCAGACCAAGTATCAGCCGGTGTCCGTCCACTGCCATACCTTCGATGTCAAAGCCGTTGTCCTTTCCCGGGATCGCCATGTAGGGCCCAAGGTGGGGGTCGTCGGCCAGCGCACGGGTCAGCAGGTTCGTTTTGGAATCGCCCTTCAGCCGCAATGCCCGCCGGCCGTCCTGAGCCTGTCGCACCAGGCAGGGTTCGCCGTTGGCGTCGGCTTCTATGGGCAGACAGGCCAGAAGGAGACGATTGCCGTCGAGCGCCACCTTCGCCAGCCTCTTGGCATTGGGGGCGTGGTCCCGGTCCGGCTTGGCGTTTTTGCGCTTCAGGCCATGCGAGCCGACCACCCAAAGGTAGCCATCGGCCACAGCCATACCTTCCAGGTCGGCCTCTTCGTCGGCGGTGCCGGGCAGATCCAGCAGATTGGCCAGCGGGAAGTCGCGCACTTCGCCAAAACGCAAGACTTCGCTCCCCACGGAGTCGAGTCGGCGCAGGCGGTCCAGGCCACAGGCTTCGTCGCCGGCCACCCAGAGCCAGTTGCCAGTGACGGCCGCGCCCGACAGGTTGGTTTG
>Ga0335395_10000975_pt1 | contig 18191 bp, 9 predicted proteins | sample MAT02_FD_205744 | JGI IMG/M metagenome (GOLD analysis project Ga0335395, IMG submission 205744) | Freshwater microbial communities from Lake Fryxell liftoff mats and glacier meltwater in Antarctica - MAT-02 (spades assembly) (version 2) ...
GATGAGCGAGTATGCGAAGACCGGAGATGTGCCTTACATCGGTATCGAGTTCGGAATACCCTTGAATATCACTTGGACGCGCGGGCGGGCTGGCTACGGCCCATCCCTCGCGTCTGAGCCATTGGGTACGGAGTTCGCGGCGATCTATGGCGGATCCGATGTATATGCTAAAGAACCTAGTTTCTATCGCGAAGCATTAGTTGATAAAAAAACGGATAAAGGATGGGGCGGGCAAAATTGGGAGCGGATTTTGAATGAACCTGAGCCGATTCAAGATTTACAGAGCCTCTTGATTCGCAATACTTGGCGCAGTTGGCGCACGGCAGGGATCACAGGCGGCATGGTTCCATGGAACATGAATCAACAGGTCTGGCATGAAAATGGCTTGCTTGTTGAAGTTCCCCAAGCGGACTTCGAGCCGGGATTCCGTGGCGTTTGGAAGCCCACCTTACGGCAGACAGACCTCGGCTACTTAGATTCTAAATCTGGTTGGGGAGCATACCCTTCAGCAGATGTGTTAACAGAAGTGAATCATGAGACGCTCGCTTGGATCGCGGGACCACCAGAATCTTTCACTCAGAAAAATAAATCCTTCCGCCCGGGCGAAGAGGTCGTGAAGCAAGCCGTCCTCATCAATGACAGGCGCACGCCGGAAACCTACAGCCTCACATGGACCGCATATCTTGCTGGAAAAGAAATCGGTAAAGGAGATAGCGAAGGGAAAATCAATCCGGCACAAAATCTATTTATCCCAATTACATTTAGCCTTCCTGCTGAGTTGGCCACGGTCAAAGAGGCAGGCGAAATTAAAATGAGTGCCACTATCGCTGGAAGGAAACATGAAGATACGTTTAGCTATCGTGTTTTTTCGAAAGATGAATCGAATCCTATCAATGTGCTCGTTTTTGATCCTCTCGGGAAGACCACAAAGATGTTAAAAGATCTAGGTGTGACGGCACAGCCTTGGGATGGAAAGCCTTCCTCCAGTCTGCTGGTGATCGGGCGCGAGGCTCTATCGAGCATGGCTGTCCTGCCTGGGGACTTACAGGCCTATACCCAAGCGGGTGGGCGTCTGCTCATCATGACTCAAAAGCCTGACTGGCTGCGCACTTCTCTTGGCCTGCGAGTTTCTCGTCACGCCTCGCGTTATGTCTATCCAGTGGATCCGAACCATCCGGTTCTAGCGAATTTGGATGCCTTGGACTTGCGCAATTGGAACGGCGACACCACCCTTACGGAATCACACCCCACAGAGCCTAACCTGAACGCCATGCCACTTTATGGCTGGAAATGGGGCAACCAAGGCGTTGTGTCCAGTGCTGCCATCGAGAAACCCCATCGCAGTGGCTGGCGGCCGATCTTGGAAACTGAGTTCGACTTAGCTTACTCACCGCTGATGGAACTAGATTTCGGAAAGGGACGGGTTACCCTCTCCACCTTGGATTTAGAAGATCAATATCAAGCGGATCCAGTGGCAGAAAAGCTGACGCGGCAATTGCTCAGCTACGCAGTCTCGGCACCCATTTTGGCTCGCCCGAGTAAGACTGTTTATATCGGAGGCAAGGAATCGGCGGAGATGCTCACGGGACTTGCCCTAGTTTACGAGAAGGCCACAGCTCTTGATCCCACCGCACTCAATATCCTCGGTGCCGATGCGGATATCAGCGCTGCGGCCATCGCCAGCTTCGTAAGCGCAGGCGGCCGCATCATCGAACTCGCTCGCACGCAGGAGGGCGAAAGTCGTGGGCTTGAGTTCAAAATCGCTGCCGATTATCATGGATCCACTCAAGTGCCAAGCGGTCCGCTATTTGCCGGATTAAGCGCCTCAGACTTACGCATGAGGACGGAAGTCGAATATTGCGTGATCGCAGGTGGTAACAATGCGGTGGTCTCTGCCGACGGATTATTCGCACTGCGTGGTTCTGATGCCAAAGGCTTTGCGCTCTCCACGCAGCTTGATCCAAGCCGTCTGGACGTGGAGAAAGTCCCAGCCTTGCGGTTCACTCGTTGGCGGCAGACTCGCGCCCTTAGTCAGATTCTCGCGAACTGCGGTGCGATCTTTTTACCGGATCAGCGGATCTTTAAACCGCGAGTGCTGGTTTTCCCTCTCGCGCTTCCCTCATGGAAAGCACAGATGACGATCACCAAACCGCCCGTGCCGCCTGAGGGAGATACTCGTCTTCCTGATCCTGGTGTCAGTCCACAAGCGCAAAAGCTCGTCACCCTTGAGGCAGATGAATCTCGCATGGAAACCTTGGCGATTCCCGCAAACTACGCTGGCTTCGAAGACGCTACAGGAGAAGCCGTATTCCGTCTCACTCTCGATTTACCCTCTAATTGGGCTGGGCAAATCCTGTCCTTGGAACTAGGGCCGATCGCAGACTTTGATACCACTTTCTTCAATGGGGTAAAAGTCGGCGGGCTTGATGATAGAACGAAGGATTTTAACAATATCGAGCGTAAGTACCGGGTGCCAGGAAACCTCGTCAAAGCAGGGCGTAACGTGATCGCCGTACGTGTTTGGGACAGTGCGTATGGGCCGGGTATCTATGGCCGTGCAAATATCATGCGCCTGCGCTTGCTCAGTGGTGAAGCTCCACCGCCAAACTTCTATCACTCGGACTATGTGGATACCTTCGAATTCGGAGACGAACCTTATCGCTACTATCGCTGGTGAAAATCTGCTAGGTATGACAACAATTCCACATCTGCTAAAATTATGAAAATATTACCAACGATCAATTCGGCACTCGCCGTCATTACGAGTCTCACATTATTTTCCACCCAACAAACGCTAATGGCGCAGGTGGAGGGTAATCTTTTCCCAGAAGGCGCTTTTGAAATGGAGGCCATTCAAGGCATGCCAGATGGCTGGGGCATTCCAGATAAGAACGATCGTCCGTGGAAGGGCGGATCGGTTGTTTCGATTGAAACAGAAGAAAGTGGTCACTACGCCCGCCTCACCACCGTTGCTGAATTCCCCTATTTATACGCGCTCTCGGCCGTCATTCCTGTTCCTGAGGGTAAAAAAACACTCAATGTTTCAGCACGGATGCGCATGAAAATGGAGACAGTCCCAGGTGACTGGAATGGATTTAAATTCAACATCGGCTTCGCGGAAGTCGCCGGCACAGGGCCAGGCACCAAGGACTACAACGTTACGAACGATAGTACCGTTTTTAGCTTACAGGAAAACAGCGAGGAGTGGAAGACGCTCACAGGAAACGTCGTTGTCCCGGAAGGTGCTAAATTCATCTGCATGAGACTCTTCGTAGGTTCCATGCTTGGAACCTTCGATATCGATGATATCACGATTACAACGGATTGATTTTCACCCCAGAATCCAAAGGTCCTCCATTCCGAGGCTTGCCAATTTCCTCGCGCTCGCTTCACAGACTTCTGCGATCACTTTCAAGAAGCCAGTGAGTGGGTGCCGCCGCTCATCTCACTGGCACTTCATGGGCGTGGGCGAACGCGTTTCGCTGCTGTGTGGAGTGCGGTGGGAAGCGGTAGCGCCACACCGCTTTGGCTGGGAACAGTGAATAGCGGGTGTAGGGCGAGATATAGGTTTGTTTGGATATTGCGATTTGAGGGAACTGGGCTTGTGCGGAGCTTTGGCCATTGCGGGGCGCTGCCGCTCATCTCATTGGCACTTCATGGGCGTGGGCGCACGCGTTTCGCCCCTCCTTGGTGCAGGCGCGCTTGCCTGCCGATGTTCAAGGAGCGGCGGAACGTGTCCGCCGATGTCCATGGGCCGCCAATGAAGAAGCGCGTTGGCTCATCTCATGGGCACTTCATGGGCGTGGGCGAACACGTTTCGCCCCTCCTTGGTGCAGGGGCACTTGCCTGCCGATGTTCAAGGAGCGGCGGAAACACGTTTCGCCGCTGTGTGGAGTGCGGTGGGAAGCGGCAGCGCCACACCGCTTTGGCTGGGAACAGTGAATAGCATGTGTAGGGCGAGATATAGGTTTGTTTGGATATTGCGATTTGAGGGAACTGGGCTTGTGTGGAGCTTTTGCCATTGCGGGGTGCTGCCGCTCATCTCATTGGCACTTCATGGGCATGGGCGAACACGTTTCGCCCCTCCTTGGTGCAGACGCACTTGCCTGCCGATGATCAAGGAGCGGCGGAACGTGTCCGCCGATGTCCATGGGTGGCCATTGAAAAGCGCGTTGGCTCATCTCATTGGCACTTCATGGGCGTGGGCGAACGCATTTCGCCCCTCCTTGGTGCAGACGCACTTGCCTGCCGATGTTCAAGAAGCGGCGGAAACACGTTTCGCCGCTGTGTGGAGTGCGGTGGGAAGCGGCAGCGCCACACCGCTTTGGCTGGGAACAGTGAATAGCGGGTGTAGGTCGAGATATAGGTTTGTTTGGATATTGCGATTTGAGGAAACCGGGCTTGTGCGGAGCTTTGGCCATTGCGAGTGGTTGGCCGTCATAGCCAAAGCGGTGTCGGCGCTCGTGCCTCGCTCTGCCACCGCACTCCAAAGGAAAACCTGCCGCCCGGGTGTGGGCGGCAGGTTGATGGAATAATCTCAATTCGAAGATCAGGGGTTCACCAAGACCTTCAGACGACCGAAGATTTTGCCTTGGCCGGTAGGTAGGGCATAGGTGATCGAAGTGTCCGCATTGCCTGGATTCTGTGTAACTTGTGGAGTCCATGAACCATTCGCAAGCGATGGTGATGTCTCGATCACATAGGTGACATCGCCATTAGCGATTGCTGCTGGGCGCTTGGTGAAGCTCAGAGTTCCAGCGGTGAAGGTTCCGACGCTGCCGTCAGATCCAGTCAAGTTGGTGTTGAGTGCATATTCGACGGAGTTTAGGACTCCGTCGTTATCCGAGTCACCACTGACGCCGCCTGTCACGCCATTGGTGGTGGCCCAGGCCTCGTAGCCGCCTGTTGGGATGACAGCATCCGAAGGTAGCACGCTTGAGATCGTGGTGCCCACACGGATCTCGTCATAGATCATTGTGTTCGCAGACGATGGTCTGGTTTGAAATTTGGTTAAACCGTCAAAATCATATGAAGAGATAGTTGTCGCATCGGGTGCCCCGAGATCGTCGGTGCCGAGTATAGGATCTACCCAAAGACTAAAAACGTCGCCAAGACCGTCGACAAAATCAATACGTAGCAACAAGAGAGTCGGTGTATCAACTGCAAAGAGAGCACCACTACTGGCAGGGAAGCCTTCGGTATTAATCGACCAACTATCGCCGGTGTTTTGCAAATAGACGTTTTTGTTAGAGGCTCCAGTCCCAATCACGATTTGCCAAGATCCTGCATCGGCGCTGGAGGTCTGTGCGAGCACCGAGTAATATAGTGATTGGCCATCTTTGCCAAAAGAGCCATCGGCCCGGAGGAAGTTCGAAAATGGATCAGTCGTCATTGACTGGTAGCTGTAAACTGGGTTGGTGCTCCATGTGCTAGTGGTGGCAAGTGCCGCGCCACCGCTAGTCAGGAGACCAGGGTATGTTAATCCGGTAACCACTGTCTGATCTGTTCCCCAAGTTCCTCGTAAGCCCGTGCTCGTGCCGGCAGGAACGCCTCCGATATTTGTAGCTGGAAGCCCATTGTTATTGTTAAGGCCGCCATCAGGGTCCGGGTTAACTGTGCCTACAACATAGCTGAATGATTCACTGATAATCAACGATCCAGCGGACGAAGCTGTGGTGACTTCAAAGAGGAGTGGTGTGGTTTGATTCAGCACCAAATCCTCGGCCACTAGATAAACATCATACGGTGTGGAAGGAATTAGGCCGGTCAGAGCCACGTTATTCGTCACATTGGCGAACAAGTCCAGCGTGCCGAATTTCGCCGCCGCAGTTCCGGTGCTATCTTGGCCGAGTTTAATCTGAGCAGCAGATGGAGCAGTGGCACCGTCGGGAAGCACTACGTAATACGAAGTGGCAGTTTCATTCACTTGTGTCCGCAGGCGGAAACCCGTGGAGAGAATTGAGTCACTCTTCGGGAACCCAGCCGCCCAGACAGGTGGTGTGACATCTGGTGGGAGAGGCGCAGGAATCACAGAGGCCAACGTGGTTCCAAGACGTAGTTCATCTATGGTGAGGTTATTTGAAGTGTCGGAATTGATCTTGTAGGCAATGAAATTCATCGCCCCAGCGGTGACGGTGAGAACATGTGATGGTGTTTGACTGCCATTAAAACCAGCCAAAGTTGGGTTGACCCAGACGCTGAGAACATCAGGATCGGTCGGAGTCGCCCCTGCCACCGATCTGAGAATCACAAGATTAGTCGCGCCGTTGCTGATCGTGGCACCCGGACCGGTAACAGTGCCTGCAAAATTGGCAGGCGGGCCTAGTTGATATGGATCAAGACCCAGTGTAAAAGCACCACCAGAATTAACTGTATTCAGTCCAAAGAAAAGATTGCCCTGCGAGGTGTTCTCAATGACAAACCGAGTCTGTTTGGTGACATCCTGTACTCTAAAAAGATAACTGAAGTAGAGAGTTGTGCCATCAGCTCCCATGCCACTACCGTCAGCAGGGCCTACCCGTAATGAGGCAAAGGGGTCCGTGGTCATGTATTGGTAAGTAAACAGGCCATCAGCCCAGCTTGAGCCCGTATGGCGTAAGGCATTGGATGATGATGCGATGCCAGTGTAACTCAATCCGGGCACTACGATGGTATTGACGATCCGATTGCGCAGGCCGGTTCCGGTGCCAACAGGGATACCGCCCGGGTTCTCAAAGGGCAGGCCGTTTTCTTGGCCGCTGGAGATAGCAGACTGAGGAGCGATAGCACCTATTGGATAGGCGAACGTTTCCTGAATAATGGTATTGGCCGCAAGAGGTAAGATCGATGCTGCACAAGCGGTGGTGAGATACAAGGCACGCTTGGCACCTCTTGAGTCTGGGTTTATGTTCATATTTGGTAATTAACTAATGGGTTTGGAAACAATGGGTTTTTGAGGTTTTGGGTAACTATTGCAAAATCGCAATCGACGATACATCGTCATCAGGATTCACTTTGTGCCAATCAATGTAGGGTCAATTCAAGTAAATACGTTAATTTTGCGCTTTTTATTTGAAATGAGGCGAAAGGTGCCTGTCTGGCTAGGCTGCTTTGGCTGGGAATCGTTGGGTCGTCAGTTTATCGCGGGACTGGCATTGAGATGAATAAACTACCGAAAAGGTAGCGAAGGGGCGCCAAGGCTATGGAGTGCGGTGGGAAGCGGCAGCGCCACACCGCTTTGGCTGGGAACAGTGGATAGCATGTGTAGGCCGAGATATAGGTTTGTTTGGATATTGCGATTTGAGGGAACTGGGCTTGTGCGGAGCTTTGGCCATTGCGGGGTGCTGCCGCTCATCTCATTGGCACTTCATGGGCGTGGGCGAACACGTTTCGCCCCTCCTTGTGCAGACGCACTTGCCTGCCGATGTTCAAGGAGCGGCGGAAACAGGTTCGCTGCTGTGTGGAGTGCGGTGGGAAGCGGTAGCGCCACACCGCTTTGGCTGGGAACAGTGGATAGCATGTGTAGGGCGAGATATAGGTTTGTTTGGATATTGCGATTTGAGGAAACTGGGCTTGTGCGGAGCTTTGGCCATTGCGAGTGGTTGGCCGTCATAGCCAAAGCGGTGTCGGCGCTCGTGCCTCGCTCTGCCACCGCACTCCAAAGGAAAACCTGCCGCCCGGGTGTGGGCGGCAGGTTGATGGAACAATCTCAATTCGAAGATCAGGGATTAACCAAGACCTTCAAACGACCGAAGATTTTGCCTTGGCCGGTAGGTAGGGCATAGGTGATCGAAGTGTCCGCATTGCCTGGATTCTGCGTAACTTGTGGAGTCCATGAACCCGTGGCAAGCGATGGTGATGTCTCGATCACATAGGTGACATCGCCATTAGCGATTGCAGCTGGGCGCTTGGTGAAGCTCAGAGTGCCACCGGTGAAAGTTCCGACGCTGCCGTCAGACCCAGTTAGGTTGGTGTTGAGTGCATACTCGACGGAGTTGAGAATTCCATCGTTGTCCGAGTCACCACTGACTCCGCCAGTCACCCCGTTAGTGGTGGCCCAAGACGCGTAACCGCCAGGTGGGACGACATCGCTAGGCAGCACGCTTGAGATCGAAGTGCCCATGCGGATCTCGTCAAAAGTCATCGCACCCGCCACAGCGGACCGAGTTTGGAGTCGGTTAAAGACGAAGTCCACGGCGATGGTGATGCTGGCATCAGGTGCGCCGAGATCATCGGTGTCAAGGCTTGGATTGACCCAGAGGCTGTAAACATCACCAGCTCCGGCAACGAAATCAATACGCAGCAGCAACAAGGTGGGAGTATTGATTTCAACTGAAGCACCGGAGGATGCGATCGGCCCGTTGTTATCAAGGGTCCAAACGCTATTTCCGCCAGTTCCAGCATTCCTCAAGAAAGTATTCTGATCGGGGGTACCTGTAATCTTGAGGCGCCAAGCTGAATCCGCGTCACTTGAGGTTTGTGCAAGCATCGAGAAATACAGGCTCTGCCCGTCTAGGCCAAATGAGTTACCGACGCGTAAGTTGGCGAACGGATCGGTTGTCATAAAGCGGTATGCAAAGACGGTGCTAGCTCCCCATGCGGCAGTTGTGGCATTTGCCGCACCACCGCTGGTCAGGAGTCCCGGGTAGGTCAAGCCGGCGACGACATTGAGATCGGTTCCCCATGAGTTGCGCAGTCCGGTGCTGGTGCCAGCAGGAAGGCCGCCGACGTTGGTGGCGGGTAGGCCTTGGCCCGCATTCAGTCCGCCGTCGGGATCGGGGTCACTGGTGCCGATGGTGTAGTCGAACGACTCATTGATGATCAAGGATCCCGCAGAAGACGCCGTGGTGACATTGAAGAGCAATGGAGCCGTCTGGTTAAGAACGAGATCTTCAGCGACCAGATAGACATCATACGAAGTGGATGGATTGAGACCGCTCAGCACCAGATTGCCTATGGTATTGGCTGCCAGTGCCTGGCTGCCAAAGGCGGAAACTGGGTTTCCCGTGCTGTCTTGGCCGAGCTTGATCTGGGCTGCTGTAGGTGCGGTGGCACCGTCTGGAAGCACGACGTAATACGCGGTGCTGAGGTCATCGACCTGCAACCGAAGCCGGAGGCTGGAAGTGGTGATCGAGTCACTTTTCGGGAAACCAGCGGCCCAGGCAGGTGGTGTCACGTCCGGTCCGACAGCAGCAGGAGTCACGTCTGCTAATGCGGTGCCGAGGCGGAATTCGTCAAATGTTAGGTTGTCCGCTGTGTCCGAGTTGAACTTGAGCTGCTGGAAAAGCACGGAACCCGCAGTCGTGGTGGAAACAAGCGAGGGAGTTTCAGTGCCGTCGAAGACAGACATATCGGGATTAATCCACAGCGTGATCTCATCGGGGCCGCCCGCCGCGCCGGAAACCAGTTTTCCGACCACCAAGTTGGTCTGACCGTTGTTGATATTGACTCCTGGGCCGGTTGTAGTCCCTTCAAACAAGCCTGCAGAGTTTTGATTGTATGCGATTGTGACGGCACCGCCGGAACCTGCCGAATTCAGACCAATGAAAACGTTGCCTATTGAATTGTTTCCAATGGCAAACCGTGCGACTTTTGAGACATCCGCCACGCTGAACAGGTAGCTGAAGTAGAGAGTCGTGCCATCGGCACCGAACAAACCGTCATTCAAACCGCCCACGCGGAATGAGAGGTAGGGATCGGTTCCCATGAACCGATAAGGAACTGCTCCATCCTGCCAACTCGTGCCGGTGTGGCGCAGGGCATTGTTGGTGGATGCAAGGCCAGGGTAGTTCAGCCCGGGCACCACGATCGTGTTCGCCCCCCAGTTACTGAGGAGACCCGTGCCGCTGCCTACGGGCAAGCCGCCGGTGTTGTCGAAGGGCAGGCCATTGGGTTGGCCGCTGGCGGCATCGGCATCAGGACTCACCGTGCCAAGCGTGTAGGCGAAGGTTTCCTGGATGATGGTATTTGCCTGTGTGGGCAGCATGAGCGCGGCGCAGGTGGTGGTGAAATACAACGTGCGCATGGCGCCCCGGAGTTGTGGTTTTAGTTTCATAAAATCGTGTTGATGATTGAGCTTATAGGCTGCGAAGCGGGTAGAGGAGTGGTAACTCGTGAGGCAGCAGCGGAAAGATCAGTAAACCGCAACTGAAAAGTTGTCAAATGGTCTGCTATTGAACAAGTTAACCTGAGGGATTTATCCGGAGGAGCGGTGCTCAGGTTTCTAGCGCTTTTAGAACTTCAGACATCCTGACCCACTCACATGAACCATCGATTTGGGGAGAAGGATGAGAAAACATGATGAACCAGACCGGGCATGCGCCGCAAGTTAAGGTAGGGAACTGCGGACGCTGCCCATGGTGGCAGATCAGGGAGCGGCGGAAACAGGTTCGCCCCTCCTTGGAGTGCAAGTCGATTTAGCGTGATGCGACTAGGGCATTCGCGAAGATCTGGGCGACCGGATTGATGAGGCGTCCAGCCAAAGTGACTTGGCAGAGGATGAAGCGGCCTTTTCCGCAGGGTTTTTCGGCAGCGGCGAGTGCGGGCTCCCATGCGCGACCCCAGCCGCCTTGGCCGGTGTTGAGGATTGGCTGCCAAGAGTCGTCGGCAAAGAACAGGTTCTCCAAGAGAGGTGCCGGGCGGTCTAGAGCTGGATCATACCAGAATTTAAAATCCTCCTTACGGAAAAGGTTTGCCAGCGAATGCTCAAGAGCACGGGATACGAAGTGGCGCAGCCCCATGCCGGTCTCCTCGACGGTGATCTTCGATCCGGCGATCTGATATTCGCCGGGTGGCAGCTCGATGATAAGTGCGGTGGCGCCGTTGGCCACGGCTTCCAATAATTCAGGATTTGCGAGTGCCGCTGGATCGTCGATGATCCACAGCCGATCTGCCGTTGCGGAGTCTAGGGCGAGATCATTGGCGAGTTGTTGCGCTTTTTCTCCGCCGATCAAGTGAGGAGTGCTGCGGTCCGAGCTTGCTTGGAAGGCGGGGAATACCTCGATTTGCTGGACGGTGTCGTGCAGTGTCTCGCCGGTGGCGGAAATCAATCCGAGGCGGAGCTGGATGGTCTCGCGTTCTGAGACGGTAGGCAGCACGACGGGGATGTGGCCTTGGAAGACCGCTTCGTCTGCGTGGATGGTGGCGGGGATTCTGGCGGAGTGTACGATCTTACCACCGCGCTCGATTTGGTAGCAAAGCTCCACGCCCGGCGGAATCGCGTTCTTGTCATTGCACACCCACGCTTCTGCCTCGATGGCCTCGCCGGAAGTGCCGGTGATGCGGTCGATCCGGCAGCTCACGGCCAAAGGTGCGAGTGCTTCACGGTATGCGAAATAGGCGGGCTTCGGCTGGCGGCGGACGTCCATGATGGTTTTCATCCATCCGGCTGGCCATGCATCGATGAAAAGATGGATGGCCATGGTGATCATCCGGTTGTCCCGGCGGAAGGATTCCGTCATCAGGCGGATGATCCATTCTTGGTGCGCTTGGCTGCGCTCGATCCATTCTCCCATGCTGGTTGCGGGCTCGATCCAGAGATAGTGGAGCTCGCCGGTCTGGGCTTTGTGAATCATGTTTGGCGACCATGTCGCTTCGGCATCTGGTCCGGCGGGCAGCCAGGCGGCGGGGTATTCCTCGCGCATGACATTCTCGAAATCGAGCCCTTCGGCGCCGAATTCACCGCAGCCATAGTTCCAGCCGGGTTTGACATCCACCCAGTGGCCTTTGTGGAGTTTCCCGAGATCAAGGCCATGGCCATTATACCATCCGGCGTAGCAGTGGCCGTCCGGCAGGCCGGGGCCGGGTGGCTCGTAGTCGCCATCGATCGGCTTGATCTGGCGGTCTGGATTTTCCACATGCATCGCGTGAGTGGCGGCGATGAAAAAGTTTTCCAACTCCGCGCGGTTGAGGTGGCGGTGTGATTTATCGCCCCAAGCGGCGGGAAATGGCTCGTTGATGAATGAGGAAAGAATCACGCAGGCATGGCCGCGGACGAGGCGCTCCATTTCGGAGGCTTGGCGGACGGCTTCGCAAAACTGATTGTAGCGGAGAAAGGCGAAGAGCGGTAGGTCGCACTGGATCATCAGCCCGAGGCGGTCGCACATTTCATAGACTTCTGTCTCGACCGGGCGCTGGGTGAGGCGCAGGAAATTCATGTTTGCCAATTTCGCGAGCAGGAAGTCGTCGCGGAGTTGGTCGAAGTCGCCTTTGAAGACGCATTGTTGCTCGTTGCCCATGGTGTTCGCACCGCGCAGGCGGAGCGGCTCACCATTGAGGAAGAATCGGCCTCTGCGGCCATCGGTGCCGATTGATTCGTCGAGCAGGAATGTGCGCATGCCGAACTGGCGCGCGAGTCCGTCGATTTTTCCAGCGGGGTTAAGAATTGCCCGTGCCTGATAGAGCCACGGCGTATCTGGCGACCACAAGCGGACGTCTGGCAAGGGCACGCGGATGCGGTAGCGAGTGACGCCAGCCCCGGCGGGCGGGAGGTCGGTGCAGGTCAGGCGGATCGGCTCTGCGGCGAAATTTTGCCCATGGACTTCGATTTCCAGTTGGAAAGGTGCTTCGACGGGGTCGGAATTGAAAATTTCTGCAAGGATCTCGACCACGGGTTCGTTCGGCAGGGGACGTGCGAAGACGTCGCGCACATGGACCTTAGGTCTAGCCTCGATGCGGACGGGGCGGTGGATGCCCATGCCGGGCGGGCAATGATGCCAACCTGTGCCGGCCTCGTCCCAGCCGAGTCCGGTGGCGGCGTAAATTTTGTCACCGGCGGTGGTGTCGCCCCATGCTTGGTTGCCTTGGCAGATCGCGTCATTATCGACTCGCACTAGAAGCTCGTTCTTGCCGAGCTGGGCGGTGGCGGTGATTTCGAATTCGAAGGGTGAGAAGAATCCCTCGTGGGTGCCGACCAAGTGGCCATTGAGAAAGACCGCTGCCTTGTAGTCCACGCCGCCGAAGCATAGCCAGACCGCGCCGGGAGCGAAGTGCTCTTCGTTTAGAGAAAACTCCATCCGATACCAAGCCCGTGCCCGGCCGATAGGCCCGCCGTAGTGTGGCAGCGGCAATTGGGTCCATGCGGTGTCTGGCTCAAGCCGCCAATCCGCCTCGGAAAGCATAAGCTGCGGCCGTTTTACCGCGAAGGCTGGAGAGAGATCTTGGAGAAAAGGAAGTGCTGCTTGGCGCGCGGCGACGAGTTCTGCCGCGAGCGTTTCCGCCGTGTGTGCGGTGCGCGGCACGAAGGAGGATGCATCGCCTTCGTCTGGACCGGGTAAACGGATGTCGCTCAGCTCGGGCGGGCCTTGGGGGACGAGGCTGCCGGTTTCATCTTTGGCAATGCCTTTGAGGGCAATGTCCGCAAGGGCATCGTGAGTGGTTTCTGAAGCTTTCAAGTGTGTGATTTCGGATTCGATTGAATGATTTGACTAGAACTTTATCGTTTAACGCGTTAAATATGCCAACTTTAATGATAGGGCTTCGCAAAGGTTATGGAGTGCGGTGGGAAGCGTGAGCGCCACACCGCTTTGGCTGAGGGTGGGGGTGGTCATGGTTGGTGGGAATCGCGTTTAGAAGAGTTTACCGCAAAGGCGCAAAGGGCGCGAAGGGTCGCAAAGGTTATGGAGTGCGGTGGGAAGCGTGAGCGCCACACCGCTTTGGCTGGGGGTGGTGGTGGTCATGGTTGGTGTTGGGAAATTCGCATTCTTTTGTTGATCGAATTTGGAAGGAGTTTAGTTAATCGTGATCTTGCTCCGTAATGAGTAGCGGGCCGTCATAGCCAAAGCGGTGTCGGCGTTCGTGCCTCACTCTGCCACCGCACTCCATGATCGTTGGAGCCGATAGGTCATTCCAGCTTGAGTTTGCAGAAGCAACAAGGTTTCAGTATGGTCAACGCCGTCAAGCGTCCACGCCGCGCCGAGCGAGTGAACCAGCCGGAGCTCGCCGCCACAGGTGCATTCCACCGTCAGTTCGTCGATCTGACCATGGCGGAATGTGCCGGAAACGACGAAGCCACCCGCGGTGCGGATGCGCTCGAAGGAAAGATCGCGCCAGCCTTTTGGCAAACGATCCGCGATGTGGATCGCGTTGTTGCGGAAGGAAACCATCATCTCCAGAGTGCCGCTGACAGCGCCCATGCTGGCATCCATTTGCATGATTTCGTAGAAGAGGAAATCCTCGCCTTTGCGGTGGTCCGGCCAGGCGAGCGAGCCGTCGTCCCACGCGAAAACTCCCGCGCCATCGGCATTATGCAGGGTGGCGTGGCCTTCATTGGTGAAATTCCTCGCCAACAACCAAAGCCAGCTCAGCGCGGCGTCCGGCAGACCGCAGCGCGAGCAGAGCATCGACGCCCATGGCACGCACCATCCGGTCCAATTCCCCGCACCAAGTGTGTTCCACCGGCTCAGACTACGAGCGACGATTTTTTGATGCTCGGGTGCAAACGGATCGATTGAACAAAACGGGAAAATCGACGCGAGGTGACTGTGATGGCGGTGGCTTTCCGGCAGATCCTTGCCTTCCCATAGCGCGATGCGCTGCGCGGGTTGGCCGATCCAACCGTAGGAACCGGTGTTCGCTTCCGCCAGCGAATAGGGCGGAAGGTGCGCCGCAACATCCGCCCAGCGCGGATCGCAAGGGAGATCAAGAGCGATCGCTGCCGCTTGCAAATCGCGCACCGTGCCATGCAGTGCGGCGAGCTGGAAGCTGGCATCGCGGCCCCAGCATTCGCTCGGATTCGCACCGCCGAATTCAGGACTCACGCTGACGGGTAGGGAAAATTTGCGGTTGCCGCCACTGTCGGTCGTTTCCTCCAACATCGCCATGTAGCCGAGAAATGCGCCCTCTAACAATGGCAGCGCCACTTCCCGGAGCACTTCTTCATCCGCCGTGAACTGATAGTATTGCCACGCCATCTGGCCCATCCATGCGATGCATGCCTGATCAATGGTGCCGGACCACATACCGCCGATGTTCTGGCCACGGTCGTCCACCGAGTGCGGCAAAATCATCGCGCCGGGAATTCCATAAAATCGCTCACCCAGCTCGCGCATGCTTGGCAGCCAGCCACGGAGCATATCCCACATCGGGCGCATTTCCTCTGCCTGCCCCGTGGCCATCGCAGCGCCGTAAACCAACTGCACGTTGATATTAAAATGGTAGTCGTTGCTCCATGCTGGAATCGACGTATCCTCCATGAACGGCCCTTGTAAGGTGGCAGCGGGAGTGCCACTGCGGATCAGCCCGGCCTGCTTGTAAATGCCGAGGTCGAATTGCTGCTGGACCACCGCATCTGGCAGGGAAACCCGTGCCGAGTTCTTCCAGAGCTGGCTCCAATACGCCTTCCGCGCGGTTTCTGCGGACTCGGAGTCAAACCCTGACAAGCACTCGCAAACCTTCTTGCGGACATCTCCCGCAAGCGCGGTGGCGAGCAAAATGCGGTTGCCTTCGAGACTCCACCCAAGTGCCAAAGGTTCATCCTCTGGCAAAGTCTGGACGAAGCCACCGCCGATCCCGCCCGCAGAATCCCACGCGGTGGGTGGATCGATGCCGAGGGCGGCCATCGCGTTATCCCGCACCAGATCATAGGCCGGAATCAATTCAAAACGTGCCTGATCTAACAAAGTCGGGTCGATATCAATCCAGGAAATTTCAGCCGAACTGGCTTGGCGAACTTGGAGGTAATGGGCCTCCGTATCATCCTCATGACGGCCGATCCGCACGCTCACCACCGCCGTTTCAAGATCAAGAGTGGCATCGAGCGGACGCAATCCTTCTGCAAAAGTAATGACCATCCGGCCACCGCTGAATTGTTGGGGGAACACGCCGTTATCAGGACGTTTGGAAAAAAGTGCGCCGAGTGTTTCCCGGTTATCAGCATCCAGCGCCTCACGCACCTTCGTGAAAGTGGTGCCAGTGGGGACTTCCTGCGGCGTGCGGTGATCCCAGAAGCCAGCGCGGGCGACGGTAATATGAAGCGAGGAATCGCCCCAGATAAGTAAGCCCTGAAGAGCGTTGCCTATCGGGACGCCGGTGTGCGGACGGCCGAGCGGGAAATGCCAAGTGACTGGTGAGGGAGAGGTGATGGATGACATGATGTGAGTGGATGTTTGAAAATTTTGTAAAGCAGTCGATCAGACTGATTTGAGCTTGAAAATGGCGAAGGAAACGCCGTTGAGCGCGAGGGTGGTGCCGCTAAGTGTTGCACCTTCGGCAAGGATGAGTTGCGCTCCATCTAACTCAGGTAAATCGACGGATCTTTCAGGTTCGCCGGGATTAACCGCGATGGCGAAGCGCGCGGTGGCATCGCTGCGCTCGTAAACGAATGGATATTTTCCCGCCTCGGCGTAGAGTGGGCGGAAGGCGGCGTCATTACCCAAACCGGAATGCTCGGCGCGCAGCGCGATGAGCTTGCGGGTAAAATGTAATAATGAGTCCGCCTCGGTTTCCTGCTCGGAGACCGTCGGCGCATCCTCAGCGGGATCCACGGGCAGATAAAGATCTGCCTCAGCTGCGGTGGAGAAGCCAAGATTAGGCGCGGACTTTTCCCACTGCATCGGCGTGCGGTTGCCGGTGCGCCACATTGATCCTTCTTTCTCTGGTAGGCCATCGATATTCCGCATCCCGATCTCGTCACCATAGTATAGAAATGGCACGCCTGGCATGGTGAATAACATGGCATAAAGCACGCGCAAGTCATCGAACTCGCGGCCAAGACGTGGGCGCTGGAAATCATGGTTGCCAGTGGGTAGTGATGTATAACCACGCCCAAAGGTGCCTTCGTAGTGTTTGATATAGTTATCGAGAAACTGGCGGATGTCACCTTCACCGGAGCGTTCAAAGAAAACATGCGGGATTCGGCTTTTACCGCGCAGTTCATTGCCAGAACCTACGAGATGCGTGTAAGCGGGCTCGCCAAAATGAATCATGAAATCCACATGATAACCGGCGGCGATGGCCTGGATGGGATTGCTCCACTCCGCCACAAGCACAGCATCCGGGTAGTCTTGATCGAACCACGTGCGGAATCCCTGCCACAGACGCGCAAGCTCAGCGGAGCCCTCGCCGCCGCGGATGAGCGAGGAGGCCATGTCCACGCGGAAGCCATCGCAGCCGAGGTCTAGCCAGAATTTCATGATGTCTCGCAGCTCCGTGCGGACCTTGAGGCAGGCGGGATGCTCGGCTTGGAGCTGCCACGGGCGGGTGGGATCGGGCTGGTGATAGCCGAAGCTCAGAGCGGGCTGGAACGGCAGGAAATTGGCCACATAATTTTCACCCGCTGGAGTCGTCGGGCAGTAGTCGCCGAACATTGGCTTCTGCGGCTCATCGCCAGTGAAGATATAGTAATCGCGGTAGGGACTTTCCGGGTCACTGATCGCAGATTGGAACCATGGATGTTGATCGGAAGTATGCCCCGCCACCAAATCCATCACTACTTTAATGCCGCGTGCATGTGCTTCTTGAAACAAGCGCACCGCATCATCATTGGTGCCATAGCGCGCCGCCACTTTTCGGAAATCCGCAATATCATAACCGGCGTCACCGAAGGGCGATTCGAAAATCGGGTTCAGCCACAGCGCTGTGATTCCGAGGGATTTTAAATAATCTAATTTTGAAATCAACCCCGGTAAGTCACCGATGCCGTCACCATTGGAATCGGCGAACGATTGCGGATAAATTTGATAGAAAACAGCGGTGCGGAGCCAAGCGGGAGTGTGCGGTGCGGGTGAGGACATAGGTAGAAAGTTAAGATGCAGAGGAATGCATTACCGCGAGGACTTCAAACGGTGCAAGCTCGACGCGGCCAGCCGGGATGGCGCGGCCGGTGAGTAGATCGGTGCCGGTTTCGGAAATTTCAATCCATCCGGCAGAATTCTCGGCATTGGTGGCGATGTAGCCGGAGCGGCCATCAGCGGAATGGCGCGGCAGGATGAAAACGGCAGGTCCGCTGGTAAGTTGACGGCGGAGCGGAAGTCCAGCGAGGACGTGATCGAGCAAGATGCCATAGTTGCCTTTTGACCATGCCGCGAAAACGACGACGCGACCTGCGCCAAGCTTGCGCTCGACCGCCCATGCGTGACCCTCCGCGTAGCTGCTGGTATAGTGGCCGAGAGCGGTGCACTCACCTGCATCGAGCGCGTAGGCGAGATTATTAAGCGGAATTTCCTGATCACCGAGCGTGCCCAAGATTCCGTCCGCTTGCTGCCAGAAACGCGTGC
>Ga0335395_10000976_pt1 | contig 18175 bp, 13 predicted proteins | sample MAT02_FD_205744 | JGI IMG/M metagenome (GOLD analysis project Ga0335395, IMG submission 205744) | Freshwater microbial communities from Lake Fryxell liftoff mats and glacier meltwater in Antarctica - MAT-02 (spades assembly) (version 2) ...
AACAGTCACTTGGAAATCCTGTATAACCACAGAATCGCTGACCCGATGAGCGTGAGCCAATTCCCACAGCGCGGATTGCTATCCCTTGTGCTTCAAGCCGTTGAGCATCCCGTCGGAGCCACCAAGAATATTCAAGGCTGTCGAAATCTCCCAATTGTGGCAAGAGCAGCACCAATTGCCTCATAGAGGATTCGCAACCGTTCAAGATGGGTAAAACGGCTCCATCACTCACCCGTTGGCATTCGGTTTGGCTCAAGAGGGTACGAATATTCATGGGCTAATTATCTATTGAGGAATTGGGAAAGTAGAAAATCATCAGTTGTTGGACAGAGGCTTTACTAAAATCAAATCGGACGACTACTTTCCGAATTGATGTATCACCTAGTTGGGAGGCTTTAACTATTTTTTCACAAAATTCGAGCGAATCAGGGCAGCACCCCGTGGAAGCCGCATCGGAATCAAGACACCTCCATTGTCTAACCACCCGGTGCTATCAACTTGAGAATGGCTAGTAAGGTGTGATGCACAAACAGGAAATAATAGATACCGAAAGCAGCCAAGCTCCCAAAAAACATTACAGGAGTTTCCAGATATTTGGCTGTAGCAATGAACGTGCCAAGGAAAATTGACACAACGATAGCGGTTTGAGGGTCGAACATGAGGAAAAAGACTCCTTTCTCTGAATGTGTTGCAATCCAGCATAGGTTGTCTGCCCAAACGTCAGAGGCAATGCGATCCAGATTTGAAGTTTTGTTAAGCTCTGCGGTAAATGCCGCCTGCCTTATCCGTGCAAAGTAATTCCCCTTTGTGCCATGCCCAACCGTGCAAATTCCGGCTAGCTGACACTCCTAAACTCAGTGCTTCGCACAGCGATTTGTTGTAGGCAACCAATTGCTTGCTGAGCAATGGGTCATTTTTTACCTCAATTTGGCACGCCAACTGAAGCATTCCTATCCAAGAAAAACCAACTTTGTGCCAAACTAAGTTTCCTTTTAATCTCTGCTCCTCTGCCTTCTTAAGTTGTGGGTAAGTACCATCTAACTCGGATCGATCCAGAAGTGCAGTGTACTGCTTACCTACTTTCCTCCACTTTTTCATCGGAACTTCATAGTAGGGTTCCAGACAAACAGAGAAAGAACCGTCCGCATCTTCTTTTAAAGTCTCTGCAAATAAATCATAGGCTGATTGAAATGGATATTGTCTCAGGCTAGCTTGGTGAACAAATTTGTACGAAGAATGGGCAGATGCCCCGGCAAAATGCTCCACAGAAATCGTGTCTTGAACTTCGGTGTGGAGTTTTTTGACATATTTTTCGGCAACTTGGCAAAGCTCCCACCGGGCTTTGTACTCATTAACGCAGCAGTACATTAACTCAGCTTTTCGTTGAGAAATCTCTTGCCGTTTTACAGCTTCCTCAACTGGGTAATAGTCTTTAACAAGCCACTTTGATTTCCAGCACTCAGCCAAAAGAAGCTGGGTTTGTCTTGCTTTGTGCCCTTCCTCTATCTGAGCTGGTGTTTTAGCTTGCTGTAGGAGGCGATCGCTGGGCAAATTAGCTATAAGTTGGGCAATTTGCTCATCTATGCTAAGCGTTTTTTGGTTCATTGGTAACTCGGGGTGAAGTAGAGGAATTCGGACGACGCAGATTAAGTGGGGTTGCGGGCGTAGAGTTGGCAGCGGTCGCCTTCGGGGAGTTTGGGCATGGGGGGCGCGTTGGGGTTTTGGTTTGGGTTGAGTTTCTCCCAGAATTTGGTGTTGGGAGCGATCGCACTCGCGTTAATCCACCTTACCGTTTTCAAGGATACCTCGCAAAAATTGGGCTAGCTCGGCAAATTGTTCTGGGTTATTCTCAAGCAACCATTCTGTAAGCATCATTGAGTGCGCGGTTTTCCTAAACTCGACCCGCGATTCCGATAACTCGGCAAATAACTTGTGAAGCAGTTTTGCTGCGTCAATATTTTCGTTAACCCATTGAGGATTTGATAGTTCCTGCTGAGTAGTATCTTTCGAGAAGAAATCCTTATTTGACTTATGGGTTTCGAGCCATTCTAGAACTGCAACACGATCGAGAGGTGGTTCTCGTCCCGCATCTTCACGTTTGAGTACGGCTGCTATAGCATCGGGATGAAGCAGGTAATTTTCATACATCCGCCTCTTCAAAAATTCAACCGGGTGCTGGCTTCTTTTTTGCAAATCCTTCATCTCCTCTTCATCCCTATCTTCCCGGTCAAACAGAAATCCTATAGCAGGAGGGTACAAATTATTACCACCGCTGAGCCGTTTGTATAAATCAAACATCACATCAACAAAGCGAGCCTTTTTTCCCAATAAATCGCCCGTGTTTTTGATGCTGATGATTTTAGTGCCTTTCAATAGTTTTGGCTCTAACTTGTCCAATACGAGCGGAAAGCACAGTTCTTCGGTCTGCCCTTCCACCCAGAGGATGCTGTCTGCGCCGAAAACGTCAGACAAACTCACTCCCAATTCAGCTAATAGAGAGCGCTGTTCCTTGATATCTTGCGAATTCATCATTGATGCTTTTGTTTCCCCGTCCTCAAACCGCAACTTCACAATAGTTGAGGGATTGGCAGTGGAAATAATCTCGGCCGAATGAGTGGCAATAAAATATTGGTGCTGCGGAAATTCTTTGAGGATTTCTATCAGTTTTTTGACCGCCCCCGGATGTAAATAAGATTGAGGTTCGTCAATAATAATCGGTCTGGGTTCTGGGGAAGCCAGTACCGCGTAAAGAATCGCCAGTACCTGACCCGTACCCGTCCCGCAATCTGACAAAGACAATGCCAAGTCCTCTCTATCGCTTTCGACAGATTTTGTAGGCCAAAGTAATATTTCAAGATTCGGCCCCTGACGGGTCTGCTGAGATAGAATTCGAGTTGAAACCAATCCGAACTGTGGAAACATGATAGAGACGTACTGATTGAAACGCTCGTACAGCTTTCTTTTACTGGGTGATTCCAATAAATGAATAACTTCAGCCAGGTTTGAAGCTGTTGAATTTAGCTCTTCATCATTTCCGACAGAGCAGTTTCCCACGAACCGCTGGGCTTGAAGTCGGTAAACATTGTTTTTGAATTCGTTAAAAAGCGTTACAAAAAAATCTTCCTCTGTATAACTAGAGTCTGTTTTTTGAGTTTCTTGGCAGAATGTAAAACGACCACTCGCATCTTTTTTGAGAAGATTCTTTTTTCTGTCTCTTGAAGAACCCCTCCACATTGAGCTTGGTCGGTAGTACATTAATTCAAAACCCGGAACTAAATCTTTGATTGAAATGTCAGCCCGGGTTATCGAACTAGCTGTTGATTTTGAAACAGTTAACTCTACATCATCGGGATTGTCCATCCAATTTTGAAATAAAGCAAGCGCTTCGTCTGTTGGCAAGTACGAATTGCGAACGGAAGACAATCCTACATAATGGTTAGCTGGTAGATTGTCGAACAGGCGGTGAATTTCTGCTTTTGTGAAGATTAAAGTTACTTTGGCAGCAGATTCTGGGAGCGGCATTGAATTGGGTTGAGCCTGAGTTTCGATACTGCGGTGCGGGCTGGTTTCAAAACTCAGGGTCAGAGCTTCCAATAGCGCTGTTTTTCCTCCATTGTTGGCTCCCACAATAATATTGATGCCGGGTTTGAACTCTAACGCCCCAGAATCGCGAAAAGACTTGTAGTTAAATAACTGGAAATGGGAGATGTGCATACCTGTGGTTTAGGATAAACGATATTGTAAATAACAGATTTTCCGAGTTCGATTGCAGGAACGAGCGCTCTTTTTGCCTAGTTAATCCCCTCCGGCAAGTACAAGTCATCCCCCGGAAGCCGTCGCTCGATAACTTCTTGCCGATTTTCCAACAGAATTGACTCATAAGTCTCAGCAAAGCGTAAATTGTACTCAGGTTCAGTGCGCTTGATGCTAAATGCCACGTCAGCCCGCCGTTCTATGGATTCTGCCATACTGGCTTGGACTAAAGCTTGAGCTTTCACGTTGCCTTTGCCTACTTCATGCAACCAATATGCTGTAGCTAATGCAATGGGAATAGGCTTGATTAATTGAGCGTTACCTTCCACTGGAATGCTTTCAGCTTGGGTAAAGTTATAGCCGCTGAAAGGCAGAGCTAAGGGTGATTTGCCATTGATAAACCTGGTCAATGTGCTGCCCTTCTTGTCCACCGCACCCATAACTCCAATCGCATCGACTTTGTAGCCGCCATCGGGTAGCTGATAAACAATCAGCCCAATTGTACCTAAAAGGATGGTGGCAGAAATAGCTTTAACTGTCATCTGTTAGTTCAAATAAATTATAATGACCGGAGGTTAGTTGACATTGACTAATTAATCAATTATATTTATGAGCAAAGAATTTAGTTAGCGGACTACCGAACCCAGCAAGTACGGTTTACTACACTGGGGTGTTGTACACCTTAAGCCGCCCGTACCTGTAATGTTCCGCAGCCTCTGTCTCCGCAGCCATCGCGTAAGATGCTACAGTTTTGGCGATCGTACAAAATAATTTGCCTCCGTTGAAGGTAATAGTGGAAAGCACTTTACAGGAATTGGGAAACATGAATTCAGCAACCGGTTTTGAGCGATACCTGGAAAATATTCATGACAGCGATCGCTCTTTGAATCCATCCATGCCTTCCAACCGTAGAAAACTTATTCTATCTGAACGTCCACCAGCAACAATGGTTGCTCCATCTGGAGAAATAGCACAAGCGTTTACCTCTCCCTCACAGTCAAAGGTCGTAATATCCTCACCACTATTTAAATCCCAAACTTTAATGGTTTTGTCCCATGAACCCGAAACGACAAATCGCCCATCTGGTGTAATAGCAACTGTCCGCACCCAATAATAGTGACCACTCAGAGTATTCAGTTCAGTTCCACTATTGATATCCCAGACCTTAAGGGTATTGTCATTAGATGCTGAAACTGCTAATTTTCCGTCTGGAGTAATGGCTACTGCATTTACTAAATCAGTATGTCCAGTAAGAGTATGCAGTTCAGTTCCACTATCGATATCCCATACTTTGAGGGTTTTATTTCGTAAAGCTGAAATAGCTATTTTTCCATCAGAAGTAATGGCTACTGCTGATACGGAGTATCCTTTGAAGATACAAAGTTCACTTTCACTATCCAAATCCCAAACTTTTAGGCTTTTGTGAGTATATTCATAAATAATAACATTTTGACCATCAGGAGTAATGGCAAGTACCTTTCCTGAATAGTTTTGACTGATAGTACGGCGTTCGTTCCCACTGTGCCAATCCCATATTGTAATTTCAATATATGGATCGTCTGAAGCGGAAATAACGTATTGATTGTCGGGAGTAAGTGCCACTGCATTAACATGACCTTGATGTCCAGTTAAGGTATGTATTTCAGTGCCATTTTGTAAATCCCATACTTTGATAGTACGGTCTTCTGAAGCTGAAACAGCGAGTCCTCCATCGGAACTAATCGCGACTGCATCTACCCAGCCATTATGCCCGCTTAGAGCAACATCTTCGGCATATAAATTCCAGACTTTGAGGGTGTTATCATAGGAAGCGGAAACAGCCCATTTACCTGGATACGGGGTAATAGCAATTGCACTCACACATAAGGTATGCCCATAAAAGCTTCGCAGTTTCTGCCTTGTTTGTAAATCGTAGACTTTAATGTGATTAGCATCTGAACCACAAATAGCCAGTTTCCCATCTGGAGTAATAGCTATTGAGTGGAAACGATAACCCTCTTCTATGACAATAGATACTTGATTTTCACTGCTTAGGTTCCACAGTCTCAGAGTATTATCATCAGAAGCCGAAACAGCAAAGTTGCCATCAGGAGTAATGGCAACTGCCCGTACTGCGCCAGTATGTCCGGTGAGAATACGCAATTCGGTTCCGCTTTCTAAATTCCAAACTCTCAAGGTTTTATCCCATGAGCCAGAAACCGCTAGTTTACCATTACGAGTGATGGCGACTGTTGTTACTGAATGATTATGACCGTTAAGAGTATGCAATACTTCCCCAGTCTGTAAATTCCAGCTTTTTAGAGTATGATCCCGTGAACCTGAAACTACTAATTTCTTATCGTTAGTAATAGCAACTGTATTTACCCCATCGGTATGTTCTGTAAAGGTTTTCAATACGTCGCCACTAGATAAATCCCAGACCTTTATAGTTTTATCTTCGGAAGCCGAAACAACTAGCTGCCCATCTGAAGTAATGGCAACAGCCTGTACATAATGATTATGTCCAGTTAATGTACGTTCGACACCACTAGATAAATCCCAGATTTTTAGAGTTTTATCTTCAGAACCAGAAACAGCTATTTTTCCATCTGGGGTAACAGCAACTGCTTTCACCCAGTCACGATGCCCGGTGAGGGTGCGGACTAATGTTCCTTCTGGTGGTGTCAGATTAGATGTCAAAGGACGCAACCAGGGATATCCCAATTCCTTTGTTTGAGCAAGCATTGCTTGAATTTCAGGCTGTTTGAAGGATCGTAAACGACCCCAGAGTTGTCCTGCTAGTTGTGCTGGATCATCAGCCAAAACATTTGCAGCTAAGTTAATTGCACTTTTAATTAATTTCAGACTATCTTTTTTTTCATCAGATATCAGAATATCAGGTGCTAAAGCTAAATCATAATCTTCAATTAATACCTGTGGTGTTAAATCATAAACCTTAGCCTCAATGAAATCAAAATCAGTCAAAAAGCGAAATAATTTATTGTTATTACCAGCTTGTGCCATGTGAATTGGTAAGTTTTTCAAGGCATAATTTCGATTATCATCAGATAAACTGGCTAACCAATCAAATATCTTCATCATTATCAAACAATCCTTTTGTTAAACTATTGACTATTAATTGATTTATCCCTGGGATTGTCAGCCCTGTTTCCTCTAAAATGTCCTGACGGTGCAAAAAATCCCGAAAACTGGTGTGGTAAACGCTATAGCGCTTTTGATGCTCTTTGATAAAATTGTGCAAAAACTGTTCCCACTCATTCAATACAGGTTGCACTATACGACTATCCTCTCCCGAAAATTCACAAATTTGTTGGCGAGAAACAGGCTGCTTTACTTCTCCTAAAATGTAGACAATTTTAATTTTGGCATCTGGCAATGGATTAGCTGTCATTCCCATGCGTCGCCAGTGAAAACTATAGTAGCCTTGCAGACCTTGGGGAAAGCTTTCAAGAGTTAAATCTTTATATAATCCTTTTTCAATGTCTAGCAGGACATAGCGCAAGTACATGAAATTGTTTTCACTTTTATTTGCTATGTTATCAGTAAATACAATGATTGTTTCTTGGCGTTCATCAATCTGCTGGCGTAGATTTTCACTGCCATCAACTCGGTTGTGGATATACAGGCGCACATCTCGTTGGCTATCAATCTGATAGTCCAGCAAACTGATAATCTGCACGGGTGCGTAGGTTGTAAACGGCACTTCAACACCCCGTCGCCTGGTCATTATAAAATATACCCCATCAGGCAAATGAAGCGGCAAATATAAAATATTCGCATCTCTGTAGCTACCGGAGTCAACCTCATCTAAAGCATCAACCGCAATCACTACAGGCTTACCATTCCTTCTTTGAGCTACTTCATCCAAAAGTTGCCCCAGAAATTCTCCATCTTGTGTTGCATTCGATGGTAAAGGGTCATAAGGAAGTTGGTAACGGGCAACCAGTTGCTTGCAGACACTTTCCAAGAATTGGTCTGCGCGATTGGGCCCTTGCAGTTGCACGTTGAAATGGGCGATGCACCCAGTATCTTGCACGTACTTTGCCAGGATGGCGCTTTTACCCTGTCCGGGGTCGCCAATAATAGTGAAGTAGCCCTTTTTGTTTTCTTGTATGAAGGTTTGTATGGCATCAAACACGTACTCGCGTCCAACGAAACCTTCTGTTTTGTCTTGGATTAGTGACTGAAACTGACTGAGAACGGTTGATGGTTTCTGGATAGCGCGGATGAGGGCTTGCATGGCCTCATCGTTGAGTTCCAAGTAAGTGCGATCGCCTATCTGTACCCCTTGCCCTTGACCGATGTTGACGTTGTACTTGCCAAATTGGGTAGCAATTTGGCGATCGCCCGCACTCAACACCTGACGCAAGATAGCTATATCTGCTTCAGTGTGCTCACCAGCAGTAATGCGGTCAATAATGCTACTTAGCTCATCATTGGTCATTTTTTAGGCTCTCCATGCTTGTTCTATAGCAATACTTCGGACAGTTTTAGGCACGGATCAAGTGCCTAAACCCCAGGCTGGCTGTATTGTAGACTATTTTTTCTCTGGTTAAGTCCAGTAAAGAGAGAAAGAAAAAATGCGTTAAAAATGACAGGGCTTACCCTGTAAAGCTTATAGGGTCGTCAAGGTTAGTTCGCAGATTTGGACAAGCCATCAGTAATAAAAAGAGCTTGCGGGCTTTCAATTTGGTGAATTGGCAGGAGTATAGGTAATTTGGCTAGCAGAAATCCAAGTGTCCTGGACGCGCCAGCCGACTCGATCGCCAAATGCTTGCGAATCTTTTTGACATTCATTGAAGATTCGCTTCTGCACGCAGAACCCAAAACGTCGATCGCTGTACTGTAACCATAAATCATCTATGACTTGCAGAACTGGGCAAGAAAAGTTTTGGATTTGCTCATCGCTAGCTTTTTTGGTTTATCGCTTGCGCTCTCTGGTACAGGAAAATCGGCTCGTTTCGCATCGTCGCGTCAACATTTCCTGTTCCCTGTCCTACTCCTCATCCCAGAACAGAACAATATACTTTTGCATCATTACGGCTCCTCGATAATTTCATCCTTGTCAATGTCTGTATTCGTAAAGTACAAACCCAGTGGGTACATTGACCTTATTATTACGGATTTTTAGCATATCTGTTGAAAAATGTTACAACTTAAGGCAGTAATCCAGTAATTATGATATGATCTCTAGAAATATAACTTTGCCACAAAAAATAGCCCATGCTAGATAGACTGCTCGCTCTGGAAAATATTTCTGTAATTGGCCAGTATGAACCAGAACAAATAGTTTCTAAGCTAGCCGAGCTTAATGATGGAGAAGCTATAGATATAGAGAAATCAAAATCTAAGGATGTAGATGATATCCTTAGATTTTTTAACTCTATTCCAAATCAACCTTGGTCACACACAACTCACCAATTTGGTTATATTGCGCCACGCCCAAATGCTTCTGTTGAAAATCAAGCAATTCAACACCCTGGAACGATCCAAACTGATGTCAGTCTTAAAAACAGTCAAATTAATATTCGCTTAGACCGCTTGCATATTTATAAATATCCCGGTGGTGGCACTCATAATGTAATGGTGGCATTTGCGGCACGAAATCAAGTAGGTGATTCCCAAGAGTCAGTTACTTTTAGTCAAATCTATAGAGTACCAGAGGGCAATTCAGCCGGAATTGCCGGACATCCCATCTTTATCGGGTTAAATGTGGGACATCAGGGACTGGCTTTTGAATGTTCTACTATTAATGTCAAAAATGATGAAGATGAAGCAATTTTGCAAGTTCTGGAGTCTCCGACTTTTCAAAATGGACTGAAATTATTAACAACGGCACAACCAGCGATCGCCCCTTTTACTACGATAAGTTTGGGAATAGTAAAATATTTAGCACAGAAGCACAAAAATGTAGCGGTGCAAAAGTTGTATTTGGGGCTAGATTTTGAAGATGCGGCGATGGGTATTCGATTAGCGGAAGGTAATTACATTGCGGTGCAAGTACCCACTGAAACTAGCATTAATTGGGATAAGTGGATTTATAAACCCACGCTGGGGACAATTGTTCATAAAGCAGATGATTCACCTTTGGAATATAACTATTTGGTTTTTCGAGTGAGTCGTTATCAAGGTTAAACCGATGTCAACAATGGGAACTATGACTAAAAGTTTTGAACATGGTTATGCTTTACTCATTGGTGTTGGAGAATCTGCTTATAAACCGCTATCTTTACCAGTAACCGTTAAGGATACTCAAGCGATTTATGCTGCGTTAATTGATCCTGAATTGTGCGGTTATGTGGATGATCGAGAGCATATTCGGGTTTTAAATAATCAAGAGGCAACAAAAAGTCAGATTTTAGAAGGGTTAAAGTGGCTGAAAGAAAAAACTGAAAAAGATTCTCAAGCAACGGTATTTATTTACTACTCTGGACATGGTTGGGTGGATAAAACCGACAATGGCTATTATTTATTGCAACATGATGTTAAACCATCTAAACTACCAAGTTCGGCATTATCAGCTAAAATTTTTACAGAAGCATTACATCAAATTGAAGCGGAACGTTTGTTAGTAGTAATTGATAGCTGTCATGCGGCGGGTATGGCCACATCTAAAGATGCAGATATCGCTGATGCTGAATTGTTTGAAGAATTTGATAATTTTCAGCGAGTTGCACCATCAAAGGGGTTGATTTCAGAATTGAAACAAGGGAAGGGGAGAGTAGTATTTACTTCTTCTGAAGGTGAACAAAAGTCATGGATTAAAGGTGATTCCCTGAGTATTTACACCTTTCATTTTCTGGAGGCGTTACAGGGTGGAGGGAATAAATCAGGGGATACAGAGGTAAATGTTTCTAATTTAATGAATTATTTAGGTAAAACAGTACCCAAAACAGCCAAGGATTTACATAATGCTGAACAAATACCTTATTTTGACATGGGTACTAATGATTTTGTTGTTGCTAAATTACGAGGAGGTAAGGGTTTACCAGATAAAGGGTGGGATGAGGTAAAGTCTGAAGCTACTCAGAAGATTAATAAGATTGCTGATGTAATTAATCAATATGGAAAATATATCTATAACATTAATGAAGTGAGCGGTGGTCACTTTGGTGATGTTATCTATCAGGATAGTTCTAAGGGAGAGGATAAGTCATGGCTACATTAGATGAAATAAAGGAAATTCTTAGAAAAATTGCAGAAAAGACGGCGACAGGTCAAGATTTTGAACTTTTACGTCGAGTAAATGAAAGTGAGGAAAGAATTACTATTCAGTCTGGTAAGCAAATTATCAATCTTGGACAGGGAACAGGTAATCATTTTGGCGATCGAATTTATTATGTGAAGGATGAATTGAGTGACGATGAGATTAAAGCCTTAATTCAAGAATTAAGACTTGCTAAAAGTGAAGATATTGTCGGTATGGTGCTTAATCCACCGATGCCATCAAACTACAATGAGCAAACCTTCGTAGGAAGGGAAGCAGTGGTCAGCGATATTCTGCCCAAATTACAAGGACAAACCCGCTTACTGTGGATTACAGGTATTTCTGGAATTGGTAAAACAGCTTTGGGAGAATGTCTCGCTAGCCAATCCTGGGATCGTGACCCATCGTTTCAATGGATTTATTTGGAGATTTTAGAAGGGCAAAGTCCAGATTTTGTCTCCGTTGTTGCTGACTTGTTAGCCGAATTAGGCGATCGCGAACTTGACCCCCAAGAACGGAATAATCCTGATCAGCTAGCCAAACGACTCTTGCAAAAGCTCCAATCTTATTCGTACTGGATTCAAATGGATTCGTTGGAACGCTTACTTAATCCTGAACAGCCTACTGAATTTGTTGATGCTTACTGGGCAACCTTTCTTCAGCGTTGTCTCACTGAGTCCGATGTTGTCAGCCGTTTTGTGTTGACGGCGCAAGCATTCCCCACAGCACTGGTTGAATTTAGCGATCGCTATCCCAATACTTGGATAGAACTCCGACTAGATGGGCTGTTGCAGGTGGAGCAACAACTGGAATTTTTTACTAAACGTGGTGTGGTTGTCGAACCTTTTAACCAAGACATCCTCACTCGCATCGCCAAGATATATGAAGGTCATCCGCTTGTTTTGAAGGTGATTGCTGAAGATATTTTGAAGCGATTTGCAGGCGATGTTTCCGGCTATTGGCAAGTTTATCAACCAGAATTTGAGCAAGTTGCGAGGGAACTACAAGCCACTCGCTTGGATGAAACGGAATATAACGAAGTTCTCGATCACAAAGTCCGAGAACGCATCAAGAAATCTTTAGAACAACTCCCTGCGGATGCTCTCGATTTACTCTGTCGCAGTGCGGTGTTTCGTCGCCCGGTTCCCAAAAAGTTTTGGTTGGCGATGATTAGCGATCACTCTCCCCAACAGCAAAAAGTGGCTTATCGAGTTTTGGGCGATCGTACTCTGATTGAAAAAGAAGGCACTGATATTCGCCAACACAACCTGATCCGCTCGATCGCCTACGATCTTCTGAGAGCCGATACTTTCATCTGGCATCAAGCCGAACGCCAAGCTGCCGACCTTTGGCTCACCGCTTATGAGCCTGCTCCCGATGCGCCCAAACTGGAAACTGTTCGTGGCTATCTGGAAGCGTTCGATCACTTCTATGAGATGGAGGCTTGGAAAGATGCTAAAACGATTCTATTCCTATTACAAAAAAAATCGAATAATGTTCAATTGCACAGTCAACTATTTATCTGGAACTATTATCAAGAATTGTTTTCACTTTATAATAAACTCCTAAATATTTCTCATAAAATCAGCGATCGCAGCTTAGAAGGAATCGCCTCAAGCAATTTAGGAAGTATATGTATATCTATTGGTAACTACACTGAAGCAATTAAATATCATTGGGAAAACTTAATTATTTCACTAGAATTTAATGCTTTTGAAGCAGTAGGACACGCTCTGGGAAATTTAGGTCTTGCCTACTACTATTTAGATAATTTATCTGTAGCATTTGATTTATTTGAACAAAATTTTAACCTTGCTCGAAACATTGGCGATCAAAGAGGAGAAATGGCTGCTTTAGGAAATTTATCTCTCATTTATCATAGTCAGAAAAATTATCTTAAAGTAATTGAGTTCGCTCAAAAAGCCTCAGAAGTTCAGTCTAGGATGAAAAATCATGAGAAGCAAGGAATAGATGATTGGCATCAAGAAATTAACTTAGCAAACCTTGGAAATGCTCTAGGTAAGCTCCAAAAATACCCGGAAGCCTTTGAAGTTCTACAGCAATCTTTGAGAATATCTAAAAATATTGGAGATCGAGAAGGGGAATCTCATACACTTAGAATTTTAGCAGAACTGCATCAAGCTCTGGGCGAGAGCGAGCTGGCACGGCAATATTGTCAGCAGGCGTTAGCGCTGGCGACAGAATTGGGCATTCCGCTCAAAGCAGAGTGTGAGGCGCTGCTATTAAAAATGGAAGGAGGAGGGAGCGATGGGAGAGAGGGCGATTGTAATGAGTCAGTGAGATAAACTACTTCTCAAAATCCTTATCGGAACCTCTGATGCAAACGTTCCCTTTGAGCCATTATGCCAACTGCTATGCAATCTTGGTTTTGAGGAACGAATCCGAGGCAATCATCACATCTTCTCCAAGGAAGAGGTTGAAAAAATCCTAAATCTCCAGCCCAAGCAAGGTAAAGCCAAAGCTTACCATGTCAAACAAGTTCGCAACCTGATTTTGAAGTATCAACTCGGAGGACAAGATGAAGATTAAGTATGAACTGATTATTTACTGGAGTGAAGTAGATCAAGCCTTTATTGTTGAAGTGCCAGAGTTGCCTGGGTGTGCAGCAGATGGCGAAACTTATCAGGAAGCGGTACAAAATGCCGAAATCGTCATTCAAGAGTGGATTGCAATAGCGAAAGAATTAGGGCGATCTATTCCAGAAGCAAAAGGTCGATTACTGTTTGCCTAGTGGTGCGTTAGTAATCTCAATTGCAATATGATCATTATCTCTCTAACACTATGACAGATGACGAGTTAAAACAAATTATAGCTCAAATTACCCAAGGGCAACACACTGAAGCTGGGTTATCCCAATTATGTCAAGCTTTGCGTAGTGCTGATAATCGTCAACTTTTGCGGCAATTGGCTAAGTATAATGTCAATATAGGGGAAGGAAAAGAGATCCATATAGGCGATCGCATTTATTTAGAATGGAATGAAGAAGCTATCAAAGCTTTAGTTAAAGCACTCAATCCAATTCCAATTGGTATTCCTCACAATATTCCTCGTACAGATATAATCAATTTTGTCGGCAGAAAAGATGAACTTCTACTCTTACACCAAAAGTTGCAAGAAAAAAACTGTATATCTATTTCAGCGATTGCCGGAATGGGTGGAATTGGTAAAACGGAACTAGCGATTCAGTATGCACTGACTCACCAAAAAGACTATTCCGGGGGGATTTGTTGGTTAAGAGCAAGGGATGAGAATATCTGCGGACAAATTGTTGATTTTGCCCAAAATCATTTAGGTTTAAAGATGCCTGCTCATATTAATAGTTTTGATAATCAAGCACGTTGGTGTTGGCAACATTGGTCAGCAGGAGATGTTTTAATTGTATTGGATGATGTGAATAACTATACGCTTGTTAAACCCTATCTTCCATATAATAATCGTTTTCGAGTATTGATGACTACACGGTTAGAATTATTACAACCTACCAAAAGACTAGAGTTAAAGGTATTAGAATTAGATACAGCCATTGCTTTTTTAGAGTCTTTTATTAGTAAAAAAATAGGACATAATGAACAAATAATTGCTAAAAAAATATGTATTCTTTTGGGGTGTTTGCCGTTGGGATTAGAATTAGTGGGACGGTATCTGCAACATAAACCTGATTTATCCTTAGCAGAAATGTTACAGAGGTTAGAATCAAAAAAATTGAAACAACAAGCATTAGAAAAGCCAGATAAGTTTACTTCAGATATGACGGCTCAGTTGGGAGTTGTGGCTGCTTTTAATTTGAGTTGGCAAGAGTTAAATTCTATAGCCAAAGAATTGAGCTTATTTCTATGTCTATTTGATTTAGTACCTATTTCATGGCAGTTGATAGAGCAGTGTTTTCCTGAACAAGATAGAGAAGATTTAGAGAAAGCCAGAGACGATTTTCTAGTCTATTTACATTTACTGCAATGTGAAGGAAAAGAATTTTATAAACTCCATGAGTTAATTCGAGAGTTCTTTCAAAGTAAATTAGTTGAATTAGCACAGACTAATTTGCCAGAAGCAGTAGCTTTAAGAATTGGACAAATCACTGCCAAAAATCCTCTCTGCATTACCGATATTTTACAAAAAGGATTATTGAATTGGAATTTTCACCCAAGCTTTAAACTGTCAGCATTAGAATGGGGAAAGCAAGTTTTGATAGCTAGTCAGTCTTGGTGTGATGGGCTAGATAGATTGTCAAAATTAGTAATGCCTCTCAGAGAAGATGGGAGTTTATCAGTTTTGGGTGTTGCCTTAGTTGAAAAAGATCCTAGTAGTTTTAGAGATAGCCTGATTAAGAGTTTACCAAATTCTGGTGCTATTGTCTTTGAAAGAATATTAAAAGATAATCAGAATCTATCGTGCCTTATAACAGGTTGGTATTTAGGGGATAGTATTAAAGAAAATTTAGTTGAATTACCTTCAGAAGCTACAAAAATTTCTGAAGATAATTATATCGGCTGTCCAGAAATTAATAATCTGTTTGAATTAGGATGGAATAATTTTAAATCATCTTCGCTAAAACTAAATATATCTACAGTTTGGGAGTACACTTTTACTGATATTATTGGAAAGCTATCAAAAATATTAGAAGAACGATCGCTTCCTGTTTCATCAGGACATATTTCTCTTGAGGCTGCTTGGCATGGGGCTATTTATTTAACTCGGAAACATCTAATTAACTCTTACCAAAATCACTATTGTAATCCAATCCCTTTAAATGAGATTGAAAACCACCTACTTAAAATTAATCAATATCACTTTTCTTTGATGATGCAACACTGTTTTAATCAGCTTAGAATTGAGATAGAGGCTTGTCATGCTAAAGGTCAAACTCATTTAAGACTTTCTCCTTCTGTTCAATCGTTCAAAAGTAGTTTGAATATTTCTGATAACATTTTGCTTGATTATACAGCAGATGTTTTTCAGCAATCTATTGAAAGTTATGAGCAATTAGTTAATAGTCTATTTATCAAGTTAATTCCTAAATTACAGTTAGCATCAATTCTACCTGCTCGACTTGTTGGTTATATTGTCCCACCTAAACATCCTTCAGACTCAATTAGTATGAGTTGGTATTGGGAATCCTTACCTAAAGATCAAAAAAGTTATGTAAATTTTAACTTAGTTAAAGATGAAAAATCGCTGGTTTCCTCAATTCCCCAAACAGCTTTATTTCCTATGTACCAATTAAAAGAAACTCCATTTACTCAGTCATGGCTAGGTCTCTATCCTGTGACTGAAATGGTATATCAATGGCTTTGGAAAGATTTGAACAAGATAGGATGGGTAAAAAGCGATCGCTTAAAAGATACAGGTTTTCCTTACTGGCGGTAATTAAATATTTTTATCTCCAACTCTCAAGTTTGTTAGATACAGAAATTTTCTCTATAGCTTTTTGTAGGGAAATCCCCCTGGCTGTTGGTCTTTGACTGGGCGCGGGTATGTACAGCCCGATGTAAGCTCCAACCACTTTAGTCAAGTCGCCAAACATCGGTCGGGTACGCTCGGTCGATGACGGCTAGCACCAGGGAACCGAGAACGAGTAGCAGAACGACAGCCCCCAGGATGCGCGCTTGCCAAAAATTGTTGCTCATGTGTAATCAATTTTTAGTACACCTAAAGTGTCACCACTCTGGGTGTTTCTCTTATAACGAGTTTCTGTAAAACAGTAATCAATTTAACTTGCTGCACTACATCCAAATCGAGTAGGTGCCAGCGAATGAATGCGGGCATCAAAGCGATCGGTGATAAATAAGGAATTACTGCTTTTTACAAGCGATCGCTCATAAACTCGCACTAGCTGTTCTAAGTCGCAGGAATTCGATATTCAACTCTAGTTTTTCTCCCAGCCACAAAGAATGTGTAGTGTGGTCTGCCACATCATCCCCTGTTTCGGGATGAACGAGAATATCTAACCCTTCGCGATGCAGCATTAACCAGGGGACGACTATGCCAAACTGGGAGGGTAAAAATGCAACTTGATACATCGCTTGGGGGTGTGGCCCAATCGGTTTGTCATGCCAACGCCCTAGCTGCACCTCAAACTGACTCAATCCTTCACGCACGCGGGCCGCAGCATCACGGCGATCGGTGTCAAAGTAAACATGTGCGTGAAAACCAACAATTTCGATGGTGTCTTCTTTCATTATTTTCAGTGGGTGATTGAGCCAGCATCTGCACAAAACGGCTGTTAACTTTAGGCTAACTTGACTTGTGGCAAACTGCGAAATTCAGCCATCCGTGTTGTTCGCACTCACTCCGCCGTAGCGAAGCGGGGCGTTAGCCATCGCATCCACCTCAACAGCCGACAGCACCTTAGCTTCCATCCCGTACAAATCCCGCAGTACAACCTTGACATTGGTAAAGTTAAAATACGATCGTCATTTTCCAGTACGGTGATTGAAGGGTTAATATTGCTTGCAGTCTAGTAGTTTAGATGAATTAATAAACGTTTTCATCTCCAAAGGCTATCAGAATCATCCACAACTAAAGTTTCACCTGTCGCTGTATCTTTAACAGTTATCAACCTTTGCTCGAAAGTGAGATTTTCATAGAACTGATAAGTATATTTACTTGCGAATGCTTCTTCATCAACCCAAAAATTCCAATTTATGAGAGTTTGATATGCATCTCCCTCAATCTTTAAAACTACTCGCTGGGGTTCTCCGATCACCTGCGGGCAATTCGTTGCATCTAAATCTACTAAATTTTGTGATTCTTGTCCTTGAAACTCACTCTGAAAAATATAGTTCAATGGTTTTGCTAAAAATAAATTTACTCGCTCGTTGAATACGAAAAATACGAACGGATTGTAACTAGGGGAGCCATCCGCTCCTCCCTGCATACACTCAAATTCTGCATCAGAATAAGGGGTTTCTTTTTCCCATTGAGCTATTTTGCTGCTGCCATCTTCGTCAATCATAAAAGCAATCTGTTCGGATGCTTTTTGGTAGTAAATTATTGAGTCAGTGCACGAGTCAACTTTTTGTTTCGGAGTAAAAAGGCGTTCCATCATTACCTCAAATTATTTAGTGATTTGCTCGACCGACACTTTTAACTGTACTGCAATCAACTATGGTTGTCTGGCGATCGCACTTATCTACCCGCTGGTATCTCGACTTTGACTCACATCCTCTTCCACCCTGCCACCGTCGCATTTACCTC
>Ga0335395_10000977_pt1 | contig 18171 bp, 12 predicted proteins | sample MAT02_FD_205744 | JGI IMG/M metagenome (GOLD analysis project Ga0335395, IMG submission 205744) | Freshwater microbial communities from Lake Fryxell liftoff mats and glacier meltwater in Antarctica - MAT-02 (spades assembly) (version 2) ...
GCTCCAGGATGGCGCTGGTCACGCTGCGGTTGAGCAGCAGCGACGTGCCAAGGTCGCCCTGCAGCAAGCGCATGTACCACTCGCCCATGCGCACCAGAAACGGCCGATCGAGGCCCAGTTCGCGTCGAACGCGCTCCAATGCCTCGGCGGTGGCACTGGCGTCCAGGAACATGGAAGCCGGATCACCCGGCACCAGCCATAACAGGCCGAAGGTGATAAGGGAAACCAGAAACAGGACCGGGATCGATGCGAGAAGGCGACGAACGATGAAACGACCCATTGTGCTTCTTCAACAATCGTGTTGAGCGCAGCGCTGCACTCGGTATCCCGGTCTCTGCTTTCTGCTGACGTGGACTTACTCCAGCCAGACACCCCACATGCGTGGAATGCGGTAGGCCTTGAAGTTCTTCAGCTTCGAGGTGGCGACCTGGAACAGCCCGTAGTTGCCGATATTGGTAGCGATGGCTTCGTCGGCCATGCGATTCTCGAACTCGGCAAACATCTTCTTCTGGGCGTCGACGTTCATCTCGCCGTTGAACTTGGCAAACAGGGCGTCGATCGTTGGGTCCTCCTTGCGCTGGCCCTGGCCCTTCACCCAGTGCGACATGGCGGAGGCCGGACCCTCGTAGGGCTCAATGCCGAAGCCATGGGTCCAGAAGTTCCAGCCCTGGTCGCTCTTGAGGCCGATGCCCGAGGTGGTCGGCCAGTCGGCGACCTTCAGTTCGACATTGATGCCGATTGCCGTCATCTGCTGCTGCATCACGGTTGCGGCATCCACGGTGGGACGGTCGTTGTGCACGATGAACGTCAGCTTCTCACCCTTGTAGCTGGACTTGGCCAGGCTGGCCTTGGCACCCGCCAAATCCTGCTTGAAGACCGGGCGGCCGGTGTGGTACGCCGAGCCGGCGTAGACCCAAGACTGGTCGATGCGGTTGTTGTCCGGGTAGGCAACGCCCATGATCTCTTCGGCATTCAAGGACATCTGCACGGCGCGGCGGAAGTTCACATCGGTGGCGGCACCCTGGGCCATGTTGTACTTCAGGATCTTCGCCGAGAAGGGCAGCGACGAGATGACCTGGAAGTTGGCATTGCCGCGCAGTCGTTTGGCCGTCGTGCTGTCGGTCTGCTCGTTGAATTGCACTTGGCCGGTCTCGACTGCGGCATCGCGCGCGCCAGCCTCGGGCATGAACCGGAAAGTGACAGAGTCGATATGGACCACTTTTGCGCCGGCAAAACCGTCGCGCTCTTTGTAGGCCGGATTGGGCTTGTACCCGTCGAAGCGTGCAAGCTTGATATGGCTGTCGGGCTTGTATTCGACAAAGCTGAACGGGCCGGTGCCGATCGACGCTGCCTTGCCCATTTCCTTGGCGGCTTCTTCGGCCGGCATGATGGCGATCGGTGCGCGCGGGCTCGACAGGTTGCCCAGGAAGGTTGACTGCACAGTCTTGAGCTTGATCGTCACCTGGTTCGGGCCGGTGGCCGCAACGGTGTCAATGGCAGCAATCAGGCTGGCCGAGGCACCGGCCTTGCGGTAGCGCTCCAGCGAGGCGACCACATCGGCTGACGTCATGTCCTTGCCATTGTGGAACTTCACGCCCTGGCGCAGGGCGAACACATAGGTGAGCCCGTCCGGGGAGACGGTGACCCCGGTGGCCAGATCCGGCACCGGGCGGGCACCTTCGTCACGCGCATACAGCGTCTCGAAGATATGCAGGTTGACATTGCGCGCCACCTGCGCCGAGGTCGCGTGCGGATCCAGCGACGGCGGTGCTGCGGTCATGGCGATCACCACGTCGCCGCCCTTTTTCTGGGCCATGGCCGGAACCACGGCACCCAGTGCCAGCGAAGCGGCGAGGGCCAATTGAAGGAATTTCAGTTTCATGAAAAGGCGCTCCTGATGTTGTGCCCCGCGAACGGGATGACTTGCCACTGTTGCCAGACTCGCTCCGCTCCCAATGCCCGGGGACCCCATTCATCCATATTGCCACTGACAAAAAGGACCCCAGAACAGACATTGCAGCAAGCGCGTACAGCGAGACTAGCATACTTAATAAAAGTATACAATCTGCAAATGCTGCAACCCAACCCGGATACCCTACAGGGAGAAAGGTTGGGAATCGTCGTCTACCGGGATGTTTTCATCCCGATGCGCGATGGGATCCGGCTCGCCACCGACCTGTTCCGCCCAGCCCGCGACGGCGAGCCCCTTTCGGGCCCCTTCCCCACCATCCTGTGCCGCACGCCCTACGACAAGACGGACCGCCGCTACTCCGAACTGGCTGACTACTTCACACCACTGGGTTATGTCGTCGTGTTGCAGGATCTGCGCGACCGCAAACGCTCTGAAGGAAGCGGTGACTACGAGCACACGGCCACACCCCATGAAGGCCGCGATGGCTACGACACCATCGAGTGGATTGCCAGCCGGCCCTGGAGCAACGGTCGCGTGGGCATGGTGGGAAGTTCGTTCGCCGCAGTCACGCAGGTGCGGGCCGCCCTGGAAAGCCCGCCCCACCTGACGGCCATCTGGCCCGATGTCACCCCGACCGACAACTACCAGCACCAGGGGCGCGAAGGCGGTGCGATGCAGTTGCAGATGTTCTGGGCCTTGTTCGTGCATGCGCAAGACGCGCAGGACATCCGTGACGAGCCCGACAAACAGGCCGAAGTATGGGAAGACCTGCGCAACATGCGCCAGTTGCTGCTGAGTACCCCCTGGAAGGCCGGGCAACTGTCGCTGCGCCACACGCCCAAGCTTGAGGAAATCCTGCTGAACTACTACACGCGCGGCGTACGCGACGCGTGGTGGGACGAGGAGCGCAACTGCTACCCAGCCCACTTCCATAAGCATGCCGACATCCCCGGCACCTTCAGCACCGGCTGGTACGACGCCTATCCGCTGGCAATGACCGAGTACTTCGCCGCAATGGCACGGCAGAACAGCCAGCACCAGCGGTTGGTCGTAGGCCCCTGGGGCCATGGCGGCATGCGCGGTGAGTCGAGCTTCATGAACGATGTGGATTTCGGCCCCGACAGCATCTGGGGCGTGCAGCGCTACTTTGCCGAGCAACTGCAATTCTTCGATCACACGCTGCGGGAACAGGAAAACGGTCTCGAACAGGCCGCACCAGTGCGCATCTTCATCATGGGCGGTGGCAGCGGCCTGCGCAATGACCAAGGCCGGATCGACCACGGCGGCCGCTGGCGCAACGAACAGGCCTGGCCGCTGGCGCGCACCGCCTGGACGCCGATGTACTTCCTCGCTGACGGACAACTGTCGGCGCAGGCACCCGATGCCGAGGTCGCGCAGCGCAGCTTCGAATTCGACCCGGCGCTTCCGGTGCCGAGCATCGGCGGCGGCCTGTGCGGCATCATGGAGCAGCCGCCGGAGGACGCAGGCGGCCCGGAATCGATGTGGTCGCGTTTTCTGAACCCGGTACTGAGACTACGTTATGTCCTGGGCCCCGGCCCACTGGACCAGCGCGAGACTCCCGAAACCTTTGCCGCCCGCGCACCGTACCCCCGGCTGTCCGAACGTCCGGATGTGCTGGTGTTCCAGACTCCGCCACTGGGCGAAGATGTGGAGGTCACAGGTCCGATCACGGTGCATCTGTATGTGTCGTCGAGCGCACCCGACACCGACTTCACCGCCAAGCTGATCGATGTGCACCCGCCCACGGCCACGGACCCGCAAGGCTACGACATGAATCTGTGCGACTCGGTGATCCGCTGCAGGTTCCGCGAGGGCTGGTACCGTGAGGTCTTGATGCAACCCGGCGAAGTGGTCAAGGTGACGATCACGCTGCCCCCCACCAGCAACCTGTTCGCGCGCGGTCACCGCATCCGGGTCGACATTTCGAGCAGCAACTTCCCGCGGCTGGACATCAACCCCAACACCGGCGAACCGCTGGGGCGCCACACCCATAGCGTGATCGCCACCAACCACGTGCATCTCGACCGCAACCACCCCTCGCATATCGTGCTGCCGCTGATTCCGGCGCCGTAAGCTGCGCGCGCCGACAAAGAGCCTCATGCCGCGGGCGGAGGGATCACCGGCAAGATGATGTGAGACGCCCGCACACTGTCATGGAACACGGTCTGGTGTGCCACCTGCCAGCGCGTGCCTGTGGCGACGTCCTCGCCCGTGTTCAGGTTGCGATTGAAACGTGGAAAATTGCTGCTGGAAATCTCGACCCGGATGCGATGGCCCGCCAGAAACACGTTGCTGGTCGGTGCAAGCTCGATTCTGAAACAGGCCACTTCGCATGGCACCATCAGCTGTTGCTTGCCATACCCATGCCGGTAGCGCGCCCGCAAGATGCCCTCAGCGATGTGGATCGCCTGACCGCCCGGGTGGACATCCACCAGCTTGGCGGTGAAGTCGGTATCGGTCGCGGAGGAGCTGGCGTACAGCAACACCTCCAGCGGCCCGGTCACTTCCAGATCCTGCTCCAACACAGCGCCGGTGTAAACCAGCACGTCATCACGACGCTCCACCGGCCGCTGGTCGATCGGCCCTGGCAGCACCTGGTCGACGGCGAACTTCATCTGGGTCCAGGTCGTGTTGTTGCCGCCCAGCGTAGGCACCGGTTGATCAGGGTCGTAGTCGAAGCGATCCGCAGGCTCTTCGTCACCCGGGGGCAGCGTAGATAGCTGCCCGTCGCCGTAAAGCGAGTTAGCCAGCCCGTCACTGTGCAGGTAATAGGGTGTGAACACGGTGCGCGCCAACGGCCACTCGTGCTCACCGCGCCAGATATTGGCACCCATCACGAACAGGCGGATCGGTGCCTCGTCCATGAGGCCGGTGTCGTTGCCCTTGAGCCAGTGGTCGAACCAGCGCAGGTCTTCCGCACTGAGGTCGACGTAGGCATTGGGGCCAAAGTCGATGTCGCCCAGACGCGAACCCTCGGGGATGTGGTGCGTCCAGGGCACGACATAGATCTTCTGGTTCTTGCGAGCCTTGTCGGAGTAGCCGCGTTGACGCAACCCGTTCCACATGCGAAAGCCCGCTGCCGTATAGGCGTCGTACCAGCCACACTGCTGGTAGACAGGAACATCGATCTGGTCGAGTTTGTTCTCGGTGTTGATGGCCTGCCAATAGGCATCGTCCTCCGAGTGCAGCAGCCAGTCGCGAAAAAACGGGATTTCGCGCCCGATCGCAGCCACGTCAGCGTCCAACAGCGGTAGCGTGCGGTAGAACTTCTGGTTGCCGAACAGGTGTGCGCAGCCACGCTGCGCAAAGGCCACATTGGTGGCAAAGGTGATCGCCGCCATGAGCGTGATCGCCCACTGCACCGCGCCGCCGGTGTGGTGGTAGTCGCCAAAATAGTCCCCCATGATGACCTGTGGTGCCATGGCTGTCAGATGCGGGCTGCGGTGCGGTGCGAGCTGCCACTGAAACAACCCGCCATAGGAGCGCCCGCTGGTACCGATCTTGCCGCTGCACCAAGGCTGGGCCGCGATCCATGCCAGCGTGTCGTGCCCGTCCGGGCCGTCGTCGCGGTAAGGATAGAAAACGCCTTGCGACTCGAACTTGCCGCGGTTGTCCTGCACGACACAGGCGTAGCCGCGCCGGGCCCACCAGGCCGCCCAATCGATGTGGCCGTCGCGCGTGCTCTCGTAGGGCGTGCGCAGCAGCACCGTCGGAAACGGGCCCTCCGCCAGGGGCAGGTACACGTCGGCCGACAACAGGATGTTGTCACGCATCGGCACCTTCTGGTCCCAAAGGCAACGGATTTCGTGGACGGGCTGGGAAAGCATCTACAACTCCTGGTCCAAGGGCCCACCGTGTCGCGTGGTGGCAATGCGGGCCCACGTGTTACTTGTTCGGCAAACTTTCGGATGTATACGTTGCGAACCTGGGAAAGGCAAGCAGCAACTTGCTTCGCCCGGTGGAACGGGTGCCGGCGGCGTTTGAAAATCTATTCCCTACCGTGCCTTGGAGCCTATCTGCCAAATACCAACTCGGGCAGCCACAGCGACAACGCTGGCATGAATGTGAGCCACATCAGCCACACCTTCGGCACTGCCTTTCGGGGAAATATGGCCGGCCTTCAGCACCACTTGCGCCAGCGAAGGCATCGCCCCCGTCAAGACCAGACCGAGCGCCAGGAAGCAAGCGACCCGTACCAACCCGAACATCGTGCTCCGCGATGTCCGGACCACATGAAATATACAAAAAATATTTTTAATTTTCAAAACAACGTATCCAATCGCTTGCACAGACTTGTGTCCGGTGACTAGAACTTCATATCGGCGGCTAGATTTGTGCGCATGAACTCGACGACCCGGGCCTTGAAGCGGTCTGTGTGAACCCGTGCAACCTCTTCGGCGGCATCGGCGTCACCGGCAATCAGATGGCCCAGCATGTCCTGGTGGTCCTTGACGATTTCATGGTGGTGGCTGGCCCGTCGACTCGGCGTGACTTCCTCGTAGACCAGCGAGATGTGCGACAGGCGCAGACCGAAGGCAAGCAACTGGGCGTAAGTCTTGGCCACCAAGCTATTGCCGCAGGCATTCGCAATGGCATGGTGGAATGCCAGGTTGGTTTGCATCATCATTGCAACATCGCCATTGGCCATTGCTTCCTCGAAGTTGCGGCGCTCGTCATCGATGCGTCGCAATTCTTCCTGAGAGCGACGCAGCGCGGCCCATCGCGTCACCATGCGCTGGTTTGCGTCTAGTGCCTCGAAAAATTCCCGGACACCCGCGAGGTCGATGCGCGCGACCCTGGCCGCTCGATTCGGCAGCAATTCGACCAGTCCTTCGGCCGCCAGGTGGATGAGTGCCTCACGGATAGGCGTTCGGGACAACTTCAACGAAGACATCAACTCATGTTCATCGAAGGCCTTGCCAGGCGACAGTTCCACCGAGAGGATCTTGGCACGGATCTCATCGTAGGCCGCGCGCATGCCGCTGCCTTTGGGACGCTTGGTTGTGGGTTGTCGTGGCATCGTGTTCTCCTGAACCGGGGGCTTGGCCGCAACGTCAACTGCGGTGTACGGATCTGCTCGGTCGCGTGCGCAGCTACGAAGAAAGCTGATAGACGTCGACCAAAGAGACCTGATCCGACCCTGACGCCTGACGCTGCATGCCGAATACTGGAACTTGACGGCTGATCTTGACGGCTGATCTTGACGGCAGACAATATACCAAATATATTTGATGTCAGAAAAACTGTAGATTGGAACGGAATTTTGAAAATTGTTGGCGTCGATGTGGGGGGCACCTTCACCGACTTTCACATCATTGACGCGCAGTCGGGCAGATCGGACGTTTTCAAACTGTCATCGACGCCAGACAACCCGGCTGAGGCCATCATGCAGGGCTTACACGCGCTTTCCGAGTCAGGCTTGGTCAGTTACCAGGAGATTGGTCGTCTATGCCACGGCACCACCGTCGCCACCAATACGCTCATTCAGCGGCGCGGCGGGGCACTCGCCCTTGTGACCACAGAGGGATTTCGCGACTTGCTGGAGATCGGGCGGCAGACGCGCCCTCATATGTACGACCTGCAAACCGACCAGGCGCAGCCACTCGTTCCGCGACAACGACGATTCGAACTCAGTGAACGCGTGGGGGCCAGGGGACAAGTTTTGAAAGGACTTGCGCCAGACCAGGTGGAACGCATCGCCGATGCGGTGGCGCAATCCGGAGTCGCGTCATGCGCCGTCTGTCTCTTGTTTTCGTTCCTGAATCCGGCGCATGAGCGCGCCATTGCGGATGCCCTGAGCGCAAGGGGCGTGGCGGTCTCCCTGTCGTCAGAGGTGCAGCCCGAGTTCCGCGAATTCGAGCGAATGTCCACGACCGTTCTCAATGCCTACCTGGTTCCAGTCATGGGGCGTTACCTGGAGACGCTGGAAAGCGCCATGGCCAAGGACCTTCCACACACGAGTGTAGGCATCAACCAGTCTTCGGGGGGGCTGATGTCGGTTCGACAGGCCCGTCGGTTTCCGGTGCGAACGGCGCTGTCTGGCCCGGCGGGAGGTGTGGTCGGTGCTGCATACGTGGCCCGCCAGGCCGGAAGGCCCAACATCATCACGATGGACATGGGCGGAACCAGCGCTGACGTATGCCTGATTCGCAACTTTGAGGCCGGTGTCGCCTTTGACCGCTCAGTGGGCGGTTTCCCGGTGCGACTTCCCATGGTGGATGTCAACGCTGTCGGGGCGGGTGGGGGGTCGGTGGCATGGCTCGATGCCGGTGGCTTCCTGAAGGTCGGGCCGACCAGCGCTGGTGCCAAACCTGGCCCGGCATGTTACGGCATTGGTGGCATGGAGCCCACGGTAACCGATGCCAACCTGGTGCTTGGCCGACTGTCACCCAAGGGCCTGCTCGCTGGCCGGGTACCGTTGAACATGCAACTGGCACGGGACGCCTTCGCGGAGATCGCACAGGCCCTGGGCATCTCGATCGAACAGGCGGCTTTGGGCACCATCGACATCGTGGTCGCCAATATGGTGCGCGCCATCAGAGCCATATCCGTCGAACGTGGATTCGACCCTCGAATGTTCGCACTCATGGCCTTCGGTGGCGGTGGCCCGCTGCACGCTGCAGACGTGGCGCGCGAACTCGGTACCAGCGAAGTGATCGTTCCCACTCACCCGGGAATCCTGTGTGCCCAAGGCGTGGTGGTCTCGGACCTGCGGGAAAATCTGGTCCGAACGCATCGGACCAAGCTGGATGAGGAGTCTGTTCCGGTGATTCTTGAATCCGTGGATGCTGTCCTGACTCAAGCGCAAATCTGGTTCGACCATGAAGCCGTCCCGGTGCGTGATCGGGTGGCAGACATCGTGCTGGACCTGCGGTACGTGGGCCAGAATTACGAACTGTCGATTCCAATAGATGCCGCCACTCTGCGCGACAACCCGCCGGCCGGCCTCGCGGCGCAACTCCGGCAGCTCTTTTGCGATGTCCACGAACAGAACTACGGCCACCAAGACCCGCGAGCGGCCATCGAGATCGTCAACTACCGCTGCGTGGCGCGTGCGCGCCTGCATCGGCTCCCCGATTCACGACCGGCGCCGCCCAGCACGCGGGCCGCAACTCCGTCGTCGACACGTTCCGTATGGTTCGACCGCGACGCGCCAGTGATGACACCTGTGTTCCAGCGCGAACATTTGGAGCCGGGGCATGTGCTGGCGGGTCCGGCCATCGTGGAGCAGATGGATACCACAACCCTGATACGGCCGCGCAGCACGGCCACTGTCGACGCCAGTCACAACCTCATTCTCGAGACCAAAGCATGACTTCTGCCGATCCGGTCGATACGATAACCCTCGAGATCATCCAAAACGCCCTGGGTTCGGTCGTTGACGAGTCCTTCGTTGCATTGATGAAAAGCGCTTACTCGCAGAACATCAAGGAGCGCCGCGACCACTCCACTGCACTGGTCGATATTCAAGGGCGCCTGATTGTTCAGGCGAAGGAATCGCTCCCGATCCACCTCGGTTCGATCATGGGCATGATGCGTGCCCTGCTTGACCAGATCGATACCGCAACACTGCGCGACGGCGACATCTTCATCGCCAACGACCCGTTCGTCGCTGGCGGCACGCACCTGCCCGACCTCAACATGGCGATGCCCCTGTTCGACCAAGGGCGGCTGATCGCCTTTGCCTGCAATATCGCGCACCACGCTGACTTCGGTGGCATGGCGCCGGGGAGCATGGCTGGCGGGATGACCGAGATCTACCAGGAAGGCCTTCGGGTTCCTTTGGTCAAGTTGTATGAGGCCGGGCGCCTCCAGACAGGCGTTTACGACCTCGTCCTCCTGAACACCCGGGTACCGGAAGAACGCCGCGGCGACCTGTTCGCACAGACAGCGGCGGTTCGGCTTGCCGGACGCAGATTCGCCGAGGTAGTGGCTCGGTACGGCGGCGACGCCATGCAGTTCGCCTTTGACGAGATCGTTCGACGCACAGAATTGCGCATGCGCGCAGCGATACTTGGACTGGCAGACGGCGTCTACCGCTTTCGCGATGTGATGGACGACGACGGATGCGGAACGATCGATATTCCGATTCAGGTTGAGGTACGCGTCTCGGGGGACAGGCTGCATGTGTCCTTCGAAGGAACTTCCCCTCAGGTGACCGGGAACATCAACTGCACGGCAACCGCGACACTCTCCGCGATCAGCTACACCGTCAAGGCATTGCTGGACCCCGATGTTCCAAACAACCAGGGCGTGCTGGATGTCTGCGAATGGAGTGCGCCTGCAGGTAGCCTGGTGAATGCCAACTTTCCGGCCTCGGTGGCGAACCGTGCGCACACCGCCCAAAGAGTGATCGACGCGCTGATCGGCGCGCTCGCGCCCGCGCTGAAAGAGCGGGCAGTGGCAGCGGCCAATGGAGCCAATACCACAGCCATCTTCTCAGGGATCGACCCGTCGACCGGCAGGCGTTATATCTATTTCGAGACACTGGGGGGCGGGTTTGGTGGGCGTGCCCATCGCGATGGCAAGGATGGGGTACAGGTCCACATCACGAACACGTCAAATCTGCCCATCGAGGCCATCGAGATGGACTACCCCCTGCTGGTCGAGTCCTATGGGTTTGTCGAGGACTCCGGCGGTGCGGGGCGACAGCGCGGCGGACTCGGCTTGCGCAGGGTGATCCGGCCGCTGGGACATGCATGCACATTTTCTGGCTCGGGCGAGCGGTTTCGCAATCTTCCCTGGGGGATTTTCGGCGGAACTTCCGGACGTGCGGGGAGCTTTACCCGGATTGAAGCCGACGGGGCCCACTCGCCATTGCCCAGCAAGCCCAGCAGTGTCGTTTTCGGCCCGGATCAGCGCATCATGATTCAAACACCTGGTGCCGGTGGTTACGGCAACCCCGACGGCAGACTTCCCGAAGACCTGGACGATGATCTTGCAACCGGCAAGTTCACACAGGAGTTTGTCCAGCGGCACTACCGCACGCAAGGAACCCCTCGATGAGCACCACCACGTCGCCTGCATACACACCCAAAGTGCAGCAAATCATCGGTGTGTTCGACGGATTAAGTGCCACACTTGCCGACCGCTACGGGTTCGACTGGCTGCATGTGGGTGGTTACAACATTTCTGGATCGCAGTTTGCCATGCCGGATGTCGGGCTTCTGACGCTCAGCGAGAACCTTGCTGCGGTACGAAAGGTCGTCGACTGCACCAGCCGCCCCGTTCTGGTGGATGGCGACGATGGTTACGGCAACTACCTGAACGTGATGCGTCTCGTGCGGGAGGTCGAGAAGACCGGTGCCGCCGGCATCCATATGGAGGACCAGGTGCTGCCTAAGAAATGCGGACACATGGCAGGTAAACGCGTGGTGTCGACAGCTGATTTCGTGGCCAAGGTCAAGGCCTTTGTCGATACCCGACGCTCATCGAAGTTCCTGTTGTTTGCCCGTACCGATGCCATCGCGGTGAACGGATTCGAAGATGCCATCGAGCGCGGCAATCGTTATCTGGAAGCCGGCGCCGATGTCGTGTTTGTCGAGGCTCCCACATCGATGGAACAGGCCGAAGCCATTCCCAGGCTGATTCACGGCCCCGTCATGTACAACTGGGTCTATGCTGGGAAATCCCCTTTGATCCCGCCGGACGAACTGACCCGACTGGGGTACAGCTACTATCTCCAGGCTGACGTGCTGTACGCGGTATCGCATGCTTTGATGGGCTATTTTCACGAACTCAAGACGACGGGCACCTACGGCGCAGCGGCTTCCCGGATGATCACCTTTGACGACTTCAACCAGTTGGTCGGATTGGACGCGATCAAGTCGGCAGAGGCCAAGTACGAGAACAAGTGATGACCGGTTGCCGGGTACAGCATTTCGCCCGAATTGACGTACGCCGCCAGCCATCAATCCGCCACATCTGTCGCCACGCCTGTCATGTCCGCCTGATCGGGCGGACAGCTACAGACAATTTGACAACGACACCACAAATCAGTGACCTCCCGCAAGTCGAGGAGGCTCATGGTTATTGGGTTTTGCAGTCCATCAGCGAGTCCGAACATTTTGACGGTTGAGATCGCCGCCTTTCATTTCTCCCAAGTTGAAATCATGGTGAAAAACACCACTGGCTTTCGCAGATTCCACCGCCAGATCTGATATCAACGTCACCGTTGTATCGAACGTCTCCGACTGATGGGCAACAAGGAATCGATTGGCTGGAAACGTCTGCCCAGGGGCCGCCAACATCAACTTTTTCTGGCGAAGTTCTTTCTGCATCAGGTCGATGGGCAACACGCTGAGACCCAGACCGGCAATCGTCATCATGATCATGCTGGACAGGCTATTGCATCCGTGAACGCGCGCGGGACGCACGCCATGCTCGTCAAACCAGCGGCCCATTGCCTGGTGCAAGTGCGAGCCCCGAGAGTGGGTAAAGATGGGAATATGCGCCATCTCGCTAGGTGTCAGGCCACTACTTCCATTGCGCAGAAGAGACGGGGCACACATCCAGGCATTCTTCACATTGCCGAGATGACGGGTCGTGATCTCGGGGTTGCTGATCGGTCCAACGAGAAATGCGATGTCAAGTTCGCGATTTTCCAGCCTGGATTGCAAGTGCAGGCTCAAATCAACAATGAGCTCCACGTCGATTTGCGGGTACTGCTCGCTCAGACGTGACATCAATGTTGGTAGCCAGGTCAGCGCCACAGTGTCGGCTGCGCCGACACGCACCAGTCCTCCGACCGCAGGAACACCACCCGCAGCAGTCTCGAGCGCTTGCGCGAGATGCAGGAATTGCTCGCACACTGCCAGCACCTCGCGCCCTTTGGGCGTTACTTTGGGGCTCCGGGAGTTCGCGTCGAACAGCTTGGTGTCCGTCGTCTGCTCAAACTCACGGATTCGATTCGAGATAGCTGGTTGGGTCGTATTGAGTCGCGTGGCTGCTGCTGTGAAACTGCCTAGCGTGGCAGTCCAATAGAAGGTTTCGATCTGCTTCAGCGTTAGTCGTCGCAGCAATCGGGATCTCCTTTCACATCAATTTTTTGAATGAAATAGCATCAAATAATATCATTCGATTTTTTGACTAACTGATTTTAAACTTGCCTGTCTCGCTTGTTTTGCAACTGCTGGTCGCGATCCATTTTTCAGGACGCACTGGGCAAACCGGACGTGGCATTGAAAGGCTTGTTGCTGGCACGCTGGACCTCTACACGGCGGCGCTTGGGTAACAGGCCACCCTGCCCTTCATCACGGTGCGGCTGATAGCACTGGGCCTGCTGACGTTCATACCGCAAATCACCTTGTGGCTTCCCAATTTGCTTCTCCGGTTACCGGGCAAGGCGTAAGCCAACACAGTCTTCAACCAACCACTGTCGGATCAGCAAACATGAACAGAAAACTCAAGGTTGCGGCCGATATCGGCGGCACATTCACCGACATCGCGCTGATGCTTGAAGACGGGTCCATCGCCACTGAAAAAGTTCCATCCACACCGGACGACTACAGCCGCGGGATCATCAACGGCATGACGTCATTGCTGCGCTCGCTGGACTTGTCGCCAGCTGACGTTGGCGAGGTTCTGCACGGATGCACCGTGGCGACCAACACGATTCTCGAGGCCCGTGGCGCCCGCACTGGCTTGATCACCACTCGTGGTTTTCGTGATGTGCTCGAGCTGCGCCGAATCCGTGTTCCAAGGCTCTATGACCTCTTGTATGTCAAACCGGAGCCGCTCGCTCCGCGTGAATTGCGACTGGAGGTCACCGAACGTATATCGGCCGGTGGTCAGGTGGTGGTGCCCCTGGACGAAGCCGAAGTAGTCGCAGCAATCGAGCAGCTGCGCCAACTTGGCGTCGAGGCGATTGCGGTGTGTTGTCTGCACTCTTACCTGAACCCGACCCATGAGCAGCGCATCGGGGAACTCGTGCGCGCTGCCTTGCCGGGTATCTTTCTGACGCTGTCGTGCGAACTTCTGCCCGAGATCCGTGAGTATGAGCGTACCAGCACGGCCGTGATCAATTCCTACATCGGACCGCCAGTTGCCAGTTACATCCAGTCGCTTGAACGGAGCCTCAAACGTTATGGCGTTTCGGGGCGGCTCCTGATCATGCAGTCGACCGGCGGCATTCTGGATGCGGATTCGGTGATCCGCATGCCGGCACGTATTGTGGAATGCGGACCTGCTGCTGGTGTCATCGGTGCTGCCTTCCAGGCCGCCTCCAGTGGATACAAGAATGTCATCACATTTGACATGGGAGGCACAACGGCAAAGGCTGCCATGATTGAAGGTGGCCAGGTCATGCGCACCGATGAGTACGAAGTTGGCGGTGGCATCTCCTTGTCCAGCCGGCTGGTGAAGGGCGGCGGTTACGCGCTCAAACTACCGGTCATTGACATCTCCGAAGTGGGTGCCGGCGGCGGCAGTTTGGTGTGGTTTGACCGGGCCGGTGCGCTCAAGGTGGGGCCGCGCAGCGCTGGTGCCGCACCCGGACCAGCCTGTTACGGAGCGGGAAACGAGGAACCCACCGTTACCGATGCCAACGTGGTATTGGGTTACCTGAATCCACGTGCACTGGCGGGTGGCTCTGTAGCGATCCGGGCGGACCTTGCTGCGGCCGCGTTGCATCGCTGTGTGGTATCGCGCCTGGATGGCGATGAACGTGACGCCGCGTGGGCCGTTTACGTGGTTGCAGCAGCCAACATGATGCGCGCCGTCAAGGCGGTCTCTACGTACCGGGGGCGGGATCCACGCGACTGTGTCCTCCTGGCATTTGGTGGAAATGGTGGGGTGTTCGCGGTTGAGCTTGCGCGACAGCTGCAGATGCGTCGCGTCCTAGTGCCACCGGCTGCCGGTGTCTTCAGTGCCCTTGGGCTTTCGGTTGCGCCGATCGAGTTCAGCCAGACAAGGGCGTTTCTGATGCCTGTCAGATTGATCGATGCGCAAGAGCTGACATGCAATTTGCATGGGATGGAAGAGCAGGTTGCAAAGGTGCTGGGGTTTCCGCGGAATCAGTTGCGCATGCGTTACTCGGCTGCCATGCGTTACATCGGGCAGGCTTTCGAACTGCAGATTCCCCTGTCCAGCGACGGAATCACGGCTGGGGTGTTGGTGAACTTGTCTGAAGCGTTTGAAGCCGAACATCAGCGCACTTATGGCCACCGATTCGCCGACGGCGACGGAGTCGAGGTCGTGGCGGTCGAAGTGACAGGAACCTTTGTCGGCGGGGCGCGACTGCCCGCGATGGTGACGGTCAGGAAACGTGCGGGCAAGGTCGCCCCCGAACCAACAAGACCGGCCTATTTCGGTCCAGTTCGCGGCCTGCACCAAGTGGACGTGATCGACCGCGCGGACTTGTCTGACGCTGCGCGTCGCGGCCCGTTCATCATCGAGGAATACGACGGAACAACGGTGGTCCCACCGGATGCGACGGCGCACCTGGATGGCGCCGGCAACATCGTGGTCGACATTGATCTCTGAATTCAAGGAAAGCAGTATGAACAATATGACGCAGGCGCAATCCCGCGAAACAATGACGGCGCATGCGCAACACGATCACAAGGTCAGTCCGTTCCTGTTGGAAGTAGTCAAGAACGCTTTGGACACCATCGCCGATGAGTTGGCCTTGATCATCATGCGCACAGCCTACTCCAGCATCGTGCGGGATGCCATGGACTATTCCACCGCGATTTGCGACTCCAATGGTCACACCCTGGCGCAGGGTCTCACGACGCCCCTGCATCTGGGAAGCTTCTTCGATGCGATGGCCAATCTGGTGAAGAACCATGCGCCAACTGCTGTTCCCGGCGACGTCTTCATTTTCAACGATCCCTACCTGGCGGCCGGTCAGCACCTGCCAGACATGTACATCGTGCGGCCCATATTCATCGATGGCACCATTGAAGGTTGGGCCACGACCGTGGCGCATTTGAATGACATCGGGGGCATCGTCCCGGGCAGCAACTCCATCGGATCCACCGAAATATTCCAGGAGGGCCTGCGGCTTCCGGTGCTCAAGCTCTACCAGGCAGGGATCGAGAACCATACGATCTGGGACATTCTTTCGGCAAATGTGCGTGTTCCCGACAAGGTTCTGGGTGACGTCAAGGCGCAGGTCTCCGCCTGCCTGGTTGGCGAGCGCGAGTTCAAAAGCCTTTTCGAACGGTACGGGCGCGAAACACTGCATCGGACCTTCCAGGCTATTCATGATTACGCAGAGAAACTCGCACGTGCCGAATTCAACGATATTCCGGATGGCACCTACCACTTCGTCAATTACATCGACGGTCTGGGTGAAGACCCGCAACCGATCCGGTTTCAAGTCGCATTGACCATTTTGGGCAGCGAAGTGTTAGTTGACTGGACAGGAACTTCGGAGCAGGTTCGCGGCGGGATCAACGCGCCCTATCCGTTCACCAAGGCGGCCGCCTATGCGGCATTGCGGTCGGTGCTGGGCGTCGATGTGCCCAACGCACAAGGCTTTACCCGTCCGATAGCGGTGATCGCGCCAACAGGCACCATCGTCAATCCGCTTTCGCCCGCTGCGTGCGGTGCGCGCGGCATCACTGGGTTCCGCATGATGGACTGCATCATGGGGGCCCTTTCTCAAGCGCTGCCACAGCGCATTCCAGCGGACGGCAGTGGCGGATCGACGATCCCATCGATTGGGGGCACGCACCACGGCCGCGCCTTCGTATTCGTTGAGACCATGATGGGTACCTGGGGTGGGACCCCGACCCATGATGGCCAGGACGGCGTGGCGCACATCGGGGCAAATCAGTCCAACATACCGATCGAGATGATCGAGCGTGAATACCCCTTGCGGGTCGAGCGGTATGCCTTGGTTCCGGACACGGGAGGGGCCGGGAAGTATCGCGGCGGACTGGCTATCGTCCGGGAGTTCAGCCTCCTTGCGCAGGAGGCCATGATTACCGTTCGGTCGGACAAGCGCCGCTTCCCGCCCTATGGCTTGCATGGAGGAAAGTCCGGATCGCCATCGATGAACATCATCAATCCGGGACCGAACCAGCGCGTCTTGCCGGTATTGTTCAAGGAACCAGTGACCATGGTCATGGGTGATGTGTATCACCATACTTTGGCGGGAGGAGGTGGCTATGGAAACCCGCTCGAGCGCGATATCGCATTGGTGGAGCGTGACCTGCGCCAAGGCCGCATTACCGGAGCTGGCGCATTGAACGACTACGGTGTTGTCGCCGCGCAGGAGCCTCTGGGGTGGGTGGTGGACATTGATGCAACGCTGGCGCTGCGCGCGTCCCTTCGTGCGGCCATGGAGGTGTAGATGACGCAGATCACGCTTGCCAACGCGACTGTGGTGGATGGCACTGGCGCGGATACCTTCCTTGCCGATGTGCTCGTATCCAACGATCGGATTGCAGATATCGCAGCGCCAGGATCGGTCCAGCAAGGAAGAGTCATCGACTGTGAGGGCCTGCTGCTCACGCCTGGTTTCATCGACATCCATAGCCATTCGGATTTGACGTTGCTTCTGGACCCGCGGGCATCAAGTGCCATCTACCAGGGAGTCACGCTTGAGGTGATTGGCAATTGCGGTCACGGGTGTGCACCGATGCGTGACATCGCACTGGCAAGAACTGCGATGTATGGGCCGGTTCCCCGTGACGGATTTTTCAGCTGGACCACGATGGCGGGATACTTCGACAGGCTGGAGGAGGCCCGCCCGGCCGTCAACGTGGTGGCATTGGTCCCCAATGGTCAATTGCGACTGTCGCACATTGGGCTGGAACAGCGTGGGGCCAGTTCCGATGAACTCCGGGCGATGTGTCGCGATCTTGCGGTGTCACTGGATGCTGGCGCCTATGGCTTTTCCAGCGGACTCGAGTACGTTCAGGAGCGTGCATGTTCAGCGGCGGAAATCGATGCGTTGTGCAGCATCGTGTCCAAAAAAGGGGGACTCTATGCAACCCATGTCCGGGACCGGGACCAGCATGCCATCGCGGCGATCGAGGAGGCGATTGCCACCTCCAGAACCACGGGTGTGCGTCTACAGATCTCGCACATCACTCCACGCGGCGGAATGGGCGATACGGAAGCCGCACTGGCACTTGTCGATTGCGCGCTTGCGCAGGGACTGGATGTAGGCCTCGACATGCACACGCGACTGTTCGGGTTTACACACCTGAAAAATCTTCTTCCCATGTGGGTGCTCGAGGGGGCACCGGGCGATGTCCATCGCCGGCTGCTGGATCCGCAAGTAC
>Ga0335395_10000980_pt1 | contig 18148 bp, 13 predicted proteins | sample MAT02_FD_205744 | JGI IMG/M metagenome (GOLD analysis project Ga0335395, IMG submission 205744) | Freshwater microbial communities from Lake Fryxell liftoff mats and glacier meltwater in Antarctica - MAT-02 (spades assembly) (version 2) ...
GGCATTCCCAAACCATAGATACAGCTAATTGAAGCAACTACAATTACGTCGCGGCGTTCAAAGAGCGATCGCGTTGCAGAGTGTCGCAGCATATCGATCTCGTCGTTAATTGCTGCTGTCTTCTCAATGAAAGTATCGCTGACGGCGATGTATGCTTCAGGTTGGTAGTAGTCGTAATAACTGACAAAGTATTCGACTGCATTGTTGGGGAAAAAATTTCGCAGTTCGTTGCAAAGTTGAGCTGCCAGGGTTTTGTTGTGTGCTAAGACTAAGGTGGGTCTGCCGATTTTTTCAATCACCGAGGCAATGGAGAAGGTTTTGCCCGTACCTGTAGCGCCGAGTAAGGTTTGAAATCGATCGCCCGCAGAAATGCTTTTGACGAGTTGCTCGATCGCTAGCGGTTGGTCGCCCGTGGGCTTGAAGGGCGCTTGCAATTGAAAAGATGCTGCCGCAGTTACCATAGGAAAATGTAGCTATTACCGATAAATCTTAACAAAAATGCAGGGATTATGCAATTTAGTTAAGAAAATAGTTAGACTTTATAATATTATTTTAATTATCGGCCGAAATAGCAAGCAGAAAGCCCAGAAAAGCAGTTGTCCGAACCCAGCAATCAACCCCCAGCAATCAGCAAGGAAAAAAATTATGAGTCTCACCCCCAAAGACAAAGGCAAAGCGATCGCCAGCAGCAACAAAGGCACTACCAAGGCCCTACCAGCCACCAGCGAAGCCAAATCAGCGGGCATCCAACTTTATCGCCCGCAACTCATGCATGACAACCGCCCCGTCGGCCCAGATGATTTTACCATCAGCGAGACTGTCTCGATATCTGGGAATCGCCCGATCGGCGTTAGCACCCTGCACATCAGCGAAACCTACGGCACAATAGGCAATCGCCCGATCGAGGCCAGCGACTTGGAAGTGGTTGGTACATTGGGGAGACGCCCGATCGGCTCCAGCGCCATGCAAGTCAGCGAAATGTTCAATATGTCCGGTGCGCGACCCATTGCCGTCAGCACTCTGCACATTGATGAAGTTTACTCCACAATGGGAGGAGAGCGCCCCATTGCCTCAAACGACATTGACGATAGCTCGAATTTAATGGGATTTTTAGATTAATTAGTCATTGGTCATTAGTCATTGGTCATTGGTCATTGGTCATTTGTCAGTAGTCATTGGTCATTAGTAATTGGTGATTAGTTTTTCACTGTTAGCTAATGACTAATGAAACAATGGTAGCAAATTTACTCACCCTCGCGATTCAGCAATTGAACCGTCTAAAGTAATTGATTTAACCTATTAATTTAACCTATTAAATATCTCAATATCCAGAACATTCTGAACCCAAACTCTTGCAATGTAATAGCGTTGACACCAAATGTTTCGGTTAACCATTTCGCCAAACTAGGAGGCAATTGGGCATTTAACCAGAAAATCATACTGCTATCCTGGGGAAATCAATGCTGAGAGATGCAAAAAGCAGACACGCTTGAATGTCTTCGGGCTCCAAATCGGGAAAGTCAGCTAGAATCTCGCTAGGAGTTACATTGTCTGCCAGAGTTTCTAAAATGTCGCTAACACGAATTCTCATGCCACGAATACAGGGGCGGCCGCCACATTTACCAGGTGTTTGAGTAATCCTGCTGAGCAAGGCAGTTCTATCCGTCATATCTTAAATTCCTATTTTTTACATATTTATAGTAATTCTAAATCACCAATGACTACTGCCAACTGCCAACTGTCAACTATCAACTGTCAACTATCAACTGCCAACTGCCAACTATCAACTGTCAACTGTCAACTGTCAACTGTCAACTGTCAACTGATATTTACTCAGTAAATCAGCAAAGCGCTTGTAATCCAAAGGCTTCCTCAAATACTCCGCCGCTCCCAATTCCAAACCATGATTTGGGTCGTCCAAAAAAGTCAACATAATCACCGGAATATCAGCCAAATCCCGATCGGCTTTCAATGCTGACAGCACCGCCCAGCCGTCCATACTCGGCATCATCACGTCCAGAGTAATCGCATCCGGCAGCAACTCCTTAGCCAACAAAAGCCCCGCTTCACCGCTAGCCGACGAAAGCACCCGAAATCCCTGTTTCGACAAGCAGCGGGTAATTAAATCTCGCGCGTCGGGATCGTCGTCAATCACCAGCACAGTAGCAGCATTAGGCAACTCCAGCGGTTGCGATCGCACTTCTTGCTTCCCTGTTTCTTCCAGTGCTCGATCGCCCTCCACTTCTTTCTCGATTTTAACCGCAATCGGCAAGCGAATCGTAAAAGTAGAACCGCAATCAAACTCGCTATCAACCGTAATATCCCCACCCATCATCTGGCAAAACTTCCGGCTAATTGTCAGCCCCAAACCGGTGCCGCCGTACCTGCGGGTAGTGGAATCGTCCGCTTGGGCAAAAGCTCCAAACAGCCTCGAAACCTGATCCTCAGTCATGCCGATGCCCGTATCGGTGACTTGAAACACGATCGAATATTTGTGAAACTCAGAGCCAATTTCCGAGAACTCTTCGGAATTGTCCACCGGCAAAACTTCCCCTTCTTCCTTCCAAACATTAATTGTAATTTTGCCTCGATCGGTAAACTTAGCAGCATTGCTCGCCAAATTCAACAGCGCTTGTCGCAACTTCGACGAATCCGAGTATATCGTGCCAATATTGCGATCGCAATTGATGCTCAAACTGTTACCATTTTTCCCCACCAGCGGTTGCACCGTAGTCACAACCTGCTCGACCAAATTCAATACATCGAAACTCTCCAAAAAAAGAGTCATCTTTCCTGCTTCAATTTTAGAAATATCCAGGATATCGCTAATAATATTTAGCAACTGCTTGCCTGCCATATTAATGCTTGCCAAATCCATCACAAAATCTTCTTCGCCGAGTTCCAAAGCCTCTTCTTGCAGCAGCTCGCTGTAGCCGATAATCGCATTCAGGGGCGTGCGCAACTCGTGAGTCATATTTGCCAAAAATGTGCTTTTCGCCCGGTTAGCAGCTTCCGCAGCGTCCTTAGCGACTTCCAATTCGTCCGATCGCTCCTCCAACTGCCGCTGTCGCACTTCCAAACCCTTGAGCAAACTACTAATTTGCTGAGCCATTGTATTGAGAGTAGAAGATAGCACCCCGATCGCATCATTAGACACCACAGGCGATCGAGCCGTCAAATCACCGCTCGCCATCAGTTGGGCAGTTTCCCTGAGCAAGCCCAGATTCCGAATAATTACCGACACAGACACAAAAGCGACTATTCCCGCGATCGAGCTCAAAACCAAAGCCCCCAGTAGCAAGTGCTGAGTGCGGCTCGCCACAGCCAGAGTTTGCTGCACCAGCACCGCCATTGCTGACTCAGGAACCCCCGCCGCTGACGCAGCCTCTATTGCCAGCAAATAGTTCTGCATCTCCACAGAACCCATCCACCCGACTCCCACCGCCATCCAAGTTATCAGTACCAAGATCACAAACAGCCCGATCAAAGAAGCCCGACTTCCCAGAGAAATCTGCCTCGGAACAAGTGCCGCCGCCCAAGGATAGCCCTTGAGAAAAGGATCAGGCTGCACCAGTGCGCCCGAATTCCAAATCTCCTCAATTTGACCGTCCGATCGCACCTTACCAATCCGCACAGTTTTCCAAGTATGCTGAGTTTGGGCATCTATTTTTACCATGCCCGATGGCGCTGCAAACTCAATATTTTTAGCAGCCGCCCTGACTTTCGCCACATCTATAGAACCAGCTTTTTCTACTGCTTGCTTCCACAGATAAACCCCCAAATAAGCCGCTTCTATCGGGTCATCCGTGACACGATTTTCCCCATATTTAGCCTTATAAGCCTTGACAAATTTCCGATTTTCTGCTGAATCCACCGTTTGAAAATAGTTCCAAACCACCAAATGTCCAGCAATATTGGACTGCCCGATCGCCCGCACTTCCTCTTCTGCTACGCTAACCGACATCACCGGCAAATCCTCCGGCTTCAAGCCAGCTTCCCGCAACTTTTGGAAAAAAGCCACATTGCTGTCACCGTTGAGAGTATTGAGAATAGCATCCGGTTTCACTGCTAAGATATGTGCGATCGCCTCATCCACATCCCTCGAACCCAGCGGCAGATACACTTCCCCTGCCAACTCTCCTCCGAGTGCAGCCAGTTGAGCTTTCACAATCAGATTTGCCGTGCGGGGAAAAATATAATCCGAACCCAACAGAAAAATTTTCCGCTTCCCCTGTGCCAGCAAATAATTCACCCCAGGCACAATCTGTTGATTCGGAGCAGCACCAGTGTAGAAAATATTCGGACACTGTTCTAGCCCTTCATACTGCACCGGATAAAACAGCAACCCGTTGCTCTGCTCAAAAGCCGCCAGTACAGCCTTGCGACTAGCCGAAGTCCAACAGCCAAATACCACCGCCACCTGCGCTTCTAAGAGCAATTGCTTAGCTTTTTGAGCAAAAATCTGCAAATCGCTGGCTCCATCTTCGATCAACGCTTTCAATGGGCGTCCGAGCACTCCTCCGGCCGCGTTAATTTCTTCAACCGCCAACAGCGTCGCGTCTTTAACAGAAATTTCACTGATGGACATCGTGCCCGTCAGCGAATGCAACACGCCTATTTCGATCGGATCACGAGTCGGGCCGGCTGCTTCGAGGGGGTTACTGCTGCTTGCTCCCATAGAGTTATAGGTACTTTTTGCTGATCACAGAAATTTTAGTTTAATCCATGCGGAACTTAGCTTTGATGCTAACTCTTGTTTGGCAGATTGTTTAGGGCGATCGGCACAAAACTTGCCAATTGCCGCAGCCTACTGATTTCAAGGGTCAAACTCCCAACCTTGACCTCAGTCTGCACCAATCTGTCGCCTATTTCTCTCTTCATCTTGTACCGATGTCGAAACCGCCTCATCAAAAAAAACGACACAAGGCCATAAATGCGCGATGCCCCAAAAATTCTCTCCCTCCCCCACACTCCCCACACTCCCCGCACTCCCGGGCTCATTCACCGCCTGGCCGCGCGCGAGTCACCAACCAACCTCACGCATTCAAGCACTATTCCCCTTCCCCTATAGCCTTTCTCAAAAAGGTGAAGAGTTGAGATACTTCGGCTTCGCTGTACAAGTTTTAGATTTTAGATACTTCGGCTTGCTTCGGCTACGCTCAGCACAAGTCGCTCAGCACAAGTTTTAGATTTTAGATTTAGGGATTGGGAGATTGGGAGATTGGGGGATTGGGCGATTGGGAGATACCTCATCTTTCGCTCAAAATGCTATATCTCTCTTCCGGCAGATTCAACTTTCCCTGATTTCTGTCACTATCAAACTAATAAATAAAAACTAACAACTATTCCCCAGCCATAATCTCCCTTCAGGCAGAGGAAAGTCTCTGCGATCGCGCTTAGTATATATCTAAGGCTAACTCTTAAGTATCCTTGTTAAAAATAAATTTTGCAAATAGTTGGGTGAAAATTAATGAATATTGAACCAAACGCAACCAACAGGGTCAGCGACCTACAAGTCACGCTACCAAAATCCAGAGAAACATTGCTCGGCGAGGAAACAGAAAAAGCCCTAGGCGACGAGAAACAACAAAAGGCTGAAACTATGCGCGCTGTCGAACAGTTAAAAGAAGAACTGCAGCAGAAAATAGATAGAGAATGTCACGATACGCCAGATTAAAACTAATGCCAATTTTTAGAGGGTGTGGGTAAGAGACAGTCTTGCCCGCACCCGCTTTTTGAAGTTAGACGCAAGTCGGCCAATTCAATATAAATTTAAAATTTTCAATTATTTTGGGCTTAAAAAAATACTGTTCTAGGTGCACCAATGGCTTTACGCCGAGCTTTTTTTGTACGATACTACACTTCGTTCGTTGCAGCTAGCAATTTAGGTCAAAAAACGTTCAGCAGGAAAGTCGCAGCCCCTCCTCGACTCAAGAAGAATTTTTCCTTATTCCCTATTCCTTATTCTCTATTTCCTATTCTATATCTCCATTCAATCCGTTACATCCCGCCCATTACGAGTACGCTAAACTTTATTCCTACAGGTAGAGTGCAATTCAGCTTCTTGTTCCCTATGATAATACGTATAAATGTAAAACTCGATACAGATAAGGAGAAACCAATGAGCGTTGAAGATAGATCAAAGGCAACTGGCAAAAACATCGAAGGCGCAGCTCAAGAAGCCCTAGGCAATGTTACTGGCGACCCCAAGGATAAAGCTCAAGGCAAAATGAAGCAAAAACAAGCCGAAGCTGGCCACGCCATCGAAGATGCAAAAGATGAGATCAAAAAGAAAATAGACTGAGCCTAATCCTCATCCTCATCCTAATTGAGAGGGTCTAGAAACCTGGCCCTCTCAATTAGTATCAAAAATATTTTCAGAATGGAGGAAAAAAGGTGAATTTATTCCAGCAGAGTCGCAAAATAATTGTGGGCTTATTCTTGGTTTTAATGCTGGTTGTTACTACTGCCTGCGGGTCCAGCGTTTCCGCCCAAAAACCGACTAATGTACCTGTAGCAATTGGCGACAGTCAGGGTTATTACACGCAGCTAGAACGCGGGAATACCGCCGTAGGTCAAGATTTTGGTCAATGGGTAACAAAGACAGCGAGTGGCCTGGTTCAGGATGCTTACGTGCGCGACAATAACAAATTGGGAGTTGTAATTACCCCGCAAGTCCGCCCTACTGAAGTGAAAGACCTGGCGAAATCTTTAGCCCAAGGTTTTCACCGCAATTTCCCCAAACAGGATGTAAGTGTTTTGGTTTACGCTCCTGACAAAAAACTGATTTTGACGGCTAAGTACAACCAGCAATCAAATCAGATTGAATACAAGTCTTGACCTGGCTAGAAACCTTCAATTATAGCCGCGTGGCGGTTTAATATTGCGCAATTTTTCGTCGGTCAAACAATCTCTCATTGAGACATAACTGTTGTGTAGATTGGGAACAAAATTACCATGAGTAGCAGCGATAATTACAAGCGTCAAATCATGAGCGATTTGGCACAGGGCGATAAAGAAATGATGCCGGAGACAACCGGTGAAGAGTACGAAAACTTTGACGATTTTGCTCAGAGAACTTCGCCGGATCAGCGCAAACAATTATTCGGACGTTCTCTGAATCATGACTCTTTGCCGCCGGCCCAGTTGGAACCGGAATTGCAGAAGGCGATCGCCCAAATTAAGCCAAACGAACGCGATGATGTGGCGCGGGAATTCTTCAAGCAGTTGGACAAGAGAGGATTGAACGATCGCCAATTGGAAAAACAGCTAGGACTTTCTACGCACCACGCCAGCCGCATGAATGCTGATGATGTTAGCAAGCTGGCATCGTTTACCTATCACAGTCACCCGGATATTTTCCAAGACGTGCTGGCCCAACAGCCGAGTTTGATGAAGTTTTTGGGCAATCCAATTGTGGCGGGTATTGTGGGAATAGTTGCTGCTAAATGGCTCACCAACCGTAAATAGTCGAGGAAGGACTGAAGTCCGAACGATCAAACCTTTTTTGATGGCGTTTGATCGTTCGGACTTCAGTCCTTTGTTGTTGGAAAAGGACTGAAGTCCGAACGATCAAACCTTTTTGATGGCGCTGATCTCTACCTCAATTATTAAATTATTCAATTATTCAATCGATAACTCCTTCAATTCCCCAATTATTCAATCTAAAATTTAAAATCTAAAATCTAAAATCTAAAATCGATGGATGGCTCTCCTTTTTGAGGAAGGCTATACCTGACACTCGGCAAAATTGAATGTAGGATGAAGTGTTGCCGTGAATCAGAAAAAAAAAGATGGACTTATCCAGTATTTGGCGAAAACTCCGCAGCCAGCAAGCCTTCTGCTTCGCTGCACTGCTGGCTGCTTGCTTTGTATTTATCGGTTGTTCTCCCACCCAGTCAACGGCTGGCAATTCAGTCGATCCCAAGTTTAAAGAGCAAGTCTTGCAGGTAATCCGCGAAAACCCCCAAGCAATTTTAGATTCGGTACAAGCGTACCAGCAAGAGCGGCAGCAGTCTCTCAAAGCTGCACAGGAGTCTTTTTTCCAGGCGATGAAAACTAATCCCAAATCTGCGATCGGGGATTCTCCTACTACGGGCTCGGCGGCGCAGCAGATTGTACTTTTAGAATTCTCTGACTTTCAATGTCCGTTTTGCGCCCGTGCTTACGATACTGTCAAGCAGTTTATGGCAAAACACCAGGACAAAGTTACTTTAGCTTACAAGCATTTTCCCTTGACTTCAATTCATCCTCAAGCGTTGCCAGCAGCTAAAGCAGCTTGGGCGGCTCAGCAGCAGGGTAAATTCTGGGAATATTACGGCGCTTTGTTTGAAGGGCAGAAAGAGTTAGGCGAGCCACTATACGGATCGATCGCCCAAAAGCTCAATCTAAAATTAGATAAATTCAACACCGATCGCAACAGCCCCGCCGCCGAAGCCGCGATTCAGAAAGACGTGCAACTCGCTCAACAATTGGGCATTGAAGGCACTCCATTCTTTATTATGAATGGCAAAACTTTCTCCGGGGCGATCGAGCTTGCTGAAATGGAAAAGATTCTCGCCAGTGTCTCCAAATAAAAGGGAAAGAGACACGAAAAAGTAAGTTTTTCGTTCTTTTTAACTTGTTGGTTGCAATCTCAATTCTGCGTCATTTAAGATGGGTTCCCAGGTTTGGGCCTGGGAACACTAAAAAAGCAAGTAAGTAAAAGGAAGAAGAAAGTTCGGCAGCGGATTATGAAACGGATGTAACGGATGTAATGCCGATCGGGAAAAAGGCTTTAGCTGGCGCATTCCTCACCCAATTGCGAATACAGTGCGTCTGACGTTGCAGGTTAGATATTGATATTTTGAGGACTTATATCATGTCCCATCAATATTTGAGATCACAGAAAAACCCGGTGTTGCAGCTTTCAGCATTTGGCGACGGACTTGTTATAGTCGAGCGGGATTAATCCGGAGCAATCGCGACACCCGGTTCATCTGATCGCGAGTTATCGGCCGTTCATCTTCGGGGAAAAAACCCTTAATGAATTGCGCTAGTTTTTTTGTGTACGAACGTACACAATTACGCGACCGAAGAAAAACTATTCAGCTCAAATCCGGTGACATCAGAATTATTCAACCACAGAAGAAGCAGAGAAAGAGGAGAAAATTTGATCATTCCGATGCTACCGGATTTGAGCTGAAATGATTGTTGACATCCATAGACCAGAAAGGTTCTCTCTAATAATTATCGCTTCACAGATGCCTGTGAAGCGATAATTTTGGGAAAAGTCTATTAATAATTCATCGGATGCGATCGAATTTTTGATTAGACAGCGGCCAACTCAGGAGTCGGGCGCTTGCTGTGGCGGATACCCTCGATCGCCTCTGCGTAATCGGGAGCCTTAAACACAGCAGAACCCGCGACGATCGCATTTGCGCCCGCTTCCAGAACCTGCCAAGTATTGTTCACCTTCAAACCACCATCCACCTCAATCCAAGGATCGAGGCCCTTGTCGTCGCACATTTTGCGCAAGGAGCGAATTTTCGGCAACACAGCCGGGATAAAACTTTGACCGCCAAAGCCCGGATTGACGCTCATAATCAGCACCAAATCGCAAAGTTCCAGCACGTACTCGATCAACTCCAGCGGCGTCGAAGGATTCAGAACCACACCAGCCTGCTTGCCCAATTCCCGAATTTGCCCCAGAGTGCGGTGCAAGTGAGGCGAAGCATTGTGCTCGGCGTGAACCGAAATAATGTCCGCACCAGCCTTAGCAAAGTCTTCGACGTATTTCTCCGGCTCCACAATCATCAGGTGGACATCGATTATCTTGGTAGTAACAGGACGAATTGCTTCCACAATCAGCGGCCCGATCGTAATATTAGGAACAAAGCGACCGTCCATCACATCTACGTGAATCCAGTCAGCCCCAGCTTTGTCGATCGCCCGAATCTCATCTCCGAGACGGCTAAAATCGGCTGATAATATGGATGGAGCAATCACAATCGGTTTTTGGGATTTGGTCATGGCTTTCGTCGGTTCTCCTGTCTCCTGTGCTGTATCCAGCTTATCAAAATACGGCTCTCCGGGTCGAAAACTTGCTCGGCTGCGATCGACCGCAAGCAATCACCGAAAAATTTTGCCTCTGACAGACAAATTTTGTGCAAAACCTGCCCTGCTGGGAATTTTGGTCTGCGAACTCAATTTTCTGTCAAACCAATAAATTTTGTGCAAAACTAGACCTCCTGTAAATTTTGAAGGCCAATTATGAAAAATACACATCCCTTAGACAATCCTGAACTCGATCGGGCAAGTCTGTTTGTATTAATGATCCCAGTCATCGGCTTTTTCCCCGCCCTGTGGAATCTTTACCGCCGTCAGGGCAGCCCCGAATGCAAAGCCGTCAGCCGCTTGGCAATTGCCCTTGCTTTTAGTTGGCTCTTAGGACATATTCTTTTAGAAGCTGGAGCGATTTCTGCGGAATCTCCGACACTTACCATGTTATTAATGAGTAGCCTGCTGACAACGAGTTATTTTATTGTTTCTCTGGGACTGATGGTTCGCCTCTGGAAGCGTCAACCGCTATGGTTGCCCGGAATTAGCCGCGTAGCCGAGCAAGTGGTGGGAAAACATTTATCATAATTTAGGGTTCCTTTAAGCCCCTACCGTATTGATTAGAGTGCGTCTTCAGCTTGATACTACATATTGCCATGATCTTTTTTATTTTTGTTGTGTGTGAGGAAGCCAGTGCCAGTTCAAAAAATTCCTAATCAAGACCCTATCCAACAATCAACTGCTCAACCTCCAACCAAAAAATCGCACCAGCCGCATCGAGGCCGTTGGCTGGGTTTTGGTTTTGGTTTGGCTGGAGTAGCGATGCTTTCAGCCACAGCCGGAGCGCTGCTAGCCGTCTCCCTTTCGACAACACCGCTTCAGCAGCGAAAATTGAGTCCTGAAGAAGCGGCAGTGTTTTCTCAAGGCGACATGGCAAAGCTCAACATGAAAATGCCAGAACTCACTCGCCCAGTTAATATTTTAGTTTTAGGACTTAAGGTGCTGAGTTCAGACATCAAGGGTGCTCCCGACAAGGACAAGGGATATGAGGTTTGGGAAAATTCTTTTAAGGGATTAACCGACACCATGCTGTTGGTGAGGTTCGACCCTCAAAATAAAAAGTTAAGCGTGCTTTCTATTCCCCGAGATACCCGCACTTATGTTGAGGGTAGGGGTGAGGTGAAAATCAACGAAGCTAATTACTACGGCGGCCCAGCTTCATCAGCGAAGTCAGTCAGCGGACTCCTGGGCGGTGTGGGAATTGACCGCTACGTCACAGTTAATATTCATGGCATAAAAAGTTTGGTAGATGCCTTGGGTGGCATAACTATTAATGTCCCTAAAGACATGAAGTATACCGATAATAGTCAGCATTTATATATAGATTTAAAGGCTGGCAAGCAGAAGCTCAACGGTGAACAAATCGTGCACTATTTGCTTTACCGACACGACGATTTAGGCGATATCGGGCGGGTACAGCGCCAGCAATTGTTAATGCGGGCGTTTGTGGAAGAGCAAGTTAATGTAGGTTTGCTGTCTCGCTTGCCGAAGATTTTGTCGGTGATTCAGTCCCACCTTGACACGAATTTGAGTATAGAAGAATTGGTGGCTTTGGCTGGTTTTGCTACTCAAACCGATCGCGCCAGCGTGCAGATGTTGATGGTTCCCGGCAAATTCAGCGATCCCAAGGACTACAAGGCTAGCTACTGGTTGCCAGACCAAAGCGCGATCGAAACTCTAGTGGCAGAACATTTTGACTATGGCCAAAATACTTGGCAAATTGAGAATGCTGATGCGACTTTTTTGAAGGTGGCAGTTCAAGATAGTACGGGCGATGAATCGGCTGTTGAAGATTTTGTCAATACTCTGACTCGCGCCGGCTATCGGAATGTCCAGGTTTATAAAGCTTGGCCCGAACCGCTGGATGTGACGACGATTGTCGCTCAAGACGGCGATGTTAAAGGTGCCGAAGCGATTCGCCAGTCTTTGGGTTTTGGAGAGGTACTGGTTGAGAGTACCGGTGCTTTGCAATCCGATGTGACAGTCAGATTGGGTAAAGATTGGTTGGAAAAAAAAGCTCAGTCAGGTGGGGACTTTAAGTCTTTTTAAATAGGTTTTCAAACTCGGTATTCGTAGGGACACAGCACTGCTGTGTCCTCTTTTTATTTCAAATTCAGTGTTCGTAGGAAACAGCACCGCTGTGTCCTCTTTTTATTTCAAATTCAGTATTCGTAGGGAAACAGCACTGCTGTGTCCTCTTTTTTGGTTTTTTTGTCGCTTAGTCAGCGACAGCTTATTTGTAGGGAAACAGCAATGCTGTGTCCTCTTTTTATTTCAAATTCAGTATTCGTAAGGAAACAGCAATGCTGTGTCCTCTTTTTATTTCAAATTCAGTATTCGTAGGGAAACAGCACTGCTGTGTCCTCTTTTTATTTCAAATTAAGTATTCGTAGGGAAACAGCACTGCTGTGTCCTCTTTTTTGGTTTTTTGTCGCTCAGTCAGGGCCAACTTATATCATATCAAGCCGATCGCCCACAATAAAATTGGTTTGTACTGAGGAATCCAATTCCTCAGTACAAACACATTGATGGCGGGTGATTGACCGGATATAATACGAATTGTCGATCGCCACCTGCGTACCTCACCAAGATTTTTAAAGTCAAATCTAAAATCCAAAATCCAAAATCTAAAATCGATTTACCGGGGCAAAATTGTAACCACCAGCGGATTGAGTGTCCGGTACAACTTGCAAAAGAACTATATTGCTGTTACGATCGCCACTCGACAAAAATCTAATCTCCCCAGTAGCGCCATTAACCTTAAAATCCGAGCCAGCCAAAGTCTTCGCCAACATCACTCGCCCGGCTTCACCGCTATTCGGAGCAATTTTGCCGATCGACCTTCCCATCCGCAAAACCTGCACCGCATCGTAGCTCATCGCCGTCCGCCAGTTAACATCAATTCCCCACAAATTTTTAGATAAGAGTGCAAAATTTTGACTTTTACTATCAGCAAAATGCCAAGGTACAGAAATTATCGCCCCGTTCAAAGCGGCTCCACCCTGTTTTAATAAATCCGTATTGTAGAGAGCATCACCACCAATTATTGGCAAAACTTTTTGATTATTTCGAGCAATTTCTAGAGCAGAATTTACAGTATCTGAATCTGGCAGCAATACTAACACATCTGCTGCCATCCCATCCAGATGCGCCGTAGAATTTGGTGCAGACAAATCTACTTCCTTAACAACTTGACCGCCTTCCAAAATCAAAGTCGTAGAAAAAGCTGTTTGTAACGACTTGCTATAAGAACTTTTAGAATTGTAAAAAACCGCAGCCGTGCTTTTTTTCATACCACTTAACATATAGCGAGCTAAAGCCGTACCTGTAAATTGGTCGCTCGGTATCGTCCGAAAGAAATAGTTCACGCCGTCGGCGCGCCTCGGAACCGTTGCTAATTCAATGCTCGTGCTCGTAGGTGCGATCGCCACCATTTGACTTTCGCCGTAAATTGGAGCAACGGCGATCGAAGTTTTGCTGCTACCGTGACCAACAACCGCTAAAATATTAACATCTTTTATGAGACTTTGAGCAATTGCCTGCGCCCGATTTTCATCATTACCATCATCAGCAATTACCACCTTTAAAGGCACTCCTGCCTTAATTGCTTCATCTTGAGCTTGAGCGATCCCGCGCAATATTTCTGCGGCGGCGCTAGGATTGTCGCCAATCGGAACTACCGCCGCAATCTTCAGAGACTCTGCACTACCGAGACGAGCATTGTTGAGATAAATCAAACTTTCTGGATCGTTACGATCGGCTTTCAAAACTGCTTCTAGCTTATTTGCAGCCGTTTTAAAATCTTTTGCCAGTATAGCCCGAACTGCTGCTTGCTTATCAGGAGTTGCGATGTTAGCAAACAAAAGGCGATCGCCCTCACTTATATAATTACTGACATCTACATTTGGCAGAGGCGATCCAGTTTGCCGGTTGGGAACTTGTAGAATATCGGTATTCAGTTTAGCCTCTGCAAAATTTACAGCAGCTTTCATCAAACTTGTCAACTGATTTCTAAATAAAAAAGAGGTGATACCTAAAGTAATTAAGGCAATCGACAATATATAAACAGTCCAATTCTTTTTGCTTGTAATTACAGGACTTTTTGGCTCATCGCTGGTAGACAAAACAGGAGTTATTGGTTCCTCCAAAGCTGCCAGCATTTCTTGAGCCGTTACGAAGCGACTTAGCGGGTGAAACCTAATTGCCTTATCTAAAATAGCCGCAAATCTGACACTCACCTTAACATCGTGATTACGCCAAACAATCTCCCTTGTTTGGGAATCAGTTTCTAACTCCCGCGGCCACTTCCCCGTCAACAAATAGATTGCAGTCAATCCCAAACTGTACAAATCGCTAGAATACTCTGGTCTTCCGGCAGCTTGTTCCGGCGACATGAATTGTGGCGTTCCCATTGAGGCCGTTAGATCGCTATCCCACGTGTTTACTACCTGACTAATTGTTTCCTTAACCACGCCGAAATCAATCAGCACTGGTTCATCGTCACACTTGCGTAAAAGAACATTTTGTGGCTTAATATCTCGGTGAATAATCTGTTTGCTATGGATATATTCCAAAACTGGTAGCAGACTTGTCAGCAGTTTTTTGACATCTTTTTCACTCATTTTACCAGCAGATTTTACTCGATCGCTAAGTGTTTCTCCGTCTATCCATTCTTGAGCCAGAAAAAACAAACCATCTTCTTCAAAATGACCATAAAGTTGGGGGATTTGAGAATGTCCCTCGCCCAATTTTTCCAAAACAGCAGCTTCCTGACCAAAACGCTCTCGAACGGTTTGGTCAATTTTAGGATTTTTGGTGTGAGGTTTTAGCTGTTTAATTACGCAGTGGCGGTGGGAAGGCATTTGGATATCTTCTGCCAGTAAAGTCAAGCCAAAACCACCTTCTCCCAGTTTTTCAATCACCCGATAACGATTGTTCAAAAGTCGATCTGGTTCTGTTTGTTCCGGAGTCTGCAAAATCTCCTCGTTGATTTTGACTTGGCTTTCTACTGCTAGAATGCCATATTTGCCGCTCCCGTTTGGTTCGGCATGAATTAGCATGGATTCGTCGCCGTTGTCTTTTAATTTTCTCCTGAGTTCACAAATGCGATCGACGATTATTTGATTTTCGTCACCTGTGGGCTGACGCTTGTAGAGCACATTGAAAATCGCGGCCGGTTCGACATATTTGCCATAGTGCTTGCTCAATAGCAGCAGCACGATATATTCTTCTTTGTTTAGGTCTATGCACTCTGAACCCAGCTTGACGGCGCGGGTTTTAGTATCGATGCTCAAGTTGTCCATATCGACCAATTTATTGGGAATATAAAATCAGAAAATTGCAACTAATTGGGAATAGATCGAGTATAGCCTTTTTCAGGTAAATCGGGTACAATAAAAATTTTAAAAATTAAATATTTGCTATTTTTGATTCTCTATGTTTGCGACTTACAATACTTCGGACAGTTTTTGATTGCCAACGGTAGAATAAGGGTTTCAGGGCGATTGGGCCATCGATCTGCTTTCCGGTAAATCAAGGGTTTCAAACTACGATCTCAAAACTGTCCGGACTATTGGACTTAGGTCAGAATGTAAAGAATAATTACCAAAATTAAAGGAGAGGATGAGCAAGAATTTTTTTAGTTTATAATGCCTGAGACCATGAACAAAATTTAGACTTTATAATCAACTATGGACCCTATTACTCTGGCGATCGTGACTGGTCTGGCTATTCCTACCGCTAAGGATGTCATCAAAGACGGTTATGAGGCTCTCAAAGCTGCCTTAAAGAAAAAATTTGGCCCCGAAAGTGATGTTGTTGATGCAGTCGAGAAATTAGAGAAAAAACCCGACTCCGAAGCTCGTAAAGCTGCACTACAAGAAGAAGTGGAAACGGCTAAGGTCAATGATGATCCTGAAATCATTAAATTAGCTCAAGATTTCCTCAACCAGCTTAAAGAACAACCCGGTGGACAGGAGATTATTAATCTAACTCAAACTCAAACCAACACGGTAAGCGGTGTAAATGTTGGTGGCAACTTTGACTTTCGGCCCGATGTAAGCGCATCTAAATCTTGAAACCCTTATCCCGCAAGGATTTCACCAATTCAAAAAAATAAGCTGTGATGCCTGAAACCCTTACCCAGTTTTCCTTTCAAAAATAAGATGCGCTTACCCTGACTTTCGGCCTGTTCAAGCAGCCAAGAATAGTTAAGAAAGCCGGAACCTGACAAGGGTTGGGTTCAACCGACAATAAACACACTAAAACCAAGATTAGATGAAGTGCTGGCGTTAGCTAAATTAACCGCCTGCATTTCTGATCGCGAAAGTATAGGAGATGCAACGATGAGCCAGCCAATTCCAGACCGCCAATCTCAGGAACAAGATAATCTTCTTAAGGATACTAACGTTGGTCGTGACTTGACCTTCGCGCCAGTTCAGAACATCATTCAGACTCAGATCATCCAGTCGTTGCTTGAGGTGGTCACGCAGCGAAAACTGAATAAAAATTCACCTTATCAAGGAATGAAAAGGTTTAATTTCAAAGATAGGGAACGGTTTTTTGGTAGAGATAAGCTGATTGCTAGATTGTTCGAGGCAGTGAATCGCAGCAACCTAAGTTTAGTTTTAGGTGCTTCTGGAAGTGGCAAGTCTTCTGTCGTGCGGGCGGGGTTAATTCCTGAGTTGAAGAAGTCTTTGGAGTCGGAAAATTTTTATGACTTCATCTTTACGCCTAATCAAGATCCATTTGATTCCCTATATCGGTGCTTACTCAGTGAAGAAAAGGATTATAACTTCAGTAAAATAGAAGCTGAAATCATCCTAGAAGCCAAGGCAGATAGTTGGACAAAAATGATTAGCACCTTAAAGAAAAAAGATGAAAGGTGGCTAATTTTTGTTGATCAATTTGAGGAACTATTTACCTATAACGAGCCAGAAAAATGCAAGAATTTTATTGAAGGAATTGTTAAAACCGCCAATTCTGGCGATAGTTCTGTGAAAATTGTTCTGGCAATGCGAGCCGATTTCCTAGAGGACTTGAGCGCGTATCCAGACTTAGGGGCAATTGCTAATCAAAATAATATTCATCTGGTGACAGAGATGTACTCGGATGAACTGCGAGAGGCGATAGAACAGCCAGCAGCTAGGCATGGGGTAGTGTTTGAAGAAGGGTTAGTTGAACAAATTATTAAAGAAGTTGAAGGACAAAAAGGATTCCTGCCCTTATTGCAATACACTCTAAATTTGCTTTGGGAAACTGAATGTCAAACGATTGCTGCAGATGGTCGCCCTCATATCGAAGACCGCACCTTAAATAAAACAAGTTATGCAGCTTTAGAGGGTGTAAGAGGGGCGCTGCAAAAGCATATTAACCAAATTTATCAAAATCTCAATCAAGATGAACAGACAGCCACTAAGCAAGTATTTTTGAAGCTGGTGAATATTATTGAAACTGATTCAGGCAGTAAAATAGTTAGCAGACGAGCCTATCGAGATGAATTTTTCAGTGAATCAGTCAACAAGACCCTCAACAGATTTATTGATGAAAAATTGCTGGTTAGTAGTAGCGATTCGACGACGGAAACGGAAAAAGTGGTGGTTAGTAAAAATTCTCTCCTTAAACAATCTGCTAGTATAGAAATTGCCCATGAAATCTTGCTCTCATCCTGGGATGTATTAAAAGGCTGGTTTGAGCAAGAAAAAGAAGCGATTATTATCAAAAATTGGTTAGCTAGCGAAACAAGGCGGTGGCAAAAAATTCGCTTAGAAAATGAGTCGAAAGCTAACGATGAACTCTTGAAAGGCTCTCGATTAGTTCAGGTTGTAGAGTTTAGAAACAAAAATGCTTTTGAAAATGTTGGTGGCTTAAGACCAGAGGAAAATCAATTTATTGATATTAGTGTAGAACAACAAGAACGCCAGCAAAAAGAAAAGGAACGCCTCAGACAGAGGATCATGTTAGGGCTAAGTGCTGGGTTCATCGGTGCTTTAAGTCTATCAGGATTCGCCGGTTGGCAATGGCGACAAGCCGAAATTACGAAGAGTGATGT
>Ga0335395_10000982_pt1 | contig 18141 bp, 12 predicted proteins | sample MAT02_FD_205744 | JGI IMG/M metagenome (GOLD analysis project Ga0335395, IMG submission 205744) | Freshwater microbial communities from Lake Fryxell liftoff mats and glacier meltwater in Antarctica - MAT-02 (spades assembly) (version 2) ...
AGAGCAGCAAATGTCGGTGTAATGGAAGTATTAACTGTTACAGTAATTGAAGCAGTAGTTGCACAAGGATTTGATGTTGGTGTAAATACATACGTTCCTGTTGTAATGTTGCTCACCACTGCAGGATTCCAAGTTCCCGAAATTCCGTTGGTAGATGTTGTTGGTAAAATTGGTGCAGTTGTTCCCGAACAAATGGGATTGATAGGAGCGAAGGCCGGGGTGATGGAGGGATTAACTGTTACTGTTACAGATCCAGAACCTGTGCAAACTGCACCACCCTGAGTAACAACTAAATTATAAATTGTAGTTCCCGCAGGAGAAGCTGTTGGATTTGCTGCAGTTGCATTGTTTAAGCCTATTGTTGGTGTCCAAGCATACGTATAAGTTCCGTTTCCAGAACCACCTGTTGCAGTTGGCGTTCCTCCTAAATTTACTGACTGTCCAGAACAAATACTTACGGCGGTTCCTGCATTTACTGTGGGTGGGGTGCAAGATTGAGATGGTGTGGAAAGAGTGATGTTATCTATAGAAAAGGCTGGATCTGAAGCTCCAGGAGAATTGGCCGCATTAATCCAGCGAAACCGAACTCTAAAATTCGAGATATTCTCATACTGAGCAGGAACAGGAATAGTGATGGTTGAACAAGAAGATACACTTTGATAGCGTGCGGGAAGCTCATTCCAAATGGTGCCGCCGTCTCCCGAAAAGCTGAGCGTTCCGTAATCGAGGTTGGGAACACCTAAACATAAAAAACTAAAGCTTAAACTGATGTTGGTGCGGCCGGCGGTACTGATATTAGGGGAAAAGGTACTGCGGTCAGAAGATACGCTAGCATTGTATACCGGGTTTGAGGGGCCACCGAAAAAACCGCAAGGAAATACATTACAACTTACCTGAATTCCAGTACCAGTGCCACAAGAAGAGGGTTGATTGAGAAACCATTGGTTTGTTCCTGACCCACCCTGATTGAGCGTCCAGCCGACTCCTGCATTGTTATTATTGGCACCACCAGCGGGAGCATCGAAATTATCGCTCCAAATAGTAGTTTGAGAAAATGAAGTACCCACAGAGAAAATCCAAATGAGCATTAATAATTTTAAAAATCGTGGTAGTTGTTGAATCATAAACTTTGTGAATTAGTATTTCAAAAGTAGCACATCAATTTTTAATAAAAAACTTTCATATCCATTAAGAATTAAGATGAAGTTGAATTAACAATAAAGCGAAGATTATTTTACATGAACAAATCTACATCCAATATTAATAGATAAACATGAAATATAGCTAAAAATTAACCTTAAGAATATTTTCTGTTAATATAAATTCATTTAAAAAAGTAAACAAACTAGGACTTTATGAGGATTTTATAAGTATTATAAATTGATAGTATTTCTAATCAAATAATTTCAGGTTAACCTAAAGGTAATAGGAATAAAACACATTATTGCATAGAATAAAGCACTTTTGCGGGAAATAAAATACACCTTCAAAGTTTTACTCAATTTCTTAAAATCCATTCACATGAAAAAACAATTACTTATCGCATTAATAGCTTTTGCATCTTTTGAATCATTTGCACAAAATGGTTTAGAAAACATTATTGTTGAGAAATATTATATCTCTAATGCTAATGACGCAACTGTAAATAGCACTGGTGGAGTTTTGCCTGTTGGTTCTGTTACATACAGAATATATGTAGATATGCTTCCTGATTTTAGGTTACAAGCATTGTATGGTGTGCCAGGAAATGGAGGAATTGGAGCTGGAGCCCATACTTTGTTCTTTAATACAACAACTACCTTCTTTAATAATGAAGATAGAGGCGCAACTAATCCTACTTACACAAAAACACAAGCAAGAAATAATACTGTAATGTTAGATTCTTGGCTTAGTGTAGGAGCTGCTTGTGTTGGAAATTTCGGTGTGTTAAAATCTGAAGATGATGGAATAGCTACGAATGTTAATACAGACAATGTTTTACAAAATGATGATGCAAATGCAGGTATTCCATTAACGCAACAAGACGGACTTTTATTAGGAACTCCTGGAGCTTTTACTGCGGTAGGAAATGAAATTGTTACACAGTTGGCAATTTTAGATGCAACAAATCAAGCAGGTAATTCATTTACTTTAACAGATGGTGCATGGTCTAACCTTTCTGGAGCAACTGGTCCTACACCTTCAAATTCTGTTTTAATCGCTCAGTTAACTACAGATGGCATTTTATCATTTGAATTGAATATGCAATTAGGAACGCCGAGCGGAGGAGTTGAAAGATATGTTGCAAGAAATCCAGTTGATGCAGAAGCTTTATTTCCAGGCTTAATTTTTACATCTGATACGCCCACTAAAAATTTATTTGTGGATGCAGAACAAGCATTATTTAATATTTTCCCAAATCCAGCAAATGAAATCTTATTTGTGAAGTTAAACTCTATTAAAAATCAAATTGGACGTTACTCTATCTATGATATTAAAGGCAATTTGGTAACTCTTAAAACACTTGGTGTAGTGAGTGAAGGACAAATAGAAACAATTGACATTTCTCAACTTTCGAAAGGCCAATATTTTATGGATGTTGTCTTGAATGGTAAAAGATATACTGAGAAGTTCATCAAACACTAAATTATAAAGATTAAAAGTAAAGACAGGAGTTAAAGCCTGTCTTTTTTATTTTCTACCAACGTATGAATAAAATTTTCTTTTGTATTACAATCTCATTATTGTATTCTTTTCAGTCATTTTCTCAAGGTATCCTTAGAGGAAAAATTACTGATGAAAATGGAGAAACAGTTATTGGTGCCACCATTGTTTTAAAAGCAAATAAGGGTATTGGTACTATTACTGATTTCGACGGAAACTATTCTTTAACAATTAAAGATTCTTCCGAACAAACTATCCTTGTTTCTTTTGTTAGCTTTAAAGCTATTGAAGAAATTGTAAAGTTGAGAAAGGGCGAAGTTATCATTCGAAATTTCTCCTTAAAACCAAATCAACTTGACATTAAAGAAGTGGAAATTACTGCCACTGCTATAAAAAATAAAGATTATTTCATGGAAAATATCAAAAAGAAGTCTGCTGCTTCTATTGATTATATTTCTTCCGAAACCATGAAAAAAACGGGTGATAATAATGTTACATCAGCTGTAGCGAGAGTTAGCGGTGTGTCTACCAATGGAAGTTTCATTACCGTTAGAGGAATTGGAGATCGGTATTTAAAAACAAACATCAATGGAATGAGAATTCCAACCTTGGATCCTTTTACCAACAATATAAAGCTCGATTTATTTCCTGCTAGTTTAGTCGATAACATCATTATAACCAAAACGGCATCACCAGATTTACCAGGCGATTGGGCTGGAGCATACATTTCAATAGAAACGAAGGATTACCCTGATAAATTAACAGTAAATGTTGAATCCCAATTTGGATATAATGCGCAAACTACTGGAAAAGATATGCTTACTTCAGATAGAAGTAAAACGGATTGGTTAGGTTTTGATAATGGTTTAAGAAATATAAATCATAACAATTTTATTGAAGTAAACGAAAATCCAACTCAATATCAAGAATTTGCAGCTTTAGGATTGGGTGATTATTTGCAATCATTAGGTGTGAATGAAAATTCTGCATGGAATGATAGTTATTACAAACTTTCTTTAGTGCAATTGGGTTTGTTAGACAAAGGAAGATTTTATGATGATGCAGCTGTTGCAGCAGCAAAAGCAACATTTACAGCAGGTGATTTTAAAGACATCGCATTTGCAAAAATTAACGAGAAAGCTGCTGCTTCTAGTCAAGAATTCAAAAATAATTGGGACACCAAAACTAGAAAAGGTCCAATGAATTTTAGCCAGAGTTTTAGTATTGGAAATCAAGTAAAGCTTTTTGGAAAGCCTTTGGGTTTTTTGACAGGATTTAGATATGGAAGTTCTTTTCAAAATGATCCAAATTCTACCGTTGAAAGAGCGGGTACTGATGCCAATGGGAATGTATTCGTGCCAACTTTTATAAATCAGAATGTAAGTAGAGAAATGTATGGTTGGAGTGGATTAATAAATTTAGCATATAAATTCGCCAAGAATCATGGTATTTCACTTTTATTTATGCCGAACTTTAATGGTGCAAATAATGTGAGAAACGATACCGAATTCGATAATTCATTTGCATATCAATATCGGTATTCTAAAACACAATTCTATGAAGAAAGAAGGCAAATGATTTACCAATTAAAAACGGAGCATTACATCCCAAAATCAAAAATAAAAATTGAGGCAAATGCTTCTTATACTAGAGGAAAAAGTAGTGCACCGGATTTTAAGAATTATGATTATTTCTTGAGTAATGATGGTGATTTTGTAATTGATAGAACTGGTTCTTTTACAAGTAGATTTTACAGGTATTTAACGGAAAATTTATTTGATTCAAAAGTATCTGCTGAAATTCCCTTAGGCAATAAACCTACCTTAGTAAGAAAGGTGAAAATTGGTGGTGGATTTCAAAGAAATGAAAGAACAAATGACCAGTATAATTACATTGCAAAGTGGACAATTCCTGGTAATTATATAATTCAGAACGGAGATATTTCCCCATTTTTTGCACTCAATGATTTTGCCATTAACGACAATAAAATTACTGCATATTATGAAAGAGATGAAAATCCAGCAAATAGAAATATTGGGTATAGCCAAATAATAAATGGATTTGCAATGACTGATTATAGTATAAACTACAGGTGGAGAATTGCCGGAGGTTTGAGGATTGAATCTGCCAGAATCTTTACGGATGTTTATGAATATGATTCTTTGGGGTATGCACCTAATGACGGAAGAAGATTTTTTTCCGCTGGAATACTCGCACTAGCACCAAATCCTGGAAATCTTGAAAATTTTAATGTGTTGCCTAGTTTAAATGTAATTTTTAAAATTAAAGCAGAAGATGATGCTCCAATGAATTTAAGATTCAATTTTAGTAAAACAGTTGCCCGACCAAGTATTAGAGAACTTTCCGAAATTATTGTTCCAGATTTTGAATTAAGAGCTAATGTTTTTGGAAACTCAGATTTGAAAACTGTTGAAATAATGAATTACGATTTAAGGTGGGAAAATTATTTTAAATCAGGTGAAAATATTTCTTTTAGTTTATTCTACAAAGATTTTAAAAACCATATCGAATTAACGAATTCAACATTAGGTTTTACTTGGCAAAATATTGATAAATCGGTAGCTTATGGAATTGAATTAGAAGGTAAAAAACAAATCCTTAAAAATTTAGAATTTAGAGCAAATTTAACCATTACCAATTCTAACTCCACATTTATACCTACAACATTACTTCTTGAAGGAGGAGTTAAAACTTATGTTCCATTAGAAGAAATAAGTAGACCGATGTTTGGTCAAGCTCCTTATGTATTAAACGGAATGCTAAATTACACCTCCGATACTTTAGGGTTAACTGCAACAGTTAGCTACAATAGACAAGGAAGAAGATTAGTTATTGCCAATGGTTTTACAATTCCAGATGTATACGAGGTTCCAAGAAATTTAATTGATTTTAAATTAAGTAAAAATTTAGGAAAACATTTTAGTATTTCTTTAACCATTAGAGATATATTGAATGCTCCTATTAGAAGAACCTATAATTTCAAACAAGGCGAACCAATTGATTTTGATCAATTTAGATATGGAACAAATTACCAAATTGGAATTCAATATAAATTATAAATACAACAGAAATGTATATAATCAAATTTGCAAAAAAGTTTTTAGGTATTTTATTTTGTTTTATTCTATCTTCATTATCAGCACAAATTGAGAATGTTATAGTTGAAACCTATTATATTTCTGATAGTTATGACGCTACAGATACAACTGGCGGAGGAATAGAAATAGGAACAAAAACCTACAGAATATATTTAGATTTAGTTGCAGGAACTAAAGTAAAAAAAGTCTATGGAGATCAAAATCACCCATTGATTTTTAATAGTACAGCGATTTTTTTTAATAATAAAGTTGATGGACAATCCTTCGGTAAAGAATTCTCTAAAAATAGACTTTCAGAAAATACAGTTGCTTTAGATACGTGGATTACATTGGGTCAAACTACAAGAATAGCGCCCGTTACCTATTTTGGAGTTTTAAAAAGTAATGACTTAAATTCATTTATCGGAGGAACCAACAATGATGGAGGAAGTGAAGTTATTGTAGCTGGTTTATTATCGAATACTTCTTCGGAATTGGGAATTTCGTTGACAGAAAAAGACGGAATGGATACTACCTTCAATGTTCCTGGTTCTTGGGCAGATTATGGAATTTTAAATGTTATTACCGGAGAAGACTCAACGATATTTGGTTCCTTAGTTCCTTCAAATTCTTTTAACAGTAGAAATGCTGGTTTGCTTAATTCAGGTGTGATGGGTGTTGACTCTTTATTAAACCATGTTTTAATTGCGCAGTTATCCACAAAAGGTGAAATTTCTTTTGAATTAAATATTGAAGTAGAGATTCCTTCTTTAATTGGATTTCAAACAATTAAATACGTAGCAAGTGATTCTTCAATTGCAGAGGGTGAAGTATTAAGTCCATTTTTAAAATATCCACAGGAGTGTGGTTGTCAAGATGCTAATTATTTAGAATATAGTCCAATATATGCATGTAATAATGCAGATTCTTGCAGAAATATAATTGTATTTGGCTGCATGGATCCTATGGCTTGCAATTACAGTAATACCGCCAATTTCAATATTCAGGAAATTTGCTGTTTTATTGGCGATTGCAATGATTTAGATATTTCAGTTGTTTGTCCGCAATTGGGCGAAAATGAAATTCTTGAAATTGAGAAATTAAGAGTTTTTCCTAATCCAGCAAATGAAACAATAAATGTTAAGCATACACTGAAACATGAAATTTATAGTATTAGAATTTTAGATCATCTCGGTAGAGTAGTTAAAATAACGAAAGAAATAAATAGTGATGTTTCAACACCAATAAATATTTTACATCTTTCTGCTGGTATTTATTTCATAGAATTAATTTCAGAAAAGGGAATTTCATCAACTATGTTTATCAAAGAATAATTTAAAATTCTAAAACAAAGAAAAAAGCATTATGAAAAATAATTTAGTTGGATTTATTTTATTAATTGGAATTACCTTTTTATTTTCTTGTAAAGAAGAAGTACCTATTATTATTCCCATAGAAACGAGTTCTGTGACCGACGCAAGTGGTAATATTTATAAAACCGTGAAGATTGGAGCACAATGGTGGATGGCTAAAAACCTACAAACTAGTAAATATAGAAATGGAAATTCTATAGAACTCCTTGCAAATTCAGAAGATTGGGAAACTGGTTCTGCTGGATATTGCATTTACGATAACAGCATATTAGCACCTGGGTTTTTATATAATTGGGAAGCTGTAAAAAATGAAAATGGTTTAGCTCCTCAAGGATGGCATGTTGCAACAGAAGAAGATTGGAAAAATCTGGAAAGATTTCTAAAAATGCCAGAAACAGAAATAAACAAAATTAGTTGGAGAAACGAGGGTTTAGTGGGAGATAAATTGAAAACAAAAGGTCCCAATAATTGGTTAAGATATGAGAATGTTTGGGGCAATAATGAAAGTGGATTTGATGCAGTTTCTGGGGGATGCCGTTTAAACAATGGTGAATGGGGACTTCCGGGTCTGGGAGCAACTGGTTTTTGGTGGACTGATACCGAGTTTGATTATAATAATGGATGGATGAGGCAATTAGACTCCAAAAAATCTGGAGTATTTCGATATTACATTTCAAAGAAGTACGGATTGAGTGTTCGTTGCATAAAAGATTAAAGAGAATCTCTAAAAACCCACTTTCTTCATTTAACTTATAAATTTAAAGCCTCACACACCCCATGTATGCTACGTTTTTAACTTCTCGTTCGCCTCGGAATCTTACTTTTTAGATGTTCCCCTATTAATAATAATATAAATATAATTGCTAAGGTCATTTCATATCGAAATGGCCTTTTTGGTTTTATTAAAATAATCTACACACGATATTCATCTTTATAGATAAAATAGATTTAATTTTTATTTAACAAGACAAGAATTTTCATTTATGAATTTAAAACGGAAAGTCAAAAGTGTATTGTAATCTTTTCATTTAGTTCTGCATATTCTTACTGATAATTTACCAAACATTGAATTTTATTGTCAATTTAAAATTATTTTTAGTATTTTTCAAGATAATTTTGCTTTTCTTCAAAAATCTATTTATTAGTTTGTAAATAAAAAGTTAATTTAAAGCTAAGTTGTATGTTAATTAATTGGTATTTTACTTTAATAAAATAAATCTTATTTGTTATTAATTCGAGCAATTAATTAATTAAACCATAAGGTAGAATTTCCTTTCCTTTCAAATACATGATACACTTTTGTGCCACTCAATGTTGAGTACAAACAACCAACCATTTTATCATGAAAAAAAACCTTACAAAAGTTGCAGCACTCGTCTTATTAGCGATAGCAACTAATTTCGAGGCTTCTGCGCAATTAGCATCGCAGCAAAACCTTGGATCAGCATGTGGATGCCCACCTGTGGCTTCTAGACCTACTGTTTCCGTTTCAACTCTTGCAGTTGTTGGTGGAGCAAATGATGGAGATTTACTTTCTCCAAACACTATCTTTACTTGTGATAAGACGTATTTGTTAGACAACAAAATTTATGTGCAAGATGGTAAATCATTAACCATTCAACCAGGAACTGTTATTAAAGGTGTTGCCACAGGAACTACCGCTGCTGCAAACGCAATCTTAGTTAACCGTGGAGGTAGAATTTTTGCAAATGGAACAGAAAGCTGCCCAATTGTTTTTACTGCTTTTGATGACCAATTAGATGGAACTTATGCATTGACTAACAAAGGTAAATGGGGTGGAATCATCCTTTTAGGTAGAGCTAAAAATAACTTAATAACAGCATCAAACTACAGCCCAACAGGTGCAATTGGTTTTGCTGGTACGAATCAAGTTGGCGGTTTAAATACAGTAAATGGTGGCGATGGTGTTGGATTTATTGAAGGTTTCCTTGCTGCTGATTCACGTAATTTATACGGCATGCCTCCAGGACAAGAAGATGATAATGACAATTCAGGAATTTTACGTTACATTTCTATTCGTCATGCTGGAGCTTCTGTTGGAGCAAACAATGAAATAAATGGTCTTACTTGCGGTTCAGTTGGTCGTGGCACAACATTAGAATATATTGAAGTTGTATCTAATGATGACGATGGAATTGAATTTTTTGGTGGAACAGTTAATTTGAAATATGCTACTGTAATGTTCCAAAATGATGATGCGTTCGATTACGATCAAGGTTGGAGAGGTAAAGGCCAATTTTGGTTTGGTGTTAAATTAGATGCTGCTACTTTTACAGGTGGTGATGGCGCATTTGAGGTAGATGGTGATGATCAAAAATCAAATTCTTCTTTCTTATCTCGTCCAACTATTTATAATGCAACAATGATTGGTAATGGTTCTAACACAACACCTACAGGTGGTGGTTCTGGCCCATTCGCTATTCAAGCAAAAGAGCGTGCAGAGGGTTCAATTTATTCATCCATCTTTGCTAACTACAGATCAGGCTTTAACTTAGTAAAATCTTTAGGTACAAGAACAGGTACTGTTGAAGTTTACCACAACTGGTCTGGTTTAGATCTTACTGGAGCTGCCATTCCAAAAACATTCAAAGTAGAATGTAATACATTTATTGGCAACACCGCTACATTAACTGTTGGTGGTTCTGTTGCAAACGTTATTGCTGCCGATAACGTTCAGTTTGCTGCTGATAATAACATTTCTTTGGCTTCTGCCCCAGGTTTCGATTTTAACTTCGCTGCCACTGGAACTACAGTTTCTGATCAATACAACGCACAACCAAATCCAGCTTTAGCTACAACCTGTGTTGCACCTGCAGACGGTTTCTTTACACCAGTTACTTACAGAGGTGCATTTGCCCTAAATCAAACTTCTTGGTTGTCAAACTGGGCATATTCTGCCTTAGTTGATGCAACTAACAACTTAATTTCTTGCCCAACAGATCTTACAAAAGATGGAACCACTAATACATCGGATTTCCTTGAATTAGTGGGTCAATTTGGACAATCTTGCGATTAATCATTCACATTTTAAAAAACTAAAAATACAATGAAAAAAATACTTTTAGGTTTTGCCTTGTTATGCTCGGCGACCTTAATCAAAGCTCAAAATGGCCTAGAAAGCCTTATAGTTGAGAAATATTATGTATCTAATGCAACAGATGCTGCAGGAAGTGTTGGAACTTTACCAACAGGTTCTGTAACATACAGATTCTTCCTAGATATGTTACCTGGATATAAATTTCAAGCTGCTTACGCGGTGCCGGGAAGCGGAGGAATAGGTGCTCATACCTTGTTCTTTAATACTACAACTTCTTTTTTCAATAACGAAGATAGAGGAGCTACTACCCCAACTTATACTAAAACACAAGCAAGAAGCAATTCAGTAATGCTTGATTCTTGGATTTCTGTTGGTGGTGTTGCTGCAGGTAACGTTGCTGTATTAAAATCTGAAGACGATGGTATTGCTACTGTTGTAAATAACAGCTCACCAATTATGCTTCAAAATGCAGATGCTTCTGCAGGTATCGCTCTCTCTCTTCAAGATGGTTATTTACTAGGAACTCCAGGAACTGTTACAACGGTAGGTCCTCAAATGATAACTCAATTGGCAGTTTTTGATGCGACAAGTAATGTCGGCAATTCTTTTTCTATAACAGATGCTGCTTGGTCTAACCTTACTGGTTCAACTGGTCCAACTGCAAGCAACCGTGTTTGTATTGCACAAATTACTACAGATGGTATTTTAAGTTACAAATTAAACGTTCAATTAGGAACTCCAACTGGTGGTGTTCAACGTTTCGTAGCTGAAAATCCTGTTGCTGCCGAAATTCTTTTTCCAAGTTTTAATGGTACTTTAGGAGCTCCTAACGTTTTACCAACAGTAAGTATTACTTCTCCTGCAAACGGAGCTGGTTTTATTACCGGTTCAACTGTAAATATTGCTGCCACTGCTGCTGATGCTAACGGAACAGTTGCTTCTGTTGCATTCTTTATTGATGGAGTTTTACTATCAACAGATAATACTGCACCTTACACAGCTTCTTACACTCCAGGTACAGGAAATGATGCAATTACTGCTGTTGCTACAGATAATGAAGGTGGTCAAACAACTTCATCCGTGGTAAATATTACGGTAGCAAATAATCCTCCGCCATCTGTTTCAATTACAGCACCTACTGCGGGAGCTTCATTTATTACAGGAACTGTGGTAAATATTGCTGCTACTGCTTCGGATAATGGATCAGTTACTTCTGTAGAATTTTTTGTTGATGGAGTTTCCTTATCAACCGACAACACTGCACCATATACAGCAACTTATGCATCTACTTTAGGTGGACATATTATTACTGCAAGGGCTACAGATAACTTAGGTCTTCAAACAACTTCAGTTCCTGTTTCTATTAACGTAGTAAACAATATTCCTCCAACGGTAAGTATTACTTCTCCAACTGCTGCTTCATTATTTACAGCTCCAGCGGTAGTAACTATTACTGCTACTGCAACAGATGCAGACGGAACTGTATCGCAAGTTGAATTCTTTGTAAATAATGTATCTATAGGTGTTGATGCAACTGCTCCTTATACTTTTAACTGGACAAGTGCACCGGGTATCAACACATTAAGAGCAAGAGCTACGGATAATAATGGTGGTGCTACAAATTCTGCAAACGTAGTTTTAGACGTAGCAGATCCCAATGCATTACCATACAGAATTACATCTTCCGTTAATACATGTAACGCTTCAAATTTCTGTTTACCTCTGCGTGCATTAAACACAGTTTCTAACGTTATTGGTTATGACATTACAGTTAATTTTGACAACACTAAAGTTGCACCTGCGGCTTCAAATACTGTAACAGTTTTAGGAGATTTAATTAATCCAGCACTAGTAGAAGTTGGAAGTTCAGTGGATCAAGCTGCTGGAACTATTAATATTTACTTATCATTCAATGGTTCAGCCCCTGCTGCAACACGTTTTTCTGGTACAGGAGATCTGTTGTGTATTAACTTCAACCGTTTAGCTGGTTCTACTTCTTCAGACGTTGCTAGTTTCTCAGTTCCATTCTTACAAGAAAGCTTTTTTACAGGTGTTCAAGGTAAATTAACTCAAAGTGGAACTTACACAACATTCAGAGATACAGCATTCAATGGTAAATTAAAACTTTGGTCAGATAACAGCCCTATTGGTTACAATGCTGCAAATCCAAATCAATTCTTAATTACTAACATTTCTGGAAATAATGCTGCTTGTAATGCTCCTTCAGCTACTTTGGTTCAACCAAATACTTTAGGTGAATTTAAATACAGCACTAATAATGGTTTATTTATCACAATTAATAAAGATATCTTATCTAATACAGATGTTCAAGCTGTTGTAAATGGTTTTGATGCTTTATTAACCAGAAGAATCTTATTGAATGATGCTTCTTTTTTACCAAATGTAAATCAAATTGTTGCTGCTGATGTGAACTTAGATGGAGTTATTTCTGCTGGGGACGTTTCTCAAATTAACCAGCGTGCAGTATTATTTATTCCAGAATTTAGACAAGCTTGGAATTACAATGCTGCTGGTGTTTCAAACGGTCAAGCTTCCAAAGACTGGTTGTTTATAGATTCTTCAAGAGTAGTTTCTAATCCACTTTACACACGTTCTGCGACATATCCTGCATCTAACGGAACAGGATTTAACAAAGCAAACGTACCTCAAGTACCTTTCTGTTTGCCAGTTGTAGTGAGTAACTTCGCTCTTTGTCCAGCTTTTACTTTAGAATTTTACAATGGTATTTTAATTGGAGATGTTAACGGTAACGTTGCAACTGCTAACCCAAGTAATTTATTTAGAGATGAAGCTAACAAAGTAATCTTTGATCTAAACCATGCAATTTATGCTAACAACACAGTTGAAATTCCAGTTTCTATTTTAGGAACAAACGTTATTAATTCTGTGGATTTTGCATTACAATTAGATGAAACTAAACTTTCTTTCAACTCAATTAACAATGTTGATGCTTCTTTAGATGCTTTTAGCCATTTTAATACAGAAGACAGAACAGTTCGTTTTACTTCTAATAACATGGAAGCTATTCAAAACAATGCAATTTTAGCTACACTTAAATTGAATGTTGTTTCTGGTAATGTTTCTGCTTCAGATATTAAAAATGCAATCTCTTACTTAAATGGAAATGCTTCAGGAGTTGAATTTGTAGGTGATTTCTCTACAGGAATAAATGCAGTTGATTTTTCAAATGTAGTTTCTGTTTTTCCTAATCCAGCTAACGAATATGTTCAAGTACTTTCTCCTGAGTCTGCTACTATTCAAGTTTTAGACGCTGCAGGAAGATTAGTAATTGGTACTATCAATGCGATTGGTGGTCAAACACAAACAATCAGCACTGAGCAGTTAGCTGCTGGTGTGTATTTCGTTCGTATTTCTAATGACAACTTCTCAGTAATGAAGAAAGTCGTTCTAAATAAATAGTAGTTTATTGTTCAAATGGAAAGGGTCTTGATTTATTTCAAGGCCCTTTTTTTATTTAAAATTTAATGTTAAACATACAATTATTTAATGTTAAAATATTTAGTTTACACATCATTAAATTTAAATTTACATCTTCAAAAAAACAAAAAGCAGTTATGAAAAAATTATTACTTATAACATTCATTTTTTATGGAGTTTCTATATTCGGAGCGGTGAATATTTCTCTTTTTGATAATAAAGACAATAAAAACAAAGCAAAGTTAATTACAGAAGAAATTAGAACAATAAATGTTGGAGACACAGTTGTATTTGATTTAACTCAAATAACAGACTTAGGAAATGTTGTTTCATTCCCAGTTTCAATAATTTCGGATGATGCGATATATGCCTTGGATTTTTCTTTAAAATATGATCAGGATGTTCTTGATTGGGACACTATAATCAATTCCAACACAAATGTTTTGCAATCTGTTGCAAATTATAATATAACAGATTCAACACTGCGCTACACTTCGAATAGTTTACAAGAGTTTTTGCTTTCTGGACCAATTACCAATATTCGTTTTAATGTTCTTTTTGGTGTTTTAGATAGCACCGATTTAAATATAGTTGCGGTTTATTTAAATGGAGAACCTTGCAGTTTTATTGTTAAGGTTGATGCAACAGTTGGATTAAAAAAGACATTAAAAAAAGGAGCTTTCGTAAATGTTTTTCCAAACCCAACTATTGATATGGTTAATTTAAGTTGCAGTGATGATGCAGTTGCCGAAATAATTGACTTAAGTGGAAAAAAAATACGAACAGATATAAATATAGCTGCAGGTCAAAATATTAGTGTTGAAACTAATACTATGGCAACTGGTATTTATTTTGTGAGATTTTCGAGCTCAAATAAAGTACAATATCGAAAATTGATTATTGAATAATACTAGTTATATTTTACTTCACATTTTAAATGGGATATTCCTATTTTGATTACTATGTATAATGAAATTTATTATTCTGCTAATTTTATTTTTATTTAGATTCATTTCTGATGGAAATTCTCAGGATAGTAAATCCATTTCAAATGATATATCAGTTTCATTAAAGTCAATTGAAGACCTTATTTCTAATAGTTCATCAGTGATTAATGAATTCGATACAGTAGTTTTTGATATTAATTTAGCTAATTTTAATGCCGATTTTATTGAATTCCCAATAACTATTATAAGTGATGATAGTATTTATTCTTTAGACTATTCTTTTGAATTTAATAGCAATAATTATTTATTTGACACGGTTTACAATGTAATTTCTCCCTTGCAATTTTTAGTATATTACAATGAAGCAGATTTTAGATTAAGATTCACCTGCAATAGCTTTTCGATATTTCCACTTTCTTCTCCGATAGTTTATATTGGTTTTAATGTATTAGATTTTTCTTTTTGCGAGTTAAATATTTCTCAACCTAGAGCATATTTAAATGGAGAACCATGTAGCATCAAAATAACCGATTGTCCCAATCCAACTGTAATTTCGAAACAAGACGTTTCTAAACTACCACATCCTAATCCAGTAAAAACTGAGCTTTTTATAGAACAACCTGCAGGTTCTAAAATTATAGTATTAGATAGTTTTGGTAAACAGGTATTCGAAAGATTCAACCCGCAAAAAGAAGAGCATCTTTTTATGGGTAATTTTGAAAATGGAATTTACTCCTTACGAGTGAGCACATCAACATCTATTAATACATATAAAATTGTACGTGTTGATTAAATATTTATTTTAAAACTACACCGTCTTTAATTTCAACATCTGTAAGATAACCACTGCAAAAACCTTTTACAACAATATTCTGCGCAGGTGCTAGTGATTTTACATCCTCTAAATGTCTTTTGTCTATAGATACTCTAACAGAACCAAACGTTGCGTCAGGAACAGAGAATATTACTCTTGCCACAGAATCGGCATTTTCAATTTCGGCTATAGAACCGCTAATTTCTAAAACCTTACCAACATAAGCGGTGTTGGCTTGTTGCTCATTTGTTTCAAATGCTTTATACAAATCAATTGCGGTTATTTTTATTCCTTCCATTTCAGAAGCATCAGCATGGGGTTTATTCCACATTTTGTAAGCAACAAAGCCGCCAATAGCAGCGCCAATTAAACCAATAACAATAACAATTTTAAGAGTACGTTTCATGTTGTAAGATGCAAGTGGTAAAAGAACTAAATTTTTTGATTGCTTTAAAATAAATATTCTAATTTTGTAAAAAGCAACTTAAACTATTAAATGAAAAGGTTTGCAATTAAAACTTCAATTATTTTTCCTCCAATGCTATCTAGTTGCAAACACTACTTATATTCACCAATTAGTTATTTGAGTAGAGGCTATCAAATAATGAAACCTGACAGCACTACAGCAATATTAAGTAGAATTAATACCATTATTTGTTTTGAATTGCAAATTTTACCTTTATTTGCAAGTCCGAGCGCAACAACTATTTGTGACTATGAAATAACACAAAAAAAAATTAATATTGACAAATTTTCAGAATGTAACTTGTTTTTCATTCATGCCTCAAAATCAACCTAAAATAGATATCTGTTTTAGAACAAAAAATCAAAAATGGGTGTTAGCTGGTTCACCCAACAATTAATCAGAATATACACATGAAACAATCAATTTTATTCGCTTTAGTAAGTTTATCAATTAGTTTGTCTTCTTGTTATTACGATATAGATGAAGAATTAAATCCGCCACTCACATCTAATGTATGCGATACAACGGCCGCAAAGTTTGCAGCCGATATTCAGCCAATATTAAACTCTAATTGTGCCACATCAGGCTGCCATACAACCATCGCAATTGCAGCAGGTTATATTTTTGATAATTATACTGATGTAAAAGCAACAATGGATAATGACTCTGCCAGATTTTTTTCCAGTATCATTCAAGATGGTAATGCTAGTGCAATGCCTAAGGGTGGTGGTAAATTAAGTGATTGTAATATTTCTAAAATTAAAGCATGGGTAGCTTCAGGAGCTCCCAATAATTGATAACTACTTAAATTCACAACAACATGAAAAAAAGGATTTTAATTTTCGCCACGTTTGCAGGTTTTTTAACGCTAAACGTGAATGCTCAAGATGTTTACTTTACAAAAAATGCAAAAGTAAATTTTGACGCTTCTCCCTCAACACCTATCGAAGTTATAGATGCTATTAACAATGAAGGTACTTCCTTCTTAAACACAACAAAAGGTGAAATAGTATTTGCTGTTTTAATCAAAGGATTTCGTTTTGAAAGAGCTTTAATGGAAGAGCACTTTAACGAGAATTACATGGAAAGTACAAAGTTTCCTAAAGCTGATTTTAAAGGTAAAATTGAGGATTTATCTGCAGTAAATTTTACAAAAGACGGAACTTATAAAGTTAAAGTTATTGGAAATTTAACACTTCATGGAATTACGAAACCAACTACAGCCGATGGAACTATTACTGTGAAAGAAGGTAAAATTTCTGCTACCTCGAATTTTCTAGTAAAATTGGCTGATTATAATGTGGAGCGTCCAGCTGTGGTTGCCAATAAAATTAACGAAACAGCGAAGATCAGTGTCATTGCCAACTACCAATTGAAAAAATAGTTTTGATGAAGCAAACTTTAGTAGCATTATTGTTCATTTCTTTTTCACATTTTTCGAGTATAGCACAAACCGACGATTTGTCTAAAATGATGGAGGAAGAAATGAATTCTTCAAATGAGCCAGATTACGCAACTGCCACATTTAAGACGACTCGCTTAGTTAATGGACATACCAACGAACAAGATGGGCCTGGCGTTTTAGATTTTAGAATTGGTCACCGTTTTGGTGCTTTTAATACTGGTGCATATAATTTTTTCGGATTAGATCAGGCAACTATGCGCATGGCATTAGAATATGGCATTAACGACTGGTTGATGGTTGGAGCGGGCAGAAGTACCTACCAAAAAACGTACGATGGTTTTATAAAAGCAAAGATTTTTAGACAGCAAAAAGGGAAACGAAACATTCCATTGTCGGTAAATTATCTTGGCGCTATGGCTGTTAGAACACTTAAGTTTTCAAATCCTGAAAATACCAATTTTTACAGTTCAAATTTCTTTTTTACCCATCAGTTGATCATTGCAAGAAAATTTTCAGATAGTTTTTCTTTTCAGGTTTTGCCTACATTAGTGCATAGGAATTTGGTAGAGAAAGTAACTGACGACCACGATATTTTTGCAATTGGAGTAGGTGGAAGAATGAAATTAAGTAAAAGGACAAGTGTTAACGTGGAATACTTTTATCAAGTAAATAAACCTAGAGATGTGGTAAACTCTTTGGCCATAGCATTTGATATAGAAACTGGCGGGCACGTATTTCAATTGGCTTTTACTAATGCTGCAGCAATGATTGAACATGCATTTATTACTCAAACTGTTGGGAGATGGGAGAAAGGCGATATTATTGGAGGATTTAATTTATCGCGTGTTTTTACAATAAAAGATCCACGTAAAAAGGGA